>SXGT01037824.1_pt1 | contig 16796 bp, 16 predicted proteins | sample 3176221 | NCBI WGS metagenome assembly SXGT01 (sample SAMN11356862, study PRJNA531348) | freshwater metagenome | isolation source: freshwater sample F1-120 | place: China: Fuxian Lake, Yuxi | collected 2017-12-25 | reverse complement strand
GGCGGCGCCTACGACGTCATGGCGTCCAAGCACATCCGTGCGGACCTCAACTTCGCCTGGCCGACCGCCGAGGTCGCGGTCATGGGGCCCGATGGCGCCGTCAATATCGTGTTCAAGGACCAAATCGCCGCCGCGGAGGATCCTGCCGCTGCGCGCCAGGACTACATCCAGGACTATCGCGCGACGTTCGCCTCGCCGCTCAAGGTCGCGGCGCTGGGCTACATCGACGCCATCCTGGAGCCGGCGGACACGCGGCCCGCGCTCTGTGACGCGATCGCGATGCTTGGCACCAAGCGCCAGTCCAACCCGCCCAAGAAGCACGGCAACATTCCACTGTAGGCTACGGGGCGCGCGGGCTAGTTCAGCCGCGGTGCTTCACGCAGAGCTGATACGGCTCGCGCGGATCCGGCTGCGCCTTGATGCGGTAGTCGTATCGGCTGCGCCACTTCTGCTTGAGCTCGCGGACGACCTTCTTGAGGTCGGCTACCGTGCCGCCGGTCCCGATGGGGATCCAGCGACGATCTGGAGCTGCGCCGGAGTCGTCTCCGGGCGCCGGGTCGGAGTGGGTCTCGATTGACACGCGTGGGTCCCCCATGGCGACCGAACGACGATAACCCCGCGTGGGTTCGACGCAAGAATTTGGCCCTTCTGCGACGGGGCGAGGCGCCCCACGCCGCAAAAGGTGTTGCATCGCCGCAACGGGCCATGGCAGCATCCCGCCCGATGCTGCGCTGTACCTCACTTGCTGCTGTCGTTCTCACCATCAACCTCTCACTCGGCTGCGAGAAGGCGACCTCGGTCGCGTCGACGTCGATCACGACCGATCTCGGTGCGACCTCGGGAGCGGACACGCCCGGGACGACCGGCGGGCTGGACTCCGGCACGCCAACCGACACGGGCGGGACCACCGGGCCCCTCGACCAGGGCACGCCGCCGTCGGATCCGGGCACGCCGCCCGGCGACCCCGGGACACCGCCATCGGATCCCGGCACGCCGCCGTCGGATCCGGGCACGCCACCCGCAGACCCAGGAACGCCGCCGGTCGACGTCACCCAGGACATCGGGCAGGACCTCCCCAAGCCGGGCAAGGCCATCTACAGCACCTTCCTCGGTGACTGGAGCATGAAGCCGGGCGCCGAGACCACGAAGTGCGTCGTCAAGCGGCTCGACAACGAGATGCCGCTCTGGATCAAGGGCATCCACACGAAGATGCAGAAGGGCTCGCACCACCTCATCGTCTACGCGACCAAGGACACCAAGGAGCAGCCCACGCCATTCGAGTGCACGCCGTTCACCGATACGCTCTCGGGTGACGGGCTGCCGCTCATGATCTCGCAGATTCCGGACGAGACGCTGTCCTTCCCGCCGGGCACCGCGTGGAAGCTCGAGCCGCACCAGATGATTCGCTTGGAGGCGCACTACCTCAACTACTACCCGGAGGACGTCACGGCGCACGCGGACGTCGAGTTCCTGACCATCGATCCCGCGGAGGTCAAGGCCGAGGTCGGGCTCCTCTTCTACGGCACGCCCGACTTCAAGATCCCGCCTGGGAAGGAGTACACCACGCCGTGGAACTTCATCGACGTGTGGGAGGGTAGCCACGTCTTCGCGCTCACGGGCCACACGCATGCCAAGGGCACCAACGTCGAGATCCAGTTCTCCACGGCCAAGGACAAGCCCGGCACGCCGCTCTACCCGGGTGAGAAGCCGTACTCGTGGTCGGAGCCGCCGGTCGTCAACTTCACGCCCGACCTGGAGATGAAGAAGGGCGAGGGCTTCCGCTATCGCTGCACCTGGTTCAACGATACGCCGGACACGCTCCAGTTCGGCGAGTCGGGGAACAAGGAGATGTGCTTCCTGTGGGCCTACTACTACCCGAACAAGGGCTACCGCATGTGCGTCAACCCCGGGAAGTACGCGGCCGCTGCGGGCGGGCTCGTCGGCGATCAGGTCTGCTGCCCGGACGACGCGTTCATCTGCGACGTGGTGAAGGGCTACCTCAAGAACGGCCTCCCCTGAATCGGTGGCGTTGGGGCGCGCCGCCGGGGTAGACTCGGCCATGCGCCCAACTCGCCCTCTCGCTCTCCTCGTCTTTCTGCCGCTGCTGGCTTGCACCGAGAACAGGGTCATCGAGTACGTCGAACCCACGCCGACGGGCACGGCGGGCACCACCGACACCAAGACCGCGCCACCTCCGGCCGACGTGCCGAAGCCGACCGACAAGGGCGCGCTGTCCGACCTGAAGGACATCGAGGCGCCCCCAGCGATCACCTCGTGCAAGGGCTACTGCGGTACGTTCCTCGACAAGAACCCGTGCACCTGTGACGACGGCTGCGACAAGGCAGGCGACTGCTGCGGTGACTACGTGGCGGTGTGCGGGGCGCCCGCGCCCGACGTGAAGACCACCGGCTACACGTTCCCCGATCCGTTTCGGGCCGCCGAGCTGTCGGTCAACGACTGCAAGGGCATCGCGTCGGGAGACAAGAGCTACTGCGACACCAACGACTGCAAGGGCATCGCGACCGAGGACAAGAGCTACTGCGCGACCGCTGACTGCAAGGGCATCGCGGTCAAGGACAAGAGCTACTGCAAGTCCGGTGACTGCAAGGGCATCGCCACCGGCGACAAGACCTACTGCGAGACCAACGACTGCAAAGGCATCGCGTTGAAGGACACGAGCTACTGCGACTCGAAGGCCTGCCGCGCGATCATCCGCGAGAGCTCCTCAGATTGTAACTAACGCGGCGGCCGCGACTCGTCGTCGCAGAAGCGCACCAGCCGGGCGAGGCAGGCGTGGCCATCGTGGCGCCACCGCATGCTGGGCGTTCCCATCAGACCGGGGGGGCACAGGCGGTTGAGGCCGAGCCGAGCGAGCGTGGCCTTCAGACGCTCGAGGCGGGGACCGACACCGGCGACCGCAGCGCCCTGAAGTCGTCCGGAATGCGCGCGGAGCAGCGCTGGGACCTCGACGAGCGCGTCGTCGAGAGGCACGACGCGGACGAAGCGGTCGAGCGGCGTGGCCGCGAGCGCCTTTTCTGGATCAAGCACGACGACGCCCTGGACGCCGCGCGCGGGACCTAGGACACGGACGTCCGGGTCCATCAACGACCGCACCGTCGCGCGATCGACCGCGGCGCGGAGGGTCGTCGCCTCCTCCACCGCCAGACGTCGGGGCGGGAGCGTTTGCGCCCAGTCGGCCATGGCCGAGGCCACGGCCTCGGCGAGCGCGTGAGGGCTCACGGCGCCTCCGTCCTCGACGAAGACGGCCTGGGGCGCGAGACAGGCGTGCTGGTCGAAAACGCTGAAGTCGTACGCGAGGGCGTGAGCCAGCGCGCTCAGGCCGTCTGGTGTGAGCGCCTCGCGGAGCACGACGGCAAAGCCCATCCGGTGTCCGTGCCACGTGGCGTCGGTCGTCGGCGGAAGCTTGGAGCGCAGGGCGGCGAGCGCCACGTCACCTCCGTAGGCGATGAGGTGGTCGATCGCGCCGAGGAACGCGGCCTCGAGGCCTGCGTCGGCGGGATCCCACGTGAGCACCGCCAGGCACGAGGCCAGTCCCGGATCCACATCGGCGAGCGATTTTGCATACATCGGAAGGAAGACCGGCTCATGGCGCGAGACGCGACCGAGGCAGGGTGCCTTGACGAGCAGCGCGCGCATCGCGGTGAGGTGGGGCAGCGCGGGGATGTTGGCCGAGAACACGCCACCGACGAGGCCCGGCCCAAAGGCGCGCCGCGTGCCGTAGTGGGTGGGGCTCGGGCCATCGAGCAGGTTGTGGGAGCCGAGCTCCTCGTCGAGCGCGCCGAGCAGGTCGCCCTTGCGGCTCGACGTCATCTCGAGATCGATGGCGTGCGCCACCATCGCCTCGGAGTAGCCCGTGATGGCCGAGATGATCGGGAGCGCGGCGCGGCGCGGAGGGAAGTCGGGAGCGAGCCACCGCGCGGAGACCGTGTCGAGCGCCTCGGCGATCTGGGCCACGGTGCGACCCGCGAGCACGGCGTCGCGCCGGGTACGGAGCCAGGTGGCGAGCGTCTCGAGCTCGGTCGGAGTGAGGACGGGCCAGCCGATGGGCGTGCGAGTGCCAGCGTGCTCGAGCGACGCGACGGTCATCGCCGGCTGCACGGGGGCGTCGGGCGCGACCCAGAACGCCGGCGAGACGGCGGCGCTCACGCGGCGGCGCTCACGAGCTGTTCGATGGTCAGCGAGCACCCCTTGGCCTCGGCCCCTCGGGCGCGGCCCAGGACGTGGAAGTCGCCGTCGGGCTCCGCGACGCCCAGGTCGTCGGTCAGCAGCAGCGCGGGACGCTCGACGTTGGCCAGATCCAGGTGGCACAGCAGGCCCGTCACGCCGGGTGCGACCGGCGCGAGGGTCTCGGGGTCCAGCACGCGGGTTCGCGTCCAGGGAGGGCCACGCTTGGGGCGGGGCACGGGCGCCGTCCCCGGAGTGGGCGGCGTGTCATAGAGCTGACTTGCAAGCTCAGTCATGCCGAGCAGGTTGACGCAATGCGAGGCCGGGATGCCGAGCGCGGTGCCGATCCCCGCGCAGAGCTCCAGGCGACCGACCTCGCGGCTTCGGCCCTTGAAACCACCCGCGTCCATCAGACGGGAGCCCTCGGGCAAGCGAAACCGGCGACCCGCGGCCGCCAGCGCGTCGAGCAGCGCGACGACGCCGAAGCTCGCCCCGACGAGCGTGACCGGCTCCTGCGACGACTCGGCGCGCTCCAGGTCCGCGACGAGCGCCTCCAGCTCGAGCCCCGCGGGGCCCACGAGGAAGCGGCTGTCTCCGGTGCCGAACGTGGTCATGAGGCGCTGCACGCCCGCGGCCATGATCATCGCCGGGACTGCCGCGGGCGACGGCGCCAACGCGAGGATGCGCCGGCGCTCCGGCTCCGGAAACAGGCGCTCGCGGGCGTTGACGTCGATGGCCACGTCCATGAGCGCAAGCCCGTCGTGGCTGAAGACGGCGCGGCTCTTGGGCTGGCCGGAGGTACCGCTCGACTCGAAGACACGGCGCGGCTCGTCGGCGGTCCCCGCGAACAGCTCGAGGGCCTTCATCGCGCCAATGGGCAGCGGACGCAGCGTGTCCCAGGGTGAATCCGCGGGCCAGAGGCGGGCGAGCGCCGGAATGGCGCGGCGCTGAAACGCGAGCACGTCGCTCGCCACGGCGTCGAAGGCGACGGCCGTGCCGCCGCGGATGAACGCGTCCACACGTCGGGTGAGCGCGTGGCGCTCGGCGAGAACGCTCATGGGCCCTCGGAGAGGCGATGGATGGTCACGGTCTTCTCCGCGATGGGGACGGTGAGGCGTTCGCGGATGACGTCCGTCGTGACGGCTTCCCGCAGTGCGAGGGCCGCGATCGTGGCGTGGCCGTCAATCCACGCGGGTGCGGGGCCCACGGCGACGGGCACGGCGTCCTCGGGCAGCTCAGGCAAGTCCTTTGGCTGCGCAGGGAGGGCGGCGTCCGTGGCGGCATAGGCAAACAGCACGGGGTCACGCCCGAGCTTGGCGCGAAACGCGTGCTGATAGGCGCCAAAACCGGCGCTGACGCCGTCGCCGAGCGCCATGAGGGTCGAGGCCCAGCGGCCGGTCACGTCGCCCGCCGCAAAGACGCCGGGCTCGGACGTGCGCATCCAGGCATCGACAGCCAGAAAGCCGCGCGCGTCACGCACGAGCGGCAGGCCCGCGAGCGCGAAGTCGGGGGTGAGCTCGAAGCCGTTGTAGTCGAGCAGCACGGCGCCGCACGCGATGCGGCGGAGCGTGCCGTCCTGGGCGCGCAGCACGATCGCCTCGACCGCGTCGGTCCCTTCGACCTGGACGAGCGCCTCGTCGGTCACGAGCGTGAGCGGGCCGGCCTCCGCGGTGACCTCGGGCCGCAGCAGCTCGGCCAGATGCGCCGTCTTAGCGTTGCCGATGACCGCGAGCCCGCGCCCGGTGGCATCTTTGACGCAGGCACGGACGAGGCTCGGAAAGTGCTCATAGCCCTTGAAGGTGATGCGGACGCCGCGGAGATAGAGCTCCGCCTCGTTGCCGAGGGGTCGAAAGCCGGTCGCGACGATGACGGCGAGGCAGGTGAGCCGGTCACCCGAGGCGAGCGTGACGGCGAAGCGGGGACCGTCGCGGTGGACGCCCGTGACCCGCTCGCGGCGAATCGGGATGCGAAGGCGGGCGATGTCGGCCATGAGCGTGGCCGTGAGCGCCTCGCCCGAGTAGGCCCAGCCCGGACCGGTCAGCACGCAGGAGCCCCAGCTCAGCAGGCCGCCCGGCGGTCCGGGATCGACGACGATGACGGAGCCCGCCAGCGCATGATAGCCCTTGACCCACCGCACGCGCGTGGCGGCCGCGAGCCCCGCGGGTCCGGCACCCAGCACGATGACGTCCGCGTCGTACGGCACGCTCAGCGCTCCTCGATCCCGAGGTAGGCCGCGAGCCCTCCAGCGTCGAGCACCGCGCGCCAGTGCGGGTCGAGGGGCTCGATGGGCAGCGCATGGGGGCCAAAGCGCACGAGGTTGGCGGCCAGATCGACTGTCACGAGCTCACCGTCTGCGGGCTTCACGGTGGCGAGCCCCGGGGCGGTCACGGCCAGCAGCCCCAGGTTCAGCAGGTTGCGGTGGAAGATCCGGGCAAACGACACCGCCACGAGCGCGCGGATCCCCGCGAGCCGAAAGACGCGCGCGCCGGTCTCGCGTGAGGAGCCGATGCCGAAGGTGCGGCCCGCGACGACGATGGCGCCCTCGAACGGGCGCTGGCCCTGGTCCTCCTTGCCTTCGACCGCGCGCAGGAAGCCGCTGCGGACGCGCACGTCGTCGAGGCTGTAGAAGCGGCTCGGGTGGAGCTCGTCGGTGTTGATCTCGTCGCCGAAGACGAGGGCTGGGCCCGTCAGGTTCACGCGACCTCGCGAGGGTCGGCGACTCGGCCGAGCAACGCGCTGGCCGCGGCCGTCGCGGCAGAGGCCAGGTAGATGCGGGCCTCGATGGAGCCCATACGACCGCGAAAGTTCCGATTGGAGGTCGACACGCACACCTCGCCGGCGCCGAGGAGCCCCTTGTCGATGCCGCCACACGCGCCGCAGCTCGGGACGGTGACCATGGCGCCGGCGCGAGACAGAGCCAGAGCGGTGCCGTCCGCGAGCGCGGCTTCGTAGACTTGACGGCTCGCGGGGGTCACGACGAAGCGCACGCGATCGGGCACGCGGCGCCCGGCGAGCACGGCGAGCGCCTCGTGCAGGTCCTCGAGTCGCCCGCCGCAGCAGGAGCCGATGACGACCTGATCGATGCGCTCGCCGCCCGCGTCACTCGCCGGAGCGACGTCCGCCGGGCTCCCGGGCCGCGCGACGAGCGGCGTGACGTGCGACAGGTCGAGCTCCACGACGCTGTGGTAGTCCGACGCGACCGGCGGCGCAAACGCGAAAGGCGCAGGGGCGCCATCGCGCGCCGTGACGTAGGCGGCGGTGACCTCGTCGGGGACGACGAGCGCGTTCTTGGCGCCGCAATCGACCGCCATGTTGGCCAGGGTCATGCGATCGGCCATGGTGAGCGACCGAGAGGGCGTCTGGTCTTCGATCTCGAGCGCGCGGTAGGTCGCTCCGCCCTCGCCGAAGTGCCGCATCATCAGGAGCGCCACGTCCTTGCCCGAGACGTGCGGGCCGCGGCGACCGACGACGCGCACGTGCACGGCCTCCGGGATGCGCACAAAGAGCACGCCACGGACGAGGACGCCGAGGATGTCGGTCGAGCCGAAGCCGATAGCGACGGTGCCCAAGGCGCCCGCCATCGTCGTGTGCGAGTCGGCGCCCGCGATCAGCGCGCCCGGGACGCAGCGACGGTCCTCGACCATGAGCTGATGGCTGATGCCCTGATAGAGCGCGGCGGTCGAGACGCCCTGCTCCTCCACGAAGCGGACGTAGTCGTGGAGGATGCTGGCGCGCTCTTCGGTCGCGGCCGGGACGAAGTGGTCGGCCGCAAACAGGCAACGCTCTGGATGCGCGATGCGCAGCCCGGCCTTGCGGACGCGGCCGATGAGCAAGGCGATGGTCGCGTCGTGCCCCAGGATCACGTCCGGCGCGACCGCCATGTAGACCGAGCCCGGCGCGAGGCGGGACTCCGCCACCGCGTGGGCGGTCAGCACCTGGGCCGTGCGCGTGGTCATGGCTCGGGCTGGGTCGGTGTCGGCCGCTCGGCGAACAAGCGATGGAGCTCCGTGTCGCGCGTGCCGAGGCAGGTCTCGTTGTAGCGATCGAGCGCCTCGCGCACCAGGGCGAAGAGCCGGCGTGCGGCCTCGGGTCGGCGGGCCTTCACCAGCGAGAGCACATGGTCGAGCGTGGCGTCGTCGTCCGGCAGCCCGTTGAGCCGCGCGAAGCGGCGCAGCAGCGCGCGACCGGAGTGCTTCCCCAGGACGAAGCGGTGGACCCGCCCGAAGGCCTCGGGATCCGCGGACTGGTAGGTCTCGGGGGACTTCAGGAGCCCGTCGACGTGGATCCCCGATTCGTGCCGGAAGGCGTTGAAGCCCACGAGCGGAGCGTGCTGCGGGACGACGAAGCCGGTGATCGCCTCGACTTGGCGCGAGAGCGTGGCCACAGCGGACAGGTCGAGCCCCGTGGGACGCCCGAGCAGGTGGGCGCAGGCCGCGGCGACCTCGGCCAGTGACGCGTTGCCGGCGCGCTCGCCGACGCCATTGACGGTCGCCGTCGGCGCGGTGACGCCCGCTTGAATCGCGGCCAGCGTATTGGCCGTGGCCATGCCGAAGTCGTCGTGGCAATGCACACCGAGCCTCAGCCCGGGAACCGCCTCGGCGACGCGGCGCACGCAGGTGTCGGTGGCGGAGGGGAACCACGCCCCGACGGTGTCGCACAGATACAGGCAGTCCGCGCCGGAGTCGGCCGCCACGCGCGCGACCCGATCGAGCTCGTCGGGCGTCGTACGTGACGCGTCCTCGGCGACGACGTTGGCCGTCCTGCCCGAAGAACGCACCGCGCGCACGAGCGTCGCAATGCGCCGATGCAGCCCGCTCTCGTCGAGCCCAAGGCGCTTCTCGCGATGCAGCGCGCTCGTCGGGCAAATGAGGAAGACCTCGTCGCAGCCACACGTGAGCGCGAGCTGCACTTCGGCCTCCAACGCGCGGACGGAGGCCCCGATGCGCGCGTGCGTCCGCCCCGTGGCACGCCGGAGGAAGTCGCGCTCCTCGGAGGAGATGGCGGGCATGCCCGCGTCGAGCACCGGGACCTGCGCCGCAGCGAGGCTATCGACCAGCGCCAGCTTCTCATCGACAGTGAACCAGACGCCCGCGGACTGTTCGCCCTCGCGAAGCGTGCAGTCGACCAGCGTGAGCGAAGCGACGCCGCCGTGTCCGTTGCGGCCACCTACACCCACGAGAACCTCGGCTGGGCGCCACGGCGGGCCTGCTCATCGGCGAGCGCGTCGGTGTAGTCGAAGCCGTCACCGATGGGCCGCGTCGGCGGCGCGATGCCTCGCCGCTCCGCGAGCGCCGTCTGGCGGTCAAAGCAATGCGCTCGTCCACGCGCCGGGTCGTTCCGAAAGCGAGGGTCCTTGCCAAGAAAGCAGAACTCCATGCACTTGAGGTGCTGCAGGTGCCGCTCGAACTCAGCGATGCCGCCCTGGTCGCGCTCATCGCCGAAGTAGCCGGCGATCTTGAAGCCGAGCGACGAGTAGGTGTCCCCCGTGCCCCGCCCCAGGCCACCGTGCACGCGGTAGAAGTCGTCGAAGCAGCTGCGATCGGTGACCATCCCGAAGTCGGCGGGCCGCTCGAACTGGGGAGAGCCCGGCTCGAGCTGCACCGACCACGTCATGAGCCGGCGCGCGTTGGGATAGGTCGCGGCAATGTGGTCGATCTGGCGCTGCGTCGCGCGGGCAGTGTGCACCGTCTCGGTCGGCAGCGCGATGGTGTAGAAGACGTCGGCGGAGACGTCGTTTTGCCGCAGCACGTCGAGGGACTGGAACAGCGCGCGGTCGGTGTAGAAGGGCTGCTTGTTCACCTTGCGCACGGCCTCGTCGCCGGCGTCCGGCGAGATGGCGAGGTAGCTCTCCGGCGAGGGGAACGTGCGGCGAAAGCGCTGCACGAAGCGCTCGGTGGGGAGCCCCCAGCACTCGAAGTACAGGTCGCAGCCAAGCCGCGCGGTCTCGATGCGCTCGAAGAGGTCGAGCCAGTAGGTGTCCTTGTCGGGCGTGGGGTCGAAGCACACGGCCATGGTCCGATAGCCGAAGTCCATGGCCCGGCGGATGTCCTCGACGACCGCCGCCGGAGAGCGCCATTGGAGCTTGGATGTGCTGTTGACCTGGCGCAGCGTGTCGCGGTTGCCGCCGCAGAACGTGCAGGTCCAGGCGCAGCCGCGCCCGATGAACAGCGGGTAGAACGCTCGCCCCATCGAGAGCGAGGCGCGGTTGTCCGTGCGGCTCCACTCGCGGCCATAGGCCAGGGGAAAGCCAAACTGACTGGCGTACACGTCGGCGTGCCGCAGTGCGGTGAGGTCGCCGAAGACCAGGTCATCGAGCGGAGGAACCGGTGTCGCTGCATGCGCGCGGGTCGTGCCCGTCGTGTCCACGACGCGGCCATCGGGGCTACGATAGACCAGACCATGGACGAGTCCAAGATCGGGCTCGGCGGCACCCAACTCCTCGATGAGCCTGGGACACGAGCCCTCGGCATGGCCACGGACCACGCCGTCCAGAAACGCGTACCGCTCGAGCAGCTCCCGGGCGAAGTACCCCGCGGTGAGTCCGCCCAAGAAGACGAACGCCTCGGGGTGCGCGACCTTGAGGGCGCGCGCGACCTCGATGACGTCGAAGCTCTGGTAATGCCAGTAGAGCGGCAGGCCGATGGCGCGGATGCGCTGACCGTCGAAGGCGCGCACGACGTTGAAGGTCGGCTCGACGAGCCACTCGACGCCGAGATGCACGACCTCGGTGCGCAGCTGTCTGCGGCGAAGCTCGTTGGCCAAGGCCATGAGCCCCATGGGCATGTAGGTGATGTTGAAGAAGTCGCCGATGGGCAGGTAGTGCGCGTCGGCCTTGGGCGCATGCACGAAGAGGCAATCGAGGTCGACACACGACATGTCGACCTCTACCGCCTTCGCTTCACGCGTGTTCCCCGTGAAACGTCCTCGAGATCCCTACTTGAGGGAGCCGATGACGTCCTTGGCCGCGAGGTTGAGCTGCCCGAGCTGCCCACCGATGGACAGCATGGCCAGGCCGTGGAGCGCAGCCCAAGCAGCCGCCGCCTTCTTGGAGGCGTCCGCCTTGCTGCCCTCGGCGTAGGCCGCCTCGAGCATCTTCATGACCTGGCCCGTGGGCTCGGCCAACATGGGATCCGGCTCACCGCCGAGCGACTCCGTCGCCACGTTGAACATGGCGGCGTAGTACTTGGGGTTGTCGTTGGCCCACTTGAGGTAGGCGTCGCACATCTTGGGGATGCGGGCGGCGCCGTCCTTGCCCTCGGCAGAGCCGACGGCCTCGTTGAGTAGGCGGAAGCCCTCGGCCACGATGTGGCGCACGATGTCGTGACGTGAATCGTAGTAGAGGTACAGGGTCATGGAGCTTACGCCGACCTTCGACGCGATTCCGCGCATGGAGAGGCCACCGAGGCCCTCGGCGAGGAAACGATCACGGGCGGCATCGAGAATCCGTGCGCGCATCTTTGCTCTTTGCTCTGGAGTCATAGGTTTACGTCCCACTTTTAGTTCTCCTCTGGTCAGATCCGGTCGACACCGGGGTGTGACAGCACTGTGACACTGGCATTAGGCGAATCGCATTGCAAGTCGAGTCGACAACAATCTTTGCTACTACATCCCAACTGCATGCCTGTCCCCGATTCGAATCGACAAGAACATCAGCCAGCGTACTGAATGACGCGGCGGAGCATAGGCCCAGACCTGAGACGTTGGCAAGCCCAAAAGCGCCCCGGATCGAAAAATTTTCTTTCGCCGCGTAAGGATCGCCGTACGTTGCCGCCGTGGTGGCGCGCGGCGGCGCTGTGACACCGGTGTGACACCGGTGTGACACCCGCTAACGCGAGCCCCGAAGCTGTTCCAGGACCCAGCGAGAGGTCTGGTCTCCGGCGATTCGGTTACCCGTCGCCGAGAAGTGCTTGTCCGGCAGATACAGCCGGTCGAGATTCCCCGGGACCTCCAGCATGTGCCGGTTCCCGTCGAAGACAGCGATCCCTGCCGCGCGTGCGGCCGCAGCGACCGGTTCGGCGTCGAGATCACCGATGCCGTAGCCGCCAACCCAGAGGACCAGGCCGACCCAGGCGCTGGCCTTCTGTCTCACGATCTCGTCGCGAAGCAGGAGCAGCTCGGCGACGTAGCGGCTGCGGAGCGCCGTGAGCGCGACCACGCCGCCGACGCGAGCCATCACGTCGGCGTCCTTGGCCAGGTAGAGGGCCCGCGAGACCTGGCCCCGATCGCCCCCGCCCTCGCGAAGGATCCGCGCCACGTCCTCGTCTCCCGTGCGCGTGGGGTCCTCGTCGTCGTAGGCGACCCAGCGGCGGAAGCTCGTGGGGCGGGCCATCTCGCGCAGGTCGCTGGCCGTGTGGCACACGAGGACAACGTCAGGCTTGAGTTTACCCACCTTGTCGCGCACGAGCTCCAACTCGTCAGTGATCGTGTAGCCCGGGATGGCCGCGTTGTGCACCACAACTCGGGGCCAGTGCGCCCGCAGCCCACTGCGGAGGGCATCGGGGAACGTCTCGCCCTCGCTCGTTCCCATGCCGAACGCGAAGCTGTCGCCCAGGACGACGACGACGGGCGTTCCGTCGGGGTCCGCCTCCGGGCCCCGGAATCCGAGCGAGTTGGTGCGGAAGTGGTAGGGGATGCTCACGTCGATGCCGTAGTTCTTGACGTCGTCATCGACCTGGAGCCGCGGCGTGAGGTCACCCGGATGCGTGCCTCCGACGTCGTAGATCTCGGGCCGCTCGGAGACGCGGTCGCGCAGCATCGTCCATGCCGTCACCGCCGCGCCCAGCAGACCCACGACCCAGAGGACGACAAGCCAACGGCGACCCCCCGGTGACACGACCCGTCCCTCGACCTGCATCGCGCGCTCAGCTGCCCGCGATGCCAGACAGGAGGAGTCGCACGTCGGAGGGGTTGGTGGCGGCCTCGAAGACGGACTGCTCTGTGATGAGACCGGCGCGATAGTGCGCGACCAGGGCCTGGTCGAAGGTCTGCGACCCGTAGGTGTTTTGCCCCTTTGCGATATAGGACCTAATCTCAGCCGTCTTTTCCGGGTCCCAGACACACTCTCGAATGAAGTCGGTCGCGACCAGGATCTCGCAGGCCGCGAGGCGCCCTTTGTCCTTTCGCGCGATGAGTCTCTGGCTCACGATGCCTTGGAGCACGTTCCCTAGGGCCTTGCGCACCTCGGCCTGATGGTGCGGCGGGAAGATGCCGATCACGCGTGACACGGTCTCGGCGGCGTCCAGCGTATGCAACGTCGAGAGCACGAGATGCCCGGTCTCGGCGGCGTGGAGCGCCGTCTCGATGGTCTCCGCGTCGCGCATCTCGCCGATCAGGATGACGTCCGGATCCTGCCGCAACGCAGCGCGCAAGCCCGTCGCGAAAGAGCCGGTGTCCTGCCCGACCTCGCGATGGTTGACGATGCCGCGCTGGTCTTCGTGCACGAACTCGATGGTGTATTCGATCGTCAGGATGTGCGCCGGCCGCGTGGCGTTGATCTCGTTCAGGATCGCGGCCAGCGTGGTGGACTTGCCCGAGCCCGTCGTGCCGGTGACGAGCAGCAGGCCGCGCTGAAGCTGCGTGAACTTATGGACGGCCGCCGGCAGCCCCAGCTCGGACAGCCGCGGCACCTTGGTCGAGATGATGCGCATGACCATGCCGACGAGGTCGCGCTGCTGAAACGCGTTGATTCGGAAGCGCGCCACGCCGTCGATCTGATAGGCGAAGTCCACCTCGCCGCGCTCGCGCAGCAGCTTGACGTGCCGCTCATCGGTCATCTCCGCCACCCACTCCTTGATGTGGACGGGCTGGATGTTGAACGAGCCCTTGTGCGGGATGAGCTTGCCATCCTTGCGGTAGACCGGTGGGCGCCCGACCTTGAAGTGGATGTCGCTGACGCCCTGCTGCACCGCAAAGCGAAGGATCTGGTCGACCGTGACGTCCATGTGAGCCCTCTGTCTCTTGGGTTCCTAGTGTCGAAAGACGCCCATGGCCATGGAGCCCTCGACGGCCCGCGTGTGCGAAACGGAGAGGCAGATGCCCACGACGTCACGCGTGTCGCGGGGGTCGATGATGCCGTCGTCCCAAAGCCGCGCGGTCGCAAAGAAGGGGTCTGACTCGTTGTCGATCTGCTGCTCCAGCAGCGCCTTCATCATGCCGAGCTTGTCCTCGTCGACGGCCTCGCCCTTCTTGGCTGCGGCTTGACGCTGGATGATGTCGAGCACGCCCGCAAGCTGCTTGCCGCCCATGACGGCGATGCGGTGGCTCGGCCACGAGAACAGGAAGCGCGGATCGTAGGCGCGACCGCACATGCCGAAGTTCCCAGCGCCGTAGCTCGCCCCCATCATGATGGTGATGGCCGGCACCGTGCTGTTCGAGACGGCGTTGATGAGCTTGGCGCCGTTCTTGATGATGCCCTCCTGCTCGTACTTCGTGCCCTCCATGAACCCGTTGATGTTCTGGAGGAAGAGCAGCGGGACATCGACTTGATTGCAGAGCTCGATGAACTGCGCGCCCTTGTTGGCCGACTCACTGAAGAGGATGCCGTTGTTCGCCAGGACGCCCACGGGAAAGCCATGGACGAAGGCCCAGCCGCAGACCAGCGTCGGGCCGTACAGCGGCTTGAACTCCGAAAAACGGGAGCCGTCCACGAGGCGGGCGATGACCTCACGGGCGTCGAAGGGCACCCGGACGTCCGCGCTGGCGATGCCGAGCAGCTCCGCCGGATCGTGCGCGGGCGGCTCGACGGCACGTGCGGGGCCGGGACCGCGCTTATGCCAGTTGAGGTGCGCGACGATCTCGCGACCGAGCCGAATCGCGTGCCGTTCGTCTTCGGCGAAGTAGTCGGAGACGCCCGAGACGCGGCTGTGCATCTCCGCACCGCCCAGGGCCTCGGCGTCGGCGTCCTCGCCCGTGGCCATCTTGACGAGCGGCGGGCCCGCGAGAAAGACCTGGGCCTGGTTCTTGACCATGACCACGTAGTCGCTCGTGCCCGGGATGTAGGCGCCCCCGGCGGTGGAAGACCCGAAGACCAGACACACCGTGGGGGTCTTGGCCTTGCTGCGCCGGGTGAGGTCGCGAAAGCCGCGCCCACCGGGGACGAAGATCTTGGACTGGTTGGGCAGGTCCGCGCCTGCCGACTCGACCATGCCGACCGAGACGAGGCCGTTGCGCTCGGCGATCTCGGCGAGCCGCGCGCTCTTCTGCACGCCGAGCTCACTGACGGCGCCCCCCTTGACGGTCGCCTCGCTGCCGGAGACGAGGCACTCGACGCCCGAGATGACACCGACGCCGCCGATGACGCTGGCGCCCGCCGTGTGCCCAGGCACGCCATGGCCCGCCAGCGCGCCGATCTCGAGGAAGTAGCTGTCGCGGTCGAGCAGCAGTTCGAGCCGCTCGCGCGGGAGCAGCTTGCCGTTGGCCACGTGGCGCGCGTTGTACTTCTCACCGCCGCCGTCGTTGGCCTTGGCGAGCAAGGTCGCGAGCTTGTCGAGCTTCTGCTGGTTGACCTGCGCGTTCTGCAGGAAGGCGGGCGCGCTGGCCTCGACGTGCGAGGCGAGCACCGGATAGGGCTGAGCGGCGTGGGGAGGGCCTCGCATCGCGCGAAGGATGGCAGAGCCCGGCCCGAGCCGCCAGTGCCGGGTCTTCACGTTTCTTCACAGTCCTCGGTCGGGAGTCGCAACATTCGCGGCCTAGCCTTGCGGAGTCAGGTCGGGGCACGCCCCGGAAGGAGATGTCAGATGTTTCTCGGAATCTTGATTGGCACCCTGTCTCTCGTAGCGCTCGTGAAGGTGCTGCGGCGCGGGCGGTATCGGCATGGGCTGTACTGGGTCTTTCGCCGGCTGAAGACGACGCCCGAGCAAGAGCGCACGATTCGGCAGGAGCTCGAGTCGCTCAGACAGACGGCCGACGGCACGCGCGGCGAGTGGCGGGCGTCGAAGAGCGACCTCGTGAACGTGCTCGCCGCCGAGCGCTACGACGCAGAGGCGGTCGAGGCCACGTTCCGGCGTCACGATGGCCTGCTGGCCGAGCTCCGAAAGGCCGGCAGCCAGGCCTTCGAGCGCGTCCACGCCACGCTCTCGCCCGAGCAACGCAAGGAGCTCGCGTCGATGCTGTCGTGGGCGGGCCCCGGCTTTCACCGGTCGCATCACCGCGGCTGCCACTGCTAACCCCAACCCTCAATCAGGAGAACGTCATGCGCCGTAAGCTTCTCATCGCCGTACTTGCACTTGGGACCCTCGGCGGGTACTCGTTTGCCGTGCACCGCTACGTCCAGGGAGATCGGTGTTGTCATGGGACCTGCCAAAAGGCACCCGTGCCGGCACCGTGACCGGGCCGTCCGCCAGCGTCCTGCTCATCGATGACGATCCGCGTCTCGGCGAGCTGCTCGTGACCTATCTCGGCCAGAACGGGCTCGTCGTGCAGCAGGCGCGCGACGGGCTCGCCGGCCTCGAGCGCCTGGAGCGCGGCACGTATGACCTGGTGCTGCTCGACCTCATGATGCCTGGCATCGACGGCCTGGAGGTCTGCCGTCGCATTCGTCGCACGAGCCGCGTGCCCGTCATCATGCTGACCGCCAAGGGCGACGAGACCGACCTACAAGGGCGTATACCAGG
>SXGT01570926.1_pt1 | contig 16797 bp, 16 predicted proteins | sample 3176221 | NCBI WGS metagenome assembly SXGT01 (sample SAMN11356862, study PRJNA531348) | freshwater metagenome | isolation source: freshwater sample F1-120 | place: China: Fuxian Lake, Yuxi | collected 2017-12-25 | reverse complement strand
GACAGCCGCTGGGACATGAAGTTCCTCGGTATGCAGATCATGGTCGAAGGCCGGGCCCTGGGCGCGTTCGGCACGCTCTACAAGATCACGCGCGAACCGCTGCTCACGCAGCTGCTCAAGATGGTGATCCAGGACGAGGCCCGCCACGTCCACTACGGCGTGCTCGCCTTGCGCGAGCACATCACCAAGCACCTCAGCGAGAGCGAGCGCCGCGAGCGCGAGGACTGGTCGGTCGAGGTCGCGCTGCTCATGCGCAACCGCTTCATGGCCTACGAGGTCTACGAGGAGTGGTTCGAGGGCGCGCTGCCACGCACGGCGTGGCGCGAGTTCATCCTCGGCGCGCCCGGCATGGAGGAGTTCCGCGCCGTCATGTTCTCGCGCCTGGTGCCCAACCTGCGCGAGATCGGCCTGCTCTCGCCGCGCGTGCAGCAGCGCTACGCCGACGTCGGCCTCATGAAGTACGCGCAGGGCCTCGCCGCCGATCAGCTCTCCGGCGACGCCATGCTCGCCGAGCTCGACGGCGGCGTGCCGACCGCCACGCGCGGCGTTCGCGCGGCCTAGCGCGTATCTCGATAACCAGCGTCGAGCGAGACCAGGCGATGCGAGGCGGATCGGGGCGCTAGGCCTTCACGAACGGATTGAGCCGGGCCTCGTCGCCGAGCGTCGTGGTCGGCCCGTGCCCCGGCACCACCACCGCGTCGAGATCGCGTGTGTACAGCCGCTCCTTGATCGAGCGGTGGAGCGTGCGGGCGTCGCCCCCGGGCAGATCGGTGCGGCCGACGCTGCGGCGAAAAAGCGTGTCGCCGGCGAACACCAGGGGCCGGTCACCGGGGGACGTCACCTCGAAGCACACCGAGCCCGGCGTGTGTCCCGGCGTGTGCAGCACCAGCGCGCTGCGCTTGCCGAACCCGATGGCGTCGCCGTCGCCGAGCCAGCGATCGACTGCGACCGTCGGGCGCGCCTGCCAGCCGAACATCGCCGCCTGCATGGCGAAGCCGTCGTAGAGGAAGCGATCGTCGGGGTGCAAGCAGACCTCGCCGCCGTGCGCCTCCTTCACGTCGCGGGTGCAGTAGATGTGATCGAGATGGGCGTGGGTGTGGATGATCGCGCGCACGGTGAGGTCGTAGTGCGCGACCAGCTCGGCGATGCGCGCGACCTCGCCGCCGGGGTCGATCACGATGGCGTCCTTGGTGTCGCCGCAGGCCAGGACGGTGCAGTTGCACTCGAAGGCGCCTGCGGAGAACGTCTCGCGGAGCAGCACGCCACGTTGTACTCCGTGAGGTCCGCTCAGGCCGCCACGAGCATCCGCGGACTTGCTCCGGATTGGGGGGCGGACCACTGGGGAGAGTGAGACTTCCAAGTGCTCGATCGGAGGATAACCGCCCGTTATCTAGATGTTTTTCATGCAGGAGATCATCCCCCCGATAACTTGACTCCCGCGCCCACAGGGGCAAATTAGGGCCGTGAGCACTGGTCCCAGTAGTCGTCCCCGCGAGGTCAGCTTCGGCACGTTCGCCCTGGCGCTGACCGCTCTCTCCCTCGCCCTCGCCGCGTACTTCGGCGGCTGAGTCTCAGCCGCCCGCTGAACCGAGCCGGTGGGCGACCCAGTCGCCGCCAGGAACCGGCGTGCCGGCCGCCATGACCGCGCGGTCCTCGATCGCGTAGACCCAGGCCCGCACGGCGCCGGCCGCGGTGTCGACCTCGATCTCGACCCGCCCGAACTCGGCGCCCTCGTAGTCATCGAGCGCCGCGAGCGCGGCCTCCACCTCGGCCAGCGTGATGAGCTCGCCAGTGATGACGGTGTCACCCTCCAGCATGAGCCCGGGGTAGCCGCGCTCGAACGCGACCATGGTGCCGCGGCACCGCGCTTCCTCCGAGGCCGCCGCGAACGGCTCGATCTGGCACCAGGCCCGCTCGCCGCGACGCAGCGTCCCGTAGACGAACAGGCGGTCCAGCACCGCCGCCGTTTCTAGCACGGGGCGCGTGTTAGCTTCGTCGTCGATGGTCCCCGCGCTCTCCCCGCGCGCGCGAAAGCTGCTCAACGCTGGTCTGGTCGGCGCCGCCGTCGGCGTCGCCGCAGCGCTGCTCGCCTTCACGCGCCCGCTGGCCCTCGAGCGCGGCGAGTTCTGGACCTACGATCAGCGCGCGCGCGCCGCCGCCCGGCCGGCGGAGGCATCGAAGCACATCGTCCTGGTCGACATCTCCGAGCAAGCGATCGAGGACGCCGAGAACAACCTCGACGTGATCTGGCCGTGGCCGCGCGCGATGTACGGCTACATCGCGGCCTATTGCCAGCGCGCCGGCGCCAAGGTGGTGGTGTACGACTGGCTCTTCCAGGACCGCGGCTCGGTCAACGATGCCGAGGAGTTCGCGCAGACCATGCGCGACGCCAGCAACGCCGTCATCGGCCTGGCGTTCACCAAGCACGAGCTGGTAGCGCGGCCAAGCGAGGGCCGGTGGGCCGCCGAGCTGCCCTCGCCGTTCGCCGAGCGGGCCGACGCGATCAAGGCCGGCACCCAGCTCCTGGCCTGGAACACCCGCGTGTTCCTGATCGGGGACAAGCCGACCCGCGTGTTCTACGGCGCCAAGGGCAAGCCCGAGGACGTCCTCGCGGCGTGGCGCCGCATGTCGAACGCCGAGGAGAACACCGCGCTGTTCGCGTCGCCCGAGCCACCACCACCCGAGGGTGATCCGCCGCCTCCGCCCGAGCCGACCCCGCGCGAGCTGACGCCCGAGGAGATGAGCGTCGAGCTGACCGCGGCCTCGATGATCCACGACCGCGACGGCATCACCGGCGGCGAAGGCGACGTCACCATCCCGCGCCGTGGCGGCCTCGATCCGCCGCTGGCCGTGATCGCCGCCGGACCCCGTCGCGGCGGCAACGTCTACCAGGACTCCGAGGCCGACGGCGTGTTCCGCCGCCACACGCCGCTCGTCCGCTACGGCGATCGGATGTACCCGTCGCTGGCGCTGGCGGCGTACCTGGTCGCGCACCCCGACGTCGTCCCGCGCATCGACGGCGGCGAGCTGGTGCTCGGGACCCGCCGCATGCCGCTCGACGACGAAGGCAAGATCGGTATCCGCTACCACGGCCACCACACCTACCCGCGGCTGAGCTCGTACGATCTCCTGCAGTCGCTGGCGCTCTTGGACGAAGGCAAGCCACCGGTGGTGCCGTTCGAGGCGCTCAAGGACAAGTACGTGATCGTGTCGGCGACGGGTCAGGCGCTGCGCGACGTCCGCAACACGCCGGTCCACCGCACCATGAACGGTGCCGACATCCAGGCCACGATGATCGACAACCTGCTGACCGGCCGAAGTATCCGCCGCACCAGCCCGGCCGCCGACGCCGCGATCTCGTTCGCGCTCTGCGTGATGGTGGCCATCGCGGTGGTCGCGGTGTGGCTGGCGATCCGCCGGGCCGGCCTCGCGCTCGCCGTCACCAGCGCCACCGCCGGGATGTCGCTGTTCGGCTACTGGCTGCTCGCACGCTGGATCTACGACGGCAGCGGGCTGTGGATCGCCGTGGCCACGCCCGGGCTGGGCATCATCTCGTCCACGTTCGCCGTGCTCCTGGTCACGTCGGCGTCGGAACGGCGGCAGCGCCGGTTCGTGCAGGGCGCCCTCGGCATGTACACGTCACCGGCGCTGGTCAAGGAGCTGATCGAGCACCCCGAGCACCTGACCCTCGAGTGGGGGCAGAAGCGCGAGATGACGGTCTACTTCTCCGACATCGCCGGCTTCACCACCATCAGCGAGGGCCTGCCGCCCGACAAGCTGGTCGCGCTGCTCAACGACTACCTGACCCACATGACCGATCTGGTGCTCGAGCACGGCGGCATCGTCGACAAGTACATCGGCGACGCGGAGCTGGCGTTCTGGGGCGCGCCGCTGGCCAACGCCAACCACGCCGAGGCCGGCGTCCGCTGCGCCATCGCCATGCGCGCCCGCTGTGAGGAGATGCGCCCGAAGTGGCAGGCCGAATACGGCGTCGACGTCACCGCCCGCTCCGGCCTGTCCTCGGGCGAGGTCGTGGTCGGCAACATGGGCAGCAAGCACAAGCTCAACTACACCGTGATGGGCGACATGGTGAACCTGGCCTCGCGGCTCGAGGGCGCCAACAAGGCGTACGGCACCTACCTCATGATCAGCGAGACCTGCCACGCCAAGGTCAAGGACCTGGTCGAGTGGCGCGAACTCGACTACCTGGCGGTGAAAGGCAAGGAGAAGCCGGTGCGGGTCTTCGAGGTGCTCGGCCTCAAGGGCACGATGGACGAGGACCTGCGCGGACGCCTCGCCGCGTTCACCAGCGCACTCGAACGCTACCGCGCCCGCGATTTCACTGGCGCGCTCGCCGGCTTCGAGGCCATCTTGTCGGGTGCGCCCGATGATGGACCGAGCAAGGCCTACGTCGAGCGCTGCAGGTACTTCCTGGAAGAGCCGCCCGGCGAGGCCTGGGATGGCGTCTGGCACATGAAGGAGAAGTGACGATGAAGCTACGAACGATCCAGCGGACCTTCGCCATTGCCCTGATGTGCGCCGCCGCGACCACGACCCTCCTGTGGGCGGCGCCCAAGGTCGGTGCGGTGGTGACCGTGCGCGTGATGAGCGCCAAGGTCATGAAGGCGCCCAAGTTCATCGGCGCGTCGGCCGGTGGCGTGTCGCGCGGCGACGCGCTGACCATCAAGGAGATCAAGGGCGACTGGTACCGCGTCGAGGGCGCGGTCAACGGCTGGATCAACCGCGCCAGCGTGATGGAGGGCAAGGTCGCGCTGTCGTCGAAGCCCGGCGGCGGCGGTGGCGCGTCGCGCGACGAGGTCGAGCTCGCCGGCCGCGGCTTCACCCCCGACGTCGAGGAACAGTACCGCGGCAGCCACCCCGATCTCGACTTCTCCCACGTCGAGGCCATCGAGCAGACCCAGATCGACTTCGCCGAGCTCGAGTCGTTCGTGACCGAGGGCGGACTGGGAGGTGGCCAGTGAGCCGCGCCGGACTGTGTGCGCTGGCGCTGGCCGCCGGGCTGGGCGGCCTGTCGTGCAAGGTCAACCTGACGCCGGAAGGCCTGATGAAGACCATCGACGCGATCCAGGACGCCAGGAAGGACCTCACGCCCGAGAACGAGTACTGGACCGGGCGCAGCGTGGCCACCAACCTGCTCGCCCGCCACGACTACAAGTACAAGGACGCTGACTCGCTGCGCGCGGGCCGGCTCGAGGGCCTGACCGCGTACGTGTCGGCGGTCGGCGGCGTGCTGGCCGCGTCGGCGCTGGAGACCCGCCGCGATGGCGACCGGCCGGCGCCCATCGCGGGCTGGCACTTCCTCGTCGTCGAGTCGGACACGATCAACGCCTTCGCCGCGCCCGGCGGCTGGGTGTTCGTGACCACCGCCGCGGTCGAGGCCGCTACCACCGAGGACGAGCTGGCGGCCGTGCTGGCCCACGAGATCGCGCACGTGGCGCGCGGCCACGCGCTCGGATCGATCAAGAAGGGCCGCTGGGCCGGCGTGGCCAAGACCGCGCTCGACACCTCGGTCGAGCTCGACGAGAAGGCGCTCGGCGACCTGACCAAGGTCTTCGAGGGCGCGATGGACGACATGATCGACGGCATCCTGGTCAAGGGCTACTCCAAGGACACCGAGTTCGAGGCCGACAAGGTCGGGCTCGCGATCATGGCCCACGCCGGCTACGACCCGCAGGCGTTCGTGCGCTACCTGAAGACGCTCGACGCGCGCCAGGCCACCGGCAGCGGCGGTTTCTCGGCGACGCACCCCAAGGCCAGCGACCGGGTCAACAAGGTCGAGAGCCAGGCCAAGACCCTGGGGACCAAGAAGATCCCGAAGATCCGCGTCGAGCGCTTCAAGGCCGCGGTGGCCGCCGAGGCGGAGTAGACCGCTACGGGTTGAGGTTGTACTCGACGGTGATCTGATCGAGCGCCGGCGGGCGATCGCCGTTGGACGTCAGCTCGATCCGGTACTGGGCAAAGCGGCGTGGGGTCACCGCCGGGACGCCGCCGGCGGCGTCGGTGATGGCGGCGCTCCACGGCTGGGCGGCGCAGTCACCGGCCACGTCGCAGGTCCGCAGCCGCACCCCGATATCGGCGCCAGCCGGCAGGCGTTCGATCCACGACACGCGCGTGATGGCGTTGACGCCGGCGCCGAGGTCGCGCACCGCCGAGTCGTAGGCGCTGGTGGCGGCGATGGGCGGCTCGCCGGCGGCGTGGTGCGGCGTGACCTGGAAGTCGAGCAGCGTACCGACGTCGGTCGACTGGGTGTCGTTGACCCGCAGGATCCACGTGCCGTTGACCGGCCGGCCGTTGAGATCGAGACGGAACAGCCGTTGCAACTCGGTGCCGGTCGACGCTCCGCCGACGTTGTCGCGCAGCAACACGGCGGTGCCGTCGGGCGCGATGAGCCGGATCTCGAGATCACCCCAGTAGGTATGGGTGAAGCTGTAGCTGACGTCGACGGCGGTGACGGTGGCACCGGCGGGCGCGGCGATCACCACCGCCGCGTCGGTCTGGCCGAGGTCGGCGATGGCGCGATCGGTGCGATCGACCGCGGACTCGAAGCGCTCGCCGCGGCCCTCGACCGGACGCAGGCGATCGAGGGGCAGGGTCTGGCCGGTGAGCTCGGGGCCGGCGGCGATCGAGAGCGAGGCGATGGCGCCGCCGCCGCGCTCGGTCTGCTCGACCACGAGGTCGTGCCAGCCCGGCGCCAGCGCCAGGCCGCCGGCGGTCTGGTCGTGGGTCGTGTCGTCCCAGGCGTCGAGCACCTTCTGGTTGTTGACCCACAGCCGCTGACCGTCGTCGGTGACGTAGCGGAACTGGTAGGTGCCGCCGACGTCGACGCGGAACTGTCCGGACCACCGGACACTGAAGTCGTCGGCGGCGGTCATGCCGAGATCACCGGGGTTGCCGGCGTTCCAGTTGGTGTTGGTGGGCGTGACCTGATCGATCGTGTGGTCGACGTCGCCGAGCAGGTGCCCGTCGTCGAAGCCGGACATGAACATGCCGGTGACGCCGCTGACCCGGGCGCGCAGGCGGTGACGCGGGATCGGGGCAAGCGACGGCAATCCCGGGCCCATGGCGCGGAGCTGGACCAGGAACTCGCCGGTGTCCTCGGAGGCGGCGTAGCGGATCGGGTACCAGCCGGTGGCCGGCGCGACGAACGTGCCCGAGGCCGCCGTGGGCCAGTCGCACGAGGTGACGCGGGCGAAGGCGCCGCCCGGCGCCGGCGCGATCTCGACGAAGCCGTGATCGTCGGCCAGCATCTCGAAGGTCGTGGTGCCGGCGTCGAGGAGGATCTCGCCCTCGTACAGCATGGTGAAGGTGTCGGCGTCGGTGAGGCCGACCGACGGCGGGGTCTCGGCGAAGAAGTTCTGCGCGGTCGAGAGCGTGATGGCGGAACGCCCGGTCTGGGCGAAGCCATTGACCTGGGTCCAGGTCGCGGCCGGGCCGGCACCCATCGAGTCGGCGTTGGCGCCACGCCAGAGCAGGCCGCCGGTGTAGTACGCGGCCGGCGAGATCGCGCCGTAGGCCTCGACGAAGGCGTTGCTGACGGTCCCGGCGCCGAACTCGGCGGCGCTGTCGTCACGCCACATCGCGGCGGTGGGCATGGCGTCGGCCGAGCCATCGCCGGGGGCATCGACGCGTGCGTCGATCGCGGTCCCGTCGTCGGGGGCGCCGTCTCCGACGGCGGCATCGGTGGTGTCGTCGTCGCCGCCGCCGCCCGGATCCGAGTGCGCGCAGGCCGCCAGGGCGAGCGCGAAGACTGCCGTGTTGCCCCTCATGCTCGATGGCAGGCGGACCATGGCGGCCGAGAGTACAGCGGCGCGGCGCGGTCGGGCGTGCGATCGTTGACGTGTGCCTTTCACGCGCCGTCACTTCCTCCATGTAGGTGGAGCTGCTGCCGGGCTGGCCCTGGTCGGCTGCCGGCGACGCGCCGCGCCGGCCGTCCACGTCGATCGCCCGCGCTTCACCCACGGCGTCCAGTCCGGCGACGTCGACGGTGATCGCGCGATGGTGTGGGCGCGGTGCGACCGGCCGGCCACGATGCTCGTCGAATGGGACTCCACCTCGCGCTTCGCCGCGCCCCGACGCGTCGCCGGCCCGTCAGTGACGCCGGACTCCGACTTCACCGGCACCGTCGACCTGTCCGGACTGCCGGCCGGGCAGACCGTCTTCTACCGGGTGCGCTTCGAGGACGGCCGCGCCGCCAGCGAGCCGGTGGTCGGACGCTTCGCGACGCCCCCGGCGGCCGGCGGCTCGGTCCAGTTTGCCTGGTCGGGCGACACCTGCGGCCAGGGCTTCGGCATCAACCCCGACTGGGGCGGGCTGCGCACCTACGAGGCCGTGCGCGCGACCGAGCCGGCGTTCCTGATCCACAGCGGCGATCTCATCTACGCCGACAACCCCATCCTGCCGGAGCACAAGACCCTCGACGGCAGGCTGTGGAAGAACGACAGTGACGAGACCCTGGCCCGGGTGTGCGAGTCCCTCGGCGACTTCCGCCGGCGCTTCGCCTACAACCTCGAGGACCAGCACGTGCGCGCGCTCGCCGCCGAGGTGCCGATCCTGGCCCAGTGGGACGATCACGAGACCCGCAACAACTGGTGGCCTGGGCAGATCCTCGCCGACGATCGTTACCGCGAGCGCTCGGCCGACGTGCTGGCGGCGCGCGCCAGGCAGGCGATGTTCGAGTGGACGCCGATCCGACGCGGGGCAGCCGGTCCGGCGGCCCCGATCCAGCGCGTCATCCGCTACAGCCCGGACCTCGAGATCTTCTTCCTCGATCTACGGACCTTTCGCGGCAAGAACGATCGCAACGACGGCGCTGCGACGCCGATGATGGGCGCGGCCCAGGTTCGGTGGTTGACCGAGGCGCTGACCGCGTCGAAGGCAACGTGGAAGATCGTCGCGTGCGATCAGCCGATCGCGCTCGTGGTTCCCGACGGCGACACCGGCGACCAGGAAGGCTACGCCCAGGGCCTCCCCGAGGCCCGAGGCCGCGAGCACGAGCTGGTCGAGCTGCTCGGGCACCTGCACCGCGGGCAGGTGAAGAACGTGGTGTGGCTGACCGCCGACGTGCACTCTGCCGCCGCTCACCACTTCGACCCGGCCCGCGGCACCGTCGGGGACTTCACCCCGTTCTGGGAGGTCGTGGCCGGCCCGCTCCACGCCGGCACCTTCGGCCCCAACCAGCTCGATCCCACGTTCGGTCCGGCGGCTCGCTTCGTGCGCGCGCCGCCGCCCGGCACCGGCAACCTCGCGCCCTGGGACGGCTACCAGAGTTTCGGCACCGTCGCCCTCGACGGCGCGACCCGCGCGCTCACCGTCCGCCTCCACGCCGGCGACGGCCGCGAGCTGTTCGCCATCACGCTGCCATCGGCGTGATCAGCGCTCGGGCTTGCCGATGATCGGGGCGTCGGTGGTGACGCCGGCGCCGAACCAGCGGATGGCGCCGGTGTTGACGGGCGTGGCGGCGCCGGTGTTGGGGTTGAGCTCGATGATGGCGCCACCGCTGATGGTGTCGACGAAGCCGTAGACCTTGCCCTTCCAGAAGCCGATGCCGAAGATCTTGTCGTAGGTGGTGCCGGTGCCGAGCGGAGTCGCCGCCCACGTCGTCGGGTTGATGCTGGCCAGGTAGTCGGGCGCGGTGTCGTCGGCCCCGATGTTCACCGTGGCCAGGATGCCGAAGCCGGAGACGGCGACGATGTCGCCGCTCGAGCTGATCAGGCCACCGGCCGCCGAGCCGTAGGCGCCGATCTGGGCGGCGACGCCGCTGGTCTGGTTGATCTCGATGACGGTGCCCTGATCGGTCGCGGCGATCAGGCGCTCGGCGCTGTTGGGGTTGGCCAGATCCGTGGGAACGAACGACAGGCTGGTCAGGTCGGCCATGCCGGTGATCGCGGTGAGCAGCGTGGCGGCGCCGGTCGAGGTGTTGATCTCGAAGACCCGGTCGCGGGTGATGCCGAGCATGCGATCGTTGCGGTCGACCGCGATGTCGAGGATGCCCTGGGTGCCGGTGTTGGCGAACGGGCCGATCATCACCGGCAGGAGCGTCGTGGTGTCGAGGCGGTAGAGCACCGTGCCGCTGTGGGCGTAGACCTTGGAGAAATCGAGGTCGTTGGCGTCGCTCGAGATCGCATCGATGCGCGCATCGGTGGCCGGGCCATCGTCATCGTCGTCGCCGCTGGCGCTGGCGCCGCAGGCGGCGAAGACCAGGAGGATGGGCAAGAGGAGACAGCACGAGAGGGACCGCATGAAGCCGCCGAACCTACCCGAGGTGAATGGCATTTTCATCATCGATCGTGCACCCTCCGGCCACGGAGGCCACGATGATCACGTTCTACGGCGCACCCATGTCGAGCGCGGGTCGGACCCGCTGGATGCTGGAAGAGGTAGGGGTTCCGTACGAGTACGTCATCATCAACACCCGCGACGTGCCCGCCGACTTCAAGGCGCTCAACCCCGCGGGCACCGTGCCCTTCATCATCGACGGCGACCTGAGGCTGTTCGAGTCGTGGGCCATCAACCAGTACCTGGCCGAGAAGTACAAGCCGGAGCTGGGTGGGCAGTCGATCGAGGAGTGGGCGCAGCTCGACCAGTGGTCGTCGTGGGCGGCCACCAACTTCCAGCCCCAGGCGCTCAAGTACATGTTCCAGGCCATGCGCCCCGAGGCCGATCGCAACGCCGCCGACGTCGACGCCGCGCGCGCGGGCTGCACGCGTTACCTCACCCAGCTCGAGCAGGCGCTCACCGGTGACTACCTGGTCGGCAACCGCTTCACCGTCGCCGACGTGGCGGTCGGATCGGTCGTGAACCTGGCGCTCCGCACCGGCGCGGCCCAGGCCGGCCCGCGCGTCGACGCGTGGATGAACCGCTTGCGCGCGCGTCCGGCCTACCAGGCCGCGACCAAGGGATGATCACGATCGGGCTGCGGTCCTGGTGATCTCCCCCATGCGGCCCGACCGAAAGTCCTCGACGGCGGTCACGAGCTCGGCGCGGGTGTTCATCACGAACGGCCCATGGCGAGCGATCGGTTCACGGATCGGCCGGCCGGCCAGGAGCAGCAACCGGGCGGCCTCGCCGGAGTCGGGGCCGCGCAAGCGGACCGCGTCGCCGGCGCCGAGGATGGCCATCTGCCCGTCGCGCACCACGCGGCCCTGCGCACCGAGCTGGGCCGCACCGCCGAACACGTAGACCAGCGCGTCGTGATCAGCCGGCACATCGACGGTGACGTCGGCGCCGGGCGCGAGCGTCCAGTCCTGGTAGACGATGGGCGTGTGGGTGTCGATCACGGCGCGCGCGCCGAGCGCCTCGCCGGCGATGATCGTCACCCGCGCCAGCTCGTCGGCGCTGGTCGCGACCGGCAGTCTGGCGGCGGTGACCTCCTGGTAACGCGGCCGCGTCATCTTGAGGCGCGCCGGCAGGTTCACCCAGACCTGGAAGCCGTGGACGCGGCCGCCGCGATCGCGCAGCGCCGGTGACGGCATCTCCGAGTGCACGATGCCCGCGCCCGCGGTCATCAACTGCACGTCGCCGGGACCGATGGTGCCGCGATGGCCGGCGGAGTCCTCGTGGAAGACCTGGCCCTCGAGGATGTAGCTCACGGTCTCGAAGCCACGGTGGGGATGATCGGGCGCGCCGATGGCCTCGCCTGGGCCGTACTCGATGGGGCCGAGCTCGTCGATGAGCAGGAACGGATCGACCAGCTCCAGCCCGGCGGTGGGCACCGGGCGGCGCACGATGAAGCCGGCACCTTCGTGCTGGCGATGAGCTGTCACGGTCCGGGCAACCTCTCGGATGGTGGACATGGAGGTCAGCATGGGGTGGCGGTGGCGCCCGCGTAACCGGCCGCGCCGAATCAGACCATCCCACCGGCGGCACAGTCCAGGTCGCGAACAGTGCCTTCCGATCCGCGGGCTTATCGCGAGGCTCGAGCGCGCGCATGTTGGTTCCCAAGGAGCCACGACCATGAAGAGCCTCAAGATCGACACCAGCCACTCCACCGTCGGATTCGTTGCCCGCCACCTCGTCGTCAGCAAGGTCCGCGGTCAGTTCAACGGCTTCAGCGGCGACATCGCCTACGACGCCGAGGACATCGAGAAGTCATCGGTCAACGTCCAGATCGACGCGACCACGATCGACACCCGCGAAGCAAAGCGCGATGCCCACCTGCGCTCGGCCGACTTCTTCGACGTCGAGAATCACCCGACGCTGACGTTCCGCTCGACCGGCGTACGCCGCACCGGCAAGGACACCCTGGCGGTCACCGGCGACCTCACCATGCGCGGGGTCACGCACCCGGTGGTGATGAACGTCGAGGAACTGGGCGGCGGCAAGGACCCGTGGGGCAACGAGCGCCTGGGCTGGTCGGCGAGCCTCACCGTCAATCGCAAGGACTGGGGGCTCAACTGGAACCAGCTCCTCGAGGCCGGCGGGATGCTGGTCAGCGAGAAGATCAACATCGAGCTCGAGATCCAGGCCCTCTGACCGTGCGCCTCAGTCTGATGGCGCGGCGCCGAACGTCTTCGCCAGCCAGGCGTCAGCGTCGCCGCCGTCGAAGCGGTAGCCGTAGTACACGGTCGGGCCGCTCGGCGACTTCTGGAGGGTCAGCTTGACGTCGGCCTGGCCGCGCTTGGCCGGCTCGATCGTGAAGCCGGTGTGGAGCCGCTTGCGGCTGGCGGGCAGGCGCAGATCGATCCGGCCGCTCTGCGCCTCGTAGAGGAAGATCTCGAAGCTGCCCTTCCAGATGGTGCGGGTCTGGATGACGCCGGACTGCTCCCCGTCGAACACGAGGACGTGGAACGAGTCACTCTCCTTGCGCGGCTCCTGGTCGAGCCAGATGCGCTGGTGGAGCAACTCGGTAGCCTCGTCCGGAGGCATCGGCGCGCGACGCGAGCCGGCGTCGCGCGAACAGGCCGCGGCGAGGGCGGTGATGGCAACGACGACGGCAAGGACGGTCCGGCTGGCGTGCATGAGCGTAAGATAGCGCGGTGCCCAGCCTGGTCCACGCCATCGAACACGGGATGAGCGTCCGCAGCCGCGGGAGCGGCAGCCGCGCCCTGGTCTGGGTCCACGGCCTCGGCGAGTCGGGGCGCTGCTTCGATGCGATCGCGTCGCACCCGCACCTGTGGCCGTACCGCCACGTCCTGGTCGATCTGCCGGGCTACGGACGGTCGCCGTGGGCGGCTAGCTCGCGCGGCATCGAGGCAACTGCCGACGAGCTGGCCGGCTGGCTCGAGGCCCGCGACGACAACGCGGTGGTGATCGGGCACTCGCTGGGCGGGGTGATCGCGACGATCGTCGCCGAACGGCACCCCGACACGTTGCGGGCGGTGATCGACGTCGAGGGCAACTCGTCGCTGGGCGACTGCACGTACTCCAACCGAATCGCCGCCGTCGACGAGGCCGAGTTCGTGGCCGCCGGCTACCAGCTCCTGTGGCAGGAGCTGTGGGTCGAGGCCGGCGAGGATCCGGCGCTCCGCAGCTACGCCGCCAGCATGGCGTTCGCCGATCCGTACGTGCTGTGGCGCCACGCCACCGATCTGGTGGCGATGTCGAAGGCGGAGACCCTGGCGGCGCGCCGAGGCCGGCTCAGTGTGCCGACCCTGTTCATCGCCGGCGCGCCGGGTGGGGTGTGCGAGCGCTCGCGCGAGCTGCTGGCGACGGCGGGTGTGACGGTGGCCGACGTGTCGCCGGCCGGACACTGGCCCTACGTCGACAGGCCGGAACCGTTCGCGGAGATCGTGGCCCGGTTCGTCGAGAGTCTTCCGGAGTAGGGCCGCGGGTGTATCGTCGTCGCATGGCGACGGCGAAGAAGAAGCCCGCTGCGAAGAAGACGAAGAAACCCGCGCCGGCCAAGAAGGCCGCACCGGTCAAGAAGGCTGCACCGGTCAAGAAGGCTGCACCGGTCAAGAAGGCTGCGCCGGCCAAGAAGGTTGCGGCGGCCAAGCAGAAGGCCGAGAAGCTCAGGGATCTGCCGCGGCTGGTGCTGGTCGAGCGCGATCGGTCGCGCTTCCTGCACGACGGCGAGCACTTCGGGCGCGCCACGATCGCGCTCCACGCGATCGGCACGCTCGAGCTGCCGAGCGGCACGATCGTCACCTGCGATCCGTTCCTGGTCGACGGACCGGCCCTGGCGCGCACGGTCGCGCCCGGCGCGTACCCGGTGTCGCTGGCGGTCGCGACCTTCCGCGGCGACAAGACCAAGGGTGATCAGCGCGTCGCCGCCGCCACGGTGCATTTCCGGCCGGGCGTGCCGACGAGCTGGGAGGTGGCGAGCTTCGAGGCCGCACCCCGCAAGAAGGGCGGCGAGCCCGGCTATCCCGTCGACGCCGGCACCGGTTGCTTCATGGACGCGGGCGCCCAGGCCGCCATCAAATCCGAGCCGACCTACTGGCCCACGCCCAGCTACAAGGCGCTCGAGAAGCAGCTCCTCACCGAGCACTACACCCACACCTGGGGCTGGGCGGTGTACCAGCCGGATCCGGCGTCCAGGGCCAACTGCGTCGCCTTCATGTCCGGCTATGGCGACGGCGTGTACTCGTCGTTCTGGGGCCTCGACGACCGCGGCACGCCGCTGTGCCTGACCACCGACTTCGACGTGTTCACCGACGAGGACTGGACGGCGGCGGCGTCCTGAACGCCGCTACTTGGTGCCGAACAGACGGTCCCCGGCGTCGCCGAGCCCGGGGACGATGTAGCTCTTCTCGTTGAGCCGGTCGTCGATCGCCGCGGTGTAGATCGCCACGTCGGGGTGGTGGGCGTGGAAGGCCTTGATGCCCTCGGGGCAGGTCAGGAGGCACACGAACTTGATCGAGCGCGGCGACGTCTCCTTGATGCGGTCGACGGCGGCGATCGCGCTGTTGCCGGTCGCCAGCATGGGATCGACGACGATGCAGTCGCGATCGGTCATCGAGTCCGGCACCTTGAAGTAGTACTCGACCGCGACCAGGGTCTTGGGATCACGATAGAGGCCGATGTGGCCGATGCGCGCCGACGGCAGGATCTCGAGCATGCCGTCGAGGATGCCGCCGCCGGCCCGCAGGATGCTGATCACGACGACCTTCTTGCCGTCGAGCATCGGCGCCTTGGTCGCACAGATCGGCGTCTCGATGTCGACCATCGTCACCGGGAGATCACGGCACACTTCGTAGCCCAGCAGCATGCTGATCTCGCGCAGGAGTGTGCGGAACGTGCCGGTGCTGGTCTCCTTGGACCGCATCAGCGTGAGCTTGTGTTGCACCAGCGGGTGGCTGATGACGTAGACCTGACCTGACATCGCGGATCTCCCCTTGATCGGACGGTGAGAAGTACAACCGGCTCAGAAGACGGTGCCGTCGCTCTCGACGCGGATCGGCGGACCACCGCCGGCCCGGCGCTCGCGCGCGACCTGCCGCCCCGCCGCCCAGGTGCCGCCCTCCAGGATGCGAGCCAGTGGCAACTGCTCCGCCGACACCTCGAGCTTCTGGCGCACGGCATCGGCGACCCAGTCGAGCAACGCCAGCGTGAGCGCGCGCCACTCGACGACGACCTCGTCGCCGACCTGATGGACCTCGCGGGTCACGCCGTCGTAGCGCGGCACGATGGCGCCGAGATCGACGAGCAGGCCGCCGTTGCGGTACTCGGGCAGGCCGGTGAGCGCACCCGGTTGCACCACGTGCACGCCGCCGAGCTCGAACGGCTCGAACAACGAGTAGGCCAGCCACTGCGACAGCTTGTGGAACGGCATCAGGCCGGTCGACGGCCCCGAGCCGCCAGCGGCGCCGTGGTACCAGACGTCGCCGAGGTTGACGCCGCCGAGCGTGGTGCGGCCCGGCCAGATCTCGCCGAGTCCGACCAGGAGCTCGTGGAGCAGATCGGCGGCGCGCAGCTGAGTGCCGCGGGCCTTGAGCGCCTGCAGCATGCCGCTCGGGCGTCCGCCCGGGAACAGGGCCGGGTTGCCGTCGATGACCTCACCCAGGCGGCGCATCAGCGCGGCCCGCCCGGCCAGCCCGACCAGCGGGTTGTCGGCGGTGACCTGGAAGGCGCGGCCGAGCTCGCCCTCGTCGAGATTGCGGAGCGCGGCGGCGTCGACCCGCAGCGGCAAGAGGCCGTCGGCGGAGAACAGGCCGGCCTCGAAGGCGCGCAGGCTGGCGACCGCCAGGCCCTCGGAGCGGTTGATCTCCTGCCCGGTCGCGGCCTCGCGGTAGCGCCAGGCGTCGCCGGCGCCGGCGTCGAGCAGCACCCTGACCAGCACCCGATCGCTCAGCGCCTCGGCCGCGGCGTGGCCACCACTGGCGGCGTCGATCAGCGGGGTGACGCGATCGATCTTGCCGGCGCGGAAGTGGCCGAGGCGGCCGTGGACCGGGATGCGCAGCGCCGGGTAGGCCTCGCGGGTCACGGCGATCACGCGGTCGGCGACCACGTCGACGCGGCTACGATCGACCGTGAAGTGGCGCAGCTCGCCGAGCAGGCCAGCCTCGAGCACGTTGGCGGCGCGGACGCGGATGGCGAGCGGGGTGCGCAGGTACGCGACCGCGGTGGCGGTATCCGCTCCCGCCGACGGGGCGATGAAACCGCTGTGGGGATCGATGTCGCTCATGCTCAGGGCTCCAGGTTGCGTCCCTTGGCCTTGGCCAGCTCGCCGGCGTCGGGGACCACGCCGTCGGGCACGAAGTAGCCGGCCGCCATCTTGGCGTCCATCTCGACGCGCGCGTCGGCCGGGATCAGCTCGTCCGGGATCCGGACCCGTTCGCCGACCGAGATGCAGGAGCGCACGATGGCGTCGTATTTCATGTTCGACATCGAGACCAG
>SXGT01755378.1_pt1 | contig 16803 bp, 12 predicted proteins | sample 3176221 | NCBI WGS metagenome assembly SXGT01 (sample SAMN11356862, study PRJNA531348) | freshwater metagenome | isolation source: freshwater sample F1-120 | place: China: Fuxian Lake, Yuxi | collected 2017-12-25 | reverse complement strand
GTGGCCGAGATGACCCAGGCCCAGGATGGCGGTGCCGTTGGAGATGACCGCCACCAGGGTGCCCTTGGCGGTGTAGTCATAGGCCAGGTCCACATCCTCGGCGATGGCCCGCACCGGCACGGCGACGCCCGGCGAATAGGCCAGGGACCGGTCGCGCTGGGTCGCCATGGGCTTGGTCGGCGCCATGGAGATCTTGCCCGGCGTCGGCTCGCTGTGGAAATCCAGGGCTTCCTGGTCGGTGAAGGTCTGCTTTTCGGTGTTTTCGGGCATGGGGTCGCTGCAAGGCACGCGGGTGCGGCAAGGGAAGGCGAGACCCTAGAACCCGGGCGCCCTTCCCACAACCACAACAGGCTGGAGTTTCTGCCTGCCGGGCCGCGTCGTCAGGATTTCAGGGCAGGACCCCGGTGGTCTCCACCTCGACCGGCCCGGTCATCAGTACGTGATCGTCGCTCTCGCGCCAGTCGATGACCAACTCCCCGCCGTCCACGACCACCGTGGCCGCCCGGTCGGTCAGGCCCCGTCGGGCGCAGGCCACCAGAGCGGCGCAGGCGCCGGTGCCGCAGGCCAGGGTCAGGCCCGCGCCCCGCTCCCACACCCTGAGGCGGATGCGGTCTCTGGCCTCCACATGGGCGAAGCCCACGTTCACCCCTTCGGGAAACAGCGGATGGTGCTCGATCAGCGAGCCGGTGGCCCGGGTGAAGGCGTCGTCGGGAACGTGGTCGATGAAGAACACCACATGGGGATTGCCCATGCTGACGGCGCCGGGCGCGTGCAGGACGGGGGCGTCCACCGGCCCCACCTGAAGCTCGATGCCGCGGCTGTCCATCTCCTCGGCCAGCGGGATCTGGTCCCAGGCCAGGCGCGGCGGGCCCATATCCACGGTGACGCGCAGCTCGCCGGCGCGCGCAGCGGTGGTCGGCCCGCCCAGGGTGTCGATGACGACCTGATCACGGCCGCCCGCCAGGGTCAGCAGCCAGCCGACGCAGCGCAGGGCGTTGCCGCAGGTCTCGACCACCCCGCCGTCGGCGTTCCAGACCCGCATGAAGGCGTCGCCGGTTTGCGAAGGCTCGATCACGATCAGCTGGTCGCAGCCGCCCGCCGGGCCGGTCTCGCGATCGGCAAGGGCGCGGGCCTGTTCGGCGGTCGGCGCAAAGGGGCGCTCCATCGCGTTGATCACGATGAAGTCGTTTCCTGCGCCGTTCATCTTGACGAAGGGGTGCGTCATGGTCTCCGCATATAGGGCAATTCCGGCTCGGCGTCAGAGCACGCGACGAAGGACAGTTTTTCCATGAAAGCCCAGGGTCAGGAGCACACCCACACGGGTTGGCGGCTGAGGGCGCGTCTGAGGGCGCTGTACCACGGCTCGTCACCGACGGCGGTGCGCTTCCGCCTGGGCGTGATCGTGGTGGACTTCGCCATCATCGCCTTCTTCATCGCCGCGCCCCTGCTGAAGAATCAGAGCGGCCTGATCTTCTATCTGATCGACTATGGGATCGCGGCGATCCTGGCCTTCGACCTGATCGCGCGGGCCTCGGCCTATACGGACTGGCGGGACTGGCTGAAGCGGCCCATCGTCTGGGTCGACCTGTTCGTTCTGGCGACCCTGCTGTTCCCGGCCTGGCTCTACAATCTGGGCTTCCTGCGGGTGCTGCGCCTGTGGACCCTGCTCAACAGCGATTTCTTCTGGAAGACGGTGGGCCGCGGCTACAACGACACGCGGGTTCAGGACATCGTCAAGGCGCTGGCGGCGCTGGTGACCTTCGTCTTTGTGGTGGCCGGCTTCGTCTACACCAGCTTCATGGGCCGCTATGAGGGCATCTCGGGCTATGTGGATGCGCTGTATTTCACCATCACCAGCCTGACCACCACCGGCTATGGCGACATCATCCTGCCCGGCACGTGGGGGCGGCTGCTGTCCATCGCAGTGATGCTGGGCGGGGTCGGGCTGTTCTTCCGCCTGATCCAGTCCCTGAACGTGCCGCACAAGGTGTACTTCCCCTGCCCCACCTGCGGGCTTCAGCGGCATGACCCCGACGCGGTGCACTGCAAGGCCTGCGGCGAGACCATCTGCATCCCCGACGAGGGCCGCTGACATTACAGGCCTGTAACTTTCCAACGCCCCGGCCCGCCCATAGGGTCGCGGCCGCTCACCGCCACATTCGAGGAAAACGCCGCATGTTCCGTCGTCTGGCCTATCGAGGTCCCGTCCTCGCCGCGCTCGTTCTCAGCCTTTCAGCGACCCATCCCATGGCCCAGACATCTGAACCCACCGACGCCCCCACCCTGACCGAACAGGCCGCGGCGTCCGATCCCTGGCTGTGGCTGGAGGACATCGAGGGCGAGCGGGCCATGGCCTGGGTCGAGGCGCGCAATGCGCATTCGCTGGGCGTGCTGACCGGCGACCCGCGCTATGACGACCTCCATTCCACGGCGCTTGATCTGGTGCAGGCGCGGGACCGCATTCCCTTCCCCGCCTTCCGGCACTCGGCGGGCGGGCAGCGCACCGTCGACAATTTCTGGCAGGACGCGAACCATGTGCGCGGCGTCTGGCGCCGGGCGACCCTGGACAGCTACCGCACCGACACGCCCGAGTGGCGGACCATCCTGGACGTGGACGCCCTGGCCTCGGCCGAGAACGCCAACTGGGTCTGGAAGGGCGCCGAGTGCCTAGCCCCCGACGAACGCCTGTGCCTGGTCAGTCTGTCGGACGGCGGCAAGGACGCCGTGGTCATGCGCGAGTTCGACCGCGAGACCGGCCAGTTCATCGAGAACGGCTTCGACCTGCCCGAATCCAAGGGCGCCGCCGGATGGGTCGATGAGAACACCCTGCTGGTCTATCGCGATTTCGGCGACGGCACCCTGACCGATTCCGGCTACGCCATGACCGTGCGTCGCCTGACGCGGGGCCAGTCCATCGACGCGGCGCCGGAGGTGTTCCGGGGCGAGCCCGAGGACGTGCTGGTGGCCGGCTACACCCTGCGCGACGCCGATGGCGTGGTGCACGCCGAGATGGTGGACCGGGCGGTCACCTTCTTCGAGACCGAAAGCTATTTCCTGACCGACGCCGGGGCGGTGCGCATCAACCTGCCCGCCCGCCGCTCCATCCAGGGCCTGCTGGACGGCCGGATGATCGTCACCACCGACCAGGACTGGATCGACGGGGCGGGGACCGCCTTCGAGGCCGGCGACCTGATCGCCTTCGACCTGGAGGCGCTGAAGGCCGATCCGCAGGGCTCGGTCGGCGAGCTGGTCCTGCGGCCGGGCGAGCGGGAATCCGTCGAGGACGTGACCCTGACCCGCAACCGGCTGGTGGTCGCCCTGTACGAGAACGTGCGCGGCGCGGCCTACGCCTATCACCGCGCGGAAAGCGGCTGGGTCCGCGAGCGCCTGAACCTGCCCGAAAACGCCTCGGTGAGCCTGAGCTCGGCCAGCAGCGAGGACGACCTGCTGTTCGTCAGCGTCAGGGGCTATCTGACGCCCGACACCCTGTGGCTGGCCGACACCGCCTCGGGCGCGCTCGAGACGGTCAAGAGCCTGCCGCCCAAGTTCGACGCCGAGGGCATGCATGTGGAGCAGCATCAGGCCCGCTCCGCCGACGGGACCATGGTCCCCTATTTCGTGGTCAGCCGCGACGGCATCGCCACGGACGGATCGAACCCGACGCTGCTCTACGGCTACGGCGGCTTCCAGGTCTCGCTGCTGCCCAGCTATTCGGCCACGGTGGGCAAGCTGTGGCTGGAGCGCGGCGGCGTCTATGTGGTGGCCAACACCCGGGGCGGCGGCGAGTTCGGCCCCGGCTGGCACCAGGCGGCGCAAGGGGCGAACCGACAGCGCGCCCACGAGGACTTCCAGGCCGTGGCCGAGGACCTGATCGCGCGCGGCGTCACCAGCCCGCGCCGCCTCGGCGTCATGGGCGGGTCGCAGGGCGGGCTGTTCATGGGCGCCCTGCTGACCCAGCGGCCGGACCTGATCAATGCGGCGATCATCCAGGTGCCCCTGTTCGACATGCTGCGCTATCACACCCTGCTGGCCGGGGCCTCCTGGATGGGCGAGTACGGCAATCCGGACATCGCCGAACAGCGCGAATGGATCGCCGCCTATTCGCCCTATCAGGCCCTGTCGGCCGATGCGGACTATCCGGAAGTGTTCATCCACACCTCCACCAAGGACGACCGCGTCCACCCCGGCCACGCCCGAAAGGCGGCGGCGCAGCTTGAAGCGCTGGGCCATGAGGTGCTGTTCTACGAGAACACCGACGGCGGCCACGCAGCCGGCGCCAATCTGCGCGAGACGGCCCGCCGGCTGGCGCTGGAATACACCTATCTGACGCGCCGGCTGATGGACTGACCCGGGCGTTCGGCAAAAACAGAATAAAACGGAGCGTAACGTCCATGAACCGACTGATCCTGTCCGCCGCCGCCTCGGCGCTGATGCTGGGCGCCTGCGCCACCGAAAGCCCCGCAGAGGCGGCGCGCATCATCCAGGACGCGACAAGGGCTGCAGCCGACGCCGCCCTCGCCGCCCCACCCCCGCATCTGCCCGCCGACCTGTCCCCCGCTTCGGTGGCCGCCGCCGACGAGTTCATCTGGCTGGAGGAGGTTCAGGGCGAGCGGGCGCTGGCCTTCGTGGAGCAGTCCAACACGCGCGCCCTGTCGCGGCTGGAAGGCGATCCGCGCTACGAGCCCTTCCGGCGCGAGGCCTACGCCATCCTGTCGGCCCAGGACCGCATTCCCACGCCCCGGTTCCAGGGCGACGGCCTGGTCAATTTCTGGCAGGACGACCAGCATCCCAAGGGCATCTGGCGACGCACGACGCGGGAGTCCTACGCTTCGGGCAACACCGAATGGGAGACCATTCTGGACATCGACGCCCTGGCCCGCGCCGAGGGGCGTGACTGGGTCTGGAAGGGCGCCGGGTGCCTGGCGCCGGACGAGCGCTACTGCCTGGTGAACCTGTCCAACGGCGGCCAGGACGCGGTCGAGGTGCGCGAGTTCGATACGCAGACCGGCCAATTCGTGGAGGGTGGCTTCCGCCTGCCCGAGGGCAAGCACCGGGTGACCTGGCTGGACGCCGACACCCTGCTGGTGGCCACCGACTTCGGCGAGGGCACCCTCACCGAGAGCGGCTATCCCTACATCGTGCGGGCTCTGTCGCGGGGCCAGTCGCTGGCGCAGGCGACGGAGATCTATCGCGGCGAACAGGGCGACGGCGGCTATGGCGTCAGCCCCTCGGTCTATCGCGGCCCCGACGGCCAGGTGGAGGCGGTGATCATCACCCGCCCGCTGGACACCTTCAACGCCGAGCGCTGGCAGGTGGTGGACGGCCAGGCCGTGCGCCTGAACCTGCCGCCCAAGGTGGACATCCACGGGACCATGGGCGACCGGCTGATCCTGACCGCCGAGGAAGACTGGACCTTCGGCGGCCACGCCATCGAGACCGGCGATCTGGCGGCCGTCCCGCTGGCGGCCCTGCGCGCTGAGACGGCCCCGGCGCTGTCGGCCTCGCCGGTGATCTTCGCGCCGACCGCCCGCCAGTCGGTCAACGGCGTGGCCATCACCAACGGCCATGTGGTGGCCAGCGTGCTGGACAATGTCTCCGGCGGACTGATCCGCTTCGCCCCCCGCGGCGGCAGCTGGACCCAGACCGCCCTGCCCACGCCCGAAAACGTCTCCGTCAGCCTGGTGGACGCCAGCCGGGGCCACGAGGACATGTTCTATTACGTCCAGGGCTTCCTGACTCCCTCGACCCTGTCCCAGGCCGATGTGGCGAGCGCCCGCTCCGAGGTCCTGCGCGAGAGCCCGGCCCGTTTCAACGCCGCGACCCATGTGGTGGAGCAGCACTCGGTCGCCTCCACCGACGGGACCGAGATTCCCTACTTCCTGGTCCGCCCGCGCGATCAGGCCAATGACGGCTCGGCGCCCACCATCCTGTTCGGCTACGGCGGCTTCAACATCCCCATGCTGCCCGGCTATGCGGGCCAGCTGGGCAAGCTGTGGCTGGAGCAGGGCGGCAGCTATGTGGTGGCCAATATCCGCGGCGGCGGCGAGTTCGGACCCGGCTGGCACCAGGCGGCCCTGAACGACAATCGCCAGCGGTCCTTCGACGATTTCGCGGCGGTGGCCCGGGACCTGATCGACCGGGGCGTCACCTCGCCCGACCATCTGGGCATCTACGGCCGCTCCAACGGCGGGGTGCTGACCTCGGTGGCCGTGACCCAGAACCCGGACCTGTTCGACGCGGCGGTGATCGAAAGCCCCCTGATCGACATGCTGCGCTATCACGAGATGCCCGCGGGGGCCTCGTGGATCGGCGAGTACGGCGACCCGCGCATCCCCGAGGAAGCCGCCTGGATCGCGGAATACTCCGCCTATCAGCAGCTGCGCCCCGAGGTGGACTATCCGGTGGTCTACATCACCACCAACACCCTGGATGACCGGGTGCACCCCGGTCACGCGCGCAAATTCGCCGCGCGTCTTGAGGCCCAGGGCCACGATCATCTGTATTTCGAGGACACCTCGGGCGGGCACAGCTATGACGCCGATCCGGCCGCCAACGCGCGGCGCTGGGCCCGGCACTATGTCTATTTCGCCCAGCAGCTGATGGACGACTGAGGCTAGAGCCTGATCGGTTGAGGTGGAATCGCTTCGCGATCCCACCGATGCCGTGAATCAGGCTCTCGCATTATGCTGGACCGAAATCTGAGCCCGGCTGGACTGCGTCCAACCGAACCGATTTCGGTCCAGGGATCACGCGCTCGGGAACCGGTTCACGCCAAGTTGAGTCCCGTTTTCGAACGCCTGGACTAGGGTGCGCGCCATGAAGGGCATCTGGGGTCTGATAACAGCCGGGGCGGCCGCAGTCGTCATGAGCGGCGCGGCGTCGTCCAGCGCGCAAACGGCCTCCGCAGGATCGGGGTCGCGTGTCTCGACGCCCGTCGAGCCCGTGGTGGTGGAGCTGTTCACCGCCCAGGGTTGCTCCGGCTGTCCAGAGGCCAACGCCCTGCTGGAAGGGCTGGCCGAACGGCCCGGCGTGATCGCCCTGACCTATGCGGTGGACTACTGGGACTATCTGGGCTGGCCCGACACCTTCGCCCAGCCCGCCTTCGCCGAGCGCCAGCGCGCCTATCAGGACCGGCTTCGGCTGCGGGACGTCTACACGCCCCAGGTGATCATCGACGGCAGCCGCCAGTTCTCCGGCGCGCGCGGCGCAGAGATCGAGAGCGTGGTGGAGGAGGAAGCCGAGCGCCTGATCTTCATGCCCGAGGTGGAGTTCCGCGAAACCGGAGACCGGGTGGGCGTCGGCTCAGGCCGCGCACCCGAGGGCGGGGCCGAGGTCTGGCTGGTCCGCTATCGGTCCGGACCCCAGATCGTGCAGGTAGGCGAGGGCGAGAACCGGGGCATCGAGGTCCGGCACGCCAATGTGGTTCGCGAGGTCACCCGCCTGGGCGAATGGCGCGGACGGCCGATCCTGCTGAGTTTGCCCGAACCGTCCGAAGACGGTCTGCACATGGCCGTGCTGGTCCAGGCCATGGACGACGGCCGCATCCTGGCGGCCGCGACCCGCTAGTTTCCGTCATATTCGATCAGTGTCCCGTGCAGGCCGCCCGGCCCAGAACAGGGGCGTGGCGCTCTGTCCGCTGGACCGGAGTCGACCTCAAGTGAAATTTCTGATCGAGTTCCGTTCGGCGAACGGTGGGGAGATCGGGGGATCCGTGGGCGTGGCGTTGAGGACATCCAGATTGCGGCGGCGTGGGCTGGTCGCCGGGGCGGCTCTGGGACTGGGGCTGGCGTTGACCGTGGGCGGAGCCCAGGCGGACGATTCCCAGCCCCGGGCCGTGGATCCTTCGTCCGACGTGGCGGAGGCGGCGGCGGTGCATCAGGCGGTGACGGCGGCGCGCGTGGCCGCTTGGGGCCGCAAGACGGGCGACGCCCAGGCCCTGACCCTGGCCGCACGGATGCTGGCCGAAATCCCTTTCCGCCATCCCGAGCCGGACCGCGCCCCCGAGGCGCGCGCCGGAATGCAGGATGACCCCGACGCCGAACCGTTCACCGTGGCCGGACTGCTGGACGAGGCCGAAACCCTGGCGCGCGGAGACGGTCAGACCCTTGAGGACATCGAGGCGGTGCGCGCCGCCGCCGCCCGGGGGGTGACGAACTCGCCGTTCGGCCAGGGGCCTGTCCTGACCCGCCGCGACGTCCAGGCCCGCCAGACCTACTGGTTCGAGGCGGACGTGACGGGCGGCGAGGTGCTGCGCGTGGCCGCCATCGGCGACGGCGACACCGACATCGACATGATCGTGCGGGCCCCTGACGGCCGCGTGCTGTGCGAGGACGGGGCCTACGACCACTTTCCGGTCTGCACCCTGACGCCGTCGGCGGACACGCGACTGAGGGTCGAGATCATCAACCGCGGCGCGGTGTGGACCCGTGTCCGCATCCTGAGCAATTGACGGGGGGCGCAATGGCCGGATCACGGATCGGGAGCCTGGCGAGGGCGGCGGGATTGGCCGCCGTGCTGGTACTCGGCGCGGCGACGGGGGGATCGGCGCGGGTCGATGACACCTATGAGAGCCTGCGCGCCGAAGCCTTCGAGGCGGCCCAGTGGGCCATCGCCTCGGACGCCGCCGACGCCCTGGCCAAGGTGTCCGCCCGCTTCGCCCAGGGCGACGACGCCATCGGCCGGCTGGCGGAGGAGCGCGAAGCCCTGATCACCCGCCGCGACCGGCTGGAGCACGAGATCGAGCGGCTCTACGCCCTCGATGACGAGGCGTCCCGTCAGCGGCGTGAAACGGCCCGGGCCGAGTACGACCAGACCCTGGACCGCCTGCGCACCGTGGACGCCGAGATCGAGACCCGGTTCCCGGCCTATTCGGAACTGACCAGCCCCCAGGCCCTGACCGTCGAGGAGACCCAGGGCCTTCTGCGCGAGGACGAAGGGCTCCTGCTCGTGCTGGTGAACCCCGAAGCGGCCTATGTCTGGGCCCTGACGCGCGACCGGGTCGAATGGGCCCGTTCGGAATCCCTGGGCCAGGACGAGATGGCCGCGGCCGTGGCGCGGCTGCGCGCCTCCCTGACCACCGCGGCGGCGCGGGGCCAGCCCTATATCGACCCGTCCCTGCTGCAGGATCAGACCGACACCGCCTTCGACCGGGCCGAAGCCCACCGCATCTACAGCGAGCTGATCGCGCCGGTCGAGGACGTGTTCCGGGGACGATCGACCCTGATCACCGTGACCTCCGGCGACCTGTCCGCCCTGCCGCTGGCGCTGCTGCCCACCGCGGCGCCGGACGGGGCCGATGATTCCGCCGCGGCGCTGGCCGCCACGCCCTGGCTGATCGATCGCTACGCCCTGGCGGCCCTGCCGTCCGTATCCAGCCTGACGGCCCTGCGCTGTCACCTGGTGTCCGATCCCGCCCTGCGCAGTCCCGGCTGCCCCCCCGCCCCCGCCGGTCCCGCCCCTCAGGCGGCGGCGGGAGAGCGCATCGAGCTGGTCGCCTTCGGCGCCCCTGTTCTGGCGGGTCACGCCGTCGGCGCCGCGCGAGGCGCGCCGCCCGCGGGCGATCTGATGGGCGACGGCCCGCTGGCCGACGTTGAGCGCCTGCGCGCCCTGCCGGCCCTGCCCGGCTCGCGCGCCGAGCTGGAGGCGCTGCAGTCCCGCTATCCCCGCAGCCTGGTGCGCATGGGCGAGGCCGCCACCGAGACCGCCGTGCGCCAGACGGACCGCGAGGCCCTGTCGCGCGCCCGCTTCGTGGTGTTCTCCACCCACGGCCTGCTGGCCGGGTCCGATCAGGCCGAGCCGGGGCTGGTGCTGACTCCGCCGTCCATCGGCACCGCCGAGGACGACGGCTATCTCAGCGCCTCGGAAGCGGCCGAGCTGCGCCTCAGCGCCGATTTCGTGGTGCTGTCCGCCTGCAACACCGCCGCCTCCGACGGCCAGCCGGGCGGCGAGGGCCTGTCGGGTCTGGCCCGCGCCTTCTTCTACGCCGGGGCGCGGTCGCTGGTGGTGTCCCACTGGGAGGTGTCGGACGCCGCCACGACGGAATTGATGACGCGCACCTTCGCGGCCCTGGACGACGCCGACATCGGCGAGCGGGCCCGGGCCCTGCGCGAAGGCATGCGGGCGGTGCGCGACAACCCCCGCTGGGCGCACCCGGCCTACTGGGCGCCCTTCACCCTGGTGGGCGAGCCGGGCTGATCGCATGGGCGGGCGCAACGGATTCCCTTCCTGGCGTTTCGCGCGTCTGCTGGTCCTGATCCTGCTGGTCCTCGGCGCGGCGCAGGGACTGTCGGCCGGGGCGGAGACGCCGGAGCCGTCTCCGCCCCGCATCCTGGCGGTGCTGGTCGGGGTCTCGGACTATGGCGACGATCCGCTGGGGCTGGGCGACCTGTCGGGCCCGCGCAACGACGCCCTGCTGATGGCCGACGTGCTGATCGAGCGCGGCGCCGACCCGGCCGACATCGCCGTCCTGACCACCCGGCCGGAGAACGCCCGCCATCAATCGCGCCACCCCGTGCCGATCACCGCCGCCCCGACCCTGTCCGCCATCCGCGCGGCCCTGGACCGCCTGATCGATCAGGCCCGGCCCGGTGATCAGGCGGTGATCCATCTGGCCGGTCACGGCTGGCGTCAGCGCGAAGCCATTCGCGGCTCGGAGCTCAGCGGCCTGGATGAGGTCTTCCTGCCGCAAGGCTACGGGATCATCGGCGAGACCTACGACCGCGCGCGGCTGGACCCCCTCGCCGGCGTGCTGATCGACAACGAGATCGGCCGCTACATCGACCGGCTGCGCGGCCTGGGCGTGGACGTGGTCTTCGTGGGGGACTTCTGCCACGCCGGCGACGCCACCCGGGGGCGGGCGGACTTCACGCGCGCCGGACGGCCGGACCCCCGCATGGATGTGGAAGCACGCCCTTCGGACGGCGGCCGCCGCATCGGGTCCTATGCGGCCTTCTTCGCCGCCCCCGCGGGCGACCGGGCCATGCAGGGCCTGGCGCCCATCGGGGCCGACCTGTCCGCCCGCGCGCCCCACGGCCTGCTCAGCGTCTACATGGCCGCCGCCCTGTCGGACCCCACCGCCGCCACCTGGGCCGACGTGGCCGCGCGGGTGCAGGCCAGCCTGATCGAGCATGACGTGCGCGACCGGGCCGTGCGGCTGGACGCCCCGGCCCAGTTCGAGGGCGATCTGGATCGACCCATCCTGGGGCGCGGCGCGGCCGAGACCCCGCCCTGGACCGTGGTCAAGCCGGCCCTGCGCGTCATCGACGGCCGCGCCGGCATGGGCGGCCTTCGCCTGAACGCGGGCGCCCTGCACGGCCTGACCGAGAACAGCCTGGTGGCCCTGTCCGAGACCCGCGCCGGACGGGAGCGCGTGGTGCTGTACGGCCGGGTGTCGGAGGTGGAGCCCGCACGCGCCCGCCTGACCCCCGCCGATGGTCCCGAGGCTTCGGCGGGCGACTGGGCGGACATCAGAACACCGGAAGGCCGCCCCTACACTGATGAGCGGCTCTGGTCCGTCCGCATGGTGGAGCGCGGCGCGCCCCTGACCTATCGCGTGGCGGCCGTGCCCTCCCATCCGCAGCGCCATCCGCTCGGCGCCATACTGGCCGACGTCGCCGGGGATATCGGCGTGGAGGCGGTGGGTCCCGATCAGGAGGCGCAGCTTTATCTGCATGAGCAGGACCGGGTCATCATCCTGTCCGAGAGCCCGGACCCGCACGCCGCCGACGCGGTCATGGGCGAGCTCGACATGTCCAGCTTCTACCGGCTTCGCATGGCAGAGGGGCGGGCCTGGCGACGGCAGGCCATCGCGGACGCGGTGCTGCGGGCCGCGCGGGCCTGGCGGGTGCGGACCCTGCTGGCGGCGCTGGACGAGTCCGCCACGGGCGCCGTCGCCGGCCTGACCGCCGAGCTCTATCTGTGGCGGCCCACAGACACCCGCCCGGGACGTTGCCCGCCCTATCATCCCGGCCACCGGGGCCTGACGGACCGCCCCCCGGCCGACGCGGCGCCGTTCAGCGTCCTGGGCCTGGATCAGGCCCAGCCGCCGGTGCTGCGCCCCTGCGACGTCATCTTCGCCCGCATCGTCAACACCGGCCAGACCAGCCTGGACGTCACGCCCCTGTCCCTGTCGCCGGACGGAACCATCTGGGCCTTGCCGTGGATGGACGGGCGGCCCGCCGTGCGCTTCGAACCCGGCCGCGCCCGCATGACGGCGGTCCAGCTGGACCCCGCCCAGCCGGTCCGCATTCCGCGCGAGGAGATGGCCGTCATCGCTGTGCTGGCGGATCCGCGCGGCGGCGCCCCGGCCGGCTTCGCCCGTCTGGCCCAACCCGGGGTGGGCGACACCGTCGCCCTGGGGCCCACGGAGACCACCCGCTCGGGCGATGTCTCCACGCCACTGCTGGCCCTATTCGAGGAAGCCCGCTTCGGCGCGACCCGCTCGGCCTCGGTCCCCGCCACGCCGGGCGAGGTCGCCGTGCGCCGCTTCTCCTGGCGCGTGGAGAGCGGAGACTAGCTTCGCGACCGGCGGCTGCTAGGCTCTCGCCATGACAGATCACGACGCTCCCGCCGCCCCCGACCGTCCCAACACCGAGCAGATGGACGCCCCCGCCTACCGGCTGGCGGCCCTGGACCAGGACTTCATGCTGGGGGACTCCATGCGCGGGGTGCGGTTCCAGCTGGAGTACGCCAAGGCCGAGGAGCATCTGCGCGCCGGGGGCGTGCGCTCCACCATCGTGGTGTTCGGCAGCGCCCGGTTCGGCGAGAACGGCGGCGGCCGCCACGGCCACTGGTACGACCAGGCGCGCCTGTTCGGCCGCATCGCCTCGGAACGTGGCGGCGCCCTGTGCGAGGGTGGCGGAGTTCGCGACAACGTCATCGCCACCGGCGGCGGGCCCGGGATCATGGAGGCGGCCAATCGCGGGGCCATCGAAGCCGGCGCCCCGTCCATCGGCTTCAACATCACCCTGCCCCACGAGCAGGAGCCCAACCGCTGGACCACGCCGGACCTGACCTTCCGCTTCCACTATTTCGCCATGCGGAAGATGCACCTGGCCATGCGGGCCAATGCGCTGGTGGTGTTTCCCGGCGGGTTCGGGACGCTTGACGAGCTGTTCGAGCTTCTGACCCTGCGCCAGACCGGCAAGGCCCCGCCCATCCCCATCGTGCTGTTCGACGAGGCCTACTGGCGCGCGGTGATCGGCTTCGAGACCCTGATCGAGCACGGCACCATTTCGCCCAAGGATCTGGAGCTGTTCCGCTACGCCGACGACGCCGAGGGGGTCTGGGCGGCGCTGCTGGAGGGTGGACTACGCCCCCACGAGGACATCGCTCAGCCCTGAAGCGTCAGCTCCATCCACACGTTGCAGCGGGCGTAGGCGGTGGGCTGGGCCTCCATGTGGCGGAAGCCGTGGGCCGCGTACAGACCGATGGCGTTGGTCAGGGACGAGTTGGTCTCGATGTACAGACGCGGCGCCTTGAGCTCGCGGGCCAGGGCGATGGCGGCGGTCATCAGGCGCTTGCCGATGCCGTGCCCGCGCAGGGTCTCGTCCACCGCCATCTTGGCCAGTTCATAGCCGTCGTCGGCCATGGCGATCAGGGCGCAGCAGCCCACGGGCCGCCCGTCGATCTCGGCCATGAGGATGTGGCCGCCTCTGTCCAGAATCTGGCCCTGGGGATCGTCCAGCACCAGCCGGTCCTTGGGCTCCACCACGAACAGGCGGCTGATCCAGGCTTCGTTCAGCGCCGTCCAGGCCGCCGTATGACGGGGCTCGAACGGGACGATGACGACCTCGGAGACGACGGCGTCGGACATGAGGCTTACTCCTCCAGAACCACCTCGCGGCGCTCCCGTGCGCTGACCAGACCCGCCTCGATCAGCTCCATCACCTCCACGGCCCGGTTCAGGGGGGCCGGACGCTGGTGGTCGGGGATGGAGGGCGAGAAATCGGACCAGACATCGCGCACGTCGCGATACAGCGCCAGATAGTCGCCGGGCGGGCCCTGGACAATCTCTTCGGTGCGGCGGCCGTCGGCGTCGACGGTGGTCAGGACGCCAGGGCGGGGGTCGACCCCCCAGCCGGGCCCGCCGGGAAGCGCGCCGGCCTTGAGCGCGTCCTCCTGCGGGTCGAGGCCATGTTTGACGAAGCCGCCGGTCTCGCTCTCCACCACGAAGCGCAGGTCGGTGGTGGACATCATGTCAGCGTGCAGGATGGCGCGGCTGTCGTCGGCGAACCGCATCACCACATGGAACCAGTCGTCGGCGCCGCCGCCGGAGCGCACCGTGGCGATGTCGGCGCTCAGGGCCACCGGGCGGCCCATGACGCGCAGGGCCTGATCCGCCAGATGCGGGCCCAGATCGTACCAGATTCCCGCGCCCGGCCCCGGCCGCTCGCGCCAGCGGTCGCGCACCTGCGGGCGGAAGCGGCTGAAGTGACTTTCGAAGCGGGTGATGCGCCCCAGACGCCGGTCGCGGATCAACTGCTGGATCGTCAGGAAGTCCGCGTCCCAGGCGCGGTTGTGGAACACGGTGAGGAAGCCGCCCTTGTCCTCGCTCAGGGTCTGCAGGGCGCGGGCCTCGGCGACGGTCACGGTGAAGGGCTTGTCCACCACCACCGCGAGGCCGGCCTCGATCGCGCGGCGGGCCAGGGGGGCGTGCAGGGCGTTGGGCGTGGCGATGACCATCAGGCCGATGGCGGGGTCGGCCAGCATCGCCTCCACATCGCCGACCACGCGCACATCCGGCAGCTCGGCGTGGACATCTTCCGGGCGGCTGGAGACCACCGTGTGCAGGGCCAGGCCCGGGGTGGCCCGGATCAGGGGCGCGTGGAAGACCCGGCCGGCGTAGCCGTAGCCCACGAGGGCGACATTGATCGCGGAGGCGTTGACGGATGCGGCCATGGGGCGAACAGTGGGACCGAAGCGCGGCCGACGCCAGAGCCGCCCGTAAAGTGACCTAGGAACGCCCATGACCCTGACCCGACGCAGCCTGACCGGAGCAGGTGTCGCCGCCGCCGCAATGGCGGCCTTTCCCTCCGGCGTTCACGCCCAGGGCGCCCTGCCCGCCGTGCGCACCACCAACGGCCCCGTGATCGGCCGGAGGGACAGCGACATCGCGGTGTTCAAGGGTTTGCGTTATGGCGATGACACCGGTTACCGGCGCTTCCTGCCGCCCCGCCCGCCTCGGCCGTGGACCCGCCCGGCGGAGGCGTTCGACTATGGCGCGGCCTGTCCCCAGCGGAGCGACGAGCCGAACCAGTCCGAGGACTGCCTGTTCCTGAACGTCTGGACCCCGGCCACGGACACGGCCCGGCGGCCGGTGATGGTCTACATCCACGGCGGCGGCTATTCGAACGGGTCGGGATCCCACCCGCTGTACGACGGAACCCGGCTGGCGCGGCGCGGCGACGTTGTTGTCGTGACGGTGAACCACAGGCTGAACATCTTGGGCTACGGCGCCTTCGCCCGGGTGGCGGGCGAGGGGTTCGAGGACTCCGGCAATCTGGGCCAGCTGGATCTGGTGCTGGCGCTGCAGTGGGTGCGCGACAACATCGCCGCCTTCGGCGGCGATCCGGCGCGGGTCATGCTGTTCGGCCAGTCGGGCGGCGGGGCCAAGATCGCCACCCTGATGGCCATGCCCGCCGCCGCCGGCCTGTTCCACGCCGCGGCCACCATGAGCGGCCAGCAGGTGACGGCGTGCGGCCCCATGAACGGATCGGCGCGGGGCCTGGCCATGATCGAGGCCGCCGGCCTGACGCCCGCGACGGCCCATGCGCTCAAGACCCTGCCGGTGGACCAGATGCTTGCGGCTTCGACCGCGCGCGATCCGGTGCAGGGTTATGGCGGGATCAATTTCGCGCCGCTGCTGGATGGACGCAGCCTGACGCGCCACCCGTTCTACCCGGACGCCCCGGCCCGGTCGGCGCACATCCCCATGATCATCGGCAACACGCGCGAGGAGACCCTGGCCTTCATGGGCAATGACCCCGCCAATGCGGGCCTGACGTGGGAGACCCTGCCGGCGCGGCTGACACCCGACGTCATGCGCATCGACATCGCCCCGGAGATGGTGATCGAAGGCTATCGCCGCATGAAGCCGGACTGGACCCCGGATCAGGTGCTGATCGGCGCCACCACGGCGGGCCGGTCCTGGCGCGCCGCCGTCATCGAGGCCGAGGAGCGCGCGAAACAGGGCAGTCCGGCCTGGGTCTATCAGCTGGATTATCCGGGGACCCTGCCAAACGGCCGCTCGGGCGCGTTCCACACCGCCGACATCGCCCTGGCGTTCGACAATGTGACGATCCCGGAATCCCGGGTGAACGGGCCGGGCGCGCAGGATGTGTCGAACGCGATGGCCGACGCCTTCATCGCGCTGGCGCGAAACGGCAATCCGAACCATGCGGGCCTGCCCGCATGGACGCCCTATGGTCTGGAGAACCGCGAGACCATGCTCTTCGACGTGACCAGCCGCATGGCCAACGACCCGCGCGGCGACGAGCGGGAATTCTTCGCGCGCATTCCGTACATCCAGCCGGGGACCTGAGCCCTAGTCGAGGGTCTCCACGGTCAGAGTGCCGTTGGTGGAGACGCAGATGTCCGCGGCGATGGCCATGGCCTTGCGGGCGATCTGTTCGGCGTCCATGTCGGTGTGGTCGCTGAGGGCGCGGGCGGCGGCGAGGGCGAAATTGCCGCCCGAGCCCACCGCAGCCACCCCGTGTTCCGGCTCCAGCACGTCGCCCACGCCGGTGACGGTGAAGATGGACGAAGCGTCGGCCACCAGCAGCATGGCCTCCAGCCGCCGCAGAT
>SXGT01508905.1_pt1 | contig 16806 bp, 13 predicted proteins | sample 3176221 | NCBI WGS metagenome assembly SXGT01 (sample SAMN11356862, study PRJNA531348) | freshwater metagenome | isolation source: freshwater sample F1-120 | place: China: Fuxian Lake, Yuxi | collected 2017-12-25 | reverse complement strand
CGACGTTCTATCGCCAAGAGGCCCCCTCTCACCGCGCAGCAGCGGGAGAGGGGGCTCGCGGTACGAGCGTCTGGATGCGGCGGGGGTGAGGGCTCGCGGTAGGCGCGGTCCGATCTTCCCTACAGGTCGGATTTTTGCCTTTGAAGTGCCCCTCATAGGTAGGTTTTTGCTCCTGGCGCACCGTCGCATGCCCCGACGATGGGCGATGCGGACGACCCGTTCCTACGCGGGGTCAGTGCCGAGGTACCTGGTGAAGAAGGTCGTCATCGACTGGCGGGCCCATCGGGAGACGGGGACCCTTTCGGCGAAGCTCGTGTCGTTCAACGAGAAGTACCCACCGGTGCGGGTCGAGCTCTCGGCGACGAGCGGGGTACGGTTGGTAGCGGCGCTTGCGGCTGCGGTCGCTTGGGTGGAGGCAGTAGAGGGGGCGTAGAAAATTGTTGCAAGGCACGCGGGGTTGTCCCCACCATGGTGGTATCCGTGGGGGCATGTCTTGACCGGACGACGCAAAGCGCGAATCGGTATCTTGGACCTGGTGTTCTTGCTGTTATTGTCGGCGCTACTGTCATGCGGCCATTCGGCGTCCCTCGTAGTGTGGACGCCCGCCGGGCCCATGGACCGCATGCCACCGAAGAGTCCCGATGAGGTGTATGTGTTCGATGCCAAACCCGATCGGCCATACCGGGTGCTTGGAGACGTGTACTACGACTGGACAGGCGACGGTATCATGACAAATGCGGACCAGGCTCTGCAGCAGGTTCGCAAGAAGGCGGCTAAACTCGGCGCAGACTGCGTTATGCAAATCCAGCGAGAGACCGGATTAGGCCCCTACAGCGAATCGACAGTACGGGCGAAGCTGTGCGCTTTTACTGGGGCTCGCGTGACAGGCGCACAACCCAATGATACCAGCGGATCCGGTTTTCGCCATGATCTTGTCGATACGGGAACCAAATGGTGGTGCTACGCCTACGAGTACGGCACTGTCATCTCGCGCGATCGGCTCGGCAGAGAGACGCTCGATGCCGAATCTCACTATTACTCAGGGGATTGTAGTCGCACACAAAAAGCTACTCTTGACGCGTGAGCACCGACGCCGCGCAGCGCCCTTCGAATTCACGATGGAAGCCTCACCCGGACGACGAGGCCGAGCTCCGCGAAGCGATCACGGCCGCGGAGCGGGGCGAGCTTCTGTCACCTGAAGCGTCCGAAGCGTTCCTGCGTTGGCTGGAGGGCAACGGCGACGACTCGTGGCGCGAAGGACTCGTATAACGACCGGGTACGCGCGGCAGGTCGGCCAGGTCGTGCGTCCCCGATCGGAGCGTGGGCCCGTGATCGCGCGGTCACCACGGGCAGTAACTGGCGCTTTCTTCGAGTCGTCTTCCGTCCGACATCGGGCGCCACGCGTGACGCCCTGGGGGCACGCCGCTAGACTGACCGCACCCGCAAGGACGCAGGAGGAAGCCCGTGCAAGCCGCGAAGATCGCCATCATCATCCCCGCAGATCACCGCGTCGATCTCCGGCTTCCGGCGGATCTTCCGGAGGGGCCGGCGGAGGTGATCGTCCTCATCACCCCCAAGCAGGAGGCTCCGCCGCTCGACAGGCGGGCTGCTGTTGGCATGGATCGCGGCAAGGTCCAGATCGCCGACGACTTCGACGCGCCGCTGCCGGAGGATCTCCAGCGAGCGTTTGACGGCGAGACATGAAGCTGCTGCTCGACACGCACTGCTGGCTCTGGCTCGTCGCCGAGCCCGAGAGGATCCGGCATGACGTGCTGGAAACGCTCGTTGCTGAGGGCCACGAGGTCTACGTCTCGGCGGCAACCGCGTGGGAGATCGTCATCAAGCACGCATTGGGCAAGCTCTTCCTTCCCACCCAACCGGCCGAATACGTCCCTCCGCGGATGGCTGCCCTGGGGCACCTGGCTCTATCCATCGAGCAACAGCACGCCCTCCAGGTCGCCAAGCTCCCTGGGTACCACAAGGATCCTTTCGACCGGATCCTGGTCGCGCAGGCGCAGGTTGATGGCATGTCCATCGTCACAGCCGATCGGCTCGTGGCCGCGTACGATGTCCGAGTGATCTGGGCAGGCGTATGATGGTCGAGCCGCCATCCTCCGCGCTTGATCCGTCGGAGGGAAGCGAAGAGAAAGAGGGGGAAGGGGGGGAAGGGGAGGCAGGAGAGGGGCGTTCCCGGCGGGGATGGCGCTATGCTTCACGGCCGCAATGGGCAAGGACGATTATTCGCTGGAGCCGCTCGTCGGCTTGAGGCGCGGGGCGCTGGAAGAGGCGCTCTCGGCGCTCGCGACGAGGGAGAGAGAGCGCTCGGGCGCCGCGTCCCGCGTGGCCCGGGCCAGGGAGCGAGAGGGCGAGGCTCGCGCTTCCAGGGAGGCGCAGCTCAAGGCCGAGGAGGCCAGGAGCGACGGGCGAGGGCTGCGCGCTTCGGACCTGGTCCAGCGCGCGGCGTGGCTCTCGGCGATCGACGCGGAGATCACAGAGCTCGGAGCCTCGGTCTCGCGCGCCGAGGGAGAGCTCGAGGCCTCGGAGCTGGCGGTCTCGGCCTCGCGGGCTCTCGTGGCCAGGCGTGAGGGAGAGCTGGAGGCGCTGGCGCGCCATCGCGAGGCGCACGTGGCGCGCGTCCTGGCCAGGCGTGAGGCCGTCGCAGAAGAGGACGCCCTCGAGGCTCACCAGGCGAGGGCTCGATGACGCGCGCCCTTCCGGCGGTCGTCCTGCTCGCGCTCCTCGCAGGCTCCGCGTGCCGACGCGAGGGCGTGGGCGGCCCTCCTCCTTCTCCTGGGTGGGGTGTGGAGGCCGGGCCGAGCGTGGCGAAGGCGGACGCGGACGCGGAGGCCCCGAGGAGCCCTGGTGCCCTGCGCCCCACGCTCCAGGATCCTCGCCTGGCCGAGGTCCGGGCGGGCCTGCGCGGGCGGGACGTCGGCGGAGCGAGCAAGAAGCTCGGCGAGATCCTGGCGCGAGGCGGCCTCGCTCCCGAGGATCGCTGCGCCTTCACCTACCTGGCAGGGCGTCTGGCGAGCCAGCTCGAGGATCCCGCGGCCGCCGAGGCTTCCTTCGAGCAAGCAGCCGACGACGCCTGCCCGCTCGCGCCTTATGCCAGGCTCAGAGGCGCCCAGGCGGCGCTCAGGCGTCACCGGGGCGAGGTGGCCTCCTCGCTCGCCGCCAGGGTGCCTCCGGACATCGCGGCGGCGGACGAGGCCAGGCTGGTGGAGGCCGAGGGGCTGGCGGCCAAGGGGGATCGCGCAGCCTCGGTCAAGCTGTGGCGAGCGTCGCTCTCGGAGGTGCCCCGAGGAGCGCGCTGGATCGACACGGCGACGCGCCTGGCGCTCGCGCTCGTGGACGGCGCGGCGGGGCCGCCCGCCGAGGCCGCGAAGGAGGCCTTCGATGTGGCGACGAGGGTGGTGCTCGAGGCGCCTCGCCAGGCCGAGGCGCTCGGCGCGACCACGGCCAGGACACGCGCCGCGGCCCTGCTCAAGCTGCCCACCGAGCTCACGCCCGCCGAGCGAGCTCGCCGCGCGCAGGGTCTGCTCGAGGGAGGCGAGGCGCAGAGGGCCCTCGGCGAGGCGAGCTCGCTCCTCGGCGAGCCCAAGCTCTCCCCCGAGGTCGGGTGCCGCGCGGCGATCGTGAGGGCCCAGGCCACCGCCAAGACCGCCAAGAGCGCGGCCCAGGCGGACGCGTGGGGGGACGCGATCCCCCGCTGCGAGGCCGATCCCGAGCTGGTCACCGTGCTCTTCTCCGGCGGGACGGCGAGCGTCTCGGCCAGGAGGATGCAGGAGGCGCTCTACCGCTTCGAGCAGCTCGAGAAGCGCTTCCCCAGCCACCGCCTGGCCGACGACGCCCGCCTCCGCGGCGCCCTCCTGGTCGAGGAGCAGGGAGACCTCGCTCGCGCGATCGACATGCTGAGCACGCTACCCGACGCCTACCCGACCGGGGATATGAGGGGTGAGGCGCTCTTCCGCGTCGCGCTCTTCTCCATGAAGCGCGGGGATTTCGCGGCGGCGAGGGCGCCGCTCGAGCGCATAGAGCAGCTCCTTCCAGACGATCGTCACTGGGCCACGGCCGGGCGTGCCACGTACTTCCTCGCGCGCGCCCTCGAGCGAGGCGGGGATCTCCAGGGAGCGAAGGCGCGGTGGGAGCGCCTGGTGACCTTCGCGCCGCTCTCGTTCTACATGGCCCAAAGCTACGCGAGGATCGCCGAGCGAGAGCCGGAGGCCGCGAGGGCGCTGCTCGCCAAGGGAGCGGGCGCCGAGGGGGGGAGCTTCCCTCCGCTGCCCAGGGAGCTCGCGGTCAGGCCCGCCTTCCTGCGCGCGCTCCGGCTCCTCGAGGTGGGCGAGAACGACGCCGCGCGCCGGGAGTTCCAGCTCTCCGGCGCGCTCGCCGAGGGCGCGGCCCCCGAGACCCTCTGGGCCGTGGGCGATCTCTTCGATCGGGCCGGGGCCTGGGAGATCGGCCACGCCTTCTCCCGCTCCAGGCTCACAGATCACCTGGCGCACTGGCCCGAGGGGAAGTACCGGACGCCCTGGGAGGTGGCTTTTCCCCGTGCCTTCGCGGAGGACGTGTCCAGGGCGAGCGCGGCTCATGGCGTCCCAGCTTCCCTCCTCTGGGGCATCATGCGCGAGGAGTCCAGCTTCATGCCCGAGGTGAGGAGCCCCGCGAACGCCTACGGGCTTATGCAGATCATCCCTCCCACGGCCAAGTGGATCTCCGGAGGCGTGGCCGTGTCCGAGGCCGATCTCAAGAAGCCGGACGTCTCCATCGAGCTGGGCGCCAAGCTCCTCGCCAAGCTCCGCACCACGCACGGGCACCCCGCCCTCGCGATCGCGGCCTACAACGGTGGCTCGGGCGCAGTAAACCGGTGGGTCGACGGCCGCACCACAGATGATTTCGATCTCTTCGTGGAGCTCGTGCCCTACGAGGAGACGCGAAATTACGTGAAGAGGGTGGTCGCCAGCCAGGTCGCCTACGCCTACCTTTACGACCGACCCCACCTCGAGGAGGTGCTCCGCCTCCCGGCCAAGGTCGCTCCGTGAGCGAGGAGGGCGCGGACCGCATGCGGCCCGGCTTTGTCGCTGGCCCCTCGCGTCTGCGCCCCGGCGAGCTCCGGCGCTTGTTCCTGGTTCCGAGCGAATACCACGTCGAGCGCTTCATCGAGGCGGGCCACGCGGCGGAGACCCTGGACTCGCTCGAGCGGCGACTCGCCTTCGCGCTCTTCCCCGATCGTTCGCTCGCGTCGCCGTCGGAGCTCCGCATGGCCGTGTCGGCGAGCCTCCAGGAGGCGGCCGAGGACGAGGAGCTGCTCGGCGGTGTCCGGCGCGAGGGAGCGCTCGCCTGGGAGCGCACCGTCGACGCCGTGGAGGAGGCGATCCAGGTGGTGCGTGCGAGCGGCGCCCTGGCGCGCGAGCTCACGGCGATCGCGAGGAAGGGAGGGCTCGTCGGGAAGCGCGCCGGGCTCCTGGCGGGCGTCATCGCCTCGGTCGACCGGATCCTCGCCACGGCCTCGCTGGTGGACGAGCTCGCGTTGCCGTCGCTGCTCGCCCAGCGGATCGCGCGCTTCAGCCCTGACGCCGTGATCTCTGCCCTGGGCGCGGAGGCCCTCGAGACGCGCTTGATCGTCGATCTCTCCGGCGCGCGCCTCGGCCTCTTGCATGCGCTCGAGCGGGCCCTCTCCGCGCGAGGAGGCCACGCCCGCGTGGTGCTGCCCACGTTCGACCGCCCGCTCGACAGCGAGCGAGAGCCGGATCCGCTCGAGCAGCTCACCGACGAGGTGGCCCGGGCGCTCGACGCCGCGCCGGGCCTCGAGCCCATCGCGCCTCGCCTCGGAGATCTCCGGTTCGCGGAGGAGGGGCCCTCCGTCGATCCTTCGCTCATCGAGGTGCGCGTGGCCACGGACGCGGAGGCCCAGGCAAAGGCCGTGGCCGAGGCCGTGGACGCGGCGCTCGCGGCCGGGATCCCGAGCGACAAGATCGCGATCGCGATTCCCCGCGCCTCCGACGACAGCCTGCTCCCTCTCCGGCGCGTCCTCGACGAGGTGGGGGTGGTGACCCACGCGCACCGCCCGCCGTCTCCGCTCGCGACAGGCGTCATGGCGTTCGCCTTATCGGCGCTCTCCGTCGGGGAGTCGCTGGGGCGAAGCGAGGTCTCGGCGCTCCTGCGCTCGCCTTATGTGGACGCGCGGCAGATCACAGGCGGGGCCGACGGCCTCTCCGGGAGGCGCGCCCTGGAGGATCTCTCCTCCGCGCTCGCTCGAACCGAGTCGGCCTTCGCCGACACGCCCGCGCGCGTCCTCGAGGAGACCGCGCGTCGCTCCGGCCGCCTCGACGTTGCGCGCAGAGAGGCGCGGGCGGGCCTTGCCCGGCGCGTGGCCGAGGGGCTCACCGTGGTGCCCGAGGAAGGGACGCGTCCCGAGCTCGTCCGGGCGATCCGCGGGCTCTTCGCCTGGCTCGGCACCAGGGCGTGCGTCGGCCGCGGGGCGCGCGCGGCCTTCCTCGACGACGCTCCGGCGCTGGGGCCGGCGAAGGCCGAGCTGCTCGCGGTGGCGAGGGACGCGGCGGCGTGGGAGGCCTTCGAGGAGGTGCTCGAGGCCGTCGACTCCGGGGCGCGGCGCCTGGGGCTCGCCGGTCGTCGCGTCACGCGGTCGGCGTTCCTCCACGAGGTCGCGCGCGCGCTCCGGCCCGAACAGGCCGAGGACCGTCGGCCGTGCGCGTCGCGCGCGGGGGCGGTGCGTCTGGGCTCGTTCGAGGAGTTCGCGGGCGAGCCTCTCGAGCTCCTCGTCGTGGTCGACGCGAACGACGGCGTGCTGCCCTCGCCCCCCCCGGCGAGCCCGATGCTCCCGGACGAGCTCGCCGATGCCCTGGGCAGCTCGCCCAGGAGCGAGTGCGTCCGGGAGCTCGCGTGCCTCGCCCTTGCCGCGCATGGCGCCAGGCGGATCGTCGTCACGACGCGCACCTCCGACCGATCGGACGCTCCGTTGGCCGCGGCCGCGCTCGTTCCCTGGCTCCTCCGGGCCGGCGTCGCCGCGTCGAGCTGGAGCGCCTCGCCCACCTCGGGCCGGCCGCTCACGCCGCGTATGGCGAGGCTGGAGGCGCTCGCCGCGGCTCCCGCCCTCGCGCCTTCGCTGGCCCCCTCAGCGGCCGCCCGCGCTGCGGTGGAGGGAGAGCGCGAGGCGTTCTTCCTCGATCCACGGCGCCCTGCCTCGCCGATCGTAGGCGATATCTCGCCGGATCCCGCGCTGATCGCCGCGCTCGAAGAGGAGAGCGGAACGGGCGAGGCTCCGCTCCCCGTGACGCAGCTCGAGGATATCGCGGCCTGCCGCTTCCGGGGCTTCGCGCACCAGGTCCTCGGCGCGAAGGGGATGTCCGAGGAGCCCGATCTCCCCGACGCCCGCGAGGAGGGCAACCGCATGCACGCCGCGCTCGCCGCCGCGCTCGCCGCCGTGCGGGAGGAGCTCGGGGCAAGGCCCCGCGCGGGGGAGAGCATCCTCGCCGCCGCGGAGAGCGCCGCGCTCGCCTACCTCCGCGGCAGGGGCGCGCTCCACGGGCTCTCCCGGATCGTGGACGAGCGGGTCCTGAACGCCGTGCGCTCGGTCGTGGCCCGCGCGGTGGCCGACGAGGAGTGGAATTTCGAGGTGGCGGAGCAGGCCTTCGGCGAGAAGGACGACCAGGACTCGTGGCCCGCGCTCGAGCTCGACCTGGACGACGCCCGGGTAAGGCTCCGCGGCCGCATCGACCGCGTGGATCTCTCGCACCTTCGTGCCGAGGTGCGGGCCATCGATTACAAGCGCTCGGGGACCAAGCTGGCGCACCTCGGCGTGACGATCTTGCAGGTGCCGCTCTACGCGCGCGCCGCCGGCCGCGCGACCTCGCGGTGCCCCAAGAGCGGAGCTTATCTATCGCTTCACCCCAGCGAGCTCGCCGAAGACAGCCTCGCGTCGCGGAAGCTCGCGGCGCGGATCGAAGGGCTGCTCGAGGAGCCGGAGGGCCGCGCGAGCGCCCTGGATCGCGCGGTGTTCCAGCCGCTGCTCGAGCTGCGCCGGGGCGCGCTCCTCCCTCGTCCTCACGAGGAGTCCACCTGTCGCTACTGCCGCGTCGACGGCGGCTGCCGCAAGCCGCGCTTCGCCATGCCCGCCGAGGACGAGCCCCTCGGCGACGGTGCTCCTCCCTCCGCGCTCGGCGCGCCGGAGGAAGGTGCGGGCAGCGAGTAAGATGGTGGAGGTGCTCTCGGAGGCCGACATCTACGCCTTTCGCCGGAACCTCGTGCTCGCCGCGAGCGCGGGGACGGGCAAGACGCACGCGCTCGTCGGGGTGCTGGTCCATCTCCTGCTCGGGGAGAGCGAGCTTGGCGGTCGCTCCGCCGGTCCGGTCTCGCCTGCTCGTGTCGTGGCGACCACGTTCTCCAGGAAGGCCGCCGCCGAGATCCGCGCGCGGCTGGCCTCGGAGCTGGAGCTCATCGCTCGTTCGCCCGAGAGCTCGCGCTACTTCCCTTTCCTGGAGCAGGCGCGGTCGCGCCGCGGGGAGGGCGCTGTCGCCCGTCATGCCCTCGCGCGGCAGGCCTCGGTGGTCCTCGCTGGGCTCTCCCAGGCCCACGTGGGCACGATCCACAGCTTCGCTTTCTCCCTCGTGCGCGAGCACGCCCTCGAGCTCGGCCTCTCGGCGGGGCTCGAGATCGCCGACGAGGACGAGGTGCGCGAGCGCGGCCTCGCCGCCGTGGCGCGCGCCCTCGAGGAGCTCTTCGTGAAGCGCAAGGACGACGTGCGCTCGCTCGTCGATGTGGTCGGTGGCGTGGACACGCTCGTCGTCGAGGTGAGCGCTCTCCTGGGCTCGCTCGACGAGGACGGTCGTGGCGCGGAGGCTCTGGTCATCGACCCGACCGATCCCCTGGTGCTCGAGCGCCAGATGGACGAGCTCCTCGCCCACGCCTATGCGCTCCGGAAGGAGCCCCGCTACGGAGAGCACGCGGCCGCTCTCCTGGCCGCGCGTCCCGAAGGTGGAGAGGAGCTCGAGCGCGCGGCGCTCGCGCTCTTCTCCGTGAGAAAATCCACGAAGGAGAGCCCAGTGGGCGCGGCCTTCTCGCGCTACGTCGACGGCCTGCCGAAAAGCGATGACACCAAGCGGAACAAAGCGCTCCGCGTCGTGCGCGGCCACGCCCTCCGCCACGTCTTCACCCGGCGCGCCGAGGTCCTCCGCGAGCTCCTCGTCGCCAGCGAGCGCGAGGTGGATCGCGAACGTCGAGCGACCGCGGCGCTCGGCTTCGGCGAGGTGCTGCGTGCCCTCCGCGAGCTCCTCGTCACGAGGCCCGACGTCGCAAGCGCCATCGGCGCGCGCTTCGACGCCCTGCTGGTCGACGAGTTCCAGGACACCTCCCGGCTCCAGAAGGACATCGTGCAGCTCCTCTGGGCGCGCGAGGAGACGCGCGGCCCTCGTGTCCAGCCCCATGTCCGCGACGTGCGAGGGAGCGGCCTCCTCGTGGTCGGCGATCGCAAGCAGTCCATCTACGGTTTCCGGGGCGCGGACGTCAGCGTCTTCGCCGAGCTGTGCGTCGGCCTCGCGGGCGCGCCGGCGCGCGAGAAGCTGCGCGTCCCCGATGGCGCGGTCTTCTGCCCCGAGGTGCCCTCGGCCGACTTCGTCCCGCTCCAGCACAACCGGCGCGGAGAGCCCGAGTTGCTCGCCTTCGCGAACGCGTTCAGCGCGCGCAGGCTCGTGGCCGCGGAAGGACCGGCCGTGCTGTTCGAGGTGAGCTACGAGCCCTCCATCGAGGATCTGCTCGTCCCGCCCGCGCAGGCCGATCTCCCCGTCACCGGCGAGGCGCGCACGACATGGTTGAGGCCGCCGCTGCGCGGCAGGTCGGTGACGAGCCGCCGTGACGAGGCCCGGGTGATCACGGAGACCGTCGTCGCCCTCGTCTCCGGCGAGCGTCCCGTCGCGCTGCCCTCCGGCCGTCGCGCCACGTACAAGGACTGCGCGGTCCTCGCTCACACGAACGAGATGCTCGACGAGACCGCCTTCGCGTTCGCCCGGGCGAACGTCCCCTACGTGGTGGCGGGGCGCAGCTTCTTTCGCGCGAGGGAGGTGCGCGACGTGGCCGCGCTCCTCTCGCTGCTTCTCGACCCGAGCGACAGGCTGGCCGCGCTGACCGTCCTGCGAGGCCCCTTCGTCGGGGCTCACGACGCGACCCTCGTGGGCCTCACGGATCCTGGCGGCGGCCTGCGGCGGGTGGGGACGGAGCTGCTCTCGGGCCCGCGCGCCTCCCTCGTGCAGCCCGAGGATCACCCCCGCGTCGAGGCGCTCGTCCGCGTGGTCACGGCGCTCTCGCGGGTGGTCGAGCGCGTCGGTCCGGGCCCTGTGCTCCGCGAGGGGATCGCGGCGCTCGAGCTGGAGGAGACCCTCGTGCTCCTGCCGCGCGGGCACCAGCGCGTCGCCAACGTCCGGAAGCTCCTGACCTTTGCCGATCGAGAGCCGAACGCGCGCGCCTTCCTGCGTCACCTCGGGGCGTCCGCGGCGCCGTCGGCCGCGTCCGAGGCCGAGGCAGCGACCTTCTCGAGCGAGGACGACGCCGTCCGGCTCCTGACCGTGCACACGAGCAAGGGCCTCGATTTTCCGATCGTGTTCGTACCCCAGGTTGGCGCTCGCGCCGCCACGCGAGGGTCGAGGGGCTTCGCCATAGAGCCCGGGCCCGGCGACGCCCCCCCCGTGCTCTCGGTGCGCATCCACGATCATGCCGGCCTCGTGCACGATCCGCCGTCGTTCGTACGCGCTCGGAGCGCCGCCTCGCGCCGAGAACGGGCCGAGCGGCAGCGCCTCGCCTATGTGGCCATCACGCGCGCGTCGTCCGCCATGTTCGTCGTCGGGGACGCGAAGCCCGCTTCGAAGGAAGGTGGCTCTCCCACGAGTGCGGCGGTGCTCCAGGAGCTCGCGGCGTCGATGGAGCGACGTCACGCCGCCGCACTCGCGGTCGAGAACGTTTCGCTCTCCGGGACTGGAGAGCGAAACGCGGGGTCAGGCGAGGCCCACGGAGGCGCATCTTCCTTCGTGGCTCGCCCCGCGGTCGCCACCTTCCGGACCCTGCCCATCGCGCCCGAATCGCTCCAGGATTTCCACCACTGCCCGCGGCGGTTCCAGCTCGGGCACCTGCTCGGTCTACCGGAGCACGCCAGCCTCACTCTCGTCGAAGACGAGCCTTCGTGGCTGAGCGTCGACGCGCGCTTGGAGCGCACGCGCCTCCACCGTGTCCTCGAGCGGCTCGACGCTCGGATCATGGGGCGTCGTGAGGCGGAGCCCGCCATCCGCGTGGGGCTGATGCGCGAGGGTATCGCGGCCGAACACCCCCGCCATGAGCTGCTCGTGCGTCGTCTGCTGCGCTTCGTCGCTGGTCGTTACCTCTCGTCGGCTGTGGCCAGGGGCGCTGTTCTCCACCGCGAGAGAGCCTTCGCGCTGGAGATCCCTGTCGCGGAGGGGGGCGCGGTCCTGCTTCGCGGCAGCCTCGATCTGGTCGTCGCGCAGGAAGATGGCGGCTTCGACGTCGTGGACTACAAGCGCGCGCAAAGCTTCTCGATCGTACCCCACATGCTCCAGCTCGAGCTCAACGCCTTCGCGGCTCATACGCTCTTTCCGGGGGCGCACCGGGTACGAGCAGGGATGGTGTTCCTGGGCGGAGATCCGAGCGTCCCTCAGTGGGTCGATCTATCCCCGCTCGAGGGGGTGCGGGCTCGCGTGGCGGAGCTCGGCGGCGCCCTGAATGCGGCGCGCTGGAGCGGCCACTTCCCTCGTGTGGCGCTCGACCGGTGCGAGGCCATACTGTGCGGGCACAGGAGGCGTTGTCACCCGCGAGGAGGCGCCTGACGGCGCTTCCTCGGCGCTGGCGTGAAGGGCACCGACGCAAAGCCACACCTCCCCACAACCACATGATCGAGCAGCGGCGCACCGACGATCGCCGCTGCCTCCGCGACCTCACGGGTGAAGACGACGTCGTCCTCGCTCGGGGTCGGATCCCCGCTCGGGTGGTTGTGCACCAGGATGAAGGAGCGCGCCCCCTCGCGGAGTGCGGCCACGAGTACGTCCTTCGGCGCGAGCGAGAGCCCGTGCATGCCGCCGCGCGCGAGGCAGCGCGCGGCGCGGAGGCCGTTCTTTCCGTCCAGCGCCAGCAACCAGAGCTCCTCGTGCTCGAGCGAGGCGATGCGCGGGCTCGCCCACGCGTTCACCGCGGCGCTGTCGCCGAGCCGGGCCGGCGTGGCGCTGGCCTGCTCTGCCCCGCGTTTCCCCAGCGTGAGGGCGGCCACGAGGAGGGCGCTTCGCCGCGCTCCGATCGCGAGCGACAAGCTCCCATGGCCCGCGCGTCCCAGGCCGGAGAGCCCGCCGTGGTCCTTGAGGAGCGCGACCGCGCGAGCCAGAGAGCCTGCTGGAGCCAGCCCCAACCCTAGGATGATCGCGAGCAGCTCGGCGTCGGAGAGCTGGGTGGGGTCGACGCCGCGCAGATCGGCGACACGGCGCGACTCGGGGATCGGGGGCGGGAGCAGGGAGGGGGGAGTCGAGCGCATGGGCCGCCCTCAGCAGGGGGCGTGCCGCACGAGGGGAGGGAATCGCCGACGAAAAATGGATCGAGGAGCGGCCGGGACGGCCAGGAGTCGTCCTGCGCCGCCTTCCGCCAGGTCAGGGGGCCTGGCAGATGCCGTAGCTCGTGTCCTTGAAGAGCGAGCTTGTCTTGCACTGAAGGCTCGGCCCACACGAGGTGCCGCCAACGCGGCAGAGCTGGAAGCAGCGGCGTGAACCGGAGTGACCAAGGCAGGTGAGCCCCACAGCGCAGTGGGTTTCGTCGCACGGATTGCCCACCTGAGCCATTCCGATGGGGACACATCCCGTCGTCCCCTCGTCGGTCACGACGGCGCAGGTCTCGCTGTTTTCGCACTGCCCCGCCGCGAGGAGCTTGCAGGGCTTCACGGCCATGCAGACCGGTATGATGCCCCTCTCCGGAGCGAGCTGGCGCACGTCGCAGAACGTGGCTCCCCCGCTCGCCGAGGTGACGCCCGCGCAGGTGCCGCTGCAACAGTAGCGTCGGCACTGCCCGCCCTCCGGACCGAGCACGCAGTCGAAGCCTGCGCTGCACTCGTTGCGCTGGTTGCAGCGGGCGCCGTCGCGCCCGCTGCCGCTCTCGGTGCACCTCGGACCTGCGGCCGTCATCGGGCCAGCGTCCGTCATCGGACCCGAAGTCGTCATGACGCGACATGCGTCCTGGGGAGGAGAGGCGCTGTCCTGGACTCCGCCGTCGATCCCGGAGGGAGGGCCGTCCTTTCCGCCGCAGGACGATGCATCGTCGGGCGAGCACGTGGTGTCGGTCGTACGGCAAAGGGGGTTGCCGCGGTACTTCGGGGGGGGAACGCTTGCGTCCGCGGCCTGCCCGTCACGGGTAGCGCTGCCGGTGGGGATCTCTTCGGTGTACGGATCGGCGTCCGGTCGGCTGCCGCGCGGATCTCCGAGCACCGCGCTGCAACCGGCCGTCATGGAAGCGATGGAAGTAAGGAAAAGAGAAGCTAGGAGAAGCCAAGGAAGCGGACGAGGAATCTGCGCCAAGATAGAGGCGGAAGAGAGGGGGTGCTGGGGGGGAGAGGGCATGGGGGGGAAGCAGGGCGCGTTCGAGGGGTATTCACGGTTCATGCCCGGCGCATGACAACGCTTCAGAATCCGACGAAACGAGGAGAAAAGCACGGTGAATCCTGCGTCTTCTGCCCGGATCTCAGGAGGCGAACGGTCCTTGGCCATGACGCTCGTGTCGCGCCCGAGCTCCCGGGTAGAAGAGCTACACGGCCCCGCTTGCTCGATCCCCGAGGAAGCGCTGCTGGGCCCCGCGTGAGCTCTACGTAGAGCCTATCTGGCCTCGATGTCGCGGCTCACCTGGTTGCCAGCGGCGTCGTAGGCGCGCACCGTCACGAGGTGATTGCCTGACGGAACCAGCGTCGATACGTCGTCGTCGACGCTCTCGCTGAGGGAGTCCATCACCCCGTCCGTCGAGGCCAGTGGTCGGAACTCGTTGCGACCGTCCACGGCCAGCTCGATCCGGGCGATGGGGGACACACCATCGCTGGCACGGGCCCGGAGCCGGCGCCCGGTCAGGGCGACCTCGGCCAGCACCGGAGGGGTGTTGTCGATCAGCACGGGATCACTCTCCTTGGCGTGGCGCTGCACCTCGCGCGGCGGGTTGGCTAGCTCGTCGCTCGCCTCGACGCGAACCCTGTATTTCCCCTCGGGGAGCGCCTGGGTGTCCCACTCGTATTCGGTCTTGGTGAGGAGCTCATCCTGGCGGGTGAGCTCGCGAGAGACCGGCTGGCCATCGCGGCGGTACGAGAGCCTGTAACGGAGCGGATCGGCGTCGATGTTCTCCACGCGCCAGGTCACCTTGACGATGCTGTCTCGCTTGGGGGGCTCCCCGCCCGACGCGGGGATGCCGTCGCGGGGCTCCTTGGTGGGGGCGCCCTTGAGCCCTGCGCTCACGTCGAGGATGACCGGCCGTGCGTTCTCGGTGACAAAGGGAAGGGTGACCTCGGAGAGCGCGGCCCTGGGGTCCGTGAAGCGAGCGCGCACCTGGACGTAGCGGCCTGCCGGGCTGGTGACGCCGCCTGGCGCCTGGAGGGGGGCGCTCCAGCCGCTCCATGTACCGTCCGGCGTCTGCGTGTTGCCGGTGCGCGTGGAGAACTCAAGGTGTCCGGTGGCCTGCCAGCCCAGGCGTCCGAAGCGAGCGCGAAGGCTCGTATCGAGGACCTTGCTGGTCCAAATGGCCTCGGCGCCGCCTTGCCCCAGCACTCTGTGGAGGACCGGTGGATCGCTGGACGCCACGTACCCCCGCCCGTTGGCGAGGGCGAGAGCGCCCACCTGGCGCTGATCCGTGTCGGCCTCGAGCGAGACCGCGTGCGAGTCGTCGACCGTGTAAACTCGACCCTCGGCGCCCGTGCCCACGTGGGGCCGACCGTGCTCGTCGAGCGCGAGCGCCAGGTAGTGAAACTCGCTGTGCCCCATGAGCTTCTCGGGGCGGCCGCGTGTGTCGAAGCGGTACAGTGAACCCCGTCCTGGTTTGGGCCTTGCGCCCGAGGTCGGTCCTGGGGCGTTGCGTCCAGCTCCCGACACGGTCCGGCGGGGCGGCTCCGGCGGCTCGCCGTACTCGTTGGAGATGGCGAAGACCGTCCCGTCGGCGGCGACGGCGATGGCCTTCACCTCCTCGCCCACGAAGTCGTAGAGAACCTCCGCTCGCCCGGGGCCCATGATTTTGTAGAGCAAGCCCTTGCCGCTGGAGCCGGCGTAGACCTCGCTGTTCCTGCCCATGGCCACCGCCACGAGGTGCGGCTCCTCGCTCTTGAAGTACACGCTCACCTGACCCGACGCGTCGACCCGGAAGATCTTCCCCTCGGGCCCGCCCGCCGCTGCATAGAGAACGCCGTTGCGGTCGGTGGCGAGCGCCCAAGCATGGCTCGTCTGAGGAAGCGTGGCGAAGGGCGTGGCCTTGCCCTGGCCGAGCTTGAAGAGCTTTCCATCGGGGATGGTGGCGGCCACGATCGAGCCGTCCTTGAGCTCTGCGAGCGCGGTGACGGCCAGTGTTCCGGTCTCCGCGAAGACCTGAGCAGCGTCACCGGTGACCTTGTAGACCTTGCCGCCAGGGCTGGTCCCGACCAGCACGCTGCCGTCGCGGAGCGAGAGCGCCGAGAACGAGGCCTGCGCGTCGCCCAGGGGCGCCGAGCCCAGGGTGAGCCCTGCCCGGACGGTGCCGTCGGCATCCACGCTGACGCCCTTGAGATCCCCCCCGGAGAGGCGCTCGAGCGAGTCCAGGACGAAGGTGCGGGTGCCCACGGCGCCGGCGTCGCTCACGCCGAGGAGCAGGGGGATCGAAGCAAGCGCGGCGAGCAGAGCTCTGGCAAGAAAAGGACGCATTTCCGGGCCCAGTCTACACGGTCCCTGGAGCCCTTTTCGCTCTTTGAGCCTCCCCTTTGGCGTTGACACCTCGCCCGAAAGAGGGCAGGGTTCCGCGCCCGTTACCCCGGGAGCCTCAAGAGGAAGAGCCATGGTCTCGTCGACTCAGCAGTTCGAGCGTATCCGTAAGCGCAAGGCGTCCACCAATGGCAAGCGCAACAAGCGCGAACGCCGAGCGCTGGGCACGCCCAAGTTCGCCATTCACCCGCCGGGTTACGACGCGACCGCCTCTGACGCCAAGCCTGTCCCCAAGGCCTGAGCCGCACCAAGGTTTCGCAAGTACGCCCTGGGGTCCTCCGACCTCGAGGGCGTTTCTGCGTCCTGCTCACGGAGCGAGCCAAAGGGTTGGTTGAATCACTCAGGGAGGATGCGGCGCCTGGAAGAACGCTCGCCAGCGGCGGACGCTCCCTCCCAAAATGAGGACGATGCACACCAGGAGCGTGAGCGTGAACGCCGTGTTCACGAGACCCGTGGTGCGCGTCGCCTCCTTGGCGAGCATGGGCAGGTAGAGCGTGCGCACGCTCTGGACCCCGGCCGCGAGCGTGGTGGTGCCGACGAAGCACAGGGGCAGGAAGGTCACGAGCGCATAGCTGCGCTTCTTGCTCTCTCGTAGCAGGATCGTCGTCGCCACAGCCAGCGCCGTGCAGGCGAGCAGCTGGTTGGCCACCCCGAACATGGGCCAGAGCGTCTGGATGGTCCCGGTCAGGATGAAGTAGGTCCAGCCGGCCACGATGACCGACGTGGCCACCAGCGAGCCGGCCTTGCTGGTCGACCTGCCGAGCTCGGGCCTCATCCGCCCCAGGAACTCCTGCATGAGGAAGCGACCGATGCGGGTGCCGGTGTCGATCGT
>SXGT01645635.1_pt1 | contig 16807 bp, 25 predicted proteins | sample 3176221 | NCBI WGS metagenome assembly SXGT01 (sample SAMN11356862, study PRJNA531348) | freshwater metagenome | isolation source: freshwater sample F1-120 | place: China: Fuxian Lake, Yuxi | collected 2017-12-25 | reverse complement strand
GTGGAAGTTCCATTGCTGGAGCAGCTTCACGGCCCCGTAGGCCGAGGTGTCGTACTTGCGGATGATGTCTTCGCCCTCGGCGAGGAGGTAGACGGCCTGCTCCTGGTAGTCCACCTGGGTGATTCCCTCCAGGTCCCCGCCCGGCGACCACTCCCCACGGGCTCCGTTGCGCTGGTCGATCTTGAACCAGCCGACGCCGTCTTCAACGATGGCCAGAAACTTGCCCGGGGCGTTCACGGCCACCCAGAAGGTGCGTGTCTCGGGGTTGTAGTGTGCACCCGAGGCGTTCTTCACGAAGTCGTTGTCGAGGGTCGTCAGCACTTGGGATTGGCGCCAGGGCTCACCCGGCCAGGGAGCCGCAACCACCACCTGAGACAGCAGCAAAAGGCACAGCATCCACTTCATGGGGTCCTCCTTCTTCGTGGGGACCCCCCCTATACCACCATTTGCCGCCCCTGTGAACAGAACGATCTTATGGTGTCGCCACACCTGACGTGGTAGTTGTACTTCTGGAGGTGAATCATGCCCGACAGTCGGCACGTAGTCCTAGCCTGTGGTGGTAGAACATACGCTAACGAAGAGCGTATCTTTGCGGTGCTCGATGAGCTTCACGCTAGGAAGCCAATCACGCTACTGGTGCACGGGGCTGCTCGCGGAGCGGATACTCTTGCTGGGAGCTGGGCGGACATGCGAGGCGTCGCCTGCAAAGCATGTCCGGCAAACTGGATGGTGTTTGGTAGGCAGGCTGGTAGTACGCGTAACGGGGCCATGCTCATAGAGCATAAACCAGACCTCGTCGTAGCGTTCCCTGGTGGGCCCGGCACGGCTGATATGGTTGTTCAGGCTCGATGGAACAAGGTCCTTGTCCTAGAGGTCAAGAACGCCCCCTGTTGATGCGTTCCACCAGGTTGAAGTCTGGGGGTAGCCGCTTGATGTTCAGGAGATCACGCTGCATCAGCGCCCCAGCTCGTTCAATCGACTGCATCGGGGTCAAGCGGGGGAGTGTAGCCGGGATGAAAGAGCGTGACGAGCGCTGCGCCCGGGTGGTCGCGTAGTAGATCAAGAGACCAAGTGCCCCAAACATTCCTGCCATGCCAAGCATGCGCCCGGTAGACCGTGCAGGTGAGGCCTTGGCGGGCGCTGGAGCCGGGGCCAGGGCCTTGGGGGGTGCTGGAGCCGGGGGAGGCATTGGGGGAGACACCGGACGAACGACCTCGCGGACCACCTCACCTTGTAGGGTGGAGGGTCGGGGGGCTGGCGCCCTGGGCTGCACAGGTGCGGGGGCCGGGGCCGGGGCCGGCCGCGCCAGGACACTTGACGCGGGGCTGGGCAGCGCAGGTGGGGCATTGCGGCGGCGGGCCATGGGGGACTCCGGGCTGGACGGACCTTAGCTTAGCACCAATCCGCCCAGATGGCTTGGAACTGCTGGTCCTACTACCCCCCACCCGCTAGAATCCGGCCATGGCTGAACCGGACACACAACTTGCGTTGCACGAGGGGCTTGGACTCGCCACCCCTGAGATTGAACTCACCGCGGAAGTGCGGGAACGGCTGCAGCGCTATGGGCAGGCAGCCTTCTCAGAGAACACTCGGCGTGCCTACCAGGTTGCGCTTCGACGGTATGCTACTTGGTGCCTCGGGCAGCAGGTGGATATGCTGCCGTCCTCCCCACAAACCTTTGCGGTCTACCTGACTGAGCTTGCGGACGCTGGCCTGTCGTGGAGCATGGTACAGACCACGGTCGCGGCTGTCAAGCGCACCCATGGCCTCGCGAAGCTCCCCAGCCCCACCCAAGACGAGGACTTTCGGATGGTCCTCCGAGGCATTCGACGGGCTATCACTGCCCGACAACACCAGGCCCGTCCTATCTCCTCGAAGCAGATCAAAGAGGTGACTGAGAAACTAGGGGATGGTCTTAGGGACACCCGTACCAGGGCGATCCTCTGCGCTGGGTTCGCCGGGGCCTTCCGGCGAAGTGAGCTGGTCAGCCTCAACCGAGAGGACCTCAAGTTCGACGATGAACGTGGGCTCATCATCTACCTGAGGCGCAGCAAGACGGACCAGGAGGGTGTTGGGAGGGTGATCGCTATTGCTTATGGCGCACGCCAGGCAACGTGCCCTGTGCGGGCCCTCAAAGCATGGTTGAAGGTGGTAGATGCCCAGATGCAGCTAGGGCCTCGAGACCCAGTGTGGCTTTCACTCTACGGGAGTGGGTCCCTGATACGGCTGACACCTGAGCGCATGTCCGACCAGGCCATTAACCGGGTGGTTAAGGGCGCAATCGAGTCAATCGGTGGGGATGCAGAGGGGTACTCGGCCCACAGCCTCCGAGCTGGGTTCGTTACAGAGGCTTATCGACGTGGCCGGCTATTGCCCTCAATCATGAAACAGACAGGCCACAAGAGCGCCGACATGATGCGGCGCTACCTGCGTGAAGAGGACGCCTTCCGGGACAACGCCTCGGAGGACATTGGGCTGTAGTCCTACTGCGCGCCTGTCAGGTACTTGGTGATTGCCAGCTGTTGTGCAGCCTTCTTCAACGGGTGGACCGCGCTACTCACCTTCCGCTTGTCCACAATCAGGTCCACGGACCATAGCCTGTCCGTACCTTCATGCTCCGCAAAGTAGTACCGGTTCTTGGGCTGACTGCCCAGGTGCTGGTGAAGTTTCTGGAATGCCTCGGGGTCCGGGTCTGAGGCTGCAGCCCCGCGACCTGCGACGCACTCCTTGATTCGAGCCGCAAGCCCATTACGCACGAAGTTGTAGGCAACAACCAGCCCACTATCCAAGTAGATAGCTGCCAGCATAGCCTCAAAGACGTCGATAAGGGTCTGGGTTCCAGGCGGGGTGCCCGGTTGTCCGGTACGAATGAGCGTGGCAATCCCTGTCTCGCGCATGAACGGGGCAATGGCCTCGCGCTCAGCTTCGATGGCAACCCGCATCGAGTTGATTGCACCTGGCGGGATTCCCTGGAGCTTCGGGTGTCGGTACAGGAGATCGACAACGATGAAGCGCATCAGCGCATCACCAAGGATCTCGAGGCGCTCCAGATTGGCATGGCGATTGGCTGCCTGGGTTGTCAGGGCGTTGCGCAGATTCTCTGAAGCAGGGGTTCCGAGAGCTGCGGCAAGTGCCTCAACTCCTTGGTCCCAGGTCAGCGCTCCGTTGGTCCGTGAGATGTAGAACTGCATAACCCCTCAGCATGTACCTGTACAGGTTACCATAGATCCGGTGGGGGCAACAGGCAAGGCCTGCAGCCCCCGAGAGATCACTTCGACTTTTCCTGGGCGAAGATGGCCGCGTCTGCACACGCAGCGCAGCCTGGAATCTTGCCCGACCCCAATACGTTATGGACCCGAGTGCCACATGTTGGGCAGACCCAGAACTCCTTGGTACCGGCAGGTAGCCGGGCCAGTTTCTGGAGAGCACGGGCGGCAACCCGTGCTGCTTGCTCAGTTGGGGCTTCGACAACCACAACTGGGACAGGGAGCTCGAACTCCCACCGATGGTTCTTAGGAGTCACTAGGCTTCCCTGCTTGCTTCGATGCCTTGCGGGCCACATGCCGTGCTGCGGCGCCGGCACGCTTACGGTCTGAGGTCGTAATCAGTACCGGTGTGGAAACTTCACCAGCAGCCGTAACTACAATCTTACACCGGAGGGCACGCACACCCTCCTGCTTGGTGGCCCGAAAGTAGTACACGATTCCCCCATCCATCTCGAGAGTCTTGTAGCCCTTGTAGTGCCGGGCGCCTTTGCTCTCCAAGAACTTCTGGCCCATCGCCAGAATCTCTACACGGGTCATGGTCAACCCGTCACCTGAATCAGCGGGCTGCTGATCAGCTTCCGCTCCGCAGCAGGGGAATGGGTATCCACACCAAAGTCGGCCATGGGCGGCTCTGAACGCCACAATCCACCAACCGAGCCGTCACAGGCTCGACAAACTGCACAGGTCGTACGCTTTCCTCCGATTGCTGCCCCAGGACAGGGGCGTTCGTGGGTGTCGAGCAGCGGACGCGCTGCCAACTTGATTGCTGGGATCTTCCGGTAGGTCCGGTAGCCCAGCTTCTTGGCCTCGATACGTTCTGCGACCGAGGACACACTCGCCATGCTGAACTGCTTGAAACGGGCATCAGCCTCCCGCCACAAGGAAGTGTAGGCGGTGTGTCCATAGGGCGTTACCGCCAGGAGCTCCTCAGACACCTCAATAGGCATCGCCGCCATCTCACCGTAAGCCCCAAGTCGAATCCCCCGACGATGGAACTTGTGCCGCTCCCGGAGCACCTTCAGATTGAAGGGAGAGTAACTCCCAGATCGGTAGGCCATCCACATGGAGAGGAGCGGTGCGGGGTTGACATAGCACTCCCGCTTGCCCATCGGGCCGCGAAGATCGCAGGCGCTGCCACAGACCGCCTCATCCCGCCCGGACATGATCGCATCCAGCGGGTTGACCTCAGCGTGCATCACCCAGACCTGGCTCATCGGCCCGGTCTTGCTGTTGGTCGAGGGCTTCTCGACCCCCGAGACCAAGCACACAATCTTGTCACCCGTCAGGAGCGACGGGCCTTCCCACATCACATAGGTGTTCGGCATTACGGCTTCACCTCTCTCGTCACGATAGAAGCTGCACGCAGACGAATCTGAATCAGTGAGTGCCCGCAGGCCTCAGCCTGGTCTGCCGCGTCTCGCCGGGCCTCGGCCGGCCAGACCCAGGTCCGGTTGAGCTCTTGTGCCGAGAGCTCAACGTCGGACTCGCTGGTTACCGTCCACAGGATGACTTCGGGAGCCAGGTTCGCAAGCTCTTTAGGCTGTGGACGCACTACCTTCGGGTCCAGCCCGCAGGCCTCGAGCTCCGTATCCATCGACTCTCTTACCAGAGTATGCGCCTGGTAAAGCTCCCACAAAGCCTGTAGCCCACAAGCCTTGATAAAGTCCTCGGCCACAATCCACTTAGTCTCGTCCGTCCAGGTAGATTCCTCGACCAACTCCTCACGCTTGTCCAGTAGTGACTGGTGCGCAGGATGGGGTTTCTTCGACACTAGACCAGCTCCTTCAAGCAGGCTGTCGTTGTATTCATCCCCTCTGCTGCCGTCAGCAGGGAGAGCGGAAACACTTTGTCGCAGAAAGAAGCCAGCGCGTGCCGTGGGGCGTCCGCCTCAGCATCGGCAGCACCAGCGATTGCAATCCCCCAGACCCGCAGACCCTGGCGATCCTTGACAGGCTGGAGTAGTGCGGGTATCCTACTCGTGTTCGCAACCCCGTCCGACACGAAGACAATGTCTGCGCGACGGAGCACAGGGTTGCCCTGAATCAGGTTCACAGCCCGCTGCAGCGGTGGCACGAACTCCGTCCCCCCGTTCGGCATGGCTTCCATCAGATTCAAGAGCTGCTGCCCAGCATCGAGAGGGCCAGCGTCTTTCGGAAAGGGAATCTCACAGACAACCGACGAGGCGAACCCCAGCACCCAGGCGTCCCGCGGCGGTCGACTCCGACGCGCAAGCTCCAGGCAGCCAGCGACCACAGCTTTGGCCCAGTGCGCCCTCGTCTCGATTTCCCCGCACGGGTGAGCCAACGGGCTGCCCATCGACCCCGACAAGTCCAGACAGATCACCATCGGTCCCAGCCCCTCAGGTGGCCGGTCCTCTACCCGCGAGAGCAGCAAGCCCTCGTCCAGGTAGCGCTGGTTGAACACGTCCTCCAACTCGGTCATCGCCAGCATCGCCAGCTCGCTCCCCAGCAGCCGTGGCAGGTCCACGCCGTACTCGGTGCCCACCTCGCGGTAGCCGCCGGGCTTGGGTCTCCCAGAGAGCGTGGTACGCGCCAGCAGCCGGTAGCGGCCCGCGAGCTTCAGGATCTTCCGCAGACTCCGGTTCCGGTGGAACCCGGCGAGCAGGGCCTTGCGGGCCTCGGGGTCCCGCTGGCTCGGGTCGGTCACCGTCGAGTCCCAGCCCAGCCCCCCAAGCGCCTCCTGGGCCTCGAGCGCCTGCCGCTCAGCCTCGGCCAGCTTCTGGGCTGCGAGCCCAGCGAACGCCTGGCTCTGCCCCGCAGCACCCCCGAGGGCCTCCTGGATGTGCTTGTTCTGCTTGGTGCGCATCGCAAGCTCGCGCACCGCCTCTCCCACAGCAAGCGTGGCCAGCCCAGAGGCATGTGGGTCACGCATGCCCACGATGCTGTTCCGGGACCGAGCGAGCTCTTGCTGGTCTACCACCGCATGAAGTCCCTGTGCCCAGGGGCTCGGGGACTTGACTGCGGGTCGGGATGTGTCTGCCGAGAAGAACTTGGCAAAGATCTCGCCAAGGAACCCAGTAAACTCTCTGCGGTCTGCGCCGCAGCCATCTGAGCCGCCTGTCACCAGGGGCTTCAGTCCAGGAAGCTCTTCCACCGCTTCACGGTAGAGAACGTCCTCTAGCGGGGTCAGGTTGAATGTCTGACCCCCTCCAAGATGCCGCATGTGCACCTCCTTGTGCGACAACCAGGGCATGTGCCCTGGTTGTCACGTCAGGAGTTAGAGCACCGGGGTAAGGGTGAGTCGCTGCTCTGCCACGTCCATCGAGACGACTTCGACGTCAATCATCTCGAGCTTGGCATAGAGCTCTGTCAACTCGTACTCCGTGTTGGCACTCGGAAGTGCGCTTCGGTGTACCAGTCCGTCCAGGGGCAGCGTGGGCAGTCGCACGAACAACCCGTAGTTCTGGATATTCCGGATAGCCCCCGTGAACCGAGTGCCCACCGGGTACAGCTGCGGCACCAGGGTCCAGGGGTCGGCGGTCAACTGACGGTGGCTGAGGATCATCTCCTCAGTCTCTGGGGAGATCCCCAGGATGATCAGCTCGATGGTGCCACCGGCGAAGAAGCCCGGGGGCACAGGGGGTGGCTTCGGGTCCCAGCAAGTTTCTGCACGGGGCAGAAAGCCGTACAGGCCGGCCTCAAGCTGGATCTTCGACCCGTACTTGTTGACCTCGATGATGGCGCCGGTCACAGTCTGCCCGACGTTATACCGGTCGAGGATGTTCTCCCAGGGGGACGGGAGGCACGCCTTACGGCTCAGCGCCACATGGCCCTTGGCCGGGACCGTGTAGACCACCTCTGCCGTGACCTGCTCACCCAGGCTAAGCTGGTCTGCCGGCGGGAGCTTCGCCCACCCGATCTCCTGCCAGTGGATGAGGCCAGTGACGAACTCATCGAGCATAACGAAGGCGCCAAGCTCCGTAATGTGCACCACAGTCCCGGTCACCCGCATACCCCGGGTATAGTTCGTGGTGTGGAGCTTGGCCTGCTCAGCCTGCCACTCTTTGCGGGAGAGGATCACATTGTACTTCTTGGGGTCTACGCTCAGCACATGGAAGTGCTGCTCGGTCCCAAGCATGTCCACAAGGGCGTAGAGTGCGGTCACATGCCCGAGCCGCCCCGCCTGCGAGGCAGGCAGGAAGGCCGGCGCATGCCCCACTTGGACAACTGCCCCGCCTTTGATCTGCTTGACGACAGTCCCGGTGACAGTCTTACCGTTCTTCATGGCGTCTTCGAGATACGCCAGCGACTCCCGCCTGAGGGAGATACTGGTCTCCCTCGCCTGCTCATGTTCTTCAGCGCTCACGAAGTTTCTCCACCTGTTTGTTTGCAGTCATATTGTTTGGGGCCACTAGACCGCCTTCATCCGTTTGTAGATCGCATAGTCAAGTGCGTTTGGGCGCACAATCTCACAGGTCCAGGTTGGGTGGAGCTGCCGGAAGTTGTCGACACTCGTCTGCACATCCTCCAGGAAGTCGCCAACCCACATGTCATCGGACATGATGACCCGCGTAGCATCCGGCCACATGCTCTTGATGTCCAAGAGCCCCATCCGCGGGGTGACCTTGGCCCAGCAGTGGACCGGCTTCAGCAGCTCAGGCTTACAGGCAGCTAGCTCCTCTCGGAACCAACTAGGGTCCCCAGTATTGATGACAACATTGTCACCCAGGTCTACCAAGCTCTGGAGCTTGGCAGGCCAATCAGGCACCTGGTCTACGGTGCCCACGAAATCCAAGAACCACACAACCATGGTGGTCTCTCCTTTAACCTGTTAGCCGGGCCGCGCAGGAGGCGCGGCCCGGCAGTTAGGCAGCTAGTTACGTCATGATCTTAATCCGCCAGTCACGGAAGTCAAAGGCTTCCTCGCCACGTTCGACCGCTGCAGCCAGGCGTCGTCGGACCATCGGTGGGACTCGGGCTTTTCCCTGAAAGCCCCACTTGAAGTAGTAGTCACCTGGGGGTCCGGGCCAGCCGTGCGCATGGCCCATCGGCTGTAGGAAGGTGTCCACATGCGAGTAGTGGTCATCATCCCTGCGGCGGTATACACCATACATCGCGACAACCTCGTTGTCGCGCTGATTCTCCATGGCAGCATCCCACGCCGTGTTCAGTGCCTGCTGGATCTGCTCCAGTCGCTCCTGTGGCGTGCCAGACAAGGTCTGGTCACACTCCCCGACAGGGCTCCGTGGTCGGAATGTGTCGGTCCAGGCACTCCTTGACCTCGGGGCGGTTCAGCACCTCGACCTGGACGATCATTGTCTGGTACACGTCAACGACGATCGTGCCGTGTTCCGGGTCCAGCACGATCTGCTGGATTGGCTTGATGTCCACTGCATAGACACTTGGCTGGTCTTGCGGGCCCCGCTTCGTGAAGAAGGTGGCACAGAACTCGTCACCGCAGTTGCAGCGCCCGGTCACCTTCAGCCACTTGACCTGTCCCGCCAGCTGGCTCAGAAACATACCTGGGTCTGTGCAACCCTTTGGCAGCCTGAACTCCTTGGCCTGGTGCAGGAGGCTCTCGAGCTCCTTCAAGAACTCCTTGGGGAGCACCTCATGGGCGTACAGGTCGTCCACCCGGACGTCCGTGACCTGGAAGTCGTAGACTTCCTCACTGATCAGGTCCGCATCGGCGTTCTCCACCCTGCGACCCGCCTCCTCCGCGTCTTTGGCGGAGACCCGCCACGACTGTGTCTTCCAGGTAGTCCCACTAACCATATACATTGGCATCAGCGCCTCCTCAGTTTGTGAAGGTCCAATTGAACATATGGAAATCCTTGTTGTAGTCCAGGGGGCCGACGCCCTCCAACAAGGTCAGGAAGTCCTCGGCCTCCTCTACAGTCTTGTACCACTTGGCGTACGAGGTGTCATCATTGCCCATCACCCAGATGCGGATGGGGTATTCCCGCGTGCCCCCTTCCTCAAACTGGTGGACCACATCAGGGTTGCCCCGCTCGAGCTCTGCCCGTAGCCGGGCCCTGTCTCGGCACTTGAACCCAGGCTTGTCGATGCGTACCAGGGCCGCTTGCCACGCCGCTGCGAACGGGCGCCCGGACCACTTGTTCGACCAGAATCGCTGGTCGAGCAGCAAGAAGTACGCCGCACTACCTGGGAACGGTCCACCCCAGGAGGAGGCTGTGCTCTCGGTAAAGATGAGCATCCCTTCACGGATGACACCTGAGGCAGTGGACCCCCTCAGGAGGCCAGTACGATACTCGGCTGTCTCAGGGTCCGCCTGGACAGCAGGAAGCTGGAAATACTCGTCCAGGGTCATGGTGCCACCCTGTCCGCGTAGGTGTAGTAGGGGCATGGCGCCTCTCGGAGGGTCCGCCATAGCTTCTGGTAGTGCTGGTGCTCAAGCTCTGCGATGTTTCGCAGGATTGCACCGTCACCTGCGGCACGGGCAGTAATCGAGTACCCAGTTGTATGGGCTTCACCAATCCCTGCGTACAGGACTCGGCAAAGCCGCTCAGCGCAGTCAGGCCAACCAGTGACCAGGAAAGCCAGGCCGTTGGCAACCTCCTTTACCTGGTAGAGCGTGGAGTGCGCGGCCAGGTACTCTGGGAGCCGCTGCCGCATCTTGGCTGCGTAGGCGACACCTGTGGTAGACCACCTCACTCCAGGCAGTCACCGAGTGTGTACATAGGCCCAGTCACACCACCCACGGTGACCTCCACCTCGTAGAAGTCCTGTGGCTCCGCCGCGCCATTCTCGATTGGAGGGAGAGAGACTGGCCTGAGCACACGGTTGATCGGGATCGGCTTCGCTGTCCGGTGGATTCCCGTGCCCATGCTCAGCATGTCCGTGGTCAGCTTGTTCTGCACACCTACAGGCAGGTGTCCAATACCAAGCCGGAAGTACAAGTACCGGTGTAGGTACTCCGGGCTTGTGGCAATCAAGCACGAGGCCCTGATGACCTTTGCCCCCATGACCCCCTCGGGCACGGGGTCCTTCTTGGGCTCTGCCTGTGCAGGCAGGGCCAGGGTGGCACATGCCACCAGTACCGCGGTGAGGCGGTACACACGCCCAATATAGGGCGAGAACATCTTGTAGCCCATTCAGCTACCTCCTTGTGAAACCCGGTAGGCCCACCGCGCTTGGGGCGCGGGGGGCCTGAGGGGTTGATCTACATTGCAGCATCAACCTGTACATTGTAGTCTGGTTCCCCATCCACAAGACTGGCATCCAAGTCACTGACGCAGCCACCAGTGATGGCAGTCGTACCACCATCGCACAAGATGACGTCGTACACAGACATATCCATGATACATGTGCCAAAGTCACATGCGAATGGGTACTGGCAGTACTGCACAGCTTGACATTGCCCAAGAAAGCAGAAGTAATAGCTGGTCAGGCATGGCCCACCTTCGGTGCCTGGCTCTAGTCCTTCTGGGGCAACTCCGCTGTCCAGGCCGAGCTCAGAGGGTGGGGCACACCCAGACACAGCAGCACTTGCTGCCAGTACCACGATGAGGTGGTACGCATGCCCAATATAGGGCGAGAACATCTTGTAGCTCATTCAGCTACCCCCTTGTGAAACCCGGTAGGCCCACCACGCTCGGCGCGTGGGGGGCCTGAGGGGCTTAGTCACTCAGGGCAAGCACACGTATCCCAGTGGGGTTCGCAGCAGCCCGACTCGCTGCACACAGCGGATGCAGCGCATCCCTCAAGGGTGGCACCACACCAGCCTGTGGCTACGCCATCCTCTCGGATAAGCAGGCCACACAAACCACTACGACGACATGCAGCAGATTCCCTGCAGCCCTGTATAGTTGCCCAGCAGCCATCATTGCCTGTTTGTGGCCGATCTGGTGGTGGCAATGCGCACAACCCCTGCCATGCACAATCTCGTGACGCACGGCATCCATCTTCTGTGAGAACACAGGTAGGCTGCCCAGGCTGGGCACCACAAAAACCACGCTGGGTGCACTCTAGCGAGGATGCGCAGTCCTCAACCGGGGAGGGCCCACTATCCACAACTTCTGCTGGCACCATCAACTCTTCAAGAACACAGGCCCGCCGACCTTCGACTGGGAGGCAGTCGTACCCGAGGCCGGGATCACAGGCACCGGGGCCTTCACACTCCCTCAGGCACATAAAAAGGTTCAGCTTGCCAACAAGAGCGCATACCTCACCACTTGGGCATTCCCCTCGGGAGCATCCGACAGTGGCGCAGTACCCGCCTGGCATATCTGTACAGATGCGCGACCCCTCACAATCACCTGCATTCCGGCACCGGGCACCAGTCGTGCCCAGCCCAGACGGGCTGCAGACACTGACACCGGTTGGGAAGGTCTTGCACGCAGCCGCTAGCCCGGTATTCCCTGTGGAGCAAGCATTCACGTCCTGCGCACGGCAGGTAGTACCACAAATAGCGCTTGCTGCCTCCCCCAGGTCGTACTGACACTGTGCTACAGGGCTCCTGAGGCATCCATTACGATCTCGCAGATTGTCGATGCTAGAGCAGTACCCAGTCAATGCAGGAACGACTGCTACACCTGGAGCAGTGCATTGCTCTGGGGGGTAAGCCCCGACTTCCCATGTAGACCGGCTGTCAGGTGATGCACGCATAGTCTCTGTGGCGTAGTACGTGGCATCACAGGGCCTTGGAGCGCAGGCACTCTCCGCAGGAACCGCAGGACAACGCGGTGCTGGCTCCTCATACGGTTCCTCATACGGTTCCTCAAGCGCTGCGTCTGGTTCTTGGACTTCCTCGTCCCACTCTGGATACCAGTCCTCTGGACTGGTAGCCCCTGCGTCACCCCCGCAGATTGTTGTCTGCTTGTGGCAATCTTTATCACGGGATATGCACGAGTTACCACACTGGTAGCCTGTGATACACTCGCGATATGTGACACACCCACCATCTAGGTGACATGCCCCTGTAGCAGCGCACGCCACCAGTACCGCGGTGAGGCGGTATGCACGCCCAGTGTAGGGCGAGAACGGATTGTAGCGCATTCGGCTACCTCCTTGTAAAACCCGGTAGGCCCACCACGCTGGGGCGCGGTGGGCCTGAGGGGTTGGTCAGATTACCGGGAGCCAGTACCGGGCCGGATTGGGCACACTCTCGCACAGCGTCTTGCCGTGGATCCGGCCCTCGACGCCCTTGAAGAGGCATGTGTACGGCCACGGGTTCTCCTGAACCTGCGGGTGCACGTTCAACGGGCCGATGATCCAGTAGAACTCGTCCTTCGTGACCTCCCGCCACCTCTGCTCAGTTGCCACTGACAGACTTCCTCACCTCTTCGTACGCCTGGTCGTACAGCTTGAGCTTACCACGGCTTTTGCACTCGTCGTACCCGGCATCTACTTGCCAGTGCCAATCCGCTCGCGGGTTGTTGCTGCAAAACGCGCTCATGTAGATCGTCGAGCCGACCTCCTCCTTGAGCTTCTCGTCCGTTAGCCCCTGGAGCTTCTCCAGGTAGAGCTTCCGAGGCCTGCCGTAGTTGTCGTTGCCAGTGAACTGAGAGTCGTTACTTTGCGACAAAGACCCACCCCTGCACCCAGACCCCTGTCTCAACCCAGCTGACCTCGGCGTCGTCATCAAACTGAACGTCGTCTGACTCATAGAGGTCCTTTGCTCGCTGACGCACCTCTCCCCGCGGAGCAAACCGATACGGGAAGTCATCCTCACGGAAAGGGGCATGGATCGAGTCGTGGGTCTCGAGTAAGTACCGGGCAACATGCCCACCAAGCGAAGTCATGGCCGTAGCACTCAAGACAGAGAACAGTGCCAGCTGTTCTCGGTCCTGGAATGACAAGACACGGTAAAACAGCAGGGGCATCCCACCATCGGGGTAAGGCTGCTCCCACCCGTCAAGTTCGCCCGTACAGTCGTCGGTAGACACCAGCCATTCACCGGCGATCATGATGTCGTAATGGCCACCTTCCCTGTCATGGAAAGTGACCTCTACAGGATCATCATCCTTGTCCACTATATAGGCCAACGCCTTCTTGAGCTGGACCTGCGCCAGCTCCATCACCTCTTTGCGCTGCAAAGCGGTGTACGCGGTGGTGGCTGTGCCGCCACCGCTTGTCTCGTTTGTAGCCATGCTGCTACTCCGCAATACCCGGAGGCCCAGCACGCCGATGGCGTGCTGGACCGAAGGGTTACTTTGCCTGCTGCCGCAGCAGCCTTACTACCACCTCCTCGAACTCCGCACGGATACCCTCGCGGGTAAACCGATACGCCAGGTCCTTGCGAACCTCGGCTTCGAGCTCCTGCTCGACCTGAAAGCGGAGCTCTTGCTTGAGCTCCTCCTTCGTTTCCAGGCGAATCTGCTCCTGCCTGTACCATTTCTCAATGGCACTCAGCCAGTCAGCACGGCATTGCTTGCACACCCGGAGGGTGTACATCAACTGGGGGGTCAGCTCACCAGCACACGTTACCGTACCACTGGTCAGGTTGAACGACTTGCCAGTGATCCCCGCGGGGAACTTCACCGGCTCCTTGGCCTGCTTGAGGTCCTCGAGCTTCGCGTGGAACACCGGTTGCTCCACGAAGGGGAGCCCAAGCTCCTGCATCTGGTAGAAGCAGCCCATCCAGAGCGTCCGGCGGTCGTGGTCAACCTCCCCACAACGCACGCAGCGCTCGCCTGCAGCCTCTGTGTCAATCATTGGGCTGCCTCACTCTTGTACGGGTAGATATGCGTCTGGAGGAGCAGCCCCTTGATCTGCTCCTCGTTACCACTATCGAGTGCCTTGATGAGGGTGTCCATCTCGATAGAGACAATCCCCTGTTGTACTACTTTGCCCTGCCTCACGAGCGCAGGCTTGGCATGGCCGCTACGGCCCATCTCCTCAAGGGTTGCATACGCTCGGGAGTAGAGCTTGGCCGCACCGGGCCACTTGGGCAGGTTGCCGGATACTGTCACTTCGACACTTCCACCATACGTATGGAGATGGACCCATCGGGAGACAGGGTGATCTCCCGCACGGTGGTGTACACCGTGCGCTGGAGGCAGACCTGCCGAATGACCACCGGAGTGGCCTTTCGGTCCTCATCGAGGATATTGACCTCGTAATGCTCACCAGGCTCGTCCAGCCGCTTGATACGCCCAGGGCCATGCTGAGCATCGAGCTCGAGCTGAGTGAGGCAGCTGCGGCTCGTGTTCGACATGATCCGGTCCTTGGTGATGAAGAGCGTGGTCCCGCCGAACTCACCAATCCGGGGCTTGCTACACGTATCCGCGTAGGAGAGCTCCTCAACCCAATCGAGGTTGAACCTATGCAGGAACGCCTGGATGAGGTCAACGGCGACGTTGACATCCCAGGACTCATCGCCGTGCAGCCAGACACCTTCCTTCTCCAGCTCAACACCATAGAACTTGCTGGGCTCCGAGTCATCGAAGCCAACCTCGGCCGGGTTGAAGATTTCGTAGTCCTCCTTCTCGACCGCCTTCTGCAGGCGCTCGAGCACCTCCGGGTGCCGAGCCTTGACCTCCTCAGGGATTTCACTCGGGTCCTGATTGAAGGTGTACTCGAGCACGTCCTTCCACCACTGACGCCACTCCGGGTTCTCCGGCGTCCTGAAGTTGAGCTTATAGCTCCCCTGGCAGTAGTTATCAGCCACGGTAGTTCACTCCACACCGGGACGTCTCCGCCCCGCACACGCCGCACACAGCGACGTTCTTCTCGTGTGACATGCTGTCACCTCCACTTGAAACCTGAAGTGCCCTCGAGCCGCAGGCTCGAGGGCACGATAGGTCACCGGAGCGGGAGTCGGCGGTGCTCCGCCTTGTCCGGGGCGGTGTCCGTCACCGCCTGCTCAAGGAGCTCTTGGCAGACCGTCATCTCCGTCTCGGTGAGGCGGTTGTCGTCCTCGTGGGGGTTCTTGATGGCCTCCAGCACATGGGCCGTGGTCTCAGGCTTGTGCCGTGCCACGATCTCTGCCAAGGAGGCGTGGAACGCCTTCCGTGCCTCAGAGACGGCAGCCTGGGCCACCTCCTGCCAGACAATCGCGGCCACCTCCTTGAGGTAGCCCGTGAGGTTCTTGACCATGTACTCTCGATTCTCCACAGCCGCCTTCTCTTGGAGCTCTTTGACAGAGTCCGTGAGCACCTTGGCGCAGAAGTCCTCCCAGGGCATCCCAGCCTGGTGGTCGAGCATTGCCAGTAGAACCGATACCTTAACCTCCATCTTGCGGCTGCTCTGGAACCGCACGCGCAAGCTGGTGAAAGTTACGTTGGGGTTCATGATGCAGCTGTAGACATTCGGGTACAGGTCATCAACCTGTACCCGAAGTGCACGGTGCACCCGGTCCAACACAGTCTCCTGATCACGGGAGACCCGCTGCGCCGTGGGGTACTCGATCAGGACCTCATGGTCACCACGGGCCATCCGCCGCGTGATCCTCAGAGCCGGTCGGCCCTCCAGCACGATCTTCTCTTGGGTTGGTTTCATCACTTGCCCCCCAGCATGTACTTACCCAACTTCTTGTCGTAGAGCCTGAACGCCGACTTCTCCTTGGTCTCTTCCAGGAGATCGTAATACCAGATCCGAAGCCGGCGCTGCATATGCCTCGGCGGCGTCATCTCCCATAGCCCGAGGGCCTCAAAGGCCCACTCAGCATCGACACCACCATACGTCACATGCTGTGCCGCATAGCACGACAGTATATGTGACAAAGTCTCCAGGTGCACCCAAGAGGCATGTTTATTCTCCCAGTGGTACCTGGTATCATCGCGCCTGTGGTGGTCAAGATAATCACGAATGAGACTACCTGCCCGCTTACAGAACCTGGAACATCCCCAGGGCTTCTTTGGCTTCTTAGTCTTCATTGGAGACCATCCAGGACCACCTGCTTGGCCAACCAAGCCTCGTACTCCTGCCGGTCATCAGGATGGTACGGGGACCTCTGCTGCTCTCGGCAGTACTGGTAGAAGCCCTCGCGCTTCTCGGGTGCGAAGGGCCAGGCGACTACACCAACGCCGAGCATGGTGTCGTACATGTCTTGCTCATCCTCCCACTCCATGCTCGCGCCACAGAGACCACAGTAGTAGCTGTGAGTGACCTTACCGCCACCCCCAGCACCATAGTTCACGTCCACGGGCTCGTGACCACACCCTGGACAGACCATAAGCACGTCCTCGAACTCGACTCCGGACTCGAAGGCGTGAGACCAGCCTCCCTTGAGAGGGTAGTCTTTGAGAAGCTGCTCCTCAGATGGCAAGATCACCTCCTCATCTGCGTTCTCGCAGTCGAAGTTGGTCTGGTCCCGCGCCCAGTCCTCACGGGAATCCGGCTCGTCGTCGTCCTCCCTGCACTGAGTGACATACTCGTCGTAGTACACCTTCTGGTCGTCATCCTTCAGGTAGTACTCATACTGCGAACTCTGGTACTCATCAAAGTACTTTTCGTACGCATGCGAGTCCGCCTTGATCGCTTCCCGGACAGTCTGCCCAGGCTTGATAAGTCCACAATACGTGAACTTCAACGGATGGCGGTAGTACACCGCCGCCCAGATCGAGAGGTCAACACCCATCGTGGTGTCCTCCTGTGTGAAACCTGGAGGGGGGCCCG
>SXGT01223941.1_pt1 | contig 16808 bp, 15 predicted proteins | sample 3176221 | NCBI WGS metagenome assembly SXGT01 (sample SAMN11356862, study PRJNA531348) | freshwater metagenome | isolation source: freshwater sample F1-120 | place: China: Fuxian Lake, Yuxi | collected 2017-12-25 | reverse complement strand
GTGTCGGGCGCCGGCTTCAAGATGACGGTGTTGCCGGCGGCCAACGCGCCCACGACCTTCGAGAGGTTGATCTGCATCGGGAAGTTCCACGGCGTGATCGCGCCGACGACACCGATCGGCTCCTTCACGACGAGCCGGTTCGACTGGATCCCGAAGAACTCGTGGACCCCGAGCTCCCGCTCCCACTCGTACCGATCGATCAGCTCGACATCCCACAACATGTCCTCGATGCAGGAATCCTGTTGGATCGCGAACGTCAGCGCGATCGGAGCGCCGACCTCGGCGACGATCTGGGGTCGCAGGTTCTCGCGCTCCTGCTCCAGCCCGTCGTGGAGCTGCTGAAGACACCGCTTGCGCAGCTCGTGGTCGGTCGCCCAACCGCTCTCGTCGAACGCCCGACGAGCGGCGCGGATCGCACGATCCATGTCGGCCGTCGACGCGTCCGCGACCGGGCCGATCACGGCTTCGGTCGCCGGGTTGATGTTGTCGTACGTACGGCCGCCTTCGGCCTCGACGAGCTTCCCGTCGATCAGCATCCGCGACTCGAACTGCATCTCGCTCACGCGTCATCCTCCGTCGGACCGACGCCTGGGTGTGGCCGGACGGGGCCGCTCCCCATCCACGACCAGGCGTAGGTCCGCAGCGTAGGCGGCCCGGTCGATGTTGCGTCCCGTCCCGATGCCACGATCGCCGACGTCGGCGGCGTACGGTCGACGTCATGCGCATCGCCGCGCTCGACCTCGGCTCCAACTCGTTCCACCTGCTCGTCGCCGACGTGCACCCGGATCGCTCGTTCACGACGATCACGCGCGAGAAGGACATGCTCCGCCTCGGCGACGAGGTGACCCGTCACGGCCGGATCCGCGACGTCGCTGCCGACCGCGCGGTCGCCTCCGCCCGACGGCTGCGCGAGCTCGCCGAGGCCAACGGCGCGATCGAGATCCTCGCGGTCGCGACCGCGGCGATCCGTGGCGCGGCCAACGGCAGCGAGATCGTCGACCGACTCGGCCGTGAGGCCGGGCTGCGCGTCACGGTCATCGACGGGCTCGAGGAGGCCCGCCTCGTGTTCGAGGCCGTGCGTGCGAGCGTCGCCATCGACCAGGGCCCGGCGCTCTGCCTCGACCTCGGCGGCGGCAGCCTCGAGGTCTGTGTCGGCGACCGCGATCGGCTCATCGCTGCGGCGAGCGAGCGGCTCGGCGTCGGCGTCCTCACCGCCCGCTATGTCGACGACGACCCGCCGTCGCCGGGCGCCCTCCACGACCTCGAATTGCACGTCCGCGACGTGCTCGAACCCGTTGCCGAGGCTTTCAGAAACCTCCGACCGAGAATGATGATCGCGACGAGCGGCACGCTCGGCGACCTCGTTGCGATGACGCACGCCGCCGCGACCGGCGAAGAGCCACGGCGACGCAACCACCTCACCGTCGGGCGCGAGGCCTTCGTCGAACTCCACAATCGACTCGTCGCGATGCGCGCACCCGAACGCCGGCGGCTGCCCGGTCTCGACGACAAGCGCGTCGACCTCATCGTCGCGGGTTCCGTCGTGTTGAAGGTCGCGTTCGACCTGTTCCGATAGGACCAGATCACGCACTCCGAATGGGCGTTGCGCGAAGGAATGCTGCTCGATGCGGTCGAGCACCACGATCCCGAGGAGTACAGCGACGACGCGCGCGCCCTGCGCCGCGCGTCGGTGGCCGGACTCGCGCGTCGCTGCAACTCCAACGCCGCTCACTGCAGTCATGTGCTGCGGCTCGCGCTCGCCCTCTTCGACGATCTCGTCGCGCTGCACGGGCTCGGTTCCGACGACCGCGAGATGCTCGAATACGCGATCGCCGTCCACGACATCGGCCAACACGTGTCGCATCACCGACACCACGAGCATGCCGCGTACCTCGTCCTCCACGGCGGGCTGCGCGGCTTCGATCCCGACGAGATCCGGTTCCTCGCGGCACTCGTCCGCCACCACCGGCGGGGCGAACCGAAGGCGTCCGAGGCGCTGTTCGGTGCCATGTCGCCCGACGATCGCGAACGCGTCCGACGCCTCGCCGCGATCCTGCGCGTCGCCGACGGCCTCGATCGCGGGCGGCGCCAACGGGTCGAGACGGTGTCGGCGACCGACGGTGGCTCCAGCGTGCTCCTCCGCCTGCATGCCGAGAGCGATCCGGAACTCGAAATCTGGGGCGCGCGCCGCCGCCGCGATCTGTTCGAGAAGGTGTTCGGGCGAGACCTCGAGGTCATCACGACGTGACGTCGATCACCGGCTGACCGCGGGGCCGGTGGAGCGCGTCCGCTCTCGGACGATATATCCGGTTCGTCCGATAAGGTACGGACCTTGGCGAACCACGACGGGTCGAGCCCCGCGAGCCGGCCGAACCCAGCAAAGCCCCGGTCGAACGTCCTCACGGCGAATCGGAACCGGCTGTTGCGCGCCACCGTCGAGCTGCTCGGCGAGCGCGGCTTCGAGGTCACCATGGACGACGTCGCACGCCGGGCCGGGATGGCCCGCGCGACCCTCTATGAGCACTTCGGCAATCGCCTCGGTCTGTTCCGCGCCCTCGCCCGCGAGACCGCCCGGCGGGCCGATCTCGCGCAGCTCGACGCGGTGCTCGACCATCCCGATCCGCTCGTCGGACTGCGGGCGCTCGTGCGTCAGGCGTGCCGCTTCTGGGCGGTCGACCCCGATGCGTGGCGCGGAATCCACGCACTCGCGGCCTTCGGCGGCGAGTTCGGCGCGTGGTGGACCGACGCATCGGCACCGACGCTCGACCGCGTCCGGCTGATGGTCGCGCGTCTCGACGCCGGCGGTTGCCTCCGCGAACACTGGACGACCGAACGCGCCTTCGCGGCGCTCGTCACGATCACCTCGTTCGAGACCTACGACCAGCTCCACTTCCGCTGCGGCGTCGACCCGGGGACCGCCGAAGGCATCCTCGCCGACCTCGCCGCAACGTTGGTGACGCTCAGCCGCGCTGCCACCGCCTGAGACCGATCGTCATCGTCGTCGACGCCGGCAAAACGGCGTTCCCCGACGTGTCAACGCGGCGACCCGTCGATCGTCTGGTACAGGATGCGCGCGCACGTATCGACGACGTCGTCGCGAGTGGAGCCGAGTGCTTCGAGATCGGCATGGAACGCCGCCATGCGCTCGAGCAGCGACATGAGCGCCGCGGCCGCGGTGATCGACGACAGGTCGGGGTCGACACGCCCGGCGCGCTGCGCGGCGCGCACGTGCGTCGCCAGTGCCTCGATGAACGAACCGTTCGCGATGCGGCGCAACTCGCGGAAGCGCGCATCGCCCTCCTGCGCCGCGAGGTTGCGAACACGCAGGACCGCAGCATGTTCGTCCCAGGCGCTGATGAACGAGTCGACGAACGAGCGAGCGTCGGCGAGCCCGGACCACTCGGCCACCAGGCGGTCGGCGAGCGGCGCCATCTCGTCACCGCACTCCTCGGCGAGCACGACGACGGCCTCTTCGACGTCGTGGAAGTACTGATAGAAGGTCGCCGGTGAGGTCCCGATCTCACGTGCGATATCGACGACGCGCAGGTCACGCACGGGCATCGATACGAGCAGCGCGGCGGTCGAGTCGAGCAGTCGTCGGCGGGTCGCAGCACCACGACGACCGATCGTGCGACCGTCGCTGGCGACGACGTCACTCACCCCGCGGCCTCGAAGTCGACGAATCCGAGACCGTCGCCGACCGCCCGGAACGTCGCGCGGACGCGCATCCCGATCGCCGCCGCCGCCGGATCGAGCGACGGCAGGACCGCCAGGATGCGGGCACCACGCTCATCGAGATCGATCGCTGCCACCACGAACGGCAGGCGATCGCGAAACGGTGGCACTCCGTTCTGGCGTACGACGGTGAACGAGTAGACGGTTCCCAGACCGGATGCGGTCACCCAGCCGACACGTTCGCTCCCGCAATGCACGCAGAGGTACCGGGCGTAGTGCTGATGCAGCGCGCAGTCGTCGCAGCGCTGGATCCGGAGTTCGCCGCGTCCCGCGCCGACCCAGTATTCGCGGTCTTCGTCGGTCGGCGCGGGAGTGAGCCACGCCGGCGACTCCGACCAGTCGTTCCCCTGCCAATCGAGGCGCTGCCCGTCGCTCGTCACGCCCTGCTCCCCGCGGTCGGTTCGGTGCCGAGCACGACCGTGCCCTGCGTGCTGAGCCAGCCGCCGCTGCCGTTGCAGACCGCTACCGCGGCGTCGGCGACCTGGCTGTCGCCCGCGTCGCGGCGAAGTTGTCGAGCCGCCTCCGCGAGCAGGAACAGCCCTCGCATGCCCGGATGTGTGCACGACAGTCCCCCACCGTCGGGGTTCGTCGGGAGCGCCCCGCCGAGCCGGAGGTTGCCGTCGGCGACGAAGGCACCACCTTCACCCTTGGGCGCGAAGCCGAGGTCCTCGAGCGTGACGAGCACCGTGTAGGTGAAGCTGTCGTAGCTGCAGAACACGTCGACATCGCTCGGTGTGATGCCGGCCGCGGCCATCGCGCGTGGCCCGCTCACGGCCGCCGCGGTCCGCGTCATGTCGGCCATCGCCTGGATCGAGTGGTGCGTGGTCCCACCCGCCGCGCCGCGCACGTAGACCGGCTTCGCCGTCCAGGCGAGGTCGCGGGCCATCGCCTCGGACGCGAGGATCACGCACGCACCTCCGTCGGAGATGACGCAACAGTCGAGCTTGTGCAACGGGTCGGCGACGAGCCGAGACCCGAGCACGTCGTCGACGGTGATCGGTTCGCGGTACATCGCGTCGGGGTTGCGAGTCGCGTGCTCCCGCATCTGCACCGCGATCGAGGCGAGTTGTTCGGCCGTGGTGCCGTACTCGTACATATGGCGTTGGGCAGCCATCGCGTACGCACCGACGAGCGTGAGGCCGGTCGGGAACTCGTACTTCATGGGGCCCGGCGGCTGCATGCCACGCGCGCCACCGCCACCGCCGGTGCCGAGCGTGCGGCCACTCGCCGAGAGCTGGTTGCTGCCGTAGCAGATCGCGACGACGTCGACGTCGCCGGCTTCGATCGCCCGAGACGCGTGATGGGCGTGGAACTCGAAGCTCGAACCACCGCAACTCGTGCTGTCGAGCCAGGCGGGTCGGATGCCGAGGTACTCGGCGACGGCGACCTCGTGCATACCCATGTGACCGGCCGAGGCGAGACCGTCGACCTGGTCCTTGCGTAGCCCCGCGTCGGCGAGGGCCCGGGAGAATCCCTGCGCGATGAGCTGGTAGGGCGTCAGCCCCGTCGCCTGCGGGCCGTCGGCGTGCCCGACCCCCACCACACACACGTTCCGTCGCATGGCTCGACGCTACCGATCGACCCTGCGCGATGTCAGTTCCGCCCCGCGGTGTGCGTCCGTGGCAACCTGCGGTCGTGCAACCCGCGATGGATCTCGTGACGGCCTGCATCCGGAGCCACGGTGGACGACAGGTGTTCGGCGACCCGTTCGGTGATCTCGAGCACCGCGCCGTCGGCGATCCCGCCGTCGCCGCGATGTTCGCCGACGCCGACGGGCGCCACCACGGTGTCGGGGTGGCATACGACGCCGGCCGTCGCCGGCTGCGGTTGTCGTCACGACCGGGTGCGATCGAAGCTCCGATCGAGGTGCTCGACTCGCCGCTGCACATCACGCGGGTGATCGAACAGGCGGCCCGCGCGGTCGCCCGCAGCCACGCGACGCGCGTCGTCGAGATCGCGTGCGACCTCGACGAACCGATCACCTCGCGCGCCCGACCCGCGGGTCGACGCGACTACGCGCCGTACGCGGGCGCCGTCGTCGGCGACGGACCGCGCGTCGCGATGCTCGCCGGTCCCCATGTCGCGCGGCGGGGCGCGGTCGACGCGCTCCACGCGTTCGCGGCCGCGGCGGGGCTCGCGGTGGCCAACACCTGGGGAGCGAAAGGCCTCTACCGGTGGGACAGCCCACATCACGCAGGCACCGTCGGACTCCAACAACACGACTTCGAGCTCGTGTTCGACGGCGTCGACCTGGTGATCGCCACCGGCCTCGATCCCGACGAGACCTGTCCGCCGATGCCTGCGGGGACGACGGTCGTGGTGCTCGACCCCCAACAACTCGGCCTGCTCGCGCACCACGTCGCCCGGCGACCGACGATCGCCGCGAACCCCCTGTACGAACGGCTCGCCGCGATCGCCCAGCCCGGCTACCTCGACACGCGGCGGCCCTTTCACCCCGCACGTCTCGTCGCCGAACTCCGTGCCGAGATGCAGGCCGACGCAGTCGTGACCGCCGACCCCGGACCCGCCGGGCTGTGGGTCGCTCGCACGTTCTCGACCACCGAACTCGGCAGCGTCGTGGTTCCCGCGACCGGAGGCCCCGGTGTCGGCGCAGCACTCGCCGCGACCGCGGCGCTGCGCGGCGGCGAGGCGACCTACGTCACGACCACGCCCGACCTTCCGCTGGTCGCAGAGATCCGGGCCGTCGGCACGGCGCTCGGCGCCCAATTCGGGATGCGCGTCTGGGACGACGCCGAACGCCCGGTCGACTGGGACTGCACCCGCGATCTCGTCGCGGCCGCGGGTCCCGTCGCCGCGTGGACCTGAGTCCCGGAGCGCACGCGAGAGGGCCCCGCCGCGGCGGGGCCCTCCACGCTGTGCTCCGGGCGAGGCCCGGCGTTCGTTACGCAGCGGCGCCGCGACGACGGCCGGCGGTCAGGAGACCGAGGCCGAGGAGCGCCACCGCGAAGCCGAGCACGGCCAGCGGCGTCGACGACGAACCCGTCACCGGCAGCTGGTCGGTCGTCGGGCTCGCGCCCGCCGCCGTGGTCGTCGTGGCCTGGGCCCCGACGGTCGTGGTGGTCACGGCCTGGGGCTGGATGATGTTGATCGACACCGTGGTCGTGTCGCACAACTCGCTCCCACCGAACCTGCGGGCCCGGCCGAAGTTGGCCTCGAGCTGCTCGAACTCGGTGCAGACCCGGTATTCGAACACGTCGGAGGTCGCCGCGGTGTCGGCGTTCGCCGTGTAGTTGATGGAGCCGTCCTCGTTGACGACCGCGACGCCCTCGGTGGGCGCGTCGGTGATCTCCGGGCCGATGATCGGCAGCGGCTCACCGTCGATCTCGCCGGGGACGTCGTTGTCGAGCACTGCGATGTCGACCGACTCACCGGGCTTCACCTCGGCGCTGTCGGCAACCGCGTTGGGCGCGCCCGGGGGCGGCGGAGCGACGACGCTGATCGTCGCGAGCGCGACCTCGTCGTCGGGCAGGCAGGTCGACGTGGTGAGGACCGCGCCACCGGTGCCGACGTCGAACGTCGAGCTGACGAACGAGAACGAGATCGTCCCGACACCGCCCGCCGTGAGGGTCTTGGTGACCGACCCGAGGTCGGCGGCCTGCGCTGCCGTGACCGGCTGCTTCGGTGCCGTGCCCACGAGCGGGCCACCCGAGGCACCCTCGACCGCGAAGGTGTAGGTGAACGGACCGAAGTCGAGCGCCGGGATCGGGCTCGTCTCCGGCAGGAACACGTCGTTCGGTGTGACCGTGACGCTGAAGCTCTCGCCCGCCTCGACCTCGGTCGGTGCGTCGATGACGCCCGTGATGACCGTTTCGGTCGCGGGCACGAGCGGCGGGTCGAGCGTGCAGGTCGCGTCGACGCTGCCCGTCTGTGTCGCGGCACCGGCATCGTGCGCCGCGAACACCGACGCCCCTGCCGTGCCGAGCCCCGCGGCCAACAGCACCGCACCAATCTTGCGAATCCGCATGGTTCCTCCCCGGAATGCCCCTGCCCTGTCCCCGTGGCTCGCGTGCGTCGTGTGACGCGTGTGACGAGCCGACCCCGGCGACCTGGGCCTTGTCGAGCCGGAGAATAGGCACGCGCTCGGGCCCGCGTCCAGATTGCCCCGGTTGGCGGGGGCCCGGGTGCTCCGAATGTGACGTGCGTCGGGCCGCTCCCGCCTGTGGCGGCACGCCCGGGCCGCGGCGCCGTCAGTCGGGGACGGCGGGAGCGTCGCCCTCGGCGAGCGCGCCGAGTTGGGCGATCGCCAGGCGCTCGGCGACCTTGGTGTAGCGCCCGCAGAAGGCGAACACGCCGGCACCATCGGCGACGACCGTGTTGCCGTTGACGAGTGCGGCCGCGTCGGTGCAGAGCAACGCCACCGTCTCGGCGACGTGTTCGGGCGTCGCGGCGACCCGCATCGGGTGGGTCTCCTCCTCGATCGAGCGGGCGAACTCGTGGAGCGGACCGAGCATGAGCCGAAGCGATTCGCCGTCGATCCAGCCGGGCGAGATCCCCACGGTCGTGATCCCTCTGCTGCCGAGTTCGCAGCCGAAGTAGCGCACCATCGACTCCATCGCGGCCTTCGCCCCCGCGAGGATCCCGTGGCCGTTGATCCACGTGCCCGTGTCGGCACCACTCACCGCGACGACACGGCCCGCGCCGCGCGCCTCCATCAGCGGCAGTGACCGCACCACCATTTGGTGGAAGGCGAACACCGAGATCGCGTAGGTCCGCTCGAAGTGGCGACGTTCGGCCTTGTGCATCGGCCGGAACGCGGTCGCCGCGGCATTCGCCACGAGGATGTCGAGCCCGCCCCATTCGTGTTCGACGCGATCGAACAACGCGTCGATGTCGGCCTCCGACTCGAGGTCGACCTGCTGCACGAGGATCTGAGTCCCCGAAGCCCGGGCGCGCTCGGCGACGGCCGCGGCGGCCGCGGCCTCCTTGCGGTAGGTGACCATCACGTCGCACCCCGCCTGCGCGAGCCGCACCGCCACCGCCGCGCCGAGCCCGCGCGACGAACCCGTCACGACGGCTCGACGACCCGTGAGATCGAACGTGGCCGGACCGGTGGGCAGCATCTGCCGACCGTAGCCAAATAGCGTGCGTCTGTGCCGAAGTCCCCGCCGCCCCGACTCGAACCCGACGACCCGCGCCATGCCGAGCAGACGAACCGTGCCTTCTGGGACGGCGATGCCGACGACTACCAGGCGGCGCACGGGGCCGCGCTCACCGCCGCGGCCATGGCGTGGGGTCCCTTCCGGATCCCCGAGACCGAGTTGCAGATGCTCGGCGACGTCACCGGCTGCGACGTCCTCGAGTACGGATGTGGCGCGGCGCAGTGGTCGGTCGCGCTTGCCGCCGATCCGACCGTGCGCGTCACCGGACTCGACCTGTCGGCCCGCCAACTCGACCACGCTGCACGCAACCGGGACACCGCGGCGGTCGCCGTCGCGCTCGTGTGTGCATCTGCCACGGCGACGCCGTTCGCCGACTGTTCGTTCGATGTCGTGTTCTGCGACCACGGAGCGATGAGCTTCTGCGATCCGACTGCCACCGTCGCCGAGGTCGCCCGGCTGCTACGACCCGGCGGTCGTCTCGCGTTCTCGGTCTCGAGCCCGTTGCTCTGGTGGACGTACGACGCGCGTCGCGACCGGCAGACCGACCGGCTCCGCAACGCGGCATTCGGTCGGCGGAGTTGGCACGTCGAGGGCGGCACCGTCGACTACTGCGTACCGGTGGGCGAATGGCTCCGCCTGTTCGCCGTCCACGACCTCGTCGCGGTCGACCTCGTCGAGCCGCAGGTCGGCGCGGACGCGTTCACCACCTATGCCGGCTACATCGACCCCGAGCTCGCGACCCGCTGGCCGTTCGAGCAGATGTGGAAGGTCGTCAAGATCAGGCGGTGAGGGTGAACGACTCCACGAGCGTCTCGAATCCCGCGGCGCCCTCGGTGCCGGCAGCGAGCAGCACGTAGACGCGGTTCGCCACGAGCACGACGCGCGCCTTCCCCGACAGATCCTCCTCGACGAGTTCGACGTCGACGCCGGGGTAGCCCGACACCGGGACGAAATCGAGCTCCGCGATGCGTCGACCGTCGGTGGCCGCGTAGCCCTCCGAGATCTGCTGGAGGGTGGCGTCCACATCCGACGAGATGAGCTGGGGCGGGATGTCGAACCATGCGACGGCGACCGCCTGCTCGTCGATGATGCTCGCGGCGACCGCCACCGTGAATCCCATCCCGCTGATGGTGACCGACTGGTTGGTCCCCTGCGGTGTCGTCGGCAACCGGACCTGGAACCCGCCGTCGGTCGGCTGGTAGTCGACGCCGTCACCGTCGTGGACGTACGCCTGGAGGCCTTCGGGGATCACGCGAGCCGTGGCGTGCTGGAACGCGAACCAGCCCGAACCGAGGATCAGGATCGTCACGATCAGACCGACGATCGGCAGCGGCTTCTTGACCGCCGGGGCCTCGACGGAGTCCCACGATTCGCCGCGCGTCGGGACGCGCTCGAACTCACGGACGTCGTAGGGGCTCGCCGGCTCGAACGAAGCAGCGGGCCGGGGTGGCGGCGGGGTCGCGGGGCCTGGCGGGGTCACGAGCCCGGGCAGCGAGGGACGCGTCGTCGCCGCGACCGTCGCCTGGACGCCGGCCGTCACGAGCTCGCGGGGCTGCGCGACCGAGAGGTCGGTGTCGCAGCGCTTGCAGCGCTCCCAGGCCGGCGGCACCAGGTAAGCGCACCCGGGACATTGCCGCACGCCATTGTTTCGGCCGTCCCCTCCCCCCGCTTGACCCACCCTTCGTTGAGCGGAGCAGCGTGTGATGCGCGCCACTCCGCTCAACGGAACGTAACGAGCCGACGCGTTTGGCGATCGGTCGCCGGCCGCGTACCGTCGTCGCCTTCCCCTCCGTCGGCCTCCGCCGACCTCGGTACGGCCGTGCCTCGCGCGCACCGACCCTCGTCGCTCCGTCGCCGACCCCCGGGGAATCACCGTGAAGCTCGCTCCACGCGACCATCGCCTCGCGAACGCCCATCAGCTCGCGGCCGACCAGCACGGAGTCATCCGCCGGGGTCAAGCCCTGCAGATCGGCATCCCGAGGGCACAAGTCGACTGGCTCGTGCGAACCCGACGCTGGATCCCGGTGGCGCACGAGGTGTTCCGGGTCGCGGGCACGGCCGCGACCCTGCTGCAGCTTCGTTCGGCCGCCACGCTCGCGGCCGGGCCCGGCGCCGCGCTCAGCCACCTCACGTGCGCCGATCAACTGCGTCTCGAACGCGCGTCGCGGCGGGCCGAACTCGACGTCACAGTGCCGTACGGCCGATCCGCTCGCGGACGACGAGTCGACATCGCATCGGGCGAGCGCGCCTGGTCGACGGTCCGAATGCACCGGTCGCTCGTCATCGACCCCGTCGACCGTATGACGGTCGACGGGATCCCGTGCACGACCGCCGCCCGCACCCTCATCGACTGCGCCCCGCTCGTCACCGATGAGACCCTCGAGGTCATGTTCGAGAGCGCGCGCCGCATGGGCCTCGTCTCCACGGCGATCCTTGCCGAGCGCGTCATCGCGCTCGGCGGCAAGGGACGAGCGGGCTGCGGCGCGATTCGCGACCTCCTCGCCCGCCAGGAGGGTGTGGCGCCGGCGGAATCCACCCTCGAGGTGAAGCTCTGGCGGCTCATCCGCGACCGCGAGCCCGCGCGTCGCGACAGCCCGACCCGCCAACACGAAACGCTTCGTTCCGACGGCTCGATCGCCCGCATCGATGTTGCCTGGGCACCGCTGCGGCTCGGTGTCGAAGCCGAGGGCTGGGAGTGGCACTCGGGTCGAATCCAGTGGAAACGGGACCGACGTCGGACGGCGACACTCGAGGCCGCCGGGTGGCGACTGCTGTTCGTGACGTGGGACGACGTCGTGAAGCACCCCACCGAGACACTCGCCCGCATCGCGACTGCCTACGCCGAGCGCAGCGCGACCCACGGCACCCCGCTTCGTTGAGCGGTCGGGCGTGTGGAACACGCCGGACCGCTCAACGAAGGGTGGGTGGGGGCTGGTCAGCGGCGTTCGAAGGTGACGCCGGCGGCCTCGCGGTCCCAGGTCGAAGGGGTGACGCCCTCGTCGCGCAGCTGGTACTTGAGCACCCGACCGACCGGGTTGCGTGGCAGGTCGGCGCGGAACTCGATGTAGCGCGGGATCGCGAAGTACGGAACGCGCTCGGCCACCCAGCGGCACAGCGTCTCCTCGTCGAGCGCGGCATCGGGTTGGAGGATCGCGGTGACCTTGACGTCGTCCTCACCCATCGGGCTCGGAACCGCGTGCACGGCACAGTCCTTGATGGCAGGGTGCCCGAACAGTGCCTTTTCCATCTCGAAGCTCGAGATGTTCTCGCCGCGTCGCCGCATGGAGTCCTTCTTGCGGTCGACGAAGTACAAGAACCCGTCGTCGTCGAGGCGCGCCAGGTCGCCGGTGTGGAACCACAGGTTGCGCCATGCGGCGACCGTGTCGGCCGGCCGGTTCCAGTATCCGGCGAACATCACGTCGGCGACCCGCGGCCGCGCACAGATCTCACCCGGTGCGCCCGTCGGCACCGACAGGTCGTCGTCGTCGAGCAGGGCCACCTCGAACTCGACCTGGTTGAGCATCCCCGCCGCGCCCGGCTTGTTCTCGACACCGGGGGGAAGCGCGGCGAGCAGCGACGCCTCGGTGAGACCGAAACCGCCGCTGAAGGTCGCGCAACCGAAGCGTTCACGCCAGATCCGGTCGGTGTCGGGCGGCATCGGCGCCGCCGCGCAGACCCGCAAGCGATGCGCGTGCATGTCGGGATGGTCGTCCGCGTTGGCGATGAGAATCGCCAACGACCCGAGCATCGACAACATCGTCGCTCGCGTGCGCTTCACCTCGGGCCAGAACCCGCTCACCGAGAACTTGCGGGCGATCGAGGCCGATCCGCCGACGATGAGCGTGCCCACGACGCAGATCGAGATCGCGTTGAGATGGAAGAGCGGCAGCGGTGTCCAGACGACGTCGTCGGGCGTCCGCTGCCAGGCACGAGCGATCTGCTGCGACATCGCGACGACGTAGTTGTGCGAGAGCATGCAGCCCTTGCTCGGGCCGGTCGTGCCCGCGGTATAGATGAGGCACGCCAGGTCGCTCGGACGCACCGTGGCGTCGTCGACCGGCGGCCCGTCGATCGCGGCCAGGTCGGAGACGAGCAGGGTGTGGCGGAGGTCGGGCGTCGTGTCGGTGCCGCGCACTTCGGCGACCCGCTCGGCCCAGTCGTCGGCGACGACGACGACCGTCGCCGCACTGTCGGCGAGTTGGTGACGGAGGAACTCGCCCTTGTACGCGGTGTTGATCGGCACCGCGATGGCACCGAGTCGCACGGTCGCGAAGAAGAGCACGACCTGTTCGGGTGAGTTCTCGATGAGGCTCGCCACGCGGTCGCCGCGCCCGACACCGAGCGCCGCGAGCCCCCGCGCGTAACGCCGCGAGACGTCGTCGACGCGTCGGGCGGTCCATCGGTCGTCGTGGAAGTCGAGATAGTCGCCGTCGGGGTCGGCATCGAGACGCGCGGTCAGCGCCGCGAGGATCGTGGTGCGCAGCGGCGTGTCGGTCACGAGCCCGACGTTAGCGAGGCGGCCGCGAGGTCATAGTGGTGCTCGGCCGAACCGAACTGCGTGTCGAGCACCCATGCCCGCTTCAGGTAGAGGTGGACGTCGACCTCCCACGTGAAGCCCATCCCCCCGTGCACCTGCGTGGCGTCCTTGCCGTTCCTGATCGCGGCTTCGCCCGCGAGCGCCTTGGCGACGCTCACGCTGCGCGCCAGGCCCGGCAGTTCGTCGGCGTCGAGGTGTGCGCCCGCGGAGTACACCGCAGCGCGCGCAACCTCACTGCGCACCGCCATGTCGGCCAACAAGTGCTTGATCGCCTGAAAGCCGCCGATCGGTCGGTCGAACTGCCGCCGTTCGGCCGCGTAGGTCACCGAGGTGTCGACCAGTCGTTGCGACATGCCGAGGCAGAACGCCGCGGTGAGTACCGCGCCGCGTCGCTGCCAGGCGTCGACGTCGGCACCAGGGAGCGCGCCCGTCTCGATCACCGCGGCGGAGCGCCAGACCGGTGTCAGCGGGTCGAGTGGCCAGTCGAGCGGGGTCGCGTCGAGTTGCGCGAGATCGACCTCGCGCACGGCGCCGTCCAACACCACGAGTCGGTCGAGCAGGTCGAGGTGCTCGATCACCGGCGCCGCCCCCGCATCGATCGCCGCGGTGATCCGCCCGTCGGCTGCGAGGAACGAGGCGACGAGCGGACCCGGGATGCAGAACTCGCCGAGCTGTTCGAACACGACGACCGCGTCGGCCCAGGCGAAACCGTCGGCGATGAGCGAGAACACACCGGCGTCGGCGAGTTCGGCGAACATCGCCCGGTCGAATCCATGACGGATCCGGTCGGGTCCGAAGCGACCGTCGAGGAGCGCGCGGATGCCGTCGCGGAGCGCGAGCTGATCGTCGGTCAGGTCGAGGAACACGCGTTCACCTCGGTTCGCGCGGGAGTCCGAGTACGCGCTCGGAGATGATGTTGCGCTGGATCTGGCTGGCACCCGCCGCGATCGGCAGCGCGAGCGTGCGCAGGCGCTCCTCGACCAGCTCGTTGCCTTCGATGCTGAGCGCGTCGCGTTCGAGCACGCGGAGGCACAGCTCGCCGAACCGCTGCCGCGCCTCGCTGTACGCGAGCTTGATCATCATGGCGCCGCGGCCGGGGACGCCACGCGATGCCTGGCTCACGTTGCGTTTGGTCAGCGCCCAGAGCCCCTCGAAGTCGGCGAGACTGCGCCCGAGTTCGCGACGCGCGACGGGATCGTGCACGAGCGGTGCGAGGTCTTCGCAGAGCCGCAACGAGTCGATGAGTTCCGACACGAACGCGGTGCCGCGCTCGTACTTCAGCGTCACGTTGGTGACCCGCCACCCGTCGTTCTCGGCGCCGACCCGGTTCGCGACGGGGACGCGCACATCGGTGAGGAACACCTCACAGAACTCCGAGCTGCCGAGGACGGTCTTGATCGGCCGGATCTCGATACCCGGCAGGTCCATCGGCAGGACGAGCCAGGAGATGCCGCGGTTCTTCGGCGCGTCGGGATCGGTACGCACGAGGAACTCGCCGACATCCGCGATGTGGCCGAAGCTGCACCAGATCTTCTGTCCGTTGAGCACGGAGTCGTCGCCGTCGCGCTCGGCACGGGTCCGCAAACTCGCGAGATCGCTCCCCGCGTTCGGCTCCGAGAACCCTTGGCACCAGACCTCGTCACCGGCGAGGATCTTCGGCAGGTGCGCGGCCTTCTGCTCGTCGCTGCCCTCTTCGACCAGCGTCGGACCGGCGTGCAGCGTCCCCACGAAGTTCACGCCGACGTAGGGCGCCTTCGCCTTGGTCGTCTCCTCGAAGAAGATCAGTTGTTCGGTGGGCGACGCGTCGGCACCGCCGTACGCCTTCGGCCAATTCAGCCCGGCGTAACCGCCCTCGAACAGTCGCTTCTGCCAGTCGGTGTCGTACCGACGCCGAGCCGACCAATCCTCGCGGGCGGGCAGCGCCGGGAGCTTGGGCAGTTCGGCCGCGAGCCAGTCGGCGAGCCGGGCGCGGAAGGCCTCGTCGGACTCCGAGTAGCGCAGCTCCATGGGCCGGGGAGGCTACCGAGGCCGACGTGGCGGCGTCCGCATCGGGATCGCCGTCGTCGCTCAGCGCTCGTCGCCGCAGGTCGCGACCGCGACGGAGGGGTCGAACAGGAACTCGAAGATCGCCTCGTCGATGCACTCGTCACCCGAGAACAGGGCCGAGTGCTGCGCGCTGTCGCTGAGCAGGAGCGGCACGCCGAGTTGGTCGGCCAACGACCGCGCCCACTCGACGGGAGTCGCGGGGTCACCGGTCGTGCCGGTGACCAGGATCGGTGTCGCCGGGGGCACGACGAGCGCGTGGGGCGCCGCGTCGGGGTCGGCCGGGACGGGCCAGTAGGTGCACGGCAGGCCGAGCCACAACCCGGCGACGCCGAGGCGTGGAGCGACCTCGGCAACGCGGTCGGCCGTCGCGACCATCGCGTCGAAACTCAGCTGCGGCGTGTCGACGCACGCGGTCGCGAAGAACGCTTCGAGCGAGCCGTCGTAACGGTCGTCGCCGACGCGGCCGGTGTAGAGATCCGCGAAGCGCAACAAGTCGGATCCATCGCCCGTCGCGGCTTCGGCGAGTGCTTCTGCCAGCAGTTCGTATGCGGCGTCACCCGAATACAACGCGACCGCGATCCCCAGGTCGGCCTCACCCGGACCGAGCCCGCGCTCGGCCCCGTCGGCGACGGCGTACAGCGATTCGGCGTCGATCGCCCGCATCAGCTTGTCGAACGCACCCGCGGTGTCGCCGCCCGAATGGAACGCGCAGCCGTCGTCGGCCGAACATGCATCGAGGAACGCCTGGAGCGCGCGGTCGAAGCCGATCCCCTGCTGTTCGATCGCCTCCTCGGGCGACACCGACGGATCGACCGGACCGTCGAGCACGAACGACCGCACGCGATCCGGATGCGTCTCCGCGTAGCGACCACCGATGTAGGTGCCGTACGAGAACCCGAGGTAGCCGAGTTGCTCGTCGCCGAGTGCCCGGCGGATCCACTCCATGTCTTCGACGGTCTGACTCGTCGAGAGGTACGGCAGGAGATCGGCGTCGTCGCTCGCCGCGCACGAATCCGCGAGTCCGCGCGACGCCGCGACCAGCGCATCGATCTCGTCGGCGTCGTCGGGAGACCGATCCGCTGCGACGAACGCGTCGAGGCCCGTCTCGCAATCGACACCGGCGCTCCGGCCGACGCCGCGAGGGTCCCACCCGATCAGGTCGAAACGGTCGCGCAGCCGCGACGGAAGTTGGTCGGCGAGCGCGTCGGGGAGATCGAGCGCGGGGGCACCGGGACCACCCGGGTTGAACAGGATGGCGCCGATCCGATCGTCGGGTTCGCGCGCCGGGAGGCGACGGACCGCGAGCGTGACGGTCGGCGCGCCGGCCGCGGTGGCGTCGGCAGCGAAATGGTCGAGCGGCACGAACAGCG
>SXGT01066010.1_pt1 | contig 16811 bp, 25 predicted proteins | sample 3176221 | NCBI WGS metagenome assembly SXGT01 (sample SAMN11356862, study PRJNA531348) | freshwater metagenome | isolation source: freshwater sample F1-120 | place: China: Fuxian Lake, Yuxi | collected 2017-12-25 | reverse complement strand
GACGAAGCCACATCGCACCTGGACACCGAATCCGAAATGCTCGTTCAAAAGGCACTTGCAAATCTAATGGCGGATCGCACCGTTATCGTAATCGCCCACCGGCTCTCAACCGTCCGGCGGGCGGATAAAATCGTCGTCCTCGAACGGGGGCACGTCTCAGAAGTTGGAAATCACGAAGAACTCGTCGGCCGCGGCGGAATTTATCAGCGGCTTCACGAGTTGCAATTCGTCGAACTTGACGCGGCGGTGAATCCGTGAGCCTACGCAGTATGACTGGTTTTGCCCGCGTCCGCAAGCCCGTTTCAGGCAGCGAGCTGTCGGTGACGATCAAAAGCGTGAATCACCGGGGCCTCGATTTGCATTTCCATATGGCCGGCGAGTTCGATGCCGTCGAGTCCGCGATGCGGGCCGCAGTCAAAAGCCGCGTGGCGCGCGGCCACCTGCAGATTACGCTGAGTCTCACACGGTCCACCCAGGCCGACGGCGGGTACTTGAATCGCGATCTCCTCGCCGCGTACCTGCAGGCCTTTGAGCAGGCTCGCAAGGAGTTCCATCTCAAAGGCGAACCGGACCTGAACGCCGCGCTGCGCGTCCCTGCCATGTTCCGCGCGGAGCCCGCCGCTCTGGAGCTTTCGGAGGATTTGGAACGCGCCATCGTGGAGGCCACGGGCGAAACGTGCGAGGTGCTTAACGCTTTCCGCGAGCGTGAGGGAGCGGCGATCGTGGCCGAGATGCGCGAACGTTGCGAGGCGATTTCCGAGCGTGCCGATGGGATGGAAAAGATCCGCGCCAAAGCGACGGCCGCCTTCCATAAGCGACTGAAGCAGCGGTTGGGCGAACTACTCAAAGGCGCGGGCGTCGACCCGCACCGGCTCGCGCAGGAAGCGGCAATCCTTGCCGACCGCAGCGATATCAGCGAAGAACTTGTGCGGTTGAAGACTCACGCCACGCAGCTCCGCGTGCTGCTCGATTCCTCTGGCGAGGTGGGAAAGAAACTCGATTTCCTGCTCCAGGAGATGAACCGCGAAACCAATACGGTGCTTTCAAAGACGGGCGGCGCGGGCGATATCGGCCTGACAATTACCGGACTCGCGCTTGAAACCAAAGCGGAAGTTGATAAAATCCGGGAGCAGTCCCTCAACCTCGAATGAAATCTGCCGCCACGTCCGTGTTCATAATTTCCGCACCCTCCGGCTCCGGAAAATCGACGCTCGTTAGCGGTCTGATGAGCAGCGTCCCCGGATTAACCTTCTCGATTTCGTACACCACCAGGCCTCCCAGAGGCAACGAGAAGTCCGGCGAAAGCTATCATTTCATCAGCCGCGACGAATTCGAAGACCGGATCGACAGGGGTGAATTCCTGGAATACGCCAGTGTTTTCGGCAACTACTACGGCACAAACCGGTCCTCCCTGGAGGACGCGAAGGCCCGTGGGCTGGACCTGGTGCTCGACATTGACGTCCAAGGTGCGGCACAATTAAAGGTACAGATCCCGGAAGCGGTGTCCATTTTCGTTCTGGCGCCGTCGCGCCTGATCCTGGAGGAGAGGCTGCGAGCCCGTTCCGAGGATACGGATGAAGTGATCCGGCGGCGGCTGGCGGATGCCGCGCGGGAAATTCGGAATTACAGCGCATACGATTATGTGCTGATTAACAGCGAGGTTGAGCCGTCCGTTCGGACGCTGGCGGCGATCGTAAAGGCCGAACGCGCCCGGCGGGCGCGAATGGAAGACAGTATCCGTCCGATTCTGGCCACGTTCGAGGCGTAAGCCTTGTAGATAAAGGATTACTTGAAAAACATCATGTCGGAAGCTGATATCAAAGCGAGTGCCTACTGCGTAATTCCGGACGACCCGGAATCGAGTATCTACCGGTTCATCATCGTCGCCGCCAAGCGCGCGCGTCAACTCCAGGGTGGATCGCGGCCGTTCCTTCCGAACACCTCGAAGAAGTCCACCGTGATTGCGATCGAAGAAGTGCGCCGCGGCCTGGTCAAGTACGAACTGTTTGGTATCGGATTGCCGGACGCTCCTTCGCCAGAGGCCGTCTAGTGCCTGCTGGTGCATTTTTCGTGAGGCCGATCTCCTGGTCCGCGGTCAACGCTCTCGCCGGCCTTCGCAGGCTGCATGACGTTGAATTCGTTGCCGGGAAGCGCGTCCACGGGAACCCGCGCGGACCAGAGGGTCCGACCTTCACTTTCGAGCCTCCCGTGCAATGAACGTCCTGTTAGGAGTTGGCGGCGGTATTGCGGCCTACAAGGCCGCGGAATTGGCCCGCGCGCTGATGGAGGGCGGTGCACGCGTCCAGGTCGTGATGACCGCCGGAGCGCAGGAGTTCGTCCAGCCTCTCACCTTCGCCGCGCTAACGGGCCGAAAGGTAATTACGGACCTGTTCTCCTCGGCATCGGGCGACGCGACGCTATCGAGCGCCATTGAACACATCGGCGCGGCTCAACAGAACGACGTCCTTGTTGTAGCCCCGGCGACGGCAGACCTCCTCGCGAAATTCGCCAACGGACTGGCTGATGATTTCCTCACCACAACGTATCTCGCCTTCACAGGCCCGGTGATCCTCGCGCCGGCCATGAACACCAATATGTGGCTGCATCAAGCCACGCAGGAAAACATGAAGCGGCTCCGGGCCCGCGGCCATCGGGTTGTCGAGCCCGACGAAGGTCATCTCGCGTGCGGAATGACCGGTCCCGGGCGCCTCGCCTCGCCGGACGTAATTGCGAGCGCGGTGCTGGCGGAAGGGAACCGCCGGTACGATCTTGAAGGCGAGACCATCCTCGTGACCGCCGGACCGACGCACGAACCTCTCGATCCGGTTCGCTTTCTGACCAACCGCTCCAGCGGAAAGATGGGCTATGCCATCGCCGAAGCCGCCCGGGAGCGGGGAGCGCGCGTCATCCTGGTATCCGGCCCGGTTCACATCCCGGCGCCGCGTGACGTTACCCTCGTGCCAGTTCGTACGGCTAACGAAATGCGAACCGCTGTTCTGGACCGCCTGGCTGAAGCAACCATTATCGTGAAGTCGGCTGCGGTCGCGGACTTTTACGTCTCGAGTCCGCCGAACCAGAAGATCAAAAAGACCGCCGCGCGGCTTTCCCTCGAACTCGACCCGACTCCCGACATTCTCTCCGAGCTTGGCCGCAAGAAGGAAGACCGCCTGCTGATCGGCTTCGCCGCAGAGACCGAGAACCTTGATCGAGAAGCGCGCCGCAAGCTCGAAGCGAAGAACTGCGACATGATTGTGGGCAATCTTGTAGGAGGGGACACGGGCTTCGATTCGGACGAAAACGAGGTGGTACTTGCCCTGCGAACAGGCGAGACTCTGATCGTGGCGCGCGCTTCGAAGCGCGTCATTGCCGACCGCATTTTCGACGAGGCACTTCGGCTTCGTCTCGCGCTCTACGCAAGGCAATGAGTCCGGTAGAACTTCGCCGCCGCCTGGAGTTTTACAGAGACCTCGGCATCAAGACCATGTACCGGCGGGAGGCGCAAGTCGAGGCGACGACCCAACCCTCGCCAGAACCTCTACTTGAACCTCAATTCGAACCGGAGCCGCAGCCCGCTATGGAACTTCCCGGCCTTGCCCCTGAAAGCGACACGTTGTTCAAAATCCTTGAGGACATCGGCGACTGCAAGCGCTGCCGTCTGCACACCGGGCGCAACAAGATCGTCTTCGGAGCGGGCGACGAGCACGCGAAGTTGGTCTTTGTAGGGGAGGGTCCGGGCGCCGACGAGGACGCGCAAGGCTTCCCGTTTGTGGGCCGCGCAGGTCAATTGCTCACGCAGATGATTGAGAACACGGCCTCGAAGGAGGGGATTCCGATCCTGCGGAAGGACGTGTACATCTGCAATGTAGTCAAGTGCCGTCCACCGGAGAACCGGACACCGGAGCCGGATGAAATGGAAATTTGCGGCCAGTTCCTGTTCCGGCAACTATCGGCGATTCGGCCCAAGGCCATCTGCGCCCTCGGTGGCACGGCGTCGCGCGCGGTGCAGGAGAAGGAGATCGTGATCCGCAAGGCCGGCGTTGTCAGCTGGCGCGGATTGCGCACGGTGGTGAACGAGCAGGGCCAGACCGTGGTGCTCAACCGCAACGGTCTCGTGGTGTTGCTCAACAACCGTCAACGCGATCTCGATTCCTTCGAAGTGCCATTGGGCGCCACGATGCTCGTGCCGGAAGGCACCGAGATCGATGCGGCCGCGGCCAAGAAGGGTGTACGGGTTTGCGAATGGGATCCGCACAACGTGCCGGTGCTCGCGGACGTGGATGGTGTCGTCGGCTTCGAGGACATCGTCGAAGGCGAGACCATGCGCTGGGAACTGGAGCCTGGATCCAAGAAGCGCCGCATGGCGGTGATGGAGCACAAGGGCGCCCTGCACCCGCAGATCGTGATCAAGGCTGAGGACGGCACGAAGATCCAGCAGTACCACGTCCCCGAGCGTTCGAACATCGAAGTCCGCGAGGGCCAGATGATCCGCGCTGGAACAGTGCTCGCAAAGCGGGCCCGCGAAGTCGTCGGTACCCAGGACATCACGGGCGGTCTGCCGCGCGTCACCGAGATCTTCGAAGCACGTACTCCGAAGGATCCCGCGGTGATCGCCGAAATCGACGGCACCGTGGAACTGGGCGAGCGCAAGAAGGGCAAGCGCAGCATCATCGTGAAGGGCGAGGATGGAACCGAGCGTGCGCACCTCGTGCCGCACGGCAAGTACCTGCGCGTGCACAAGGGCGACCGCGTGCATGCCGGCGATGCTCTCTGTGAAGGTCCGATGGTGCCGCACGACATCTTGCGCATCAGCGGCCTCGACGAGGTCTACAACTACCTCCTGAACGAGGTGCAGACGGTTTACCGCAGTCAGGGTGTGACGATCGATGACAAGCACATCGAGATCATCATCTCCCAGATGCTGCGCAAGGTGCGCGTGGTGGATGCCGGCGACTCCGACTTCCTCCCGGGCATCGTGGTCGACCGTCACCGCTTCCGCGCGGAACACACGCGTGTTGCGCGTGCGGAAGGCAAGCCGCCCACCTTCGAGCAGCTGCTGCTCGGAATCACGAAGGCCGCGCTGCAGAGCGAGTCCTTCATCTCCGCCGCGTCGTTCCAAGAGACCACGAAGGTTCTCACCGAGGCCGCCATCGGCGGCAAGGTGGATACGCTCGTGGGCCTCAAGGAAAACGTCATCCTCGGACACCTCATCCCTGCGGGGACGGGCTTCCAGGACTACCACCGCACGCTGATCCTGCACCGCTTCGAAGAGGCGGAAATGGAGGCGCTCGGACAGGAGACTGCGGCCGGCTGAACCGGCCGCGGAGTCGGCGCGTCTTGTGGGCGTGCCGACCTTTTCGCTAGGATCAACGCCCTTCGGCCTCCGGCCGCGGGGCAAGGAAGAGCACAAGCATGCCGACCATCAATCAACTTGTCCGGAAGGGCCGCGGCGAAAAGATCCGCCGCAGCAAGTCGCCCATTCTGGATAAGTGCCCCCAGAAGCGCGGGGTTTGCCAGCAAGTGAAGACCATGACCCCGAAGAAGCCGAACTCGGCGTTGCGCAAGATTGCGCGCGTGCGCCTGAGCAACGGCAAGGAGACCACGGTCTACATTCCGGGCGAAGGCCACACCCTGCAGGAGCACTCGATCGTGCTCGTGCGTGGCGGCCGCGTGCGCGACCTTCCCGGCGTGCGCTACCACATCATCCGCGGCACCCTTGACGCAGCTGGCGTCGAAGATCGCCGTCGCAGTCGTTCGAAGTACGGTGCCAAGCGCCCGAAGGCCAAGTGAGCAGGAACTGACCGATGCCACGCAAGTACATCTCCACCGAGCGCTTCCTGAAGCCCGATCCACGGACCGGCAGCCTGCTCGTTGCCAAGTTCATCAACACCCTCATGTACAGCGGCAAGAAGAACGCCGCGCGCAATGCCTTCTACGAATGCCTCGACATCATCGAGAAGAAAGTGACCGATCAGCCTTCGGCAGAGATCTTCACGGCTGCTGTGAACAACGTGAAGCCGCTGGTCGAAGTGCGCAGCAAGCGCGTGGGTGGTGCCAACTATCAGGTGCCCATTGAGGTGAAGCGCAATCGTCAGCAGGCGCTGGCTTTCCGCTGGATCCTCGAAGCCTGCCGCTCGCGCAGCGGTCGGCCCATGTCCCAGCGCCTCGCGGAGGAGATCATGGCCGCCGCGCGCAAGGAAGGCACAGCCATCACCAAGCGTGAGAACACGCACAAGATGGCCGATGCGAACAAGATGAACGCGCACTTCGCCTGGTGAAGTTTCCGGTGGCGCATCCTGCGCCCACTGGAAGCTTCAGCGACGTTTGTGCAGCACAAGGCGCCGTGGGCCGGAGCATCCGGCCGCGGCGTCTTTCAGGATCTGGACCATGAAAGCGGTCAGCATCAGCGCCATTCGCAACATCGGGATCATCGCCCACATCGATGCGGGCAAGACCACGGTCTCGGAGCGAATCCTCTTCTACACGGGGCGCGAGCACCAGCTTGGTGAAGTGCATGAAGGCACGGCCACCATGGACTATCTCGAAGAGGAGCAGCAGCGCGGCATCACCATCACTGCCGCCGCAACGACCTGCGAGTGGGACGGCCATCGCATCAATCTCATCGATACTCCCGGGCACGTGGATTTCACCGCTGAAGTCGAACGCAGTCTGCGTGTGCTCGACGGGGCTGTGGGGGTGTTCTGCGGCGTCGCAGGCGTGGAGGCGCAGAGTGAGACGGTGTGGCGCCAGGCCAGTCGGTATCGCATTCCCCGCGTCGCCTTCGTGAACAAGCTTGATCGCGTTGGCGCCGATTTCGCACGTGCGGTCGAAAGCATGCGCAAGCGTCTCCCGGGTTGCGTGCCGGTGCCGTTCACCCTGCCCATCGGCAGCGAGAAGGACTTCTGCGGTGTCTTTGACCTCGTTGCCATGGAGGCCGTGCACTGGGATGAAGCGAGCCAGGGCGTCGAGATGACGCGGCGCCCGCTCACAGAGGAAGAGGCGCTCGAAGCCGCAGACGCGCGGCAGCGCCTCGAAGAAGTTGCCTCCGATGGGGATGATGCGCTGACCGAGAAGTTCCTGAATGGTGTCGCGCTCACTCGCGAAGAACTCGTGGGGGGGCTCAGACGCAGTGTTCTCGCGCTGCGCATCACGCCGGTCTTGTGCGGCACGGCACTGCGCAACAAGGGTGTGCAACTGATTCTCGATGCCGTGGTGCGCTATCTCCCGTCGCCTGTTGACATGCCCGCTGTCGAAGCGCATGTCATCGGTGGCAAGGAAGACGGATCCATGTCGCCGGTGCAGGCTGACCCGAAGGGGCAGTTCGTCGGGCTTGCATTCAAGATCATCAGTGACAAGCACGGAGACCTCACGTTCGTGCGCGTCTATCAGGGGCGCCTCGAATCGGGGGCGCAGGTCTACAACGCGCGCACCCAGAAGGTAGAGCGTGTCTCGCATGTCTACCTGATGCACGCGGCAAGCCGCGAGGCGCAGGAGAGCGCCGACGCCGGCAACATCGTCGCCGTGGTGGGGCTCCGGACCGCAGTCACGGGCGACACGATTTGCGGCAAGGGCAAGCTGCTTTCCCTCGAGAGGCCCAGCTTTCCCGAGTGCGTCATTTCGCGGCGCATCGAGCCACGCACCGTGGCAGACAAGGACCGGCTCGCCGAGGTGCTTGCACGCATCGCACGCGAAGATCCGACGTTCCGCTTTCAGCAGGATGATGAAACCGGCCAGCTCGTGATCTACGGCATGGGCGAATTGCACCTTGAAGTGATCACGAATCGCATGACCCGCGATTTTGGCGTGAACGCGAGCGTCGGTCAGCCACGGGTCGCGTATCGCCAGCGCTTGAAGAGTGCGGCCACAGTGACGCATCGCTTCGCGCGCCAAACCGGCGGCAAGGGGCTCTTCGCTGAAGTGCAGTTGCGCGTCGAGCCGGGCAAGCCCGGCAGCGGTTTCACCTGGGCAAATCTCTCCGCTCAGGGCGTCATCCCGCGGGAGTTTCTCCCGTCGGTGGAGAGCGGTGTGCGCGGTGCGGCGCGCAGTGGACTCGACTACGGCTATGAAGTCATCGACGTGCGGGCGACGCTCTTGGGCGGCGCCTTTCACGATGTGGACAGCAACGAAGTGGCTTTCAACATCTGCGCATCCATGGCCTTTCAGGACGCAGCCAAGGCGGCCGGTGTGGAAGTGATCGAGCCGATCATGCGCCTCGAGGTCACCACCCCGCCGGAATACATGAGCGGTGTCATCGGGGACCTCAACGCGCGACGGGCCCAGATCCAGAATCTGGATACCAGCACGAACCCTTGCATCATCGAGGCCGATGTTCCTCTGGCGGAGGTCTTCGGGTACGCCACAGCTGTGCGCTCCATGTCGCAGGGTCGGGCGGCCTACAGCATGGAGCCGAGGCTTTACGCACCGGTCTCGGCACAGGTCATGGCCCGCCTGGAAGCCGGCGAGATTCTTTGATCCTCCGCGGGACAGCGAGCGTTGGTGCGGCCAAACGGGGGGGTGGCCCCAGCCAACGCGGACAATGTCATGGCGAAATACGCTATTACTCAATACGCCGCAAATAGTTATGTAGCATCATGGGGCCTGATCAACAGAGCCTGATGTGGGGTAGCGCGGGTGGAAAGTCTCACGCTGCGGGCCGTTTGGACCTCCCCAGCAGAGCCTCGCGGGCTGCAAAACTCCACGCGTACCCTTGAAACCCTCTCGAGTTCTGCCAAATTCGCTCTCCCGAAACGCTCCCGGTGACCCCGGGGGCTTTGCAGACCCCGCGCTCGGCCAGGCCTGATCGAGCACCGGTGCAACCGCTTGCGGTTGCTGCAGCATCACGGAAACGAGGATGCCGCCACGGCAGGGGAGACACGCACTGCGGAGACCTCGGTCGCAAGACCGGTGAGTCCGCAACCGTGAATGCAGAGTTGGTCGCGTTCGGGATCGTGTCGCGTGTGAATGAGCGAGGGGCCTATGGCCGCTGAGAGCATCAAGATCCGTCTGGAATCCTACGACCACGAGGCGCTGGATGCGTCCGCGCAGGAGATCGTGAACGTGGCCCGGCAGTCAGAAGCCGTGGTTGCGGGACCGGTTCCCTTGCCGACGCGTATCGAGCGCTTCACCGTGCTGCGCAGCCCGCACGTGGACAAGAAGTCGCGGGAGCAGTTCGAGATCCGTACCCACCGGCGCGTGATTTATCTCACGCATCCCACGAAGAAGACGGTGGATCTGCTCGCGAAGCTCAATCTGCCGGCAGGAGTGGACATCAGAATCAAGGCCTGAGGCTTCGGCTTCAGGTCGGGAATCGCCTGCGGGCGGTTCCGGGACCGCGGTGGGTTGTTGCCCATCGCCTTTGGCGACCGGAAGCGGTTGCTGGAGAAGAGTGAGATATGGCTCATTTCATCCTCGGACGCAAAGGGCGCATGGCTCAGGTGTTCACCGACGACGGGCGCTGCCTGCCGGTGACCATCCTGGAAGCCGGTCCCTGCACGGTCACACAGGTCAAGACAGTCGAGAACGACGGCTACTGCGCCGTGCAACTCGCGTACGAGCCCGTACGCGAGAAGGTGCTCACCAAGCCTGAGCGCGGGCACTTCAAGAAAGCCGGCGTGGCCGCAAGCCGCTTCCTGCGCGAATCGCGCCTGGACGGTTCCGCAGGGCTGGCGCTTGGCGCTGAAGTGAAGTGCACGGTGTTCGAGAAGGGCCAGTTCGTTGACGTGGCCGGCATGATCAAGGGCCGTGGCACGACAGGCGTCATGAAGCGCCATGGCTTCAAGGGCCGCCCCGCGACGCACGGACACATGTGCCAGCGCCGTCCGGGTTCGATCGGTATGCACTCGGAGCCGGCGCGCGTGTTCCGCGGCAAGAAGATGGCTGGTCAATACGGCGCCACGCGCCAGACCATGCAGAACCTCGAGGTGCTCGGGGTGGATGCAGAGCGCAATCTGATCTTCGTGAAGGGTGCCGTGCCCGGTCACGTGGGTGGCCTGGTGATGATTCGCAGCGCCAAGAAGAAGCCCGCCGTTGCGGGCAAGAAGGGATGAGCGCCATGCAGATTCCTGCCTGGAAATCCGGCGCCAAGAGCGAGACGAGCGTGGATGTCGCCTTCCTTGGCGACAAGGTGCTGAAGCGCACCATGCACGCGGCCGTCATCATGTACGAGGCGAACAAGCGCACGGGTACTCACTCGACGCTCACGCGCGCCTTCATCGCCCGCGCCAAGAAGCCGCTGTTCAGTCAGAAGGGCACAGGTCGCGCACGCGTCCGTCACCCGCAGGTTGTGCAGTGTCGTGGCGGTGGAACGGCGAAGGGGCCGCACCCGCGCGATTACTCGTACCAGATGCCGAAGCAGGCCCTGCGGGTCGCTCTGCGCGGCGCGCTCGCATCCAAGTTTGCTGACGGCGAGGCGGTGTTCGCTGATTTGACAGCGCTTGCCAAGCCCTCGACGAAGGCGCTCAAGGCCGTGCTCGCGGGCATCGGTGCCGCGCGTACGTGCCTCATCGTGGATGCCGCGCCGACGCAAGCACTCATTCTCAGTGCCCGCAACCTTCCCGGCGTGACCGTCACGGCTGCGAAGGACCTCAACGCCCGCGAAGTGCTGGCACACAAGACACTTCTCGTCACGGACGCAGGCCTTGCAGCGCTGCGCGAGGTGCACAGCCATGCTTGATGCTCATCACGTCGTGCGTCGGCCCATCGTCACCGAGAAGAACATGCACCGCGCGGAAAAACGCCGCGAGTACACGTTCGAAGTGGCCAAAGGTGCCAACAAGATCCAGATCCGCCAGGCGGTGGAGAAACTCTTCAACGTCAAGGTGATGGGCGTGAATACCGCCGTGCTGAAGGGGCTTGTGAGCCGCCGCGGCACGCATGTCACGCAGAACAGCGACACCAAGAAGGCCATCGTCAAGCTGGCCGAGGGCTTCAAGATCGATCTGATCTGAGGACAACACCAGCCATGGCCATCAGGAAATTCAGACCTACTTCGCCCGGACGACGCTTTGGAAGCGTGGTCATCTGGCGCAATGACCTCACCAAGTCCGAGCCCGAGAAGTCCCTGCTCGCTCCGAAGCGCGGCACTGGCGGGCGCAACAAGCATGGCCACATCACCTCGCGGCATCGCGGTGGTGGCGTCAAGCGCATGTACCGCGTCATCGACTTCCGTCGTGACAAGGATGGCATCGCAGGCGTCGTGGCGGGCATTGAATACGATCCGAATCGCTCGGCGAACATCGCCCTCCTGCACTACAAGGATGGCGAGAAGCGTTACATCCTTGCCCCGAACGGACTCCGGATGGGGCAGGAAGTCCTGTCCGGCCACGGTGTGGAGCCAGTGGTGGGCAATGCCCTGCCGCTCGGTGAAGTGCCGCTCGGCATGGAAATCCACAACATCGAATTGCGGCCTGGCAAGGGCGGTGCGATTGCACGCTCGGCCGGCATGGTGGCTCGTCTGCTCGCGCGCGAAGGCGAGTACGTCACCGTGGTGCTGCCGTCCGGCGAAACGCGCCGCGTGCTCGGGACGTGCCGTGCCACCGTGGGAACGGTGGGCAACGCGGATCACCAGCACGTGAGCATCGGCAAGGCCGGTCGTAATCGACTGAAGGGCATTCGCCCGCAAAGCCGTGGTTCTGCCATGAACCCGGTCGCGCACCCGATGGGTGGCGGCGAAGGCCGTCGCTCGGGTGGTCGCCATCCGGTGAGCCCGTGGGGCAAGCCAGCCAAGGGTGGCATCACGCGCAAGCCCAAGAACGTGAACAACAAGTTCATCATCCGCCGCCGCAAGAAGAGGTGATCCGATGAGCCGTTCAACGAAAAAAGGTCCGTTTGTGGACGCCAAGGTGCTCGCCAAGGTGAACAAGGCACGTGCGCGTGCCTCTGCGGAACCCATCAAGACCTGGGCCCGTTCGTGCACCATCACGCCTGACTTCGTCGGGCTCACCTTCAGTGTTCACAACGGCAAGGCCTTCATCAAAGTCTTCGTCACCGAGGAAATGGTGGGACACAAGCTGGGTGAGTTCACGCTCACGCGCACGTTCCGCGGCCACGGACAGAACAAGGCCGTCACGGCCCCCTGAGGAACCACCATGGAATTCAAGGTTGTTCATCGCTACGCACCCATGTCAGCCAGCAAGGCTCGCGCGGTTGCTGCTCTCGTGCGCGGGATGCCCGTGAACGCGGCCCTCGAAACGCTCGAGTTCATTCCGCGTCGTGCGGCACCCATGCTCAAGAAACTCATCCGCTCGGCAATCGCCAACGCGGGACAGGTCGGAGGCGTCGAAGCCTCTCAGTTGCGCGTCAAGACGGCGCTCGCTGATGGCGGCCCGCTGAAGCAGGGTCGCCTCCGCTGGCGTCCAGGTCCGCGCGGCCGCGCGTGTCCGATTCGCAAGCGTTCGTGTCATCTGACCGTGGTGCTCGAGACGGCGGAGGCCGCGCCGGAGCGGCGCCGCGAACGCCGTGCGCGCGCTGCAGGGAAGGAGTCCTGATCCATGGGACAGAAGATCCACCCACTCGGTTTCCGCATCGGTCTGACGGAGCGCTGGCGTTCGCGCTGGATGTGCCCCAAGAAGGATCGTGCTCAGTTGATCCGTGAGGATCAGCTCATCCGGAAGCACTTGAAGAAGGCTTACTTCTCGGCGGGCATCACGCGGCTTGACATCGAGCGTTCGGGCGACAGCACCAAGGTGATCATGTTCACCGCCCGCCCGGGCATTCTGCTCGGACGGAAAGGCCAGAAGCTTGACGAGATCCGCGCCGAGCTGCAGCAGATCCTGAAGGACGTGAACAAGAAGCTGGACGTGGTGATCCAGGAAGTGCAGCGCCCGGAACTCGATGGGCAGTTGCTTTCCGAGTCCGTGCGGGAACAGATCGAAAAGCGTCAGCCGTTCCGCCGTGTTCTGAAGAAGGCGGTCCAGACGGCCATCTCCGCGGGTGCCCGCGGCGTGCGCGTCCGGTTGTCCGGCCGCTTGGGTGGTGCGGAGATTGCGAAGACCGAGCACCTCTCGAAGGGCTCGATTCCACTCACCACCATCAGCGCGGACATCAACTACGGATTCACTGAAGCCGTCACGCCGATGGGGCACATCGGCATCAAGTGCTGGATCTACCGTGGCCGGTACGGTGAGAAGTTGAAGGAACGCGAGCCTGGCGATGATCGCCAGCGTCGCACTGGATTCCGCCCCACGCGCTGAGCGAGGACTACGACCATGTTGATGCCGAAAAGGGTCAAGTACAGGAAGCAGCACCGCGGCCGCGTGAAGGGCGAAGCCCAGAAGGGCAATTTCGTTGCCTTCGGCGACTACGGTTTGCAGTCCCTCGAACGTGCGTGGATCGACGCGCGCCAGATCGAGGCGGGCCGTATTGCCTCCAGCCATGCGCTCGGCGGCAGCGGACGTCTCTTCATCCGCATTTTCCCGCACAAGTCGGTCACGGCGAAGCCGGCCGAAGTGCGCATGGGAACGGGCAAGGGCGAAATCGAATACTGGTGCGCCACGGTGAAGCCCGGAACCATGCTCTACGAAATCAGCGGTGTTACTGAGGATGTCGCGCGTCGCGCCCTTCTCCGCACTGCCCACAAGATGCCGGTGCGCTGCCGCTTTGTCGCGCGCCGTCACAAGATCTGAGGAGGCGCGGACATGAAGAGCGCCGAATTGAAGACGATCGACAGCGCGGACCTCACGGTGCGCGTGGACAAGCTCAAGGGAGAGCTGTTCGGGTTGACGGTGAAGAGTGCCACCGAGGCACTGCAAAACCCTGCCCGCATCGGCCAGATCCGCCGCGAAATCGCGCGCCTGCTCACCGAGCAGTCGCGTCGCCGGCAGGAGGCGAAGTGACATGAGTGCAGACAAGCAGGAACGCAATGCGCGTCGTGCGCTGGTCGGAACGGTGACCGGCACGAAGAATGCGAAGACCATCAGCGTGCGCGTCGAGCGCATGGTGATGCATCCGCTCTACAAGAAGTACATGAAGCGCAGTTCCATCTACAAGGCCCACGACGAGAACTCCGAGGCCGGACTTGGTGATCGCGTGGAGATCGCAGAGACGCGGCGTCTGTCGAAGACCAAGTGCTTCCGCTTGGTGCGCATCGTCGCCAAGGCCCGCATCCCGGCCTCCACGCCGAGTGTTGCCGTGTTGCCCGAGGCGGAGGGCTGATTCATGATCCAGGAACAATCCCACCTTGCGGTGGCTGACAACACCGGCGCGAAGGATGTCATGTGCATCCGCGTGCTCGGCGGTTCAAAGCGTCGCTACGCGACCATCGGCGACATCATCGTCTGCGCGGTGAAGAAAGCCATTCCCAATGGCAGCGTGAAGCAGGGCGAAGTCGTGAAGGGTGTGATCGTGCGCACGAAGCGCCCTGTGCGCCGTGAGGACGGCTCATACGTCCGCTTCGACCGCAATGCGATCGTGCTCATCGACGCCGCCAACGAGCCGCGTGGCACACGCATCTTCGGCGCGGTTGCGCGCGAACTGCGCCAGAAGAACTTCATGAAGATCGTGTCCCTCGCCGCGGAGGTGGTGTGACATGGCCAAACGCATCTGCGTGAACGATGAAGTGGTGGTCATCTCCGGCAAGGACCGGGGCAAGCGCGGCCGCGTGCTGCGTGTACTGGCCGCCAAGGGCAAGGTGGTGGTGGAGGGCGTCAACGTCATCACCCGCCATCTCAAACGCAACCCGCGCAATCCCAACGAAGGTGGCCGCACCCAACGTCCCGCACCGTTCCCCGCATGCAAGGTCATGCCGTGGAGCGAGAAGGACGGCAAGGGTGTGCGCGTGAGCTTCAAGGGAGAGGGTCGCGAGAAGACCCGTGCGGCGCGGAAGAGCGGGCAGGTGCTCGCTCACACGCGTGGAGGCCGCCGCTGAGCGGCCGGAGGACTGAACGATGGTGACCACATCCGTCCAGCCGCGTTTGCGCCAGCGCTACGCGGAATCACTGCGCCTGAAGTTGCGTGAGCACTTCAAGCTTCCGAACGTCCACCAGGTGCCGTGTCTGCGCAAGATCACGGTGAACATGGGCGTCGGCAAGGCGATCGAGAACAGAAAGCGTCTTGATCAGGCAATCGAGCACATCACCGCCATCACCGGCCAGAAGCCGAAGGTCACGGTGGCGCGTCGCTCGGAAGCGAATTTCAAGCTGCGCGAAGGCCAGGCCATCGGAGCCAAGGTCGATCTGCGCGGTGCGCGCATGTACGAATTCCTCGACCGTCTTGTTTCGGTGGTGATCCCTCGTATCCGCGACTTCCGCGGCATTCCGAGGAACTCCTTCGATGGACGGGGCAACTTCAGCATGGGGCTTGCGGAGCAGAGCCTCTTCCCGGAATTGCCGCTCGACAAAGTCGAGTTCACCCAGGGCATGGACATCACGATGGTGATTTCCGGTGGCAGCGACGAGATGTCTCTCGAGCTGCTGCAGGAACTCGGGATGCCCTTCAAACGCTGAGAGACTGCACATGGCAACCAAGGCCCAGGTAGAAAAGTCGAATCGAAAGCCCAAGTTCGCAACACGGCTCCGCCGTCGTTGCAGCGTGTGCGGTCGTCCCCGCGCGGTTTACAGCAACTTCATGCTGTGCCGCATTTGTTTCCGCAATCTCGCGCACAAGGGGGAACTCCCCGGCGTGCGCAAGGCCAGTTGGTGAGCGAGGCTGACCCATGTCGATGAGCGATCCCATCGCGGACATGCTGACCCGCATCCGGAATGCCAACGCGATCCGGTTGGAGTCAGTGGATATTCCTGCGTCAAATCTGAAACGCGGCATTGCCGAGGTGCTGCACCGGAATGGTTACATCCGGGAGTGGCGCCTGCTCGAGGACGGCTGCAGGGGGACGCTCCGCGTCTTCTTGAAGTACGGCCCCGACGGTGAGCACGTCATTTCGCGCCTGCAGCGCGTTTCCCGTCCTGGACGCCGCGTCTATCGCGGTGTCGAGGACATGCCCAAGGTGCTGGACGGTCTCGGGACCGCCATTCTCAGCACCAGCCGCGGGATCCTCTCGGATCACGAGGCGCGCACACAGCGCGTGGGCGGTGAAGTCCTGGCCGAGGTCTGGTGAGGAGGAGACGCAGCCATGTCACGACTCGGTAAAAAGAGCGTTGCGCTGCCAAAGGGCGTCACCGTCACGGTGACGGGCCGCAGCGTCAAGATCAAGGGCCCGAAGGGCGAGTGCGCGATGCCTCTCACTGATGGCATCGACGTGAGCGCAGCCGCTGACGCTGTCACGGTGTCGCGCGCCAGCGAAGCGCGCCCGGTGCGCGCCATGCACGGCACGACGCGGGCGAACATCGCTGCAGCGGTGGTTGGTGTGGCCGACGGCTACACCCGCACGCTGGAGATTGAAGGCGTGGGCTACAGCGCAGCGGCGCAAGGCCCGGGCAAGTTGGTGCTGAAGATCGGTTTCAACGCGGACCGCGTGATGCTTGCTCCGGCAGGCGTGACGGTGGCGACCCCCAAGAACACCATCATCAACATCCAGGGTGTGGACAAGCAGAAAGTGGGCCAGTTTGCCGCGGAAGTGCGGGCCGTGAGGCCGCCGGAGCCCTACCAGGGCAAGGGCATCCGCTACGCCGGCGAACGCATCATCCGCAAGGTCGGCAAGGCCGTCGGCGGCAAGGCCTGAGGAGAACGCCATGGCTAAGAACATGCAGAAGCTCAAGGCTGTGCGGCGTCTTCGCAGGAAGCGCCACATCCGCCACAGCGTTGCGGGTTCCGCGGAACGTCCGCGGCTCTCCGTCTACCGCAGTCTCGCGCAGATCTACGCGCAGCTCATCAATGACGACACGGGCCGGACGCTCGCTGCCGCGGGATCGCTCGATCGCGAT
>SXGT01260130.1_pt1 | contig 16815 bp, 5 predicted proteins | sample 3176221 | NCBI WGS metagenome assembly SXGT01 (sample SAMN11356862, study PRJNA531348) | freshwater metagenome | isolation source: freshwater sample F1-120 | place: China: Fuxian Lake, Yuxi | collected 2017-12-25 | reverse complement strand
CCCTGCGGGCCGGTCGGGCCAGTGTCGCCCTGCGGTCCCTGCGGGCCAGTCGCGCCAGTGTCGCCCTGCGGTCCCTGCGGGCCGGTCGCGCCAGTGTCGCCCTGCGGTCCCTGCGGGCCGGTCGGGCCAGTGTCGCCCTGCGGGCCGGTCGGTCCGGCAACGCCCTGTGGTCCCTGCGGGCCAGTCTCGCCAGTGTCGCCCTTCGACCCCTGCGACCCGGTCGGTCCAGCGTCGCCCTGCGGCCCTTGCGGGCCAATCGCGCCTGCGTCGCCCTGTGGCCCTTGAGGGCCAGTCGGTCCAATGTCGCCCTGCGGTCCTTGTGGGCCGGTGGGTCCAACGCCGCCCTGCGGCCCCACAGTGCCCTGCGGCCCCTCCGGGCCCTGTGGTCCCGCCTGGCCCGTCTCGCCGGTCGGCCCGGCCTGGCCAGGATCGCCCTTTTCGCCCTTGGGGCCCGCCTCGCCCTGCAGCCCGGACGGGGAGCCCACCCAACGCCCGTTCTCGTCGATAACCGTACCGATCCCCGGGATGGAGACGGACGTCGGGTGAATGTCGCCCGCGACATCGCCGGCCACGAGCGCATACGGTACGCTGCTCAGCGCGAGCCGCGGCGTCATCTCCTCCTCGTCGGGGAGTCGAATAGCGAGCCATCGCGACGCGCCGTCGAAGAGCCCGGCACTAAACGGAGCCACCGAGCCAAGCTCATGGGCGAAGTACCCGTCGAGAAACGGGATGGTGGTCTCTTCGCTCCAGAGCGGCTCGCCCGCCTCGGCGTCAGCGTAGATGGTGAAGGTGACTCGGAGCGTCGCGCTCTCCGGGTTGGCTTCGGTGTCGAACAAGCGCCCTTGCACCGTCACCGTCTGCGGGACCGCGGCGGACGCGACACCTGAACCGAGAAGGAGCGCGACCGCGAGGGCGGCTACTGGCAGGGCCGTTCTCATCGCGGCACCTCCATCGCGCCGGCGCCGCCGACCACTGCGCGGCTCCCAGTGGTCGCGCCGACGACGTGGGCGGGGCCTCCCCCAACGCTCACCACCATGCGGTGACGGCTGCTGCGAAGGACGCCGGCTCCCGCCACGGCGCCCGAGGTCGCCGCTGGACTGGGCGGCTTGCCCCCCGCGTTGTCGGGTGGGACTACGGAGTCGTTCGCGCCCGTGTCGTCATCACGACCCACGGCAGAGGTGCTTCCGCCGGCGGCCTCGCCGCCACACCCGACCGCACACAAAATGAGGATCACCGCGAGGCGAGCCCATGGACCAGTGCGAGGACGCACGGTTCGGCCTGCCGATGACGTACGAATTTTCATTCGGAAATACCCAATCTTTCATCCCAGGTTGTATTCGTCCGGAACGTGGCGACCCGCTGTCGCACCCTCACGACCGCCCGGAGGGCTTGCCATCCTGTGAGGTAGCGCTGCTCAAGTGCCGCGATGACGTTACCAGACCCGATCGTCCGTGCGCCAGTCGTATCCTCCGTCGTGATGCACCTGCTTTCGCCGAGCGCGAAGTGGTACGCTTCGGGGCTGTCCGGGGGGGTGAAGCTTGAGGCTCAGACACCACTTAGTCACAGGGCTCCTCTGCCTCTTGGTCGCGTGCGGTCAGGATCCGTCCGCAACCAGTACGGTCTTTACCCTCGACGCACAGCCGACTTCGAGCGACGTCGGGACCTTCGCTCCGGATACGGGCGGAGAGTCGGTGACCCCCATCGCCCTCCTCGATGTCCAGACGGGCGACACGCCCCCGCCGGAGCCGGGGGCCTTCGGCGCCCCGTGCAACACGAACGGCGACTGCTGGAGCGGCTACTGCGTAGAGGGTCCCACCGGCTACATCTGTACCGATGCGTGCCTCCTCGACTGCCCCGAAGGCTTCGATTGTAAGTCCGCTACCAGCGACGCCGGCGGCGACGTTCTGTTCCTCTGCATGCCGCGCCTCAAGCGGAGCTGTACCCCCTGCGCGGACGATCTCAACTGCCCCGGGGGAGCGTGCATCGACATCGACGGTGAGAGCCGCTGCGCCGCCTGGTGCTCGGACGAGGAGCCCTGTGCCGTCGGGTATGACTGCGTCACCACGCTCGAAGCCGCAGCGGGCGCGGGGCGCTGCTTGCCCTCGACCGGGAGCTGCACCTGTCGCGATGGACAGAACGGCGGAAAGCGGAGCTGCACCGTCAGCACCACCGATGGCACCTGCTATGGGATCTCCACCTGCGATCCGGCTGTTGGCTGGTCGGTTTGCGATGCGAAGCCGGTGGCTGAGCTCTGCGACGGCGTCGACAACGACTGTAACGGCCTCATCGACGACGGGCTGCCCGTGCTGGAGCCGTGCGAGAACGAGGACGCCACGGTGGGCGCCTGCCCAGGGGTGCGTGTCTGTCTCGGCGGCCAGGGATGGTTGTGCCAGGGCCCCAGCCCGGCGGCCGAGACCTGCGACTTTGCCGATAACGACTGCGACGGACAGACAGACGAAGACTTCAAGGACGCGGCCGGCAAATGGACCCGGGACCTCCATTGCGGCACGTGCGGCAACGACTGCGAGGGGAAGTTCCCGCACGCCACCGGCGTCTGCGGCGGTTCGCCAGACTCGCCGTTGTGTGTGGTGGCCGCGTGTGACGCCGACTACTTCCAGCTCAACGACTTCCAATGCATGCTCCCGCCGGCCGTAGCCTGCCAACCGTGCACCGACGACAATCAGTGCTTCGGCGGGTCATGTGTGGAGCTCGACGGCCAGAAGGTGTGCGTCTCGCCTTGCGGCGATGCGGCCAAGAGCTGCGTCGAGGGCTACACCTGCCAGGATATCGGCGGGGCGGAGCGCTGCATGCCCGTCTCGAAGTCGTGCGTCTGCAAGGCCCAGAACGACGGCAAGACCCGCGCGTGCCAGCTGGAGAACGAGTTCGGCACGTGTTACGGCGCCGAGACGTGCACGGCGGAGATCGGCTGGTCTGCCTGTTCCGCGGCGGTCGCGGCGTCCGAGACCTGCAACGGGCAGGACGATGATTGCAACGGGGCCGTCGACGACGGGGTCAGCCCGCCCGACGCACCGTGCCAGGTCACGAACGCAGCTGGCACCTGCTCGGGGACCTGGTACTGCGGCGCGGATCAAGGCTCGGTCGAGTGGTCGTGCAGCGCGCGGACCCCCGCCGTAGAGGTCTGCAACTACCAGGACGACGACTGTGATGGAGAGGTCGATGAAGACTGGCAGGACGCCAGCGGTCGCTACGTCAGTGACGAGGCGTGTGGCGCTTGCGGCGTCCCGTGTGCCGACGTCATCCCCAACGCGACCGCCTTCTGTTCCGGAGCAGGCAACACCCCGCAATGTCAGGTGAAGTCCTGCGACCCGGGTTTCTGGCAGGCGTCATCGCTCACTTGCCTCCCTGTCACTGACGCGACCTGCAGCCCCTGCTTGACCGACGCGAACTGTCCCACGCCGGGCGACAAGTGCCTCGAGCTCGATGGCGGTAGGTTCTGCGGCCGCGACTGCTCCGCGGGCAACCTCTACGGCACCGTGGAGTGCGGTCCGGGGTTCGAGTGTGTCGAGGGCTCCGCGCAGTGCCAGCCCTTGTCGGGCTCGTGTACCTGTCTCGCGGCAAACGCGGGTGAGAGCCGAACCTGCCTTCACTCCAATAGCTTCGGCACCTGCTACGGTCAGGAGAGCTGTGACCCCGCGTTGGGCTTCAGCGGATGTACGGCCGCCGTCCCGTCTGCTGAGGTCTGCGACGGGGTAGACAACGACTGCAACTCCGCAATCGACGACGTCCCGGGCCGCGGGTCGAGCTGCGCCATCGAGAACGCGGCTGGGAGCTGCGCCGGAGTGAACGACTGTGTCCTGCCCGATACGGCGCTCGTCTGCGTGGGCAAGACACCGGCTCCAGAGAGCTGCAACTACTTCGACGACGACTGTGATGGAGCCACCGACGAAGGGCAGGGCGACCTCTTCACCTCGTGTTCCCAAGGCAAGGGGATCTGCCAGCGTTTCGGCTTTTTGGAGTGTGCGAGCGGAGGAGGCGGATCGGTCTGCAACGCCGTAGCGGCGCCGGTCGGCATAGAGACCTGCGACGGCCTCGACGACGACTGTGACGGGGCCACCGATGAGACGGAGTGGCCCACCAAGGGCTCGATTTGCGAGGTCGGCGTTGGCTCCTGCCGTCGGGCCGGCGTGTTCGTCTGCGACGCGGCCAACCCCAGCGGACCCGTGGTGTGCTCCGCGCAACCCGGAGCGGCCAGCGTGGAGCGTTGTAACGGAGCGGACGACGACTGTGACGGGGCCACCGACGAGGGATGGCCCCTCGCGGGCAAGCCCTGCACGCTGGGCACTGGGGCCTGCGTCACCGCCGGGATCTTCCGCTGCGATCCCACGGACAGTGAGGCTCCGGTGGTCTGTGACGCCGTTCCGGACGCCGGCGACACGGAGGTTTGCAACGGGCTCGACGACAACTGCAACGGGACGATCGACGAAGGCGCGTTGTGGGCGAACAAGGGCACGGTCTGCCTTGTCGGGCAGGGCGTCTGCCAGCGCGCCGGGGTGAGCCTCTGTAACACCGCCGATCCAAGCGCCGCCACGGTGTGCTCCGTGCAGCCCGGCCCCACGGGGGCCGAAGTCTGCGACGGGCTGGACAACGACTGCGATGGGGCGTCCGATGAGCACGCGCTCTGGGCCGACAAGGGCAGCGTGTGCACGGTGGGCAAGGGGATCTGCACGGCGTCCGGTGTCAAGCTGTGTAGCCCCTCGGCACCTGCCGGAGCCACCGTCTGTTCCGCGCAGCCGGGTGCCAGCCAGGCTGAGCTCTGCAACGGCCTCGACGACGACTGCGACGGCCTCACGGACGAAGAAGCTGGCTGGGCGAATAAGGGCAAGGCGTGTTCCCTGGGCAAGGGGATCTGCGAGGCTACAGGCACCTTCGCTTGCAGCACCAGCGACCCCGGCGGACCCACGGTCTGCAACGCGGCCCCGCCGCCGCCCGAGCCGGAGGTCTGTAACAGTCTCGACGATGACTGCGACGGACAGACGGACGAAGGCCCCGCGTGGAGCAGCAAGGGGCAGGTGTGCGTGGTCGGGGCGGGACAATGCGTCGCGACGGGGATCACGGTCTGCGATGCCGCCGCCCCGGGCGGCCCAGTCGTGTGTTCGGTGTCACCCAAGGCCACGGGCACCGAGGTCTGCAACGGGCTCGACGACGACTGCGACGGGTCTACGGATGAAGGCGCGGCGTGGGCGAACAAGGGCCAGGTCTGCACCGTCGGTGTAGGGCAGTGCGCCGCCACGGGCACCTTTGGGTGCGACGCCGCGGCGCCGGCCGGGGCCACGACCTGTTCGGTCGCTCCGCTCACCGCGGGGACGGAGAGCTGCGACGGCCTCGACAACGACTGTGACGGTCAGACGGACGAGGGCACCGCTTGGGCCAACAAGGGCCAACCCTGCACTGTGGGGACCGGGACCTGTTCGGCCGCGGGCGTCACCGTATGCAACACCGCCGCGCCGGGCGGCGCGACGCGCTGTACTGCTGAGGCGAGCACGGCGGGCACAGAGGTGTGCGACGGCCTCGACAATGACTGCGATGGCTCCACCGACGAGGGGGCCCTTTGGGCCAACAAGGGAAAACCCTGTACGGCGGGCTCTGGCGTGTGTACCGCGCCCGGAGTCTACCGATGCAACGCCACCACCCCTTCAGCCGCCACGACCTGCGATGCGGTGCCCTCCGCCGCGGGCACTGAGCTCTGCAACGGGCTCGACGATGACTGTGACAGCCTCACCGACGAAGACCCGACGTGGGCCACGAAGGGCAAGCCGTGCTCCCTTGGCGTGGGCGCGTGCTTGCGGGCCGGTGTCTTCACGTGCAACGCCGCTGCCCCGAGCGGAGCGCCCATCTGCGACGCGGTGCCTGCGGTTGCGGGAACCGAGGTCTGCAACGGCCTCGACGATGACTGCGACGCCGCCACCGATGAAGGCGCTGCCTGGGCGAACAAGGGCAAACCTTGCAACGCCGGCGTGGGAGCTTGCATGCGCGCCGGGGTCTTCGTCTGTAGCTCCAGCTCGCCCTCGGGAGCCACAGTGTGCGACGCGACGCCCGGCACGGCAGGCACCGAGGTCTGCGACGGGCTCGACAACGACTGTGACGCAACCACAGACGAAGGCGCGGCGTGGGTGAACAAGGGCAAACCCTGCACTGCGGGCGTCGGCATCTGCCAGGCCGCAGGCGTCAACGTCTGCAGCACGACCAATCCGGCCGGCGCGCTCCTCTGTGACGCCACCGCGACCACCGCTGGGACCGAGGTCTGCAACGGCCTGGACGACGACTGCGACGGCCAGATCGATGAGGGCACCAACTGGGCGAACAAGGGGCAACCCTGCACCACGGGCTCGGGCGCCTGCCAGGCTCCCGGGGTCTATATCTGTAACGCGACCACCCCCGCCGCCGTCACCGTCTGCAACGCGGTGGCCGGGGTCAGCGCAACCGAGGTGTGCAACGCCATCGACGACGACTGCGACGGACAGACGGACGAGACGACCTGGGCCGACAAGGGCACCGTCTGCACGGTGGGCACCGGCGTCTGCCAGAAGACCGGGACGAAGCAGTGCAGCACCACCAACCCCGCGGGCCCGACCGTATGCGGGGCCACGCCGGGGACGGCGGGGACTGAGGTGTGCGACGGGCTCGACAACGACTGTGACGCATCCACCGATGAGGGCGCGCTCTGGACCAACAAAGGGCTGCCTTGCACCGTTGGGCTCGGCGTCTGTCAGCGGGCCGGAATCACGGTATGCGACGCGTCGGCGCCCGCCGGGGCCGCCGTCTGTAGTGTGGCCCCAGGGACGGCCGGGACAGAGATCTGCGATGGGCTCGACAACGACTGCGATGGACTCACCGACGAAGGGGCGCTCTGGACCACCAAAGGTCAAGCCTGCAGCGTCGGCGTCGGGGTCTGCCAGGCGTCAGGTGTGAAGGTCTGCGACACCAGCGCGCCCGCCGGGGCGCTCATCTGCAACGGGGTGGCGGGTGTGGCCGGAGTCGAGAGCTGTGACGGGCTCGACAACGACTGCGACTCCTCCACGGACGAGGGGAGCCTTTGGACGGACAAGGGCACCGTCTGTACCACCGGAGTGGGCGCGTGTCAGGCGAGCGGGACCAAGCGCTGCAACACCGCAGACCCTGCCGGGGCCACGGTGTGCAGTGCGGTCGCCGGGACCGCCGGTACTGAGATCTGCAACGGTCTCGACGACGACTGCGATGCCTCGACCGATGAAGGCGCGCCTTGGACGAACAAGGGCACGATCTGCACCGCAGGCTCTGGCGTCTGCCTCCGCACGGGGCTCTTCGTGTGTAACGCCTCCAACACCGCCGCCGCCACCGTGTGCAGCGTCGCCGCCGCCACGGGCGGAGCGGAGGTCTGCGACGCGCTCGACAACGATTGCGACGGCACGACGGACGAAGACTTCGCCGACAAGGGCACCGTCTGCACGCTCGGGCAGGGGGTCTGCCAGCGCTCTGGGGTCAAGATCTGCAGCACCACCAACCCTGCGACGACCGTGTGTTCGGTCACCGCCGGCGCTCCCGGGACCGAGGTGTGTAATGCGCTAGACGACGACTGCGATGGTCAGTCCGATGAGACCCACGCCGACAAAGGGACCGTCTGCACGGTCGGCCAGGGGATCTGCCTGCGGTCGGGCGTGAAGATCTGTGATGCGGCCAGCCCGGCGGGCGCAACGGTATGTTCAGTTGCCGCGGGCACAGCTGGCACCGAAGTGTGCGACGCCCTGGACAACGACTGCGACGGCTCCACCGACGAGACGCACCCCGACAAGGGCACGATCTGCACGACGGGAGTTGGCGTGTGTGGCCGAGTGGGCGTCAAGGTTTGTAATACGTCTGCACCGGCCGGACCGACCGCCTGCAACGCCGTGGCCGGCACCGCGGGTACCGAGAGCTGCAACACGCTCGACGACGACTGCAACGGTACCACCGACGACGCGTGGCTCCACTCGGGCAAGTACGACCAGCACGTCGCGTGCGGCAATTGCAGCACCGACTGCACGGCCATCTTCAACAAGCCGAACGCGCACGGCGACTGCAACATCGCCGCGACGCCCACGTGCGTCCTGACCTGCTGCAAGCCGGGCGACGTCAACGCGGCGTGCTCGGGTCAGACCTACTTCGACCTGAACGCGGTGCCGGGGGATGGGTGTGAGTTCCTCCTCGATACCACCGCGATCTACGTCTCCTCGTCCGATCCCACGGCCAACGTCACAGCCGGGTGTGGGAAGGGCCCGAGCGGGACCGGCACAGGCAATCGGCCTTGCCTCTCGATCGCCGCGGGGCTCACCGAAGCGCTCGCGACTGGACGCAGCAAGCTGCTTGTCGCTGCCGGCTCGTACTACGAGTCCGTGACGCTGGTGGCAGGCAAGAGCCTCCTCGGCGGATACAACCCAACGACTTGGACGCGGGATATCGCTTCCAATACCACCGCGATCTTTGGCAGCACCGGCGCGGGCAATCGTAAGGCGGTGATCGCGAAAGACATCCAGAGCGGCGCCACCCTGCTCGAGGGCTTCACCATCTATGGCGAGAACGCGACCGGGAGCGGCCAGAGCTCCTACGCGGTCTGGATCTCCAACTGTGGCTCCGCGCTCACCGTTCGGAACAACACTGTCTGGGGCGGCTACGGTGGGCCGGGCGCCAACGGCACCAGCGGCGCCTCGGGCGCGAGCGGGGCGAACGGGCTCGATGGAAAGAACGCCTATCAGCCGGCCGCCGCGTACAACTGTTACGAGAACTGCATCGGTAAAGGCGCGGAAAACGCGGGCGGGGCTGCAGGTGCGCTGTCTTGTGGTGGAGTCAGCGTCGCTGGCGGAGCCGGTGGGCAGGCTGGCTGCCCGGACTGGGACGAAGGCCAGAACCTGTGCACCGCTTGCCCCTCCACGCCGTTTACCCAGACGCTCTCGGCCGCGTCAGGTGGGGCAGGTGCCGGCGGCGGCGGCGCGGGCGGCGCGGGTGGGTGTGACTCGATCACCGACCAGGATTGCGCCGATGCGAACTGCGCGTGCCGGACACCCGGCGACACGGCTTGCGTGAATGGTGCCACCCCGAGCGTGGGCAACAACGGTCCAGCTGGAGTCAACGGCACGGCGGGCGCGGGCTGCTCGTCGGGCGCCGGCACGGTGTCCGCGGGCGAGTGGGTCGGCAGCGGTGGTGGCCCGGGTGCGGCTGGTACGTCTGGTAAGGGCGGTGGGGGTGGCGGCGCCGGCGGCGGCGTCGAGGGATACGCCTCCACTGGCTGCTCGGGCAACGGCGCCTCGGACATCGGCGGATCCGGCGGCGGCGGTGGCTCTGGCGGCTGTGGCGCGGCACCGGGAAGCCCCGGCTCCGGCGGCGGCGGCTCGTTCGCGATCTTCGTGAGCTTCCCGTCCCAGCCGGCGAGCGTGCCGACGCTTACGTCGAATGTGCTCCACCGGGGCTTCGGCGGACTTGGGGGTGATGGTGGCTCCGGCGGCACGGGCGGCTCCGGCGGGAACGGCGGCATCGGCGGCAACGGCGGGACCCTCAACTCGCAGTTCTGGTGCGCAGCGGCGGGCGCCAAGGGCGGCGAAGGCGGGCGTGGTGGCCACGGCGGCGGCGGTGGCGGGGGCTGCGGCGGCGCCAGCTACGGGATCTTCGCGAACGGCCAGGGCGCCACCTCAATCGCCGCTTGGAAGACGGCCAACACCTTCAAGACGGGCGGCGCAGGCGGCGCTGCCGGCGCGGGTGGCGGCTCGGGCGCGGGCGGCGCTCTCGGAACAGCCGGGACCGCCGGGACGGCCGCGAACACGAACTTCTAGCCACGAGTGCCTGGTGCCACGTCCCGTGGGCGCCCACGACGGCGCTTTCGTTCGCCAACCCAAAGAAGGGGCTGAGCGCGCGGCTGCTGGGCTGACTCTCAGCCGCCCGTGAGGCCTGCGATGGCTCCCTCGAGCCGGCCGCGCAGCGGCAGCCCACCTGCAGCAGGCCCGCTCCACCACGCGACAGCTTCGTCGCTCTCGACCTCGAGGAGGTCCGACAAGCTCTGCACCGCCGCGGGATCGCCGAGGAGCTCCAGCCCGATGATCGCCCCGAGGCGGACATTGGGATGGGGGTGACCGAGCAGCACCTCGAGCGCGTCGAGTGCACCGGGGGCGCCCAAGCGACCGATCGCCTCCGCTGCGGCCTGACACAGCCGGAAGTCGGCGTCTTCGGACGCGAGCTCCATCAGTCGGGGCGAGAGCGCGCCGAGCCGCAGCGCGCTGGCCGCGTGGATCGCCGCCAACCGACGCGGGACCGAGTCGCCCGACGAGAGCGCGGCTCGAACGGCGGGCTCGGCGGCCGGTCCGAGCGCGAGCAGGCCGAGGAGCGCGAATGGCTCGCCCTGCTCGTCGAGATCTTCGAGGTGGTCGAGGTAGTAGGTCGCCTGCTCGTCCACGACCGCGGGTCGGGGTGGGGCATTGAGGTCGACGAGCTCGATCTGCTGTACGAAGACGCGGTCGGGCGGTGCCCCTGGAGCAACCGCCGCCTGCAACAGCTCGGCGAGCTCGACGCGCGAGAACACATTGCGAGCGGGGGAGAGCCCGTGGGCCGCGAACGCGTCGCTGCCGACTTTGATGGACTCGAGCCGCTCGAACAGATGCCCTGGCGGCGCGTCGGGGCTTCGCCAGGTGACGACGGTGCCGGGCGCCGCATCGTCGAGGACCGCCTCCATGGATCGGCCCGCAGGCTCGATGCGCACGATCGACTCCATGACCGGCGTGCCGGGACCGGCCCAGGTGATCGTGATTCGTTCAGTCCGGTCGCCCATTGAAAGCACTCCCAGTTACTGTCAGGTGCCCGGCCCGCAGAGCGGCCAGGGCTCTTCGCACCTAGCCGAAGGGCGGGCGACGGGCTGGGCCAGTGCGTCCCGGCTCAGCGGCTACGGTAGACCTCGATCTGCGAGACGTAGACGCGGTCGCGGCGGACGCCCGGTGTGTAGCTCACCATCCTGTTCTCGATCTGCTCGCGGTTCACGTTGCCCATCGGGTGAGCGGCGTAGTGGTCGTTGCCGAGCTTGACGCTGTTCTCGTTGTGCCACGCGCTCGAGAGCGGCGCGAACGGGTTGGTGAACATCACGCGGGCACCGACTGGCGCCTGAGCGAGGTGCTCCTCCATGGACCGGCCGGTGGGACGGTGCCCTTGGTTCGTGACGAGCGCCGGCGACGCCCCTGCGCTGTCCCGGTGGTACAGCGCCTGCGTGCCGACGGAGTTCGACCCGTGGACACGGAAGTTCATGCGGGTGCTGGCAAACTTCGCGTCGAACGCCGCGGCGCCAAGCGCATGGCGCTGAGCGTAGAAGTGCGCGGCCTGAACGAACTCGGCGCAGTCCATGGTCCACTGTTGGACCTTGGCGAACATCTCGTCGACCGCCTCGGACGGCTTGCCGTTCTTGAGGACGAGCTGCGCGCCGTAGTGCGGATCGCCCTGCACCTCCCAGTACCGCGAGTCGAACTTGATACCGTTGCCTCCGCTGTCCGCGCGACCGAAGCGGAGCCCCGCCTTCTGCAGCGTGCCGATGCCCTGCCGGAGGTAGCCTTCGTACTTCTGCTTGTAGCCGCCGTCCGCCTCGGGCTCGGCAGGCCCCGTGGACCGCGCGCCCGTGTCGGGCACGAGCTCGGCGGGCCGCTCCGGTACCTGCGTGGTGGCTACGCCTTCCGGGATGCCCGTGTCGGGCTTGTTCGTGGGCGGCGCGACGAGGATGACCTGGCCCGGTCGGATCAGGTTCGGGTTGGGGTACTTCTCCTTGTTGAGCGCCCAGATCTCCTTCCAGCGCGCGCCGTTGCCGAGCTCTCGGGCCGCCATCTTCCAGAGCGTGTCGCCCTTGACGACCGTGTAGAGGCGGGCGTCGCTGCGGACCTTCGGGTGGTCGGTCTTGACCTCGTTGCCGAAGACGCCACCCGCGACCTCGTAGTCGGAGACCTTGCCGTCGATGGCCCCTTCGCCCTGAGCCCCGGCGCCACGGTTGCCGTTGCGCGGCGTCTTGTCGGCGTCGAGCACGCAGCCCATGAGCCCAGTCGGCATCTTGCCGTTACCGACACCCTTGGCGCCCGAGGTGATCTCGGCGTTGATGAACACGCCGCGGTCGTGCTGCCGGATGACGTAGCCCTCGGCGGTGTGGGTCGTCAGGTCGGTGCCCTGGCGCGTGACGGTGCCGCCGTCGGCGAGCACGACAGACTTGCCATTCTGGAGCGCCGCGCCGTTGACCTTGGCGGCGTTGGACTTCGCGTCGAACTCGATCGCGCTCTCGCCGCCTCGGCCGGTGACGGTGAGGCCCGTCTGGCCGATGAAGGTGACGCCCGCCCGCTCCTGGACGAACTTGCCGAAGAACTTGAGGCCGCTGTCGGCGAGGAGGCTGTAGGTCTTGCCGCCCTGCCCGGACACGTCGTACTTGCCGCCGTGGCCATCCTGGAAGTGAGGATCGCCCCACACCTTGACCGTCTCGTTGGCCGCGACGGGCTGCTCGGGGCCGCCGTGCGGCTTGTCGGGGATCCGCTGGGGCGGGAGCTCAGGCGGGATCTCGGTTCGTGACGTGTTCGCGCCGACGTTGGCCCCGACGTTGGCCCCGACGTTCGCGCCGACGTTGGCCCCGACGTTCGCGCCGACGTTGGCCCCGACGTTCGCGCCGACGTTGGACGTCACGGCGCCAGTATTCGCAGTGATGGCGCCCGTGTTCGCTTGCGTGGGGCTGAGGAGCGCGCGAGCGGCGTTGTAGCCCACTGCGGCCGCTTGGTTCATCAGCGTGGGCCGAGCGCCAGCGTGGCTCTCTGGGGCATCCTCACGCCCGCGGTTCGCGCCTGTGTCACGGAGCTGTTCGAGCAATCTCACGGCGACCTCCTCGGCTCACTGATAGATCCGTGCGGACGGCTGAGGGCCTCTCACGGACCACCCGTCTGAGTGTAGCTCCAAGCCGCGTTGACTGTCGCGGTCAAACTGCCCAACAAACATGGAGTTGGGCCATCCCGTCGCACAGGCTGGTTTGCAGGTCGGAACGCCCCACGAGCGGTCCGCCCAACCGGAGCTCGCTCAGGGGCAGGTGACGAAAGGCGCCAGTGGTAGGTACTGGGTCCCGTTCAGAGCGTCATAAGCCGACAGCGCCCCGGTGAGCGCGCCGGTGATGTCTTGGAGCGTCTGCCCCAGAAGATCGGCGGTGGACGGTTCGGCGACGCAGAGTCGTCTGCTTTGCCCACAGACGTCGATCGGGGCGCAGTCGGGGAGCGCCATCGCGTCGGTGAGGCTGGGGTTGCCGTACAGGATGACGCCACCGACCATCGTCATGGCGATATCCGTTGATCGAGCCGTCGTCAGAGCCTCGTAAGGGTCGGCGGAGGTCTTCGAGACGATGATCAGGTCCGCCATCTTGCCCACCTCGATACTCCCGATTTGCTTCTGCATCGACAACACGCGGGCGCCGTTGATGGTCACCATATCGACGAGGTCGTGGGCGCTGAAGGCCCCGTTGAACTCGGCCTGGTTGTGGGCACTCGCGAAGGCGAGCTCGTCGAGCAGGTTGGTGCTGCCGTTGAGAGACCAGTCCGCGCCAATAGCGACTGTGGGCGGCGGCCCGTCGAGGGTCTTCAGGAGGTCGAGGCGCGCCGTCTGGCCGTGGAGCGCGACGTTACAACGCGGCGACCAGATGAGCTTCATCCCGCGGTCCGCCATGTGCTGAAACTCAGGGGTGCCGAAGGCGATCCCATGCACTATGACTGTCTGGTGCACGTCGAGCCCTCGCTCGATGAGAGTCTGGAATTCACCGAGGGCCTCGGGGAAGTCCCAGACCGCTTCGCCGGCATGGACGTGCCACGCCCACGTCTTGCACGACGCGAAGTTCTCCAGGACGCCCTGGGCGTAGTCGGCGGTGACCTTCGGGTTGAACGACGTCTGAATGTGATCGGAGCTCGCTGCTGCGGTACATGGTGTGGGGGGCTCGAAGGGGGGCTCCGCGATCGGAGGCAGGTCATTGAACTGACCGTCGAGGCTACGAGCCAGAGACGCGAAACACTTCTGCGGCGTGCCCTTGGGCTGGCCCACTATCGAGGTGGCCCCTCCCATCAACGCCTTGATCTCGCCGTACTTCAACACCTCGCACTTGAGGTTCGAGTCGGCCGTTGTGATGAGGTAGTCCAACGCATCCCGCATCGCCTCGTAGGCGGGGGCGTCGGCCCACTCCTCGTGGTAGTCGTAGGTGTGCGTGAGCGGCCAGTCGTCGGCGTTGAACACGTCGAAGAGCACGTGGTTGTGCGTGTCGATGAGGCCCGGGAAGATCGTCCCGTTACTCTCGATGACTGTGGCACCGGCTGCCCCGGAGTGGCCGCTACAGCTCGTATCGACACAGGCAATGGTGGCGCCCACCACCAACACCTCGCCCTCGAGCACCACGTCGGGTGTGACGATGGTGCCGCGAAGGATGAAGCGATCGAGCGCGCCGACCGTCACGACCGACGGCGCCGCAGTGTTTGTGGGCGGGGTCGTGTGGCCCCCTTGAGCCGCGTCTCCACCGCCCGTGGTATCGCCACCCTCGGAGGAGCCACCATCCGGGGAGCCGAGATCGCTGAGCTCGCAGCCGTCACATCCGCCGCTCGGTTCAGCGATGTCCAGCGCCACCGCGCCGTCGACGCCGTGACCGTCGCCCGAAGCGCCGCCGCCTTCGTCCGAGGTCGAGCCCCGGCCGGCTGAACACCCAACAACCAACGGAAGCGCCAACGCCAAGGTCACAATCGGAACGAGACGACGACGGAGCATCAACGGTCCTCGGCAGCGGTCGGTGTGATCGCATGCTTCCGACACACCGTCGTTGGCGCCACCGCACAGCAACACGCACTAGCAGGAGCCGGACGAGGTGACCAGGGCAATAATGTAAGTCATCGCGATCACCGTCGCCCGCCCGCCGGCGTAAGGCTCCGCGAGGCCGAGGCTGTGGCCGAGCCCGTGAGCGGCCGTTGGCGCGCGCCACGGCGCCAAGGCGACCGGGCTCAAAACGGCTCCGACTCCACCGCGAATATCGGCGTCTGCTCGGGCTGAATCGTGATGTGGAGCGGCTTTGCGCCGTCGGCTGCGACCTCGATCCGGTAGAGGTTCGGCTCCGGCCACGGCTGGTCATTCTTGTACTCGTGCCCGTCGCCGTGGAGGTAGAGGACGGGCTTTCCCCACGTCGCCACCACGGCACGCATTCCCTTGAAGAAGGGCTTGGTATCGCCTGACTCCTGACCCTGCGCGAAGATCACCGCCGTGGGGCGGTCCGCGTGGGCGGCCAACTGCGACTCGATCCACTCCACGTTTTGTTGCATCCGCGTGGCCCACTCGTCCGGATCGTGCACGGTGCCGCCGACCAGATTCAGACCGATGAAGACGGCCGGCCCCACCGCGAAGGCCATGTTCTCGGGGCGGACGGGCTGATGGACCGTGGGAGGGTGCGTCGGCCATGCGGTTTCGAAGGCCATGAAGTACTTCGACCAGAACGTCCACGCCGCGTCGACGTCGCCGCAGTCATTCCACTCGTTGTCACCGGGCACGATGTAGACCGGCAGTTCGGACTTCAACAGCAGCTTCGATACATCCGCGTAGATGCTCTCGATACAAGGGTAAAAGAGCGCGAAGCCGGGCTTGATGTCGCCGAGGTGGAGCAGGAAGGGGAGCTGCGGCTCGAGCGCGTTCTCGGCCTCGATCCAGTCCTCGAGCTGGGCCGTTTCGGCCGCGTCGTAGGGAATGTCGCCGATCGCGGCGAAGGTGTATGCCTCGCACTCTCCCGAAGGAGCGAGAACACACGAGTTGTCGACGCACAGATCCGTTGTGCAGGCGTCGGCATCGTCGCAGTCGGCATCGTCGGCGCAGCATTCGGGAGTCGTCGGTGTGTGGGCACACCCGAGGTCCATGCACGTGTCGGTCGTGCACGCCACGCCGTCGTCGCAGTTGCTGTCCACGACGCAACAGGTCTTGGGGCCGGTGCTGACGCACGCTCCGGCGACGCACGCGTCCGCGGTGCAAGGCTGACCGTCGTCACAATCGGTGTCTCCGTTGCAGCACCCCTCGGGTGGGTTCGGATTCACGGTGGAGATGCATTGGGCCGTGGAGCAGTCATCGATGGTGCACACGTTGCCGTCGTCGCACTCGGAGGCTGCGCCGCAGCACCCGGGATAGCTCTCGGGATGGAAGCACGTGTTCCACTTGCAGAGGTCGGTGGTGCAGGCGTCCGAGTCGTCGCAGTCCACATCCATCAAGCAGCACCCCGGCACGGCCACGAGCGAGCAGGCACCGTCCACGCACTCTCCCGTCTCACACACGGTGAGCCCACCCGGGCATTCCGCGTGGGCCTGACACTCGACGCACCCCGTGCAGACGTCGGCGACGTCCAGTGCGGCGTTCCCATCGGCCGGCTCGGTCGTGTCGGTAGTGGTGGTGATGTCGTCGGCGTCGCTGGGGTCGAGTGCCTCGCCGTCGGGCTGACTGGAGACGTCGCCTGGGCCCGCAGTGTCGAGCATCGCGGTGTCGTCGCCGCCGTCGACGCCCACATCGTGCACCTCGGTGCCGCCCGGGAGGTCGGTGGCGCCTCCGGTGTCTGGCGTCCCGTCCGTTGGGGGCTGGACGGAATCGGCGGCGTCGCCCGGGAGGCTGGTGTCAGGGGCCGAGGCAACCGTGTCGGCCGGATCGCCGTCTGCGGGACCGTCGGACGACAACAAGTCGGCCGCGGTGCCGTCCGTGGACGCCGCATCGGTCGCGAGACCCGTCTCCGAGCCGTCGCCGCAGCCGAGCGCCGTGACGAGGAGAACGACCACGGACGCGCGGATGGCTGTGACCAGT
>SXGT01436591.1_pt1 | contig 16825 bp, 15 predicted proteins | sample 3176221 | NCBI WGS metagenome assembly SXGT01 (sample SAMN11356862, study PRJNA531348) | freshwater metagenome | isolation source: freshwater sample F1-120 | place: China: Fuxian Lake, Yuxi | collected 2017-12-25 | reverse complement strand
GCCGCTCCACAGAGTACCGTCGAGAACCTCTACGGTCCGACCGAGGCGACGATCTACATCTCGCGGTACGTCTACGGTGATTTCAAGGCGGTGCGAATGTTCACCAACGGCATCGTGCCGATCGGCACGCCGCTTCCGGGGCACCGGTTTGCCGTCGTCGACGAAGCCGGGCAACGGCAGGCTGACGGGGAGACGGGCGAGCTGGTGTTCTCGGGTCCCCAAGTCACCGAGGGATATGTCAACAACCCGGCGCTGACCGCGGCTGTGTTTGTCACTTTTCCCTGGGATGCCTGCGGCGCCCGCTGGTATCGCTCCGGAGATCTTGGGTTTCGGAACGCCGACGGGGACTTCGAGTGCATCGGCCGTCGCGACAACCAGATCAAGCTCGGTGGGCGCCGTATTGAGATCGGCGAGATTGAAGCGGCGTTGCGCCAGTATCCGGCCACCCGCGACATCGTCGTGGTCCCCGTCAGGGACGACCGCCAGGTCGTGACGGGGTGTGTCGGTTTCGTGCCGCGCCCGATCGACCGACAGGACGAACAGTCGATTCGGCAAGACAGCACCCGGTCTCTCGAACGGCTCTTCTTCCCCCGCCAGATCCTGACGGTTGAGTCGTTTCCGCTCGCGCCGAGCGGAAAAGTGGATCGCCGGGCGCTCGAAGCCATCGCACAGCGGGCAGTTTCCGGCAAAGACTCGCCGACGTCATGAAGCTGTTCGGGCGCGAGTTGCGGCTTGGCGATCCGGGCGTCGCCGAGATCGTTATCTTTGATGACGTCAACAGCCACGTGGTGCGGCAGGCGCTTCCTGCCGGGCGCACTGTGGCCATCCTGAAGGTCCGGCCGGAAGACGTCCGCCTCGGGCCACGGACCCTGTTTCACACTGCCCGGCTGCTGCTGTGCCGCCTGAGCATCGCTGAGGCGCGGCAGCACCCCCACGGCGTCGCGCGCGGGCTGCTGTTTCAGTGCCGGTGCATCTACCTGGAAGCCTGCCTCGCCGCGATCGCTCCCAGGGCCGTCGTGACGTTTATCGATAACAGCGGGCCGTGGGGATGGCTGTCCAGGCACTGCCGTCGGTTTCCGTTCTTCGCGATCCAAAACGGCACCCGGCTCTCGTACGCATCGGCTGATCGTGCGACCTACTACTGTCAGCACTTGTTTTGCTTCGGGAGCCACGAGACCGAGCATTTTCCAAGCCTCGGCTATCGGGTCGAGCAGTTCCACCCGGTGGGTTCGTTGTTGGCCAGTTTGTCATTTGCACCGGCGGCGGCGTCGGCCGAGCAGTACGACTTGCTGGTCGTGTCCACCTGGCGCGGCAACATCGGATTCGGGCAGGACGTCCAGGACACGATGCGCTCCATGCGGGTCATGGACGAGCGGCTGGCCGAGTACATCCGGGCCCGGCGCCTCAAGGCGGCAGTAATCCTGCGGGCCGAACGTGGCGCGCAGCACTGGCGGATGGCAGAACTGGACGCGACGGAAGAGGACTACTACCGCGAGGTGTACGGCGATGCGATTGCGATTCTCGACACCGACTTCGTCACACGCAACGTCTTTCCCCTCATGCAGCGCAGCCGCGTGATCGTGTCCTGCCTGTCGACGGCGTTGCTGGAAGCGTTCGGGATTGGCAAGAAGGTGCTCTACTGTAATTTCACCGGCACTGACCGCTACCATGACCACCTGGCGCCGGACCTGGTCACAACCGAATCGGAACGCGGCCCGTTCTTCGCCCGCCTCGACGAGCTCCGCCGCATGCCCGACGACGAATACGCACGACGGTTCCGGCCGTTGCAGCGGCACTACATGAGCAATCCCGCCGAGCCCACATATCGGGCCATTGCCACGACGATTGATGCGGTGATCGCCGGGGTCGCCGGCCGATGAGCGAGAACGTGAACCGCCACGCGTATGTCGGCATCGAGCAGGTGTCGGGGTATGCCGATCGGGAGTCGCTGCTCGAGTACCGGCGCGGACGGCTGGTGAAATACGCCCCGGTGGTCGATTTTCTCGTGGCGCGGTCGGCGGCGCCGATCTCGGTCGTCGAGATTGGCTCGGGCAGTTCCGCCCTGCTCTATGCGTTGGCGCAGGCCGGGCGGTTACACCAGGGGCTAGGAATCGAACTGTCGCCATCCCGCCATGAGTTCGCCGAGTTGTGGAAGCAGGACGATGGCGTCGCCAACGTTACCAACCTGAACGCCAGCTTCGACGAGTGCGCGATGGCGGCGGCAACCTGGGACTGGCTGGTCGTCGTCGAAAACACCTTCACCTATTTGGCGCCCGAAGATGCCGGCTACCCGGCGCAACTGCTGCGCCAGGCGTTCGCCGCGCTCAAAGACGACGGCCGCGTGCTGCTCGACTTCATCAACTACGCCAGGCGGGTGCCTGGCACCGACTACCGCCAATGGGCCCGGTATCCGGACACTGATCCTTACTCGTTCGGACTCTACTCGAACAAGATCGAGGCCGGCGTCAACCACTGCGAGAGCATCTTCATCAAGCGCGACGGCTCCGAGTGGCACAAGCGCGAGCAGAGCCAGGTGTATCCGCTGGCGGAACTCGCGGCGTTGCTCGGCTCTTGCGGGTTCGTCGTGCAGGAAGTCTTCGCTATGTTCGACGGCGAGGCCTACGTCGAAAGCGAGTCGGATCGCCTCTTGGTGGTGGCCGGCAAGCGCGCCTTGACGAAGGACGTGTGAACTGTCCCGGCTGCTAGTCACGACCGCCGAGGAGGCGTCATGGGATCACGAGCGGCCGGTCCTCTTGCTCGGGGAGTGGTGCCGCCGGCCTTCGCGCCGCATGGCCTGGGAGCGGCTGGATGCCACGCTGCACCCCTACCACTGGGACGATCGCGAGAAGTACTACCGCGATTACGCCTACCTCGCCGACCTCTACGAGCGGCTGCTGCGCGAGGTCAGCGAGCGGCTCGGCGCCCTGCACGCGACGACTGCGGACGTGCGCCACTGGCGGCTAATCGTCGGGCCGTGGCTGCGGTTCTTCGGCGATGCGTTGTTCGACCGCTTCGAATGCGTGCGAACGGCCGCTGAGGGCGGGGGCTGGCAGGACACGCTGGTGCTGCGCCACGATCGGCCGGCGTGGCGCGCCACCGATTTCCGGCACTTCTTCCGCCAGTTTACCGGCGATGGCTGGAACCACGTGGCGTTTGCATCGTGTGTGCGCGCTATGGGCCTGCCGAGCACGCCTGGTCCGGCGGACCTGGCCCCTGTGCCCGGCCACGCGCCCTCGCCACCCGGCATCCGCCAGATCGTCAGGGCGGCCGTCGACGCCGGTGGCCGGCTGCTGCCACCAGCTCTGAATGGCGTGGTCATCGTTGGTGCGAACCTGCCGAAGCGCCGGGTGTTCCGGTTGCAGGCCGCGCTGGGACAGGCGCCGTACGTGAAGGCGCCGGACGTCCTGCCTCCAGCTGGTCACGACACCGGCCCTCGGCGTGACCTGGCGGTCGCGCTCGGCGAGTCGGTGTTCGAACGCCTGCTGGCAGACCTGGTGCAGGAGTGGATGCCGCGCGCATACGTCGAGGATTTCGCGCAGGTGTCGGCGATGGCCACGGCCCGGTATCCGCGCCGACCGAAAGTAATCTTCACCGAGACCTCGTTTCAGGGCGAGGATGGCTTCAACACCTGGGCCGCGCGTCATGTCGCGCGGGGCGTGCCATTGGTGATCGGGCAGCACGGCGGGAACATGGGCCTCGCGCGCGTCAGTCAAAGCGAGGACCACCAGATTCGCGCCGCCGATGTGTTCGCGTCCTGGGGCTGGCGCTCCAGCCACCGGCCGGCCGTGCGTCCGCTGCCGGCGCTGCGACTGGTGGCCGACGAACCGGACCCGCCGGTCCGGGCCGATGGCGACATCTTGATCCTGATGACCTCGTATCCCCGGTACTTTTATTGCCACTACGCGGTGCCGGTCGCCGGGCAGGTGCTGGCCTACGTCCTCGACCAGGTGCGTCTGGTCGAGCTGCTGGGAACCGACCTGGCGGCGGCCGTCAAGGTCAGGATGGACGGCGACACCTTCGGCTGGGATACGACCCAGGTGTTCCGCGAGCGAGGACTGGCGGCGATGCTGGAGCCGGTCGACGGGCCTCTGGCACAGCGGCTTCGCTCGTGCCGATTGGCGATCAGCACCTACAACGCGACCTCGCTGCTCGAGACGATGGCGGCTGACTTTCCTACGGTCGTGGTGCTCAACCCGCATCACTTCGAAACGCGCGTCGCAGCGGCCGCCGATCTGGACCGGTTGCGAGCGGTCGGCATCCTGCACGCGACGCCCGAATCCGCCGCCCGCCATGTGCGCGCGGTCGCGTCCGACATCCCGGCGTGGTGGGGTCAGGGCGAACTACAGGCCGTTCGCCGCGCCTTCTGCGATCGCTATGCGCGGCGGTCGGCACAATGGACGGCGGAGTGGGTGTCGCTGTTCCGCTCCCTCGCGGCGACATCCGGGCACGCGGTTCCGACGAGGGCGGTCGATCCGTCATGACCCGGCCCAGTCTCGGCGAGGTCCGCCGACATTGCGCTGAAGGCCGGTACTTCTCCTACGAAGGACTCAACGACCGGATGTTCGCGCCGGTGTCGGTATTCCTGGTGTGGGTCTTTGTCCGGCTGGGATGGAGCGGACATGCGGTGTCGTTGTTGTCGGGCGCGGCGGTTGCCGCCGGCGGCGCGTTACTGGCGAGTGGCAACCCGTTGCTGGTTTTCGTGGGGTCCTTCGGGTACCTGTCGTTCTACCTGTTGGACTACGTTGACGGAGGTGTGGCGCGATTCCGGAAGCAGACCGGCATTTCCGGGCAGTACGTGGACTGGCTGATGCATGTGGTCGCTGCAGTCGGTACCGCCGCCGGCCTGTTCGCCGGGGCGTTGCCCGTCGTTGGCAACTGGATCGTGCCGTTCGGGTTGCTCAGCGTGCTGGCCGCCGCCTTGGCGCTCGATCGCTATGCGTTGGGGTGGTTTTCCATCTGCATGCACCACCAGCAGCGGCAATCGAGGGGCGAGGCCGGGGCGCCGGTGCCTGCGGCGATTCGCGCCGAGACCCGCGGCCGCGCCAGGCGCCTTCTGCGCAACGCCTCGACCGCGCTGTTTCACGAAAGCTACATGATCTACACCCTGCCGGTGTTTGGCGCCGCCCACCTCCTGGCCTGGACCGGGCCGTTTGACTTCAGGGTGGTGCTGACGGTGCTCGGCGGCGCGCTGTATTTTCCGGTCGTGCTCTTCGACATCTGGACCATGGCGACGTCGGGCCGCGTGGACCGCGCCTACGAGAGACTGTTTTTCGGTACTTCGTCACCCAAGCTTCCTGAGGATCATTACTTCGGCTGATCCGCAGGCCACCTCCCCCACTCAGACAGGACCGTTTCTGTGAAAGCACTCATCCTCGCCGCCGGTTTCGGCAATCGCATGCGTCCGTTGACCAACAACATCCACAAGACGCTGCTCGTTGTCGACGGCCAGACCATCATCGACCGCATCGTTGCGGGCTTGCTCGACAACCGGATCTCGAACATCGTCGTCGTCACCGGCTACCGGGCCGAGGAACTGACGGGCCACCTGACGCGGACGTTCCCCCAGGCCACCTTCGAGTTCGTGCACAACGAGCGGTATGCCGAAACCAACAACATCTACTCGATGGCGCTGGCGTTCGAGCAGATCGCGCTCGATGACGACGTGCTGTTGATCGAGTCGGACCTGATCTGCGCGCCGGACGTGATCACGCGCGCGATCTACTCGGAGCATGCCAATGTCGCGCTGGTCAGCCCGTACGTGACCGGCCTCGACGGCACCGTCGTGCAGGTGTCAGGCGATCGCATCACCAGCATTTATCCGCCCCACCTGCAGGACGAGCAGTTCAATCTCTTCGACAAGTTCAAGACGCTGAACATCTACAAGTTTTCGAAGGAGTTCTGCGCGACCGATTTCAAGCGCCTGCTCGTGCACTACGCGAAGGTCATCGACGACAACTGCTACTACGAGCTGATCCTGGGCATCCTGATCTACATGCAGCGGCAGGAGATCTTCTGCGAGATCATCGACAACGACAAGTGGGCGGAGGTCGACGATCCGAATGACCTGGCCGGGGCGGAGTTTGCCTTTAATCGCGCCAGTCGGCTGTCGATCCTGGAAGACTCATTCGGCGGCTACTGGAACTACGACGTCCTGGATTTCTGCTTCATCCGCAACATGCACTTTCCGCCGGAGTCGGTGATCTCCGAGATCAAGAACAACCTGCCGTTCCTGCTGCACAACTACGGCTCCAAGCAGGCGGTGCTGAACCGGAAGCTGTCATATGTGCTGCAGTGTGACGAGAGCCGGCTACTGGCGTTGAACGGCGCCTCGCAGGTGTATCCGTCGCTCGGCCGGCTGCTGGCGGGCAAGCGCGTGCTGCTGCCCGAACCGACGTTCGGTGAGTACCCGCGGGTGTTCCCCGACCATGACACGTATCCGGATTGCGTGGGTATTGATGTCGCCGGCCTGGAGCGTCAGCTCGACGGCATTCAGGTGTGCGTGATCGTCAATCCCAACAATCCGACCGGGACTGTCGTGCCGACCGAGTGGCTGATCGGATTAGTCGACCGCCATCCGCAAACGCTGTTTATCGTCGACGAGTCGTTCATCGACTTCTCCGGACAGCGGTCGATCATCGAGCACCTCGAGCAGGCGCCCCGGGCGAACGTGCTCGTGATCAAGAGCTTGAGCAAGACGCACGGTGTTCCCGGCATGCGCCTGGGCTTTGTCTATACCTGCGATGTTGCGCTGCGCGCCGCGCTGGCCGCCGACGTGCCGATCTGGAATATGAACTCGCTGGCCGAGTTCTACATGGAGATCCTGCTCAAGAACAAGGGCGCGCTCGGGCGCTCGTTCCGCCAGACCATCCTCGATCGGGAGGAGTGTGCCGCGGCCCTGAAGACGCTGCCGTGCCTTGACGAAGTGTTCCCGTCAGGAGCCGACTTCCTGCTGGTGCGGGCGGCGCCGAATCGGCCGGCGATGGCCACGCTCGTGGACGGCCTGTTGGCGCATGAATCGATCTACATCAAGGACGTGAGCGCGAAGCTGGCCGATCCCGGTCGCCTCTACTTCCGCTTTGCCGTGCGCCTGCCGGCCGAGAATGCCCGGCTGGTTGACGCCATCCGGGCCTGGGACAGCCAGGGCGAGGGAGCGCGTCATGGGTGATGAACTGCCGACCCATTCCAGCAATCCACTGATCACCGTCATCGTTGCGGCGCTGAACCAGGAGCGATTCATCGGCCGTTGCATCCGCTCGCTGCTCACGCAGCACTTCACTCGGCAGGACTACGAGGTAATCGTCGTCGATGACGGCAGCACTGATCGGACACCGTATGCGCTCGAGCTGTTCAAAGGCGAGGTCACGGTCATCCGTAACGAGACGACGCGGGGACTGCCGGCGGCGCTCAACCTGGCCATCCGCCGCGCCCGCAGTCCGTTCCTCGTGCGGGTCGACGGCGATGACTTCGTGAGTCGCGACTTTCTCCGCTTCCTTCATGCCTTCGTGACCCAGAACACCTATATGGACGCGGTGGCCTGCGACTACAACCTCGTCGACGACCAGGGCACCGTGATCGCGCGGAAGAACTGCATGGAGGAGCCCATCGCCTGTGGCATCATGTTTCGGACCGATCAGATCGTCGACCTGGGGCTCTACGACGAGGCGTTCCTGCTGCACGAGGAGCGGGATCTGCGCACCCGCTTTCTCAAGGGCCACAGCATCCACCGGCTGGAGCTGCCGCTCTACCGGTACCGCCGTCACGACGGCAACCTGACCAACAATGTCGATGCGATGAATCATCACATGGCACAACTCATCGACAAGCACGGCGGCAGTGCGCTGTGACGGCCCATTGTCAAGAAACGGCAGCGCGGTTGCGAACGAGCGTCGCCGCATCGCAGGAGAGGGTTCATGCGTAATCAGGAGTGGCAGTCGATCTGGAGCAAGAAGGGCGTGGTCGATCGCGGCCGCCCCCTGCACGTGATCAACGGGTACGACCTGCTGACCGAGTCGGCGTGGGACGACATGATCGCAAAGGTTGCGGCCCCGCTGCAGATCTCCGCTGATCAGTCCATTCTCGAGTTCGGGTGTGGCGCCGGCGCGTTCCTCTAGACCCTCAAGGCAATCACCCCGACGCTGAGGCTGAACGGCGTGGACTACAGCGAGACGTTGATTGAGGTCGCGCGCCAGCGCCTCGACGGCGACTTCCGCCTCCATGACATCACCAAGCCCCTCGACTCCCCGGACAATGTCTATGATGTCACCGCGGCATTTGCAGTGGTCAACTACCTGGACGACGGCGCGGCTGTCGACGCCGCGATCAGCGAGATGATCCGGACGTCGAAGCGGCGGGTGCTGATCGGCGAGGTCAACGACCTCGACAAGGTCGAACTGGCCAAGGCCATTCGCGCGACCAGTCATGTGAATGCGCAGCGCGTGAGCACGGCCGTGATCGACCAGCAGTACTTCGCCAAGTCGACGTTCGAGGCGATGGCCAAGCGGCATCAGGTCCGATGCGCGATTGTCGACCATGCGACGCTGGGGCTCGGCGACTACCAGGCGGCTCAGTACCGCTATTCGGTCTACTTCGACAAGGGTGACCGGTGATCCCGGAATCGCTGATCGTGCAGCTCGGCTCCCGCGCCGTTGGCCCCCGCAGCCGCCCGTACGTGATCGCCGAGATCGGCGTCAATCACGGCGGCTCGATCGATCGCGCCCGCCAGTTGATCGACTTGGCCAAGGCCGGTGGCGCCGACGCGGCGAAGTTCCAGAGCTACAAGGCCGATACCCTCGCCTCCAGGCACTCGCCGGCGTATTGGGATACCAGCAAGGAAACCACGACCAGCCAGCACCAACTGTTCAAGAAGTACGACGCCTTCGGGCCGGACGACTACGTCGCGCTGGCCGAGCACTGCCGGCAGACCGGCATCGAGTTCCTGTCGACGCCGTTCGATGATGCGGCGGTGGAGTTCCTCGATCCGCTGATGCCGTTCTTCAAGATCGCGTCGGCCGACCTGACGAATGTGCCGTTCCTGCGCCGCATCGCCGCCAAGGGTAAGCCGGTGGTGTTGTCGACCGGGGCGAGCACGCTCGGCGAAGTCGATGCTGCAGTCGACGTCCTCGAACAGGCCGGCTGCCGCGACGTGGTGTTGTTGCACTGCATTCTGAACTATCCGACGCCGAACGAACTAGCCCACCTTGGCATGATCACCGGCTTGAGGCGCGCTTTTCCAGACCGGCTGCTCGGCTACTCGGATCACACGCTTCCCGACGACGCCATGACCAGCCTCGTCACCGCGCATTTGCTGGGAGCCGTGGTGATCGAGAAGCACTTCACCTACGACAAGACGTTGCCCGGCAACGATCACTACCACGCCATGGACGCGGCGGACCTGGCCCGGTTCCTGGCGATGGTGGAACGTGTCCACACGCTGCTCGGGCCGACCGACCACAAGGCGCCAATCGCTACCGAAGCGATTTCCCGGAAGAACGCCCGGCGGAGCATCGTCCTGGCGCGCGACGTACCGGCGGGGCATCGGCTTGTGGCGGACGATCTCACTTACAAGCGTCCAGGCACTGGTGTCGGGCCCGAACATTGGGATGCGGTAATCGGCCGCCTGACGTCGCGCGCTCTGGCCGCCGACGACGTGCTGCAATGGGAGCACCTGGGCGCGTGATGACACGGTGGAGTGCGCTTTGCTGATTGCGTCGCACCCTTTCTATACGGGGTTGCTGACACCTGGCGAGGGGCTTCGACAACCCGCCAGCCTGCCGTTTGAGCTGGTGGTGGACGAGCGATTGGCGCTGCCCAGGCTGGTGCTAACCGACGTCATTCGCGACGCCTTGACGCAGGCGTATGCGGTGGGCAGCATGGCCTCCACGCCGCTTGGCGAGAGCGACCTGGCGAGCGTTCGCATGCGTGAACTCATCGCCCAATTGCTGGACCTGAACGGCGGAACTCTGCAGGGTAGGACACTGCTTGAAGTCGGCTGTGGCAACGGCGAGCTCCTCAATCAGTTGCGGCATCTTGGCGCCGTCGTGACCGGCCTGGAGATTGGGCCTCAGGCGCAAGTCGTCGAAGACCGCTACGGCATCCGGGTGATCCGGGAGCCGTTGGCCGCAGGGTCCCTGGATGAACGTTTCGACTGCATCCTGTCCTACGGCTGCCTCGAACACATTGAAGACCTCGAGGGGTTCTTCGCGGCGAGCCGTTCATGCCTGAATGAACACGGACTGTTTTTGCACTCGGTACCAAACGCAGCATTAGGGTTCGAGCGCGGGGCGCTGGACCAGCTGCTGCACGAGCACATCAACTACTTCACGCCCCCGAACGCCCTGGCGGTGCTGACCGCTGCTGGCTTCCGCGACGTTGGCGCCGTGCCGACTCGCGCGGGAAACGAGCTGATGCTGTGGGGACACAGCCGTGCCGGCACTCCTGCGCGGTGGCCGTCCGAGGGCGCGGACGAGCAAGTGGCCCTGCTCGACGACTTCGCCGGCCGGCTGCAGCAGAGGGTACACGCCACCGTGGCGTGGCTGCGCGGCGTGACCGCCCGCGGCGAGACGGTGGCGTTCTATGCCGGCGGCTTCGAGTATGGGTTTCATCTGGCCGATCCCGCGGTTCGGTTCGTCGACGGCGACGACTACAAGCACGGCAAGCAGTGGCTCCCCGGACTGCGACCGATTGAAGCCCCCGAGCAGCTGTTGGCCCACCCGGTCGATTACGTGGTGGTCTGCAAGCCGCATTACGGTGCGCCCATCCGCGCGGGGCTGACCCGGCTGGGCGTGGATCCGCGGAGCCTGGTCGACATTGATGCGCTCGCTCAGGCGAGCGGCAGGAACGGTGAACTGTGAGCGCTGATCTGGAAGCGAAGCTGTCCGAGGTGTTCCGGCTGGTCCTCGAACTGCCGGATGAAGCCGATGTCTCGAAGGTCAGGCGGATCAACGAGCGGCGCTGGGACTCGTTGGCTCATGTCACGTTGACGACCGCCCTTGAAGGGGAGTTCGGCGTCACCCTGGATGCCAAGGACATCGAGCGTCTCACGTCCTACCAGGCGACACTCCTCCTATTGCGGGAACGCCAGGCATGAAGCTGCCGGCACCCGAGCACGCCCAGTTCGACGTCGACGTCACGCTTGACGACTGCCGACGCTTCGCCGACCTGTCAGGCGACTGGAACCCGCTCCATACCGATGCCGCTCATGCTGCCGCCAGCATTTACGGCCGGCAGGTGCTACATGGAGCATTTTCTGCCGGACTCATCTCGAGGTTGGCCGGGATGTACTTGCCGGGGAAGGACTGCCTGCTGCACGGCCTGCGGCTGCGTTTTGTCACACCCATCCTGCCACCGGCCAGTCTTCGGGTGTCGGGGCGCGTGGTCAGCTCGTCGGCCGAGGTCGGCCGCGTCGAGGCTACCGTCAGCGATGCGGTGTCCGGCGCACAGTATGTGGAGGCGTCCTACGAGTTTGGCCTACACCGCATGGCGGCGACCGCCACGGTGGCGGCACAGCCGTCCGCGTCCGCGAGTAGAGCGGTGGTGCTGGTGACCGGTGCGTCGGGGGGACTTGGGATTGCCGTGCTCCGCCTGCTCGGTGACCGTGGTCGTGGTGTCTCGCGAACCGAAACGGGCGAACTGCGGGTTGACAACGTGCCGGCCAACACCCCCATTGCGGCCATCGTTCACTGCGGCTGGCCCACTCCAGACAACCGCCGATTCCTGGATCTCGACGATCCGGCGGCCGCCATTCAACATCATGTGGCCGGGCCGCTGCGCGACATCCAGGTCCTGGCGAGGTGGCTCGCCAACCACGGCATCGCTCTGGCTCCACTGGTACTGGTCGGTTCGACGTTTGCGAGGCCGGGACGGCACTATTTCCGGATGCCGCTGTACAGCGTGGCCAAGTCCACCATTCCAACATTGGTCGAGATCCTCGCGCTGGAGCTGGCTGGGGAATCGAAGCGGTGCTTTGGCGTGGTGTTCGACGTTCTCGACGGCGGCATGAACAAGGCGATCAGCGATGCGGCGCGGATGGCCAACGCCGATCGGTCACCCTGGGGAGAACTGGCGACGCCGGCCGACGCCGCCGGACAAATCCTGTGGCTGCTCGAGAATCAAAGCACGCTCCTGAGCGGCGCGACGCTGACCCTGTCGGCAGGTGCGATTCCGTGACGTTTCTCGAGGCTCGTCGCATTCTTGCGGACTTCCAGGGCGGGCCTCCCCTGAAGCTTCACCTTGCGACTTCGGGAACTGCCGAACCATTTGTCCTGTACGTGCGTGCGGCCGCGGCGGCCCGCGGGCGGGCCGCTGATGTCACGACCCTGCCGTTCGGGACGCTTGGCCAGGCATTGCTGACGCCTCCGCTTCCCGACCGACAAGAAGTGGTCCTGCTGATGCCCTGGGACCTGGCACCCGAATGTGACTGGCGATCGGGCCTTCCCGCCCGGCCGGCGCCGCCGGAGGCGCTGCTCGATGCGGCTCAGGTCATGGCGCGGACCCTCGCGGCTCGATCGCCCCGGCTCCTGTACCTGCCCGCACCGCTGCCGCCGCTGTACTTGGATGCAAACGCGCGCCGGTTGCTGGCACACGGACTGGCGACCATGGCCGCCAACCTGGGCGCAGTGCCGCTTGCCCCGCAATGCTTCTCGCTGGGCAAATACCTGGCCGAAGGCGTTCCCGTCGCCGGTGCCAGCATGGGGGAGGTGGCGGAGGCAATCGTCGCCACCTGCCTCAATGACGCGGAGGGGTCTGCCAAGGTCCTGGTGACCGACCTGGACAACGTCCTGTGGGCGGGGCTGGCCGCCGAAGAGGGCCCTGACGGCATCGAGTGCGGAGCCGGCGGCCGAGGGTTCCGTCACTTTCTTTACCAAGGCCTGTTGCGGCAGCTCAGGGCCGGCGGTGTGCTGCTCGCGGCTGTGAGCCGCAACGACACCGCCGTCGCGCGCGCCCCCATCGCGGCTGGCCGGACGATGCTTGCGGAAGACGACTTCGTCGCCATTCTCGCCAGCTACGAACCAAAGTCCGTCCACCTCAAGCGCCTGGCGGAGAGCCTCAATCTTGGCCTCGACGCGTGTGTGTTTGTGGATGACAACCCAATCGAACTGGCCGAGGTCAGCGCCGGTGTGCCGCAGGTCCGGTGCGTGCAGTTTCCGCCCAACGACGATCAGCTTCCCGCATTCCTCCAGGACGTGGCCCAGTTATTTGCCCGCAGCCAGGTCACCGCCGAAGATGCACAGCGCACGGAGATGTATCGTCGCCGCCTGGCCGTCGCCGAGGCGCGGCCCGCCGGGGACGGGGCCGACCTCTCGGCCTTTCTGGCGGGGCTGAAGATGGAACTGACAGTGTTCGACCGCACCGTCGGTGACCGGCTGCGGGCCGTGCAACTCATCAACAAGACCAACCAGTTCAGTCTCAACGGCCGACGCTTCAGCGATGAGGAGGTCGCCCGCATCCTGGCCGACGGCGGCCGGCTTTATACGGCCACGCTGGAGGACCGGTCGGGCAGCCATGGCGAGATTCTGGCGTGCCTGCTCGACCAGGACCTCACGATCCGCGCGTTCGTGCTGTCGTGCCGGGTTTTCCAGCGCCACGTCGAGCACGCGTTCTTGTGCTGGCTGGCCAGCCGGATCGACGTCGACCCGGTGTTGGACTTTGCCGCAACGGAACGCAACACCCCGATCAGGCTCCTGCTGGACGACCCAGCGTTCACGGTGAGCGGCGACGTCAGGCAGCTTCGGCGAGTCGACTTCGCCGCGGCTCACGGGCCGAAGCTCGCGCTCTTCAAGGTGAGTGAGGGCCGTGTTCACTGAAGATCAGGCGCGGGTCCATCTCGACGAGGTGTTGACCCGATTGCGGGTCTCGGCGGGCGATCGCGTGATGCTGGGAATCGACATGGGCGGCGTGCCGCTGCCGGCCTATCCGGCCGCGTTCACGCGCCAGGGGCTGCGGGAGCGCGAACAACGCTGGTGCCGGTTCGTGTTCACCGCCTTGATGGAGCGGTTGGGGCACTCCGGAACCCTGCTCGTGCCGTCGTTCAGCTACAGCTGCGGCCGGGCCGGTGCGGAGTTCATCGCCGAGACCACGACCTCGGAAGTCGGGCCGTTCACCGAGTTTGTCCGGTCGCAGCCGGAGGCTTTCCGCTCCCTCCATCCGATTTTCTCGCTGACCGGCGTGGGGCGCGATGCTCCGGCGCTGCTCGGTGACGTCGGACGCGCCGCATTTGGCGCGCGCAGCCCCTTTGGCCGCTTCGCGGCGCTTGGCGTGCGGTTTCTCTGCCTGGGGGTCGAAATCAGGAACAGCCTTACGTACGTCCACCACCTTGAGCACATGTACGGGTGTCCCCATCGCTTTCACAAGTCGTTCGACACGGCCGTCATCGCCGGCGGTCAACGACAGCCGGGAGACTGGTATGCCTACGTCGCCTACCGCGGCCTCGACTACACATCAGACATTGCGTCGCTCCAAGATGGATTGAAGTCCGCGGGAGGACTGGCCGAGGCCGAGTGGAACGGGCGGCCGAATCACCTGGCAGAGGTCGCCGCCGTGGACGCCGTCGGCTACCGCCTGCTCGAGGCCGAGCCCTGCGCCTTTGTCGATCGCCGGCTCACGTTCCGATTTGAAGAGGGCACTCCCGCGCGGGCGGATGGCCCAGGCATGAGTACGCTGGTGATCAGGGGAACCGTTCGGTGACGAGCGGACAGGAAATGCACCAGTGGGGACAGGACCTGTTTCCCATCTGCCGCAGCCTCACCGGACCCGGTGTCCGCGAGACGCTGGCGTACTTCAAGGCGCTGCTCCCGGATCTTGTGATCGAAGCCGTGCCCTCCGGCCAAGCTGCGTTCGACTGGACGGTTCCCGATGAATGGACGATTCGCGACGCCTTTCTGGCCGACGAATCCGGGACGCGGGTCGTCGACTTCCGGGCCAACAACCTCCATGTCGTCGGTTACTCGGAGGCGGTGGACCGGTGGATGACGCTCGACGAACTGCAGCCGTACCTGTATTCACTGCCCGCCCTGCCCGACGCGATCCCGTATGTCACCTCGTACTACCGGCGGCATTGGGGGTTCTGCCTCAGCCAGTCGCAGCGCGATCGGCTCGGCGCGGGCCGCTATCGCGCCGTCATTGATGCCGATTTGGCGCCCGGCGTGCTCAACTACGGTGAATTGGTCATACCGGGCCGTCTATCTCAAGAAGTGCTGCTGTCCACCTACGTGTGCCATCCGTCGATGGCCAACAACGAACTGTCGGGTCCCATTGTCACCGCCGCCCTCGGCCGGTGGTTGAGCGGGCTGGCCGAGCGGCGCTACACCTACCGAATCGTGATGGTGCCAGAGACGATTGGCTCACTGGTGTTCCTGAGCCGGAAGCTTGGCCACCTCAAGGCGCACGTGGTGGCGGGTTTCAATGTGACCTGCGTCGGCGATGATCGGTGCTACTCGTACGTGCCGTCGCGGGTGGGGGATTCACTCGCCGACCGCGTCGCGTTGCACGTGCTGCAGCATCACGCGCCGGACTTCAAGCGGTATACCTACCTCCAGCGCGGCAGCGATGAGCGCCAGTACTGTGCCCCGGGTATCGACTTGCCGATTGCCACCATCGCGCGGAGCAAGTATCACGAGTACCCGGAGTACCATACTTCGCTGGACGATCTCTCGCTGGTGACGCCGAGCGGCCTGGCCGGCGGGTTCGCCGCGCTCCGCCGCGCGCTCGAGGTCCTCGAGTCCGATTGCCGGCCGATGGCCACGGTTACGGGCGAGCCGCAACTCGGCCGCCGCGGCCTGTACCCATCGCTGAGCGCCAGGGGATCGGTGCGCGCCGAGACGGCGGTAATGATGAACCTGCTGGCCTACGCCGATGGCGCGCGCACGCTGCTCGAGATCGCCGAGGTCATCGGGACGCCGATGTGGAACCTGCTGCCCGCGTACCAGCGCCTGCGCGAGCATGGACTCCTGGCCGACGCCGACGCCGCCTGATCACCGGACACAGACCACGATGCCGACACGAATTGACGCAACCATTCAGGCCAGGCTGGGCTCCTCGCGCATGCCCGGCAAAGTGCTGCTACCGGTTGCGGGCCGCCCCCTGCTCGAGTGGCAGGTCCGGCGCCTGCAGCAGAGCCGGCTGATCGATCGGATCATCGTCGCGACCACCGATCGGCCTGAGGACGATGCCATCGTCACGTTGGCCGAGTCGCTCGGCGCGTGTGCCTTCCGGGGCAGCGAGGACGACGTGCTAGGCCGCGTGGCCGGAGCCTTACGCGCCTTTGACGTGGACGTGCACGTCGAATGCCACGGTGACAACGCCGCGTGCGACGCGATGCTGTTCGACAGCATCATCGGCCTCTACCTCAAGGTGCGTGACTCCTTCGACTATGTCACCACGGCGCGAAAAACGACCTTTCCGCCCGGGAGCAACGTGACGGTGTACGCGGCGAGCGTCCTGCTGCGGGCCGAGGCCGAGTGGGACGGCGTCCGGCTGCGCGAACATGTCGGCACGCACATCTACCAGCGTCCCGATTTGTTCCGCGTGCTGAACGTGGAGGCGCCTGACGCCCTTCGCTTTCCGCACATGCATTTTGAGGTGGACACCGAAGAAGACTACGCGGTGATCTGCCGGCTGTACGAGCATTTTGTGCCCGATAATCCGTTGTTCACGCTGACCGAGGCCATCGCGTTCGCCCAGGCCACCGGCGTGACCGAGGCCAATCGTGGTGTCCAGCGACGCTGGCGGACGTACCGGGAAGACTGAGAGCGAGCAGATGCAGACTGTCATATTGTGCGGAGGACTGGGCACGCGCCTGAGCGAGGAAACCTTGCTGAGGCCGAAGCCG
>SXGT01726410.1_pt1 | contig 16836 bp, 16 predicted proteins | sample 3176221 | NCBI WGS metagenome assembly SXGT01 (sample SAMN11356862, study PRJNA531348) | freshwater metagenome | isolation source: freshwater sample F1-120 | place: China: Fuxian Lake, Yuxi | collected 2017-12-25 | reverse complement strand
CCCGGACACCGGAGAGGCCGTTGTCGTGACGCTTACCAGCGTCGACGACGTCGGCCGCATCATCAACCACATGATCGTCGAGGGGCAGGTGCACGGCGGGCTCACCCAGGGCATCGGCCAGGCGCTGACCGAAGGCGCGAAATACGACGCCACCGGGCAGCTCGTCACCGGCTCGTTCATGGACTACTGCATTCCGCGGGCGGACGACGTGCCCTCGTACGCGGTGGACACGCGCGTGACGGCGTGCACGCACAACCCGCTCGGCGTGAAGGGTTGCGGCGAAGCCGGCGCGATCGGCGCACCCGCGGCGCTGATGAACGCCATCACCGATGCGCTGGGGGTGAAGGACCTGCCGATGCCCGCCACGCCGCAGACCGTCTGGAAGGCCTTGCAGGCCCGCAAAGCAGCCTAAGGGAAAGGAACAGGGGGCCTTCCGCGGCCCCCGTACCCCCGGCAACGAATGAACGAACAGCAATAGGAGACCAACATGTACGCATTCAAATATCACCGCGCAACCAGCGTGAACGAGGCCGCCGCGATGTCGGCGAAGAGCGCCGACGCCAAGATTCTCGCCGGCGGCCAGAGCCTGGTGCAGGCCATGAAGCTGCGCCTCGCGCATCCGACCGACCTCATCGACCTCGGCGGCCTCGGCGACCTGAAGTCGCTCAAGGCCGAGGGCAACGCGGTCGTCATCGGCGCGATGGTGCGCCACGCGGAGGTGGCGGCCTCATCGAGCGTGAAGAAGGCGATCCCCGCCCTCGCCGCGCTGGTCGGCACGATCGGCGACCGGCAGGTGCGCAACATGGGCACCATCGGCGGCTCACTCGCCAACCGCGACCCGGCGGCGGACTACCCGGCTGCCGTCGTCGGCCTCGGCGCGACCATCACCACCAACAAGGGCAAGCACGAGGCCGACAGGTTCTTCAAGGGCCGGTTCGAGACCGCGCTCTCGCAAGGCGAGGTGATCACCAGCGTGAGTTTCCCGGTGCCCAAGCGCGCGGCCTACATGAAGTTCAAGAACCCGGCCTCGCGCTTCGCCATCGTCGGCGTGTTCGTCGCCGACTTCGGCGGCGGCAACGTGCGCGTCGCGGTGACCGGCGCGGGCGGCTGCGCCTTCCGCCAGGCCGAGATGGAGAAAGCATTGGCTGCGAAGTTCGATCCGTCGTCGGTGGCCGGCATCAAGGTCAGCGACAAGGGGCTGAACTCCGACCTGCACGCCTCGGCCGAGTACCGCGCGCACCTCGTCACGGTGATGGCGAAGAGGGCGGTCGAAGCGGCGATGAAATAGGGTTAAAGCGGACGTTGTCGACGCCGCTTCAACTCCGTGCGTTGGAGCCGGCCTCGCGGCCGCTCAACGCACGGCAACGATGGCAAAGGCCCTCGTCCTTCGCTTCTCAGCCGGCCAGGCCCACGGTCATTCCGCCACAGACGTAGAGCACCTGGCCCGTGACAAAGCCGGCGCGCGCTTCGAGGAAATACGCCGCGGCGTGCGCGATGTCCTCGGGCGTTCCGAGCCGTTTCACCGGCACGCGCTCGATGATCGCCCTGGTCTTCGGGCTCTCTGGCGGGTTGACGCGATGGAAGAGTTCCGTACCGATCGGCCCGGGACCGACCGCGTTGACGGTAATCCCGTGCGCCGCGAGTTCCAGCGCCCAGGTTCGCGTCATGCCGTGCAACCCGGCCTTGGTTGCCGCATAGGCCGTGCGCAATTCCTTGCCCAGCGCCGCGCGGCTCGAAATGTTGACAATGCGCCCGAAGCGCGCCGCCTTCATTGCCGGGAGCAGCGCCTGCGCGCACTGAATCGAGCAGCGCAGGTTGAGAGAGACGACGGCTTCGAGATCCTCGACGGTGGTGTCCTCGAGCGACGCGGGCCGCACAGTCCCGGCATTGTTCACCAGACGCGTCGGCGCACTGTGCGCCACGACTTCGGCGAGCACGGCGGCGGTGGCGGCTGGATCGGCGAGGTCGACGGGCTTGAAGACCTCACGCGGCAGCAGCGCCGCGGGAGGATCGCGGTCCAAGGTGACGAGCGTGTAGCCATCCTGCGCCAACCGCGTCGCAATGCCGCGGCCGATGCCACGGCTGGCAGCCGTGACGAGAACCGTATCGGCCATCACTCAGTCGACCTTCGCCCCCGAGGCCTTGACGATCGGGCCCCAGCGGCGCATTTCGTCCTGGATCATCGAGGCCATCTGCTCCGGCGTGCCGCCGACGATCTCGTAGCCGAGGTCGGTCATGCGCTTGACGAACTCGGGGGCCTTGGCCGCCTTCTGGCCCTCCGCGTTCATGCGGGCGACGATCTCGCGCGGCGTGCCGACGGGCATGGCCAGGCCGAACCAGGCGGTGGACTCGAAGCCGGCGACGCCCGATTCGATCATCGTCGGCAGCTCGGGCAGCGCGACGGCGCGCCGCGGGCCGGTGGTGGCGAGCGCGCGCAGCTTTCCCGAGCGGATGTGCGAGATCGCCGAAGGGATGTTGTCGAACATCATGTTCACCTGCCCGCCGATCAGGTCGGTGACGGCGGGCCCGCTGCCCTTGTACGGGACATGCGTCATCTTCAGGCCAAGCAGGTGCGTGAACATCTCGCCCGACATGTGGATGGTCGAGCCGCTGCCGCTGGAGGCGTAGGTGAACTGGCCGGGCTGGGACCTGACCAGCTCGATGACCTCCTTCACCGAGTTCGCCTTCACGCCCGGATTGAGCACCAGCACGTTGGCGAAGGAGGCGAAGACGATGACCGGGACGAGGTCCTTGTTGGGGTCGTAGTTGAGCTTCGAGTACAGGAACGGCGTGATGCCGTGCAGGCTGCTGGCGGACATGAGCATGGTGTAGCCGTCGGGCGCCGACCGTGCGGCCATCTCGGAGCCGAGGTTGCCGCCCGCCCCGGCGCGGTTGTCGACGTTGACCGGCTGCGCGAGCGTCTTCGCCAGTTCGATCGCCGCGGCTCGGGCGATGATGTCGGTGGCGCCGCCGGGCGCGTATGGCACGATCAGGCGCACCGGCTTGGACGGATAGGCCTGCGCGAGCGCCGCTTGCGGCGCTGCGGCGGCGATGGCGAGCGCCGCGGCGAGCATCAGAGGTGAGTGCATTTTCATCGTGGCATCGATCCTTTTCTGGTGGGTACGCACTTGCGACGGCCATTGTGGCACGCAAGGCCGGCTTCAGACGCGCGCCCCTTCCCTCAGCTTGACGAGCGCATGCAGCGCGAGGTTGACCGGCGTCGGCACGCCGAGCGCCTCACCCTGTCGCGCGACATAGCCGTTCAAGTGGTCGATCTCGGTCGGCTTGCCGCGCGCGAGGTCCTGCGCGGTCGACGAGTACTGCGCCGGCATCGCCTCGGCGATCCTGTAGACCTTCGCCAGCGTGTCCGGCGCCATGCGCACCCCTTTCGCCTGCGCCACGGCCATGGTCTCCGCGACCACGTCGCGCATCACTTCGCGCACCCCGGCGCCCTTGATCATCGCGCCGTAGGGCAGTTGCGCGATGGCGGAAATCGCGTTGTAGGCGCAGTTCACCACCAGCTTCATCCACAACTCTCCGGCGACGTTGCCGGAGATCACCACGGGAACGCCCGCCGGCTCGAACCAGGCCTTCACCTGCTCCAGCGCCGCGGCCGTCACCTTGCCGTCCAGCGCGCCGATGACGAGGTCGCCGCGGCCGTGATGCTTCAGGTGCCCCGGACCCGCCATCTCGGTGGCGACATAGACAACGGCCGGGATCACCGGCTGCGCCACGCGCGCCTGGATGCGTTCGGTGTTGTCGACGCCGTTCTGCAGGTTCACGACCAGCGCGCCCGCGTCGAGGAACGGCGCGATCTGTGCCGCGGCAGCTTCGGTATCCGTTGATTTCACGCAGAACAGCACCAGGCGCGCGCCACGCACCGCTTCCGCCTCGGTGCTCGCGCCGACAGGAACGGTCTCGTTCACCTTGGCGCCCTCGAAGCGCAGGCCCGACTTGCGGAAGGCGTCCACGTGCACTGGCCGACCGATCAGCGTCACCTCGTGCCCCGCGCGCGCCAGCATGCCGCCGAAAAAGCAGCCCACCGCACCTGCGCCCAGAACTGCCACCCGTATCGATTCGTCAGCCATGCGCGCAGCTTACCGAAATCCGGCTCTGGTACCGTGCGGGTGTGGACACGTGGACATTCGGCGATGCACTGCGCGGTTCGATCGCGAGGAACCTCTCGCAGCTGACTGCCCCGCCCGCGTACCCGCACACCCTCAAGCACGCCGCGGTCTGCCTGATCGTCGCCGACGACGGCGCGGGCAACGCGGCGCTGATCCTGACGCTGCGTCCGGCGACCATGCGCAGGCACGCCAGCCAGTTTGCCTTTCCCGGCGGTCGCGTGGACGAAGGCGAGACCGTCCTGCAGGCCGCGCTGCGCGAGACGCGCGAGGAAATCGGCCTCGAGCTGCCGGAGTCCTCGATGCTGGGGCGGCTGGACGACTACCCGACGCGTTCCGGCTATCTCATCACCCCGCTGGTCGCGTGGGCGCCGGGTGCGCTGGCGATGCAGGCCAATCCGCACGAGGTGGCCGAGATCCACCGCATCCCCTTCGGCGACCTGGCGCGCCCGGGATCGCCGCAGTTCGTCGCCATCGCCGAGAGCGAGCGGCCGGTGATCCGCTATCCGCTGCTCGGCACCACCATCCACGCGCCGACCGCGGCGCTGATGTACCAGTTCATGGAAGTCGCGGTGCACGGACGCGACACGCGGGTGGCGCACCTCGAACAGCCGACCTGGGCCTGGCGCTAGCGCACGAGTGCGGTCCACCTAATTCGGCTTGATCCCGCGCTCGCGGATCACGCGGCCCCAGCGCTCCATCTCGCTGCGGATCAGCCGGTCGAACTGCTCCATCGCCCCGCCCACCGGAATCAGGCCCGCGCTGGCGAACTTCTCCTTCACGTCCGCCATCGCCAGCGCCGCGTTCACCTCGGCGTTCAGCCGGTCGAGGATCGGGCGCGGCACGCCGGAGGGCGCGATGAAACCGAACCAGGTCGTCACCACGACATCCGGGTAACCCTGCTCGGCGATGGTCGGCAGTTCGGGCATGGCGATGGCGCGCTCGCGGCTGGCGACGCCGATGCCGCGCAGGCGTCCCGCCCTCACGTGCTGCACCACGGCTTGCATGGTGTTGAAACCGGCGCCCAGGTGGCCGCCGAGCAGGTCGGTCACCGCGGGCGCGTCGCCCTTGTAGCCGACGTGCGTGAGGTTGGCGCCCGACACCAGGCTGAGGAACTCCGTCGCCAGGTGCGGCCCGGTGCCCACGCCCGCGGTGCCGACGGTGAAGCCCGGCTTCGCCTTGCCCGCAGCGACCAGGTCCTGCAGCGATTTCACCGGCGAGCCCGGATGCACGGTGATCACCAGCGGCACGTCGACCAGGTGGACCAGCGCGGTGAGATCCTTGAGCGTGTCGTACGCCAGGGTGCCGAAGAACGTCGGGTTGGTCGCGTGCGGCACGCCGATGAAGGCGATGGTATGGCCGTCCGGCGCGGACTTCGCCACGTACTCCGTCGCGATGCGCAGGTTCGCCCCGGGACGCGGCTCGACGAGGAAGGGCTGGCCGAACTTCGCCTGCAGTTTCTCGCCCACCGTGCGCGAAATGAAGTCGCCGGGACCGCCCGCCGGGTACGGCAGCACGATCTTCACCGGCCTGGACGGGTACTCCTGCGCCAGCGCGGCCATCGATATCGACAGCGCCGCGAGCATTGCGAATTTCTCCCCGAATGCCTGCCTCATGCCGTTTCCTCCCTGAAGAATTCACGCAGTCGGAACTTCTGCACCTTGCCGGTCGCGTTCCTCGGCAGCTCGGCGACGAAGTGGACGTGCCTGGGCTTCTTGTAGCCGGCGATGCGCTCGCGGCAGTGCGCGGCGATCTCGTCGGCCGTTGCCCGTTCGCCGGGCTTCAGTTCGACGTACGCGGCCACCGCCTCGCCGTACGTCTCGTCGGGTACGCCGATCACCGCGACGTCCTGCACCGCCGGGTGCGTGTGTATCGCGGCCTCTACTTCCTTGGACTAGATGTTGTAGCCGCCCGAGAGCACCATGTCCTTCTTGCGATCGACGATGTACAGGTAACCGTCCGCGTCGGCGCGCCCCATGTCGCCGGTGGCGAACCAGCCGTCGCGCAGCGCCTCGGCGTTCTCCTGCGGGCGCCGCCAATACTCGCGTAGCGTGACGCCGCGTCCGGGCAGTCCGGAGCGGATCTGCAGCTCGCCCGCCTCGCCGGCCGGAACGTCGCGCCCGCCGGCGTCGACGAAACGCACCTCCACGCCCGGCACAAGCCGGCCGATCGAACCGGGACGGGCCAGTTGCTCCGCCGGCGCGAGATCGGAGAGCGCGCCGCACTCGGTCATGGCGAAGTACGAATGGATGCCGGCGTGCGCCAGCGCACGCATGATGCGCTCCTTGACTGCGGTGGGGAACGCCTCGCCGGTCGCGACGATGATGCGCAGCGTGGCGAAGTCCTGCGGCGCAGCCTCGATCGCCGGCAGCAGCATGCGGCCGACGGTCGGCACCATGCCGAGCACCGTGATGCGCTCGGCGGCGGCGAGCCGCGCAGCTTCCCGCGCGTCGAACTTCGGCAGGATGACGACCGGCGAGCCCAGGCAGAGCATGTTGATGACCCGGCCGAACGCCGTGCGGTGCGTGAGCGGTGTGGTGACCAGGTGCCGGTCGGCGGGCGTCACGCCCCACTGCACGGCGTTGATGTAGCCGTTGGCGATGAAGTAGTTGGCGTGCGTGAGCACCGCGCCCTTGGGCTCGCCGGTGGTGCCCGAGGTGTAGCAGATCCTGCAGTCCTCGACGAACGCCGGCAGTTCGATGCGCCGGCGCGGGTGCAGGGCGACCAGCGGGCCGAAGTCCTGGCTGTCCACCGCGAACACGTTGCGCACGGCGACCGCGGCACGCTCGAACGTGGCCCGGGTCTCCGAGTGGATGAAGGCGACGCGCGGCTCGCAGTCGCGCAGGATGAAGGCCACCTCGGGCGCGGCGAGCCGCGTGCCGACGGGCACCGCGATCGCCCCGGCCTTGACGATGCCGAGGAAGGCGATGACGAACTCGGCGCAGTTCGGCAAGAGCAGCGCCACGCGGTCCCCCGGCGCGACGCCGCGGTCCGCGAGCGCCGCGCCCAGACGCGTGCTCGCCTCGTCCAGCGCCGCGAAGCTCATGCGCCGATTGCCGCAGACGAGCGCTTCCTGCGAACCCCTCGCAATCACCTGTGCGGCGAGGAAGTCCTGAAGCTTCATGCTCGGAGCAAAGGGGCTGCCGCCCCCTTGCGACCCCCGACGACGGATGAAGAGCCCATCAGGCTGGCTCGAACGCCGGCAGGCTGATGTCGTCCGACAGCTTCTCGAAGCACACCTTCACCGCCATGCCGATCTTCACGTCCGCCGCCTTGACGTTCAGCAGGTTGACCATCATGCGCACGCCCTCGGGCAGCTCGACCAGCGCGCAGAGATAGGGCACGCGGTCCTCGTGGCCGGGCCAGGCGCTGAACGTGTTGGTGAAGGAGTACACCGTGCCCTTGCCGGACACTTCACGCCACTCCAGGTTGCGCCGGCCGTTGGCCATGCTCACCGGCCGGGGGAAGAACTGCGGCTTGCCGGTGTCCTTGCAGTACTGGATGACGAGCTTGCCGTTCTTCGCCGCCTCCCAGTACGGCTTGGTGTCCATGTAGGCGCCCACCCTTGGCAGCGGGCGGGGAATCTTCCTGGCTTCTGGTTTGTTCATGACTGCTCCATCATCAACACGTTGGACACGCCCCAGTTGCGGCCGTAGGGAATCACGCCGATGCCCGTCACCATGCAGTTGCGCGGATCGGACACCTGCCGCTCGCCGGCCTCGCCGAACATCTGCCGCACGCCCTCCACGAGGTTGAGGCCGCCGCCGGCCAGCCCGGGCTGGCCCGCCGAGATCTGCCCGCCCGAGGTGTTCAGCGGCAGCGTGCCGGTATACGAGAAGTCGGTGGCGAGGACGAAGTCGCAGCCCTTGCCCTTCGCGCAGAAGCCGATGTCCTCCAGCGTGATCACCAGTGCGACGAGGAAATCGTCGTACGGCATGATCATGCGCACGTCCTTCGTCGTCATGCCGGCCTGCTGCAGCGCCTTCGGGCCGGCGACCGTAAAGCCGGACACGGTCATGTCGGCAAGCGGCTCGGCGCCCCTGAAGTTGACGATCTCGCCGTAGCCGGTGGGATGGATCATTTTCTTCAGGCCGAGGCGCCTGGCGTTCTCGGTCGAGGTGACCAGCACGCCGTTGCCGCCGTCGCACACCATCACCGAATCGAGCATGCGCAGCGGCTCGGAGACGTACTTGGACTCCAGGTACTGCTGCTCGGTCAGCGGCACGCGCAGCTTGTCGCAGGCGTTCGGGTTCATCAGCGCGTGCCGGCGCTGCGTCACGGCGAGCTTGGCCAGCGCTTCGTCCTTCAGGCCGTACTGGTGCCGGTAGCGCTGCGACAGCAGGCCGAAGGCGCCCACCGGGCCGCGCAGCCCCATCGGGTACTGGAACTCGTAGCGCTGGGCGCCCTGCTCGGTGGGCCGCGAACTCGACTGCGCGTCCGCGGCGACGACGAACACCGTCGTGCACAGACCGTCGCGGATCGCGGCCGCCGCGCGCGCGATGCCGCCGATGCCCGAGGCCCCGCCCAGCCCGTTGACCTGCATCCAGGTCGGCGAGATGCCGAGCATCTCGCACATGTAGACGCCCCAGAACGGGTTGGCCGTCTCGCTCATGGTCTCGGCGATGGAGATGCCGTCGATGTCCCTGGGCGATAGCCCGGTCTGCTCCAGCACCTGCGCGAAGACCTCGGCGGCGAGGTCGTAGGAACTGCGGCCGCCCTTGAGGGTGACCTTCGTTTCGCCGTAGCCGACTACGGCGATGTCTTTGCGCTTTGCCATGCCTGCCTTTCGTCCATGCCTCGTTACGCTGGAATCGGGGGATCACAAGGGGGCGGAGCCTCCTTGTTCCGAGCTATGTGGGCTTCAAGTGCCTTGAAGAATCGCCCGACGAGGAACCTTGCCACCCCCAGCAGCACCCGCTGCCCGACCCCCGCCACCACGCCGCCGACTTCGGCGGTGCCTGTGTAGCGCAGCACGGTGCCGCCCTCGACGCGCTCCTCGAGGTCGAACGCCGCCTGCCCCTTCATGAAGCCGATGGAGCCCTCTCCGCCGACCAGCAGGACGTAGTGCGCGGGTTCGCTGCGGTCGCGGATCTCGACGTTGCCCATGTACTCGCCGCTGACGTTCGCCACCTGCACCTTGAGTCCCATGCGGTAGTGGTCGTCGGTGATGCGCTCGATGGCATTGCAGCCCGGGATGGCCTTCTTCAATACCTCGGGATCATTCAGCAGCAGCCACAGGTCCGGCCGCGTCGCCGCAAAGGCCTGCTCCCCCTTGACCTCTAGCATGCGCAGTCCGGGCGCAGGCGAAATACGCTCTTCGCCGTGGCGCCGAGGATGGCTTCGCGTTCCGCCGCCGGAATGTCGAGGGACTCGACCAGCTTGCGCGGCGCCAGGTCGCCGATCGGGAACGGCATGTCCGAGCCCAGCAGGATGCGCCGCGTGCCCGCCTTCGCCGCGAGGAATTCCAGCGCCTCGCGGTCGAAGACGATGGTGTCGAAGTACAGCGCGGCGAAGCCCTGCCTGGGGTCCTGCAGCTTGCCGTGCGCGATGTCGAAGGCGCGCGCCAGGCGCCCGAGCACGAAGGGCAGCGCCGCGCCGCCGTGCGACAGCACCAGCTTCACGCCCGGATACTTCAGCAGGTGGCCGGAGAACAGCAGCCTCGATACCGCCACCGAGGCGTCGACGATGCGGCCGATCGCGTTCTGCAGTTCGAAGGAATCGAGCCGCGGGTCGCAGGGAAACATCGGGTGCAGGAAGATGCCGGCGCCGGCGCTCGACGCCGCCTGCCAGAACGGGTCGAGGCCGGGATCGTCGAGGCGGCCCTGCGGCAGGGTGCCGATCATGACGCCGCCGAAGCCGCCGGCAAGGGATTCCTCCAGCACCTGCGCCGCGGCCCTGCCGTCCTGCAAGGGCACGGTGGCGAGCGGCGTGAAGCGCGGCTCGCTCGCCAGCGCCTGCTTCATGCAGGCGTTCGAGTAGCGGCTCCACGCCAGTCCTTCCCGTGCCGGGAGCTCGTAGCCGTAGACGTCCATCCAGCCGCCGACCAGTTGGTGGTCGATGCCGTTGTCGTCCATCCATTTCCTGCGATCACCGAGGTCCATCAGCTTCGGCGCCACGGGGCGCGTCAACTCGGTGCCGGGAAAGCGGAAGCGCGTTTCCTTGCCCTCGCGAATGAGTTGTACGCCCGGAAAGGCCGCCGGGTCGAAATTCTCGATGAGCGACTTCGGCAGGAAATGCGCGTGCACGTCGACGATCATTGGATGGCGTTCCTTCCGGCGATGCGTCCATAGACCAGCGCGCGCATCATCGCGACCGCGTTCGGCGCGGTGCCGTGGAAATGACCGGTGATCTCGCCCGCCGCGTACAGGCCCGGAATCGGGCCGCGCTCACCGACCACCCGTGCTTCCACATCGGTCTCGATGCCACCGAAGGTATAGGCCACGGCGCCCACCAATGGCCAGGCGAGGAAGGGCGCGCGCGCAAGCGGCCGGGCCCAGTTGGACTTGGGTGGAGAAAGCCCTGCGGTCGCGAGGCCGTCCTTGCGCGTCGCCTCGAAACGCGACGCATCGCCCGCGCAGGCCATGTTGTACGCCGCCACCGTTTCCGCGAGCGCCGCGGGCGGGATGCCCAGGAGCCCGGCGAGCGCCGGGATCGAATTCGCGCGCACGGGCGGCAGCTCCGAGCGGATCGCACGGCCGTAGTCGGGAATGTCAAGAAGCGCCGCGTCGAGGATCGCGTATGCCTCGCCGCCCGGCACGCTGAAATGCAGCTGGCGCGCAAAGGCTTCCCAGGTCTCGTGCACCAGCCCCGCGCCCTCGTCGAAGAAGCGCCGGCCGTCCGCGCCGACGACGATGCCGTAGGGATAGACCAGCACCACCGGCGCCGACGCGGCACTGCGCGCGTCCACCGGCTCGGCGTGCATGCCGTGCCAGTCTCCCGCGCGGCGCGCGCCGGCCTCCAGCGCCATGAGGATGCCGCGCCCGGTGTTGTCCGGCGTGCCGGGCGAGATCGGGCGCATGCGCTCGGCGCCCGGGCCGAAATGCTCGCGCATCATCTCGCCATTGCCTTCGAAGCCGCCGCAGGCGAGGACGACTGCGTCCGCCACCATCGTCTCGCTGGCGCAGCGCACGCCGCAGACCTTGCCTTGCCCGTCGACGACGAGTTGCTGCGCCTTGCACCCGTGCTGGAACACGACGCCCGCTTCGCTCGCCGCCTTGCGCAGCGCGCCGAGGATCGCAGCGCCTCCGCCGATCGGCTGGATGCGCGCGGGCCCTTTCGCCAGGTAGTAGGGAGGGCTCTGGAACTCCAGCCCGAGGCCGCGCAGCCACGCGATGGTCGGCGGCGCTTCCTGCGCAAGCCGCTGGAAGTACGCGCGGTCGGCCTTGCCGGAGGACTGCGCGACGATGGCGTCGACGAAACCGGGCTCGACGGCGTCGACCGAGGCCATGCGGATGTTCGATGGACTCCAGCGGCTGCCGCCGCCGCAGCGGTCTTCGGGCGCACGATCGACGGCGGTGATGCGCGCGTCGATTCCCCGCTCGCGCGCGATTTCGGCGGCGGCGAGCGCGGCGCACAATCCCGCTGCGCCCTGGCCGACCACGACGATGCTGCGCCCGGTCACTGGGGCCGCGTTCACTGCGCCCTGATGCCCGCCGCCTTCACCAGCGCCGCGTTGGAGGCCACTTCGTCGCGCAGGTAGGCGTCGAACTGCTCGGGCGTGAAGATCTGCGCGTCGACGCCCAGCCGGGCGTAGCGTTCCTTCAGCTCCGGCGACTGCAGCGCCCTGACGGTCTCCGCGTGCAGCTTCGCCACGATGTCGCGCGGCACCTTCGCGGGCACCGACATGCCGACATAGAAGTTATAGGCGGAATTCGGCACTCCCGCTTCCTCGGTGGTGGGCGTATCCGGCGCGCCGGAGGCTCGCCTGCTCGAGCCGACTGCCAGCATCACCAGCTTCCCGTCCTTGGCCAGCGGCATCACGTTGCTCACGGGGCAGAAACAGAAGTCCACGCGGCCCGCCATCAGGTCCGTGAGGGCCTCGGAGGTGCCCTTGTACGGCACCTGCGTCCCGCTGAAGCCCGCGCCGAGGCGGAAGCGTTCGGCATTGAGGTGCGTGGCGCTGCCCGTGCCAACGGTGGCGTAATTGATCTTGCCGGGGTTCGCACGCGCCGCGGCGACCAGGTCCCTGACCGTGTGGTAGCCCTTGCCCGGCGACACCGCGAGCGCGTTCGGGATGTTCGCCAGCATGGTGATACCGGAAAAATCCTTCAGCACGTCGAAGGGCAGGTTGGCGATGGTCGAGGGGACCACCGTCCCCGAGGAGGAATGCACCAGGATCGTGTAGCCGTCGGCGTCGGACTTGGCGACGAGGCCCTGCGCGATCGAGCCGCTCGCGCCCGGCCGGTTCTCGACCACGAACGGCTGGCCGAGCTGGGCGCCGAGCCGCTCGGCGACCGCACGGCCGACGATGTCGGTGGCGCTGCCGGCGGGCAACGAGACGATGACACGCACCGGCTTCGTCGGCCAGGCCTGCGCGTACACCTGCGTTGAGACGAGGGCGAACAGCAAGGTTGCGAGGCGTCTCATGTCTTCTCCTGTGTGCGTTGCCAGATTTCGTGCGGTGTCATGGGCAGAGCGTCGATGGTAACGCCCAGCGGCGCGAGCGCGTCGTTCACCGCGCCGGCGATGGCCGCCGGCGCGCCAAGGTAGCCGGCCTCGCCCGAGCCCTTCTGCCCGAAGCTGGTGAGCGGCGAGGGCGTGCAGTGGTCGGCGATGCCGATCGCCGGCACCTCCTGCGCGCCGGGGATGAGGTAGTCCATGAAGGTCTGGCTCTGCAGCTGCCCGGTGTCCGAGTAGGCGAAGCGCTCGTAGAGCGCGGCGCCGATGCCGTGCGCGATGCCGCCATAGGTCATGCCGTGCACCACGTCCGGGTTGATCATCACGCCGCAGTCGTGCCCGCAGGCGTAGCGCTTCAGTTCCGGGCGCCCGGTCTCGCGGTCGATCTCGGCGTAGACCACGTGCGCCTCGAACGAGTAGCAGGGGTACATCTGGATGCGGCCATCCGGCGTCGGCAGCATGCCCCCCGTCGGCACCTCCCAGACGAACTTCTCCTGCAGGCCCGGCTCCATGCCCGGCGGCAGCTGGTGGAACTTGCGGTGCGCGATCTCCACCAGCTGGTCCCAGGTGAGCCTTTTCGCCGGCGCGGCCTTGAGCGAGGCGTTGCCGTCGTGGTACTCGACGTCGTCCACGTGGCACTCGAACCGGTGCGCGGCGATGGCGACGAGGCGTTCGCGGATCCGCTTCGCCGCCCCCGCCGCCGCGCCACCCAGCATGATCGCCATGCGGCTGCCGACCGGGCTGTTGGAGGGTAATGCCACCAGCGAATCGGCGCGCACTACCCGGATCGTCGCGGGCTCGCGCTCGAGGATCTCGCCGACGCAGGTCGCCACCAGCGTCTCGTGCGCCTGCCCGGCGCTCGAGGTGTGCATCACGCCGGTGATCGCGCCGGAGAGGTCGATGCGCACCAGGCACGAATCCATCCAGGTGGTGGTCTCGTTCTTCGCGTTGAACAGCGGCTCGAACGCGGAGTTGCCGCCGCTGGGCTCCAGGCAGGTGGACACGCCGATGCCGGCGAGCCTGCCGTGCGCCCGTGCCGCGTCGCGCATGGCTACAAGCTCGCCGAACTTCGCCGCGGCGAGCGCCTTGTCGAGCACGGCTGCATAGTCACCGGAGTCGTAGGTGGTGCCGCTCGGGATCAGGTAGGGGAACTCGTCCTTGCGGATGAAGTTCCTGCGCCGCACCTCGATGCGGTCCATGCCCAGGTGCGCCGCGACCCTGTCCACCGCCGTTTCCAGCGCGTAGTTGGTCGGCGACTGGCCGAAGCCGCGCACCGCCTCCTGCGCGGTCTTGTTGGTGAGCACCGAGATCGGCTCGTATTGCACCGAGCCGATGCGGTACGGGCCTACGATCGCGCCCACCGGCTTGCCGAGTTGCAAGGGCGAGCGCCCGGCGTAGGCGCCGACGTCGTCAAGCGCGCGGATCTTCAGCGAGCGGATGATGCCGTCGGGCTCGAAGGCCACCTGCAAGTCGAAGATGCGGTCCGGGCCGTGCATGTCGCCGCCGCGCATGTTCTCCAGCCGGTCCTCGACCAGGCGCACCGGGTAGCCGAGCTTCTTCGCCAGGTAGCCGACCAGCACCGTGTGCTTGATGCCGCGCTTCACGCCAGAGCTGCCGCCGACGTCCACGTCGTAGTTCACGCGCACCGCGTTGCCCGGCAGGCGCAGCGCGCGCGCGGCCTGGTCGGGGAATTTCGGCATCTGGATCGAGGCCCAGATGTCGAGGATCTCGCGGCCGCGGTCCCAGTCGGCGAGCACGGCAAAGGTCTCGATGGGCACGGTGGCGCTGCGATGCCAGCGCACGCGGAACGAAAGCCGGTGCGCCGCCCGCGCAAAGTCCTCCTCCACCGGCCCCCAGGTGAAGGTGCGGCGGTAGAGCAGGTTCGAGCCGTGCACCGGATGCACCAGCGGCGTCGAATCGTCCAGCGCCTTTTCCGCGTCGACGTTGCAGGGCTGGGGTTCGTAGTCGATCTCGACCTGCTCGGCGGCGTCCTCGGCGGCGGCGCGCGAGTCGGCGACCACCGCCGCCACCCACTCCCCGGCGTAACGCGCGGTGCCAAACGCCAGCGGATAGCGCCGGACCAGCGGCGCGTCCACGCCGACCAGCAGGGGGTCGGTCGCCGCCGCGAGTTCCTCGCCGCCCAGGACGTGCACGCAGCCAGGAACGGCGAGCGCCTTGTCGGCGCGCATGGCCTTGATGCGCGCGCACGCGTACGGCGACGTCACCAGCGCGACGTGCTTCATCTGCGGCAGCGCGATGTCCGCCGCATAGCGCCCGCGGCCGGAAACGAAGCGCGGATGCTCCTTGGCGCGCCGCTTCTTGCCGACGTAGCGGAAGCGCATTTGGTCGCCGTGGCTCATTTCAGCCTCTTCGCGGCAAGACGGACCGCCTCGACGATCTGCTGGTAGCCGGTGCAGCGGCGGAGGTTGCCGCCGATCGCCTCGCGCACCTCGGCCTCGCTCGGGTCGGCGTTCTCCGCCAGCAGCGCGTGCGCGGCGACGATCATCCCGGGCGTGCAGTAGCCGCACTGCGTTGCGTGCGTCTCGCAGAAACTGTCCTGCAGCACGGAGAGACTGCCGTCCGCATTCCCCAGCCCCTCGACCGTCGTCACCTTGCGGCCGTCGGCCTGCCACGCGAACATCAGGCAGGAACGCACCGGCTCGCCGTCCAGCAGCACGGAGCAGGCGCCGCAGATGCCGTGCTCGCAGCCGACGTGCGTGCCGGTCAGCCGCGCGTCGTCGCGCAGGAAGTCCACCAGCGTGAGGCGCGCGGGCACCTCGGCGCGCAAGGCCCGGCCGTTGACCTCGAGCGAGATGGCGTGCTTCTTCTCGTCGTTCATGGCCGCGAACTTGCCTCGTCGCGCGCCGCGGCCAGTACGCGCCTGGCCAGAACGCCGGCGAGGTGCCTGCGGTAGTCCGCGCTGGCATGCAGATCGCCGTCCGGCTCGACCGCGCGCGCGACTTCGGCCGCCGCGTCGGCGACCGTGGCATCGTCCAGCAGCGTGCCGACCAGTTTCGCCGCGATGTCGGCGTGCGCCTGCGGCACTGGCGCGGACGCGGTACCCAGCGCGGCGCGCACGCACCTGCCGTCCGCGCCGAGGGCAACCTGCGCGGCGGCGGCGACGATGGCGAAGTCGCCGTGGCGCAGGCTGACCTCGTCGAAGGCGCAGCCCACACGCGCCTCACCCCAGACCGGGAAGCGGATCGCGGCCAGGCACTGCTCGGGCGAGATGGCAGTGACCATCGGCGCGAGGATGAACTCGCGCGCCGGCATTTCGGCTTCGCCCGCGGCGTCGCGCAACAGCAGCGTGGCGTCCAGCACGCAGGCGGCGAGGGGCAGCTCGGCCGACGGATCGGCGTGCACGATCGAGCCGCCGACAGTGCCGCGGTTGCGCGTCTGCGCGTGCCCGACCCAGCGCAGGGCCTTCTGCAACAGGGGCACCTGCGCGGCGAGCGCAGCGTCGCGTTCGATGGTCCGCTGGCGCACCGCGGCGCCGATGAGGGCGCTGTCGGCGCCCACCTCGACCTGGCGCAGGTCCGCGGCATCGTTGATGTCCACCAGGAACGCGGGGCGCGCCAGGCGCATCGCCATCATCGGCACCAGGCTCTGCCCGCCCGCGATCAGCTTGGCGTCGCCGCCGTGCTCGGCGAGCAGCGCGCAGGCTTCCTCGGCGGAGTGCGCACGGCGGAAATCGAACGGCACGGACTTCATTGTCTGGCGCTTCGTCCTTCGTTGCGGGGAGCGGGGGCCGCGGAAGGCCCCGGCTCCCTCGTCTTTGCATTTCAGCAGATTCGCGCCTCCGGCGACGGCAGATAGCGAAATCGCCGTGCGGTCCCGACTGGCACGCCGGAAGCAAAAGCCGGAGAATGCGGTTTTCCCTCCGCCTCCCACCATGCCTCAACCGCTCCCCAAGTCGATCGACGAAACGCAACGGCTTCTCGCTTCGGCGGATTACGTCGCCGAGCGCAACCTGGCCCAAAGGTGGTTTCAACCGCCATAATGCCCAGGATATATTCTGCCGGTACACCGTATTGCTGACTGGCCCTTTGCAAGGCAGCCTGATGTTTTTGCCAGAAACTGATGCCGCTGTTGATAT
>SXGT01386635.1_pt1 | contig 16838 bp, 16 predicted proteins | sample 3176221 | NCBI WGS metagenome assembly SXGT01 (sample SAMN11356862, study PRJNA531348) | freshwater metagenome | isolation source: freshwater sample F1-120 | place: China: Fuxian Lake, Yuxi | collected 2017-12-25 | reverse complement strand
GGAGGCGATCTACGAGTTCACCGTCGAGGAAATGCCGGTCACGGTCGCCGTCGACGCCGCGGGGAACAACGTCCACGAAACCGGCCCGCGGGAATGGCAGGACAAGATCAGGCGGTTGCTGGTCCTGACCTGACGATCGGCTGACCTTCGGGCGGCTCAGATCGGCGCGAGCACGACGCAATCACCCCCACGGCTCTTGGCCTCGGCCAGCGCGGCTTCGGCGGCCGCCAGGAGTTGCCGATGGGTGGTCCCTTCTTTTGGGACGACCACCGCCACGCCAACGCCCATGGTGACCGTGGGGAGTGACTCCGACCCGGTGTGGGCGATGACCAAGTCCGCCACATCGGCCCGGATCGAATCGCAGAACGCTACCGCGTCGGTCGGGGTGAACCGGCCCGCCAGCACCTGAGCGAATTTTTGCCCTGCCACCCGGACCGCCATGTCACCAGCGCGACGGGCATGGTCGGCCAGCACCCCACTGACGGCCACCAGAAACCGGTCGCCGGTCTCATAGCCGTATTGGGCGTTGAGCTTTTCGAACCGATCGAGGTCGAACAGCGCCAGCGTCACGGGAACCCCGAGCCGCCGGGCCCGGCTCCACTCTTGCGGCAACATCTGCTCGAAAGCCCTAACGGTGGCGAGCCCGGTCAGGGTGTCGCGCTGGTCCTGGCGGCGCTTCAGTTCGGTCACGTCGTGAGCCACCGCGTACAGCAGACCGGTGGCGGCTTCCGGAAACGACGTCCATTGCAGGTCACGGTAACTCCCGTCCTTACAGCGGTACCGGTTCTCGAAGGCGAGCGTGGTTGCGCCATTGGCCAGTTTGCTGACTTCAGCCACCGTCTCGGACCGGTCGTCGGGGTGGACGAGCTCGGCAAACGGCTGCCGGAGCAGTTCCTCGGCCGTGTAGCCGAGGGTCCTGGTGAAGGCGGGGTTGACCCGTTTGAAATAGCCGTCGGTGCCCGCGATGCAGAGCAGATCCACGGCATAGTTGAAGAACCGTTCGAGGTCGTACGCCGCATACTCACCGGTGGCCGCCGCGGTGACGGCCACGCCGCAGGCGGGGCAGTAGGTGGCGTCGAGCGGGCACGGCGCGGAACAGCGCAGGCAGAGTGGATCGGTTCGTCCCATGAGCACTCCTCGGTCGGGGACCCCGCTAGTCCGCGGGTAGGTCGCTAATCACCAGACGGGCAATCCGCCACGCACCGTCGGATTCGAGGCGCCAATCGGTGACGACCCGGCCCCGTTCGCGGACCGGGACGCCACCGTTAGGCAGTTTGACTTCGTCGAACCAGGCGAACTCGATGGCCCGGGTGCCGAGGACGATCAGTTCGTCCCGGTGCACCGCATGAAAGGTGACCGTCCGGACTTGATTGCCCCGGGCCAGGAATCCGGCAATGGCCTGGCGACCGACGACATCGGCCATTCCGGATTCGCCGAGGACCGCATCCGCGGTGAACAGACTCGCCGCCTCGTCGGGCGTCCCGTGTACCAGGGCCCGGTCGAGCGCGGCGTTCGCGGCCGCGACGGCTTGGCCGACGGGGTCGGGGCCGGCTTGGGGTGATTGGGGGTGATCGGGCATGAGAAGCGCCTCGACTTCACGGATCCCGGAAGTAAGCCACTCAGGGGGGCCCGGGCAACGGCTGCCGCGGGGGTGGGATAGATTCCGGCACTCTCACGGAGCCCCGCTTGATTCGCCGATTCGTCCTTCATGCTCCACCGGAACCCGTCCGCCGTCAGGGTGAAATCGGGATCGATCCAGTTCGCCACGAAGGCACGGATTCGGGGCGGGGCCGGTTCTCTACCGGCAGCCGCCAGGCGGGATAGATTCACCGGAGACCCCCACACCGGAAGACCACATGCGACTTCACCTCAGCCTTCTCGGGCTCGCGCTCGGCCTATCTCCCGCTCACGGCCAAGGCCCGCTCCAAGCCGAGATCAGGACCACCGCGTTCGGCGTGCCCCACGTGCTGGCGCAAGACCTGGCCGGCGCTGGATTCGGCTTCGGCTATGCCTTTGCCAAGGGCGACCTCTGCACCGTCGCCGACCGATGGGTCACCGTTCGGGGGGAACGCTCCAAATATTTCGGCGCGGAGGGAGTCCGGGACGGCCGTCAAACCGTGACCAACCTTCAGAGCGATTTCTACTGGAAACGGATCCTCGACCTCGATGTCGTCGGCGGTGAGTTGCGGCAAGCGGCGCCCCTCGGACCGACTCCGATGGTCCGCGACCTGGTCCGGGGGTACGTCGCCGGGTACAACCGGTACCTGGCCGAGGTCGGCGTGGCCGGGATTCCGGACCGGCGATGCCGCGGCAAGCCGTGGGTCAGGCCGATTACCGAAGAAGATGTGTACCTCCGGGCACTCCATTGGAACATCTATACCAGCGCCCGATGGATCGGGCCGATGAACGACGCCCTGCCTCCGTCGGCGGGGCCGCGGAGGTCGGGGCCGAGCCAAGGATCCGGTGCGGCCACGGAGGCCGCCCCGCCGCAGCTCACGATGAGCAATCTGATCGCCCTCGGCAAAGACGGCACCGACAACGGCCGGGGCATGTTGTTCGCGAATCCGCACTGGCGCTGGCATGAGCCGGAACGGTGGTTCGAGGCTCACCTCAAGGTTCCGGGTGTGCTCAACGTCTACGGCGCGGTCCTCGAGGGGCTGCCGTTCTTCATCTTCGGGTTCAACCAGCACGTGGCGTGGACCCACACCGCCAGCGTGCCGAAACGGGAGACGGTGTATCAGCTTCGGCTCGCCCCCGGGGCGGCCACGTCCTACGAGTACGAGGGCCAGGTCCGGCCGATGACCCCGCGAACCGTGTCGGTCGACGTTAAGGAGAGCGACGGACGGCTGACCACCCGGCGGCACACCTTCTACGAAACCCATTACGGGCCGGTCATCGCCGACGCCAACTTCGAGTGGACTCCGGCCGCGGCCTACGCGGTCCGGAGCGTCACCATGAGTTTCCGCTGGCTCAACCAGCAGATGGGGATGATGGTGGCCGGCTCGGCTCAGGAACTCGACGAAGCCGGGAAGCGGTACCAGGCCTTGGGCTGGCTCAACACGGCCGCCGCCGATGACTCGGGCCGGGTGGTCTACGGCGACCGGTCGGCGGTCCCGAACGTGACCGACGCGAAGATCAAACAATGCGTCACGACCGAAACGGGCCAGCGGCTCTGGGCCCAGCAACAACTGGCGGTGCTCGACGGCTGGCGGGCGGACTGTGAATGGGCCACCGACCCCGACGCGGTGGTGCCCGGCATCATGGGCCCCGGCCGCCTCCCGGCGTTGGCCCGAACCGATTACGTCACCAACTCCAACGACAGCCACTGGAGCAACAACCCGGCCCAGCCGCTCGAGGGATTCGACCGGATCATCGGTGATGAGCGCACGCCCCGAAGCCTCCGGACCCGGAACGGCCTCCAGAAAATCGTGGGGCGGCTGGCCGGCACCGACGGCAACCCTGGCCGTGGCTTCAGTCTCGAGCAGCTCGAGCGGATCACGATGGACAACCGGGTCCTCTCGGGCGACCTCTGGCGAGACTCGTTGGTGGCGCACTGCCGGCGGATGCCGAACCAGAAGGGCATCCCGGAGGCCTGCGATGTCCTGGCGGCGTGGGACCTGACCGATAATCTCGACAGCCCCGGTGCCGTGCTCTGGCGGCGGTTCATGGAAAACCTCGGCGGTAACCCGGCGCCGGACGCCGAGTTGTTCACGGTGCCGTTCGACCCGAAGGAACCGGCCACCACGCCGCGCGGGCTCAATACCGCCAACCCCCGGATTACCCGGGCCTTCACCTCCGCGATTGCCGACCTCCGCGATTCCGGCATCCCGTTAGGCGGGATGCTCCGGAGCTATCAGATCGAAGACCGGGCCGGGAAGCGGATCCCGATTCACGGCGGCCCGGGGCAGACCGGGCAATACAACCTGATGAGCTTCCAGTCGGGCTGGGTCCCGGGGAAGGGATGGAACACCCCGGTGCATGGATCGAGCTACATCCTGTGGGTCCAGTTTACCGACCGGGGGCCGGTGGCCCGTTCGGTGCTGGCGTCGTCGCAGTCGGACAACCCCGATTCGCCGAACCACGGGGACCAAACGGTGTTGTTCTCGGAAAAAAAATCGAAGTCCGTTCTGTTCGAGGAGGCCGCGATCCGGGCCGACCGACAACTCACGACGAAGCGTCTCTGCTCGATGCCAAGCGGCAGGGCCTGCCGGTAGCCGGCCGCTCAGAGCGCTCGCACGACGAGGATCACCGCGATGGCCAAGCCCAGCCCGGTCTTGGCCACCGTCGCGGCGGTTTTCCCGACTAGTGATCCCCAGGCGGCCCGGCCCGCTTGGCCGTGATCGCGCGCCACCGAGTACTCGACCACCAGCGCGCCGACGAACGAACCCAGGAAGGCGCCAACGACCGAGCCGACGATTGGAATCGGCACCCCCATGACCGCCCCAGCCAAACCACCGAACAAGGCGCCCCAGCCGGCCCGGGAAGAGCCACCGTACTTCTTGGTGTAGCGGGCGGTGAGGGTGAACTCGAGAATCTCGGCGACGGTGGCGAGACCGGCGGCAACTCCGATCGCCGCCCAGCCGATTGGGGGCGGGACGATGACCAATTGGTGAACGACGCCCGCCGCGAGCATCAACCAGAGGCCCGGCAGCCCGAGCGGGATCAGCAGCAACCCCACCAGTTGGGCCCCAATCAGCAACGCTATTGCCATTGCTCGAACAGCGTCCGGAACGCGGGCGGCCAGGGCTCCGGTTTTCGCGACTCGTTGCCAACGAGCACCTCCACGAACTCGGCGATCGCGACGCACCGCCCGCTCGCAAACACCGCTTGGCCGATAACGACCGAGGTACCGCCGATCCGTTGCACCCGGGTCCCGACCTTCACTTCGTCACCAAGCCGGGTTTCGTCGAGATACTGAATGTGGGCATCGACCAGCACGATGACCGGACCGCGATAGTCGGCCGTCAACGGCTGGATGGGCAGCTCGAGCGCCACCCGGCCGTCTTCGAGCCACCCGGCCAAGTTGACGTTGTTGACATGACCCAGGAGGTCGAGATCCCGAAACCGGATCAGGACGGGCGTCCAGTGTCGGAACGACGCCGGATCTTTGAGAGTTGGGTCGATGCGGTCCGCCATGACCGCGAAAGCTATCGCGAAGCTCTGGGAAACTGAACGGCCCGGACTATGTTCAATGATGCGATCACCGCTACCCCTCGCTGTTCTGATCCTACTCAGCGTCGGATCCGCGACCGAGGCCCAGCCTCCGGCCGCTCCAGTCGTCATTTATCTCCACGGCCGGATCATCGAAGAGCAGGGCCCGGACGCGGTGAGTCCCGAGTTTGGGGCCTATGGCTATCACGCCATCCTCGACTCGCTCCGCGCCGGCGGCTTCCAGGTCGTAAGCGGTCTTCGGCCTCGGGGCGCCGACATGGACGAGTCCGCCGCCCGGGTGATCCTTCAGATCGATAGCCTGCTCAAGGCGGGAGTGACGCCCGCCCGGATCGCCGTCGTCGGCTTTTCCAAAGGCGGGGGCATTGCCATGTTGGCCTCGGCCCGGCTCCGGCGGAGCGACATCACGTTCGTCTTCATGGCGTCCTGCAGTGAAGCCAACGCCGAACTCGACCTCCGGGGCCGGCTCCTGTCCATCTACGAGGAATCCGACCCCCTCGGCCGGTCGTGTTCGGCGGTTTTTGCCCGAACCCCCAAGGGGTCGGTCGTGGCCGAGCGGCGAATCGCCACCGGATTGAAGCATGGGGCCTTCTATCAGCCCCGGTCCGAGTGGCTCGAACCGGTTCGCGCCTGGATTCTCCGCAGACAGTAACGCATTATTCGACAAGAGTTTAGCCAACAGCAGGAGGAGATGATACCCAGGTGAGGCTCGGGTGACCGGCCGGCGTAGTTTGGGATTGTCCTGGCCACCCAAACTTCGATCGGAGTCTTCCAAATGCGCCCGACGCCACTCGTCCTGTTTGCCCTCCTTGTCGCTCCGGCCGTCCAGGCCCAAACCCGGTTCAGCTTTGCCCCCCAGATCGGCTTCTACATCCCAACCGAGAAGCTCCAGAGCCTCGCGACGTCAGGCACCGTCGAATCCCTCGAGGGCGGTCCGTCGTTTGGGGCTCGCATCGGAGCCACGTTCGGGAAGCACCTCGGGGTCTCGTTCAGCGGCAACTACGTCCCGACGACCTACGAGCTCGGGTCTGGAAGCAGTCTCCAGAAGCGGGACGCCAAGCTCTTTACGGGCGCGGGCCAATTGGTGGTCTTCATTCTCCCGATCACGAGCCCGCTGACCCTCTTCGTCAACGGCGGGGTCGGGATGATCAGCCGGGGCGGGGTGGCGTTCACCAGCGCGGCCAAATCCAGCTACATCACCGGCCTCCTCGGCGCCGGTGCGGCATTGCGGCTCGGCGGCATCGGTGTGAGCGTGGGCGCCGACCTTTACAGCTACAACGCCGACTACCTGGGCACGACCCAGACCAGCAGCAAGCTCAAGCAGAAGGACATCCACCTCAAGTTCGGATTTGGAGTACCTTTTGGGGTCAGCTCCAAATGAACGGGGGACGCCCGGATGGTCCATCGAGAACCTCATCGCACGGGTCGCATCGGGTGGCTTCGAGCCGGCGTGCTCGGGGCCAACGACGGGCTGATCAGCACCAGCAGTCTGGTGGTGGGCGTTGCGTCGGCGGAGCCAAGCCGTGAGGCCATCCTCCTGACCGCAGTGGCGGGGCTGGTGGCCGGGGCGCTGTCGATGGCGGCGGGGGAATACGTCTCGGTCAGCTCCCAAGCGGACACCGAAACCGCCGATCTGGCCCGGGAAAAGCGCGAACTCGCCGAGTCGCCCGGGTTGGAGCACGCCGAGCTGACTCGGATCTACCAGGGCCGGGGTCTCAGCCCCGAGTTGGCCGCTGAGGTCGCCCGGGCGTTGGCGGCCCACGACGCGCTCGGCGCCCATGCACGCGACGAACTGGGAATGTCTGAGGGCACCCTGGCCCGCCCGATTCAGGCGGCGCTGGCCTCGGCGGGGGCGTTCGCGATCGGGGCAGCGCCGCCCGCGCTGCTGGCCGCCCTGCTCCCGTCGAGCAGCCTCACGTTGGCATTGGTCGCCACGACGTTGGTCCTGTTGGCCGGCCTGGGCGCGCTGGCCGCGCGGCTTGGCGGGGCCCCGGTGTTGGCCGGCACCGTGCGGGTGGCATTTTGGGGCGCCGCGGCAATGGGCGCGACGTCCCTGGTGGGCCGGTTGTTCGGGGGCGTCGCCGTCTAACAAAAGGGAGCCTTGATGAAGCTCGTGAGCCGCGGCCTTTCGGCGCTGGTTGGCGTTGCCCTCCTGTATTTCCTGCTGGCCCCGGTACCGATCGAACCGGCCCCCTGGACCCCGACCCCGAACGCCGGATTCACCGGTCCGTTCGCGCCCAACTCGCTCCTGACCGCCGCCGATACGATCCTGATGCCGGGGCCGGGACCCGAGGATGTGACGATCGGACCCGACGGCGGGATCTACGCCGGGCTCGCGAACGGGACGGTGGTTCGGATCGACCGGGCCACCGGGCTGGTTGACTCGATCGCGAATACCGGCGGGCGGCCGCTTGGAGTCCGATTCGACCGGGCCGGAACGCTGATCGTGGCGGATGCCGTGCGCGGCTTGCTGGCGCTCGGGCAGAGCGGAGCAGTGACCGTGCTGGCCGATAGCGGCGGCGGAAGGCGGTTGGTCTTTACCGATGCGCTCGACATCGCGCCCGACGGTACGATCTGGTTCTCGGATGCTTCGCAACGATGGGGAGTGGCAACCGGCGGGCTGCTGGACTTCTGGGAGAGCCGGCCGACCGGCCGATTGCTTCGGTACGACCCGGCCTCGAGAGCCACCACGGTGGCGCTCGACTCGGTCGATTTCGCCAACGGGGTCGCCGTCGGCCCGGGCGGCGGTTGGTTGTTGTTGAACGAGACGATGACGGGGCGAATCCTCCGCTACTGGCTGGCGGGACCGCGGGCCGGTGAGTCGGAGATCTTCCTCGAGGGATTACCTGGCGTGCCGGACAACATCGGGTACGATGGCCAGGGCATATTCTGGGTTGGCCTGTACGCGCCGCGGAGCGCGGAAACCACGAAGATCCGATCGATGTCGCCGTTCCTCCGAAAGATGCTGTACCGGGTTCCGGAGCGGTTCCGGGTCCGGGAGGCGGAGGCCTATGGGATGGTGATCGGGATCGATACCACGGGACAGGTTCGCTACAATCTCCAAGATCCAACCGGCCGGTTCCACGCGACCACGGGCGCCGTGGTCGCGGGCGATACGATCTACGTCAGCACGCTCACCCGGAACGTGCTGGCCCGAGTCGTGGTGCCGCGGTAACGGGAAGGTCCGCCGAATCAGGGCACCCCCGGCGGTGGCGACACCTTTTCGATCGTGACGGTCGTTTGCTCGGTGATCTTCTTGATCGTCCCGTATCCGGTCCGGTCCTTCATCGTGACCGGCGCGCTCGGCAGGCTGCACACCGTCTTGACGGCATTGACCGCGGCACACTCACCCGGCGCGGTGAACATGAAATTGTCCTCCGCGGCGTCCAGCTGCTGATCGAGATTCGGCACGACCCCGGCCATCTGCTTCATCATCTCAGCGGGCGTGGCGTTCGGATTCTTCGCCATGTAGTCCTGCATCGCTTGGAGCTTCGCCAAGTCCATCGCCCCCGCCGGCGAGGGCATGGCCGGCATTTTGGCCCCGAGCTTCGCCCCCGGTTTGCCCAGGTTGTTCGACATGTCGATCGCCGCCTGTTGATTCGCCGACGGGGCCACGGCGTTCTTGCCCTCACCATGCATCTTGATCCAGGCGGGAACGAAGATGGATTCATGGCTGTCCGGCAGGTCGCGCCACCGGCCGAGGGGATCCTTGCACCGGGTCGCGATCGAGTGGAGCTCGTTGCCCGCGGGGGTGATGCTCACGCCGAGCTTCGGGGTCGGCGAGGACGTAATGCCGAGCCAAAACGAAAACAGGGTGTAGGGCAGCTCGACCGTGGTGACGATGCAATCGGGCCGGGTGATCCGAGCGGAGCCTTTGGTCCAGTAGATCGGCGCGGTCAGGTCCTGGATGCCCGAGGTGAAGTCGTACCCGGCCTCCCCGTTATCGGGGGCCAACCCGAAGGTGATGCTGCCCTGACCGGCAATCGTGCTCGACACTCCTTGGAGCTCGGTGTCCTCGATCGTCATGGTGGACGCGAGGCTGACCTTGTAGTAGGTGCACCCGGCCGTCTCTTTCAGCACTTCCTTCGGGTCCGACGGCGGTGCTCCCGGCTTGCCCGGTTGCGCCAGGGCCGCCGTGATGGCGGCCGTGGATTGCTTGACGTCGGGCCGGAGGCACTTGGGGTGCACACTGATGGCGGGCGGCAACGCCGGCGGCGCTTGGGTTGGCAACTGGCCGGGCTTGGCCGGTACTTGCCCGACCGCAACCGGGCCAGCGAGTGTCATCACCACGGTTGTCGCGACGATCATCGTTCGCACAGTGTTCTCCCTTGGTTACAGCGTGGGTTGATCCTCTCCTTGAGAGGCCAGGAATCCGATTCGTCCGCGCCCGTCAGCGCGGCGTTTGGCCTTTGAGCCTGACGACGTGGCCGCGAGTCAGCCCGTCGCCCTGAACGATTTTCGCGGTACTGAACCGCTCCAACACCGTCTCGATCACGATCGTGCCCACGAGCCGCTCCGGCGCACCGAGGGACTGGCCGGTGGCCGGATCGATCAACGCCTCTCCCGCTTCGTAGACCTCGAGCTCGAGCCCCGGCTGCATCCCGTCATTCCCGGTGGCCCCGACGTAGACCACTCCGTTCCGGACGTCGACGACCCGGGCGCTCCACCGCATCTTCGGCATCCCCGTCAACAGGCCGACCACCGCCTCCTGTAAGGCCTGGCGCGAGGCCTGGCCTAACGGCGTCGTCATGGTGGCGTCGGCGCTGTAGCTCTTCTCGCCCCGGACGAGGTCGGCCGCAATGCCGGTTTGACTCGCCTTCCCCTTCCCCTTGGTGGAATAGAGGATCTGGCCCGAGGCCGCGTCGATCAGGCGGAGGTCGATGATCACCTCGGCGCTCACCTTCTCAGCCGCGACACCGAGCCCTTTGATGACGTTGGTGGCACTCCCGCCGACGTTGGACTTGCTGAAGGTGAACCCGGTGATATCGCCAACGATCAACACCTGGGCCCCGAGCAGCGCGCCCTGCGGCGCCGCCGTCTCCTTGGTGGCCTTGGCCTGGCCGATGGCCTGCTCCTGCTCGATCTGCTGCATCGCCGCCCGCTCCAGCACGATGAACCGGTTGGTCCGCACCAGCACAGACGTGAGCATTTCGGTCAGGCCGCGGGCAAACTCGCTCGGCGGCGGAATCGCGACGGTCACCGTCGTCTGAGTGCCGACCTGCGGCTGGCCGTAGGGCTGCTGATACTGGGGCGGCGGCATCGGCTGGCCCGGGATACCCATGGTCGTGGTCTGCATCTTGAGCGCGGAACCCGAGAGGTCCATCACGGCGACCCGGAGCCGTTGGGTGGGTTGGCTCTGAGCCTGGGCCATGCCTACGCCGACTAAGAAGAGGGCCAGGACGGTTTTCACGGCACCACCACCGTGACTTGACCCGGGGGCTTGGGGCTCTGCCGCATCAACGAGAACAACGGCGTCAACGTGAAGGTGTGAACGCCTCTCGGGACGAGGCTGAGCGTTTGGCTCAGCGGTCCGGCGGCCCGAACGCCGTAATACCCTATGGGCATCATCTGCGGCTGGTAGAGACCGTAGCTCGATTCGATCCGGTAGTCCGTGGCGCCGGCAAAGCCGAACCAGTTGAGGGTCACTTTGCAGCCCGCGTCGGTACAGGCGCCGAGCGTGGCAGTCGGCACGGGGCTTTCGGGGGCCGCAGCCGTCACAGTATTCACAACCGTTTGGCCGGCGACTCCGGCCACGATTTTGGTGACTCGGTACGAGTATGGGGTCCCAGGGGTTAGTCCCTCGTCATGGATGCCGGAGCCGGAGCCGAAGCCGAACGTGCAACCGGCGGATTGCCATGTCGCCGACCCCATCGGCGCCCGTTCCACCCGGATCGGGCTGGCGTCGGTAGCCGAGGAACTGGCGTGGACCCCGTAGATGCTCGGCCCCTGCGACGTCAGCGACACGATTGGCGCCGGCCCGAGTATCGGGACCGGGACCCAACATTCCTGAAACGGGGTCGCAGTACTGTTTTTCGTGGTCGCGACCGACAGAACTCCACCCGGCCAATACCGGGCCGCCACCGAGACCCAGTAGGGCTGGGTGCTTCCGCTGGGCGGCAGCACGTTCACCAGCCGGGCCTCGGTGAAGGGGGCGTTCACCTCGGTACTGCCGACGAGGGACTGTTGCGTCCCCATCGCCACCTTCACCAGGTACCCGGTCGCGTACGGGACCGGCGCCCACGACACCCGGACGTCGGTCCCTTCTTGCCGGGGATCCACGCCCAAAGGCTCGTTGAGCCTCGGGGTCACCCGGGGCACGATCGTGACACCGGGTATCCCGAGCGGGACTTCCCCTCGGAGCCCAACCGGAAACAGCGCCGTCACTCGGTAGTAGTAGAGCATGCCGCCCGCGGCATAGTTCAAGGCGGCGGCCGGGGCGGTCACTTCGGTGCCCCCTTTGGGATCGAGCATCAGCGCCGTCCACGGGCCTGACGGACTGAGGGCCTGCTCCACGGTGTAAGACCCGGCCCCGTCCACCGGCTTCCAACTGACGGTTACCGCCAGCGGCGTTGCCCACACCGAGACAATCGGCGGACTCAAGGCGGGAAGAGTCCGAGTTTCGCCCCGCTGGGCTGCCACGCCGGCAGCAGGCGCCACCCCGATCACCGCGCTGAGAATCGTCGCCATCCGTTTCATTTCGGTCTCCCGAGTGAATTAATCCGCCCGGCGGCGGCCATTTGGCCGGCCTGCCGGGCCCAAATCGCGACCGCCGCGGCGCCGAAACACCGCGCCGCCTTCGCCGCGGCCGGACCATTGAGCCCAACCTCGCCGGCGCAGTGTTTGAGGGCCCGAACGCCCCGCTGATCCATCACCATGCCGAACCGGAGCCCCACACCCGCCAGCGACCCGAGCGAGAGGAGCGCACCGATCAGCCGAAACCGACCGAAGGGCATCATCGGACCTCGAAGGTGACGACGGCCGGGGCCGCGAAATCGCCGACGTCGTTCGGCTGGAACAGGGCCACCAGTTTCCACGAATACATCCCGGGATTGAGCGGGGTCTCGAACACCACCCGGTCGGCCGACCACTCGGCGGCATTGGCGGCCGAAACCCGATGCTCGGTTGTGGTAACCCGCCAGGTGCGCCGGTCGGTAATGGCACCGAGGAGGAGGTAAGCATCGGCGCCGCCGACCGACGCCCACTCGAACCGGACCCGCGGTGAGCCGACTTCCGCCAGCCCAAGAACCTGGCTCGCCCGGACCCGCTCCGGGTTCCGGATCTCGGAGGGACACCGCACCGGGCCCTTCGTCGACTCGACCGCCGATTTGTGATCGGACCCGCAGCCCTGCCCCACCAAGACCGTGGATCCAGAGGCCAGGCCCAGGGTCAGAAGCCCAAGGACTCGCGCGGTCGAGGTCATGGCGCCACCCGCTCGGCGTAGTTGTTCGAGGGCATCGGGTCGGGAGTGTCGCTCAACACGAACGCCGCCACCCGCATCAGGACATTCGGCGCGGGTGCGCTGGTCGCGATCGTCACTTCGCGCACTCCGCGGACCTGGATGTCGCCCAGATCGCATGAGACATGGGCGTTGACGGCCGCGTGCCCAGGGATCGTGCTCGCCCGGCAACCGGGGGCGAGCCGCGATACCCCGACTCCCACTGGCAACAAGATCTCCAGCCGGGTGTTCCGGGCATCACCGTCGTTGTCACTGGTGATCACGATCCGGGCGTTGAGCGATCGCCCCTTCACGGCCAGAAGTTCGATCGACTGAATCCGGACGTCGGCCTGCCAGCCCGGCTGGCCCGCGGCGGGCATCGAGCCCCGAAGCGAAGCGACGACGCCGAGGCCGACCACACTGAGGAGCGAGTTCATGGTTTGAAGTCGGCCGGAAGCCGGATGATCTCGACCTTGGAGCCGCCGAGTTTGGGGGCCTTCTTCTTGGGATCGAGTTCCGAGGGATACACCCCCAGCGCCCGAAGCCGCGGCTCCTGGATCCCGGCCACCAGGAAGTGGGCCCAGAGTTTCTGGATCCGGCGCCGGGCAATGACCGTGTCGGCCGGGTTCTTCCCGTCCACTTCAGCCGGGATGTTCAGGAGATAGTCGCCCTCGATGGCCTGGAGGGCCTCGGCCAGGGCGGCGATATCGTCTTCGAAGCCTTCTTCGAGGGCATCGCTCCCGGCGATGAACTTGACGCCTTTGAGCACCAGCTTACCGTGGGCGAGATCCTTGATCATCGCCTCCTTGTTCTGTCCCTTCCCAAACAGCGCCTTGACGCCCTTACCGACCAACGGCGCCGCCATGGTGGCCCCGGTGATCATGGCCCCCGCCGGGGTCGCCCCCATGATCATCTTGCCGACGTTCGGCTGGCCGCCCGGGACCTGACCGGAAGGGTCTTGACCCATCGCGGCCTGCGCGGCCGCTGCCTGCGCGATCGCCGTTTGGTACTCGGCGGCCCCAGCCGCTGGAACGCCGGCCGCCTGCTCCGGCGGGACGCATACCAATCGGGCCCCCACTGCGGCCTGGGTGGCGGCCGGGTCGAGCCGCTTGCCCATCAGCTTCTTCTTGGCCGCGGCCACCAACGTCTGACCGGCCGACGGACTGAACACGACCCCCTGGCCAACCCCCGGCGCCACCGATCCCGCCCGCGCCGGCGTGGTTCCGGCCGGACACGAGACCCCGGCCAAGTCGCCGGTCCCGAGGAGCCCTTCGAGGCTCTTTCCCTTGGAGCCCAAGAGGGCATCCGCCGCCGCCGCCGCCGCGCTGGTGGCCGCCGTGTCGAGGGCCTTTCCAGCCAGTTGCTTCACCGCGTTGGGCTTGGCCGTCTGCCCCTCCACCTGCCCCCCCATCCCCACCAACAACCCCACCACCATCCCCATCCGAACGCCGAGCGCCGACCGCCGAGTGCCGAGTGCCGAGTGCCGAGTGCCGAGCTTCATCTTCCCTCCCCTGTTCTGGTGCTTGCGCCGCTTGGCGCGGCTCCACTAGAATCGGAAGGCAAGATCGCGGCACCCCATCATTCCGGTTTCATCCGGGGTCTCACCTTCCTATCATTTGGGCGTAACGTGTTGCGGCTGCGTACGTTCGGCGGACTCTGGATTGAGAACGCGACGGTCGGCGCGGAGGCCGGGGCCCGCCCGAGACGGCTGGCGGTGCTGGCGATTTTGGCGGCGGCCGGCCCCAAGGGTCTGACCCGGGAACGTCTCCTCGGCATCCTCTGGCCGGACAGCGAGCCCGAACGGGCCCGCCATGCCCTGTCCCAAACCCTCTATAACCTCCGGCGCGATGTCGGGGCCGACGTCGTCATCGCCACAGCCCAAGACCTCCGGCTCGACCCGGCTCTGATCGGTTCCGACCTGGCCGACTGCCGGGCCGCGATTCGGGCCGAAAACTGGGCGGCGGTAGCGGAGCTTTATGAGGGGCGGTTTCTGGAAGGGTTCTACCTCGCCGACGCGGATGAATTCGAGCGGTGGGTCGAAGCGGAGCGATTGGCGATTGCCGGGGAGGCCGCCCGGGCTCTGGAAGCCGGTGCCCGGGCGGCAACCGACCGGGGCGCCGCGGTTGGACTGTGGCGGCGCCTCACGGTCCTCGATCCGCTGAGCGGGCGGTTTGCCGCCGGCTACGTTCAGGCCTTGGTCGCGGCCGGCGAGCGGGCGGGAGCCCTCGCGCATGCCAAGGCGTACGAGGCCACCCTCGAGCGGGAGTTGGGCACCGCACCGGACCCGTCCGTCGCCCGGCTCCTGGAGCAACTCCGCGAACCGGCGAAGCGGTCCCCGGCCGCTCCGCCGTCGGGATCTGCTCCCGAACCGCCGATCAAGGTTGCCGGGCCGGCATCGCCACCTCCGATCCAAAAGCCGGCCGTCGGTCGCCGCTGGCTTGGGATCGCGGCCGGGATTGCCGGGTTGGCCGTCGTTGGACTATGGTGGGTCCAGACCGCCGGGCCGAAGCGGGCCGATGGGCCGCCGGTCCTCGCGGTCGGGAGTCTCCGGGACTTGACCGCCACCGACTCGACGCCGTTAGGCGGGGTCCTGAGCGAGATGTTGACGACCAGCTTGGCCCGGCTGACCGACATCCAGGTCGTGGCCCATTCCAGGATCCTGGAGCTGATGTCGCCCGAGGACGCTTCGGAGCGGGGCCGCGCCGAGGCAGCGCGCCGGGCCGGCGCCGGCCAAATCCTCGAGGGCGAGGTGACGATGGTCGGCCGGGATTCAGTGGCTCTCGCCCTCCGGCGGGTTGACCTTGCCACCGGGGTGGTGCAACGCGGCTACCGGGTGGTGGGCGTCGACCGGTACGCGGTGATCGACAGCCTCACCACCGCGATCGCGAGTGATCTCCGGGTCGAGGCCCCGCTCGGCGCGCTCGCGGATGTGTCGACCCGTTCGCCGATTGCCTATCGGCTCTACGAAGACGGCCTCCGGGCCTCCCTCCAGTCCGATGCCCGGTCGGCCCACCGGTTGTTCCGATCGGCCATCCAAGAAGACTCCACCTTTGCGATGGCGACGTACCACGCGTGGCGCACCGCGGCCATGATCGCGGATCCGGGACTCGATTCGTTAGGCGTTCGTGCCCTCCGGCTGGCTTCCCGGACTCCGGACCGTGACCGTCTCGTCATCATCGCCCACGTCGGAGCTTCCCAGGGCGATCTCGGCGCGCTGGCGGCGGCCGAGTCGCTCGCGGTTCGGTATCCATCCGATCCCGAGGCACTGATCCGGGCCGCGGACGTGCTCCACGCCGCCACCCCGAACCTGGCTCGCACCGCCCCGCTCTTGAACCGGGCGGTGGCCATCGAGTCCGCCACGGGACCGAGGAGCGCCCTCGTTTGCCGGGCCTGCGAAGCGCTCGCCGCCTTGGTATCACACGCCGTCTGGGCCGATTCGACCGCGTTGGCGGAGCAGACCATCCGGCGGTGGACCGGCCTTCAGCCGGCCGGCCATGCCAGCTGGGTTGCCCTGGCGGACCTGAAACTGGCCCAGGGACGCGAGGCCGAAGCAGCCCGGGCGCTTCGAACGGCCGACTCCCTGGGCCGGCCGGCCGGGGGTCCCTCCCCGGAGGACTTCTCGTGGCAATTGCGGAGCGATCGACCGGAGGCGGTTACGGCGCGGTGCAGCCGAGACCTCCCGGACGCGTTGGCGGAGGTCTTCCGCGAGATGCGGTGGTGGTGCACGATCGGGCTCCGGATGCAGGGCCGCTATCGTGAGGCACTCCGCCTGGCGCGGGCGGGAATCGTTCCCGGGGCTCCAAAACCCCGGTCCGAGATGGGCATTGAGCCGATTCAGGCCGCGTGGCTCGACTTCGAGATGGGGCGGCCGCTGGCCGCGGGGCTCCAGTTCCGTCGGTTTGCCGCGGAAGGGGAGACCCGGAACTTGCCGCCCGGGTTGGTGGCCCGGACCGCTGCGTGGAATCTGACCTTGGCCGCCACCGCGTTGAGCGCTACCACGGACACCTCGGAACTTCGGGGGCTGGCGGATTCCGTCGAAGCGATCGGCCGGCAGAGCCTGTTCGGGAGGGATCCGCGACTGCACCGCTTCATTCGGGGCTTGGCTTTGGCACGCGCCGGGCGGCTGGAAGACGCGGTGCTCGCGTACCGAGCAGCGCTCACCTCACCGTCGTTCGGTTATACCCGGATCGGCTACGAACTCGGCAAGTCGCTGTTGGCGCTGAACCGTCCGGCG
>SXGT01234660.1_pt1 | contig 16847 bp, 18 predicted proteins | sample 3176221 | NCBI WGS metagenome assembly SXGT01 (sample SAMN11356862, study PRJNA531348) | freshwater metagenome | isolation source: freshwater sample F1-120 | place: China: Fuxian Lake, Yuxi | collected 2017-12-25 | reverse complement strand
GTGAGTGGAGGTAACATAGACATGGGTTACGTTCTCCTTATGTTCGTATCATACACGAACAGAAAACGAACACTATCTTGGGATGGGGATAACCGAAAAATTTCTAAAATTACGTAGGTCTTTCCGGCTTTCGAGCTTCTTTTGATCGTGCTATCGTGAGTTGACCCCCAATCTTTTTTAAATTTACCAGCGAGGATTTCGATATGTTAGAGAAAACGATTTCAGCGTTTTGCAGAAAATGCTTGATGACGCTTTTAGGCGTAATAACAAAGAGTTACGTTTTGAGTTTAAGGAGGCGTTGGAACAAAATAACATCGATCTCAAGCGAGATCTTAGTGACGAGATGCGTTCTCTTATATTAGCTTCTGAAAAGCAGGTTATTCATACTATTACTGAGTTCATCAACAGCAATATCGTGATTTAAATCGACGAACTTCAAACAGACATGATTATAGTCAAAAATCATCTCAAACTCGCATAAACATAAACGCTCCCCGTCGGGAGCGTTTATGTTTATGCGAGCCAGATTATTTACGGAGGACTAGGGCCGTAGTGTCGCGCAGCCAGTCTACTGAGCTATCGCTTTCGAAGCGCATGATTTGCGGCGCAATTCCAGCTTGATCGAGCTCTTCGGCGAGCTTATCGAGGCGAACACGGAACTGCCAATCTCGTAGTTCGGCTGTACCTTCAAGTTCCGGAGGATGCACAATATGCATCGCGATGCCCTTATCATTCAAAGCACTGAATGAATTCTTGATGGTGGCCAATTGTTCGGCATCTGTCAGGAATTTGAGCAGGGCGTGGCTGATAACAACATCGTAAGGCCCATTCGGCAACGGCTGAGTGACGTCATGTTGTATGACGCCTTCGGCTCCGGCAAGATGCTCGGTATCGATATCGAGAAGTGTAAACTCTATTTTTTGATTGAATAGCTCACTCAAGATTTTCTGATACATCGGGATATAGCGCTTGTCAGAGGTTCCAAGGACGACGACTTTTAGTTCTGATTTTGCAGTCTGGAAACGACTGGTTTCAAAAATATACTGGAGAATAGATTTTTTTGTTGATTCCATGTTTTCGATCCAGCTGTCAGGCTGACTACCATATTCGGCGTAATGCGCTTTGAGGATGTCCTTGGGCAACATAAAGTATATAAAGTATATTAGCGTTGGCGACCAGATTTTTGGTGACCACGTGACTGGGGACGAGATTTACGCTTTTGGGGTTCGTAACGATAGGCTGGCTCATCTTCTTCGTCCGTGCTAATGCCGCGTGGCATATCAGGAGTGGTTGCCCCGACGGCACCGTCGGGGTTGAAAGTATCCTCACGGCGCACAAACGGTGGGCGAGGGTTAGCTTGCTTGGTGCGCACACCGCGATCAACAAAGCGACCAAAGCCGCGGCCACGAGCGTTCATAGCTGGGCGGCTACCACGGCGTTCGTCACGGTCTTCACGACCACCACGAGGAGCTGGGGCAGCAACTTCGATAAGCTTCTCTGGCATCTTGCTGATGTTCAAGCGGTTGCGAATCAAGCGTTCGATAGCTCGAATTTCATCACGCTGATCTGGGGTGGCAAAAGAGATGGCGCGACCAGTGGTGCCGGCCCGGCCAGTGCGGCCTATGCGATGCACATAGTCTTCGGCGTTATCTGGGAGGTCCATGTTAATGACGAGACCGATACCCTTTACGTCGATACCGCGCGCAGCGATGTCGGTAGCTACAAGCACACGATACTTGCCGGTTTTGAAGCCATCGAGAGCCTGACGGCGTTGTGACAATGAACGGTTTGAATGAATTTCAGCGGCGGTGTGGCCCATGTCTTGCACGGCCTTGCAGGTCTGACGAGCGCCGTGTTTGGTGCGTGTAAATACCAGCACCGTACCAGAGAAGTCGGCCAGGATAGTGGCCAACAAACTACGCTTTTTTGATTTTTCAACAATAAACAGTTCTTGCTCAACACGCTCAGCGGCGGTGCCGGCTGGGGCGACTTCAATACGCACTGGCAACTTCATGTGTTGAGTGGCGATTTTCACAATGTCGTTAGGCATGGTGGCCGAGAACAACATGGTCTGACGTTCTTTGGGAACGGACAATAAAATTTTATTGATCTGTGGCGCAAAGCCCATGTCTAGCATGCGGTCAGCTTCGTCGAGAACCAAAATTTTCATGTCACTCAAATTGACCGTGCGTTGCTCGAGGTGATCGATCAGACGACCTGGAGTAACCACGAGTACATGGGGATTGGTGCGCAGGGCACGTTTTTGTTTTTCAATGTTTTCACCACCGATGAGTACGACGGTACGCATACCGATCTTGGCGCCAATTTTGCGCAAAGACTCTTCAACCTGAAGCGCGAGTTCACGGGTAGGTACGATGATGAGACCGCGACCCTTGAACATGGCCAAACGTTGAATCATCGGAATACCGAAAGCTAGGGTTTTACCCGTTCCAGTTTGTGCGATACCAATCACGTCCTGGCCCTGAATGGCAACCGGGATAGATTTTTCTTGAATTGGCGAGGGTGTTTTATAACTCGCGGCGTGGAGGATCGAAAGGATGGTTGGGTTAATACCTAAACCGGTAAAACCCGAAGAGGGAGTAGTAACTTGTTCTGACATAACATTTGAGGACTTTTTCATTTGCGACGAGTTCTAGGCGCGGGGAAGAAAATTCTGAGGCGTATGTAACCATACGGTGAGGAATTTTCGGGGCCCCGCAACAACGAAATCGTCCAAATGGAAAGTCCGATTGATTATTCATGACTCTAACCCCGGTAAGTCATGACGTAACGTCAGCCCCGACGCCCCTTCGGGGTCGGGGTCCCGACTTGGCCGTGGCCAACGTCGGGACTTGAGGCTCGAGACCGCCGGCTTCTCCAGGGCTCCCCATTGCTCTATAAAAGAGGGGTAATGAGGGGGGAGACGCAACAATAAGCGGTTAAATAAGATCATAAGACTAACAGAAAATGTCAAAATCGTCAAATTTTGGCCACGATACTCATGTCTTTACTCTTTGCGTTTTTGATTCTAAACTGCTGCCAGTATGTTAAAGGCCGTTGAAGCCCCCCTTGCCGGACACCCTGATAAAGTTTGTGATTTGTTAGTCGAGTCAGTGGTTGATGAGTATTTGCGCCGTGACTTGCTGTCCAAAATGGATATTCAAGCCTTGGGCTCAAACGGCATGATAATGCTTGGTGGTGTGATTGATTCTCGGGCTGATTTTGACGTTTCAGATATCGCTAAACAAGCTTACGTGAAAGTTGGCTACACTGATCCGATCGAACTCTTTGTTAATCTTGAGAGACCAAGTGAAGAACGTTTGCGCACTCCTCGTCCAGTTGGCGCTTCAGGCACAGCGATTGTGTACGGTTATGCCACTCGTGAAACTCGTGAAATGATGCCCCGCGCGGTGGTGTACGCCAATAGTTTGGCTCGTCGAATTGATGACTTACGTCTCACGGATACTCGCTTTGCATGGTTACGACCAGACGGCAAGGTGCAGCTTGTCATGCAGGGCGACAAGACAGTGTCAGTTACGATTATTGCTGCCCACACTGAAGGCATCGACATTACACAGGTACAGACATTGCTGCTTGAACATGCTGTTGCGCCGGTACTCACTGATCTTGAAGGTGTCAAAGTTTTTATTAATCCTGTTGGTCCATTTACAACCGGAGGTTTTACTCTGAATGCTGGCGTGAGTGGTCGTAAGATTTTATCTGATTCTTATGGTGGCTTATTGCCGCACGGGGGTGTGGCTATGGTCGGTAAAGATCCTCTAAAGCCCTCGCGTGCCGGAGCTTACATGACACGCTTTGCAGCTCGAGAACTAGTTAAAGAAGGTTTAGCTGCTAACGTTTTGATTACAGCTGTTTACAGTGTTGGTCTTGAGGAGCCGGTATCTTTATTTGCTCGCGGGGGAGACGGCACTGATTTTTCCAAGCTCGTACAGGAACGTTTTGATTTCCGTCCCGAAGCGATTGTGGAACGCTTTAATTTGCGTCGTCCGTTGTATGCCGCCTCTACCAATTATGGCATGTTTGGACGTTTGGGAGTGCCGTGGGAAGAATGATTTTATCGTTCGACCATTTGTTATAATACCAACATGATATTTGAACGTTGGTTTGCACCCTTGTTGGTTTTGGCAGTCATACTGGTGACTGTTGGATATTTTGTTGCTCTTGAACCTGAAGCTGTCGCTATGACTAGTTCTGACGGGGTAGTGACTGTTACTGGCCTGGCACGTCAAACACAGCCATTTAGCCTGGCAGCTGGTCATGTGCCAGAGGCTCCGCTTTTAGGTTTGTCATATACCCTTGGTCCAGATGGCGTTAGTCAAGAAAATCCCGTCGCGTTATCTTTCAGGCTTCAGGATTCACAACGGGCCATGGCCGACAGATTAAACGTTTTTCGCTTTCATAACAGCTTTGCGATGTGGGAAGCGGTCAGTCCGATTGTGACACACACAGCTGACGTGATCACGATCGAAACCACGCAACTAGGTACGTTTGCACTTGGCACTGTTCCGGTTTTTGCGGCGCCGGTCTTTGCGAATACTTATGACGAGTTGAGGGCTAAGGCACCAAGTGAGACTGTGGGTTACGAGATGGCAGTCGGTTACAAGCTCCCAGGTCATGAACTAGTGCGTTTACTGTCCGCCGGCGAACAGGGTGGCTGTAGCGGCGTGGTGCGTGTCGGTGATGGTGAATCAAGTACTCGGCTTGAACGCCAAGCCACGGTTGTCATTGACGATCAGGAAGAAACGCTAACTTTTGTATTTGTGTCACGTTGGTTTACTTCGAGTATCGGCGGTTGCACACAGTCTGAACTTCTCCGACCGTTAGTTGAATATGATATACTCGATGAGATTCACACTTAGATTTCTCGGGAGGTATGCCTACATCATCGCGCGCAAAAAATGCTTCCGCTTCACGTGCTCGTAAGTCAGTCACACCAATTAAATCAGTGCCTAGTGTTTGTCGCAGTTGTCATGCCTTGCCAGCTGGTAGTATCGAACTGATGGCGCTAATGCTAGTGTTAGTCTTTTCGTTGACAGCCGTGTTGTTCACGTCTATATATGCTCTTGAGGTCCAGGGGGCCAAGGTGAAAGCCTTGGAAGCGGAAGTTACTCATGCCCATCTTGAATAATGTTTTTTATGCAGACTAAGTTTTTTTCGGCCACGCTGTTGGCGTTGGGGTTTTTGACGTTTGGTGCTGGTTGTGTAAACTCCGGTTCAGTTTCATCAACCACTAACTCAACTGAAGCGGTTGCGGTAGATTCATCAACTCCAAAGACTATGTCGACCACAAATCAAACCTGGACATTTCCAGGCAAGCTCCCAGATGAAAAAATTTCCAATAAACAAGTTCGTATAGTTACAGCTAAGGGAGTGATTGTTTTCGAGCTCTTACCAGAGGTGGCGCCGCTCACAGTGTCCAATTTTGTGTATTTGACTGAAGCTGGGTATTACGACGGTCTAAATTTCCATCGCCGAGTAGACGGCTTTGTGCTGCAGGGTGGCGATCCGCTCGGTAATGGCAGTGGTGGTCCGGGCTACTCCATTCCGGCTGAGTTCAATAACGTTAAGCACGATCGTGGCATCGTTGCCATGGCCCGTTCTCAAGACCCTGATTCGGCCGGTAGTCAGTTTTATTTTACGCTCGCACCCGCATACTTCCTAGATAATAACTATACAGTTTTTGGCCGAGTGCTTGAGGGCCTGGAGGTTATTGATCAATTACAGGAAGGCGATGTCATGAATACAGTGATCATTGAAACTAAAGAATAATTCATACTTAGTTTCTTGTATCATGTCGTCATGCGCCCACGCATTTCCGAGCACACTTTTTATCAATATCTAAAATGTCCGTCTTGGGTGGCGCACGACGCCAAGACCGGGCATCTTGATGATGCGTTACGGCGTCGTTTACAAACCGACGGTTTATTGCCAGAAGTAGAGCGCCGCATGCTTGCTAGTCGGAAAGCAGTGGAAATTTTAGAGGAAGACATGGATGACGCAGCCGTGCGTACGCTGGAGGAAATGACTCATGGTACACAAACGATTTATCGTGCTGTGCTCAGTCATGATCGTTTCGTGGGGCGACCAGATATTTTAGAAAGAGTTGAGGGGAAGTCAAGGTTAGGCAGTTATTACTACGTAGCTTGCGACATAAAGCGTTCACGTCACCTGAAGGAAGAATATAAACTTCAGGGTTGTTTTTATGCTGAGATTTTGGGACTCGTCCAGGGCCGTAAGCCAGTCCAGGGGTATGTCATGCGACCAAACGGCGAGATCGAGGGGTATTTACTTCAAGACAGCGCGAGCCGTTATCATCTAACACTCGACGCCATTGAGCGCATTCTTGAGGGCGACCTCGAGCCGCATTTTTTAACTTCGGATTGCAAACAGTCTCCTTGGTTTCATGAGTGTAAAAAAGACGCTGTCGTGTGCGATGATTTGTCGCGTTTAAACCGCATTTGGAGAAGCGAAGTTGGAGAGTTCAAAGCCGGCGGTTTTGCTACCGTTACTGATCTCGCCGCCATTCATCCAGATTTGTTAGCCAGTCGGGTGACTGGTGTTAGCCAGGAGCGTTTGCAGTTTTTACATTTACAGGCACGTGCCTTGGCCGAAAAACGGCATTTCATTTTGCGTCCAGTTGATCTGCCAGCCACCGACATGGCCTTAGTGGTTGATATTGAAAGTGATCCACTCCGCGATGCCCACTATTTGTTTGGCGTACTCGAGGTTAACGGCCAGCACGCAACCTATCATAAATTTTTAGCCAAAGACCCGAAGGATGAGCAGCAGGCTTGGGAGCAATTCATCACCTTTGTGCGCGGTTATATTGGTACTCCCATTTACCATTACGGGTGGTCGGAGCAAGATGTGTTTCGGAGCTTGGGGGAAAAGTATGGAACTGATCGCGAGGTTCTAACTATGCTTGAAGAACAGTCTATCGATATTTTAGTGCGTTTACGTGAAGCAGTGGTTTTTCCATTATCCTTTTATTCATTAAAAGACATCGCGCAGTACATCGGTTTTCGTTGGCGTCATGATGACGCTTCGGGGCTTAATTCCGTATTGTGGTTCGAAGACTGGTTAACAAGCGGTAACCAACAAGCACTTCAGGATGTGATTGATTACAATGAAGATGACGTTCGGGCCACTTGGGCGCTTAGAAACTGGGCTTTAAGCAGTCAGTAATTATGCTGAGTTTTACGCGACGTCGTCGGTCGAACCAATTTAATCCTTGGTATGGTTTATTGATCTTGGCAGTTCTCACCGTGGCTTTTGGTTTACAAATTATTGATGGTTTGCGCTCAGATCAGCCCGCGCCAGCAACGGTTCCGGCCGTGGCTTACCAGGATCTTCCTGAACCGGTAGTTATAAGCGCGGATAACTCACCGTTTGATGCGTTAGCGCCAGCTGCAGCTGAAGTCATTGAACAGCCTCCGGTGCGACCTGCAGAGTTTAACTTGGCCGTGCCATTTACCTCGCAAGCCCCGACCGGTGATTGGGATCCAATCCACGAAGACGCGTGTGAAGAGGCGGCCATGTTTATGGCTACTGAGTTTTACACACGGCGATTAGCGGGTAAAATTGACCCGGCCATAGTTGATCCCGAACTTTTCAGCATGATCGATGTGCAAACCGAGCTTGGCATGGGTTACAGCATTTCGGTGGCTGAAGCTGCAACTTTTATTAAAAAATATTACGGTTTGGAGACGGTGATTATTGATAATCCAACCGTCGACGATATTAAAGATTTAATCATCTCTGGCAAACCAGTGATTGTACCGGCGGCTGGCCAAGAGCTCGGCAACCCGTTTTTTACCGGTGACGGGCCACTGTATCACATGTATGTTATTCGTGGATACACGGCTACGACGTTTATCACCAACGATCCGGGGACACGGCACGGCGAGAATTATGTTTATGACATCGAGGTGCTTATGAACTCAATTGGCGATTGGAATGGTGGTGATCCGGCCCACGGACCGCAGCGCATCTTCTACATTGTGCCACCATCAACATGAACGAAATACCAGCCATTACTGTTTCTCAATTTTTGGGACTCGTGAACCAGACGCTCCGTACCATTCCTTCGGAGACGTTTATGATTGAGGGAGAAGTCGCCGATTTTCGGATCGCTCAAGGCAAATGGGTGACATTTGATTTGAAAGATGAAGAGCTCGAGGCTAAGTTACCGTGTTTTATGACCACCTATCAGTTAGGTATACCCATTCAGAGCGGCATGCGTGTCAGGGCTTCTGGTCAGGCCAAAGTGTTTGAGCGTTTTGGAAAATTTTCTCTGAATGTCAGTTCGGTAACTCCGGTTGGTGAGGGAGCACTTGCCAAAGCTTATCTGTTACTTAAGGCTAAGTTGACAGCGGAGGGTTTATTCGAGCCGCGGCGCAAACGCTCGCTACCTAGGTTTCCACAAGCGATCGGTTTGATTACTTCAAAAGAAGCAGCGGCTTACGGGGATTTTGTTCGTATCCTCGGTAATCGTATGGGTGGCATGACAATCATTCACGCCAACGTGCATGTGCAAGGTCAATATGCCGTTGATGAGATTTGCCAAGCGTTTACTCTGTACAATCAATTACCAAAAAGTGATCGTCCGGAGTTGATTGTGTTAACGCGTGGAGGCGGGAGTTTGGAGGATTTACATGCTTTTAATGACGAACGGGTGGTGAGGGCAGTGTTTGGTTCACTCGTCCCAGTAGTTGTAGGTGTTGGTCATGAGCGGGATGAGAGTTTGTGTGATTTGGTAGCCGATGTGCGGGCTTCAACGCCATCGAACGCGGCCGAGTGTTTGTGCGCTGATCGTAAGGATTTATTGCGGCAGCTGACATACATTACCGACCGCCTGTCTGATCGCATAAAGCATAGATTGGGACTGTATCAAGCCAGGATTGAGCGTTCGACAATGCTGTTTGAACGTGCCTTGATTAGCGTGGGTAATCGTTTTGCGGCAGTCTCAACAAGTTTGTCACACGCTTTTGATCGTTTTCGTTTGAGCCTAGTTGCCACGCGCGAGTTTCTAGAGCGACGCGTTCAGCTACAGGAGCAGCGTTATCGACTAGTCTTAGAACGTTCCACCAGTCGACTGGCTACACTGGAGCGTGTGCTAGAAAGTATTAACCCAGTCAAAGTTTTAGAACGTGGTTATGTCATAGTGCGAGGCGCTAAAGGCGTTGTTCAAGACCCATTAGGCCTTGCGGCCGGAGAGCGTTTATCGTTACAATTCGCCCAGGGTCAGGTTGAAACGGAGGTGATTGGTCATACACATCAAGAAAAATTGTTGTAATTATGGTTAAGAAAACTTATTCATTTGCAGAAGCCTTTCAGGAGCTTGAAAATATTACGGCTTGGTTTGAGACAGCTGAGATAGATTTAGATGAGGGACTTAAAAAATTTGAGCGTGGGCTTGAATTAGCACAAGTTTGCAAACGCAAGTTAGCCGAAGTGGATAATCAAGTGGTTGATTTAAAGAAAAAATTTGCCAATCTAGAAGCTGAGCATAGTGATAGCAATTAAATGTTATGCCCAGTTTAGTTTTTGATCGGCACGATCCGCTGATTTTATCTGTTGGTGGTTCATTAATTGTTCCTAACGGTGGTCCTGATATTGTGTTTCTGAAAAGTTTACGTGAATTGGTGTTGAGTTCGATTGCGCACGGTCGCAAGCTGGTTATCGTAACAGGTGGAGGTCAGACAGCTCGTCATTATATTGACGCCGCCTCGAGTGTCCAACAGATTGCTGATGACGATTTGGATTGGCTTGGTATTCATGCTACCCGTTTGAATGGTCATCTTGTCAGAACCATCTTGCGCGATGTCGCTCATCCGATTGTGTACAAGAACCCGTTAGCCGTACCACCAGTTAAGGACTGGCAGGGGGATGTACTCATCGGCGCTGGTTGGCGACCAGGTTGGAGTACGGATTTTGTGGCTTGTCGCATTGCGCAGTTGCTCGACGCTAAGACGGTTGTCAACATGTCGAATATAGATTTTGTGTATAGCGACGATCCCCGTAAAAATCCTATGGCCGAAGCTTATCAAGACTTGCGCTGGCGCGATTATCGTAAGTTGGTAGGCGACGAATGGTCGCCAGGACTCTCGGCTCCATTCGATCCTGTGGCCGCTAAGTTTTGTCATAAGTACGGCATGTCTGTGGCAGTTGTGAATGGCAAAAACCTGTCCGAGGTTCAAAAAGCCATCATGGGACATGAGTTTAGCGGCACCTTATTGTCTTGACGGCTAGGTTGGCTTCCGTTACTCTGTAGCTACCATCGAAATTCGTAGAACTCGGGTAGGGGAGTTGTCCCCGTAAGTCCCGTCGAGAAAATCGGTGAAAATAGTGCAAATCGCCCTGTTTTCATAAGTTTTGCGCCCCGATGGGCGTAATTTTTAATTCACACGCACTATGCCAAAAACTAAGGCCCAAAAAGCCGAAATCGTGGCTAAAGTTGCTGATCGTCTGAAGCGCATGAAGGCCGCTGCCTTTTCAAGCGTTTCTGGCTATACCATGGCCGACGCGGATAAAATCCGCGCTAAAGCTAACGAGCAAAACGTTGAGGTGTTCATCACCAAACGAACTTTGCTCGCCTTAGCTGCCAAAGAGGCTGGTATTGCTGGTATGGACGCTGACGGCATGGAGGGTTCAATCCTGACTGCTGTTGGTTATGCCGACGAGGTCTCAGCTGCCAAGCTCCTCAAGGAACTTGCTACCAGCAAGAAACTTGAGAACAAAGATAAACGTGCCGACACCATGCAGTTGGTGGCTGGCATCCTGGAAGGTAGGTTCGTTAACACAGAAGAAGTTAACAAGTTGGCAGCCTTGCCAACCAAGCAGCAATTACTCGGACAGCTGGTTGGAACCCTGAATGCTCCTGTTTCAGGCTTCGTCAACGTTTTGGCTGGAAATTTGCGTGGTCTTGTGACCGTACTCGGAGCGATTAAAGAGAAAAAGGCCTAAATTAACTTAATACTTAACATCAAATACTAAACAGTAGCTCTTACGAGACCACTGTTAAATATTCAGTGTTTAATGTTCAATCCAATATGTCTGACATGAAAAACGTAGAGGTTCCAGAGAAGTTCAAGGCTCTCGTTGAGACGGTAGAAAAATTGTCTGTTCTCGATCTTGCCGAATTGGTAAAGGTTTTGGAAGACAAGTTCGGCGTTTCGGCTGCTGCTCCGGCCATGATGATGGCTGCTCCAGCTGCTGGTGGCGCTGCCGCTGCAGAAGAGAAGAGCTCGTTCACCGTTGAGTTGACCGCCGCTGGCGACAACAAGATCAACGTCATCAAAGCTGTGCGTGAGTTAACCGGTCTTGGTTTGAAGGAAGCCAAGGATATCGTTGACGCCGCTCCTAAGGCTGTGAAGGAGAACGCTTCTAAGGCCGAGGCCGACGATATGAAGGCTAAGCTCGAAGCTGCTGGTGCTAAGGTGACTTTGAAGTAACTAGTTCCAAACAAAACACCGCCCGATTGGGCGGTGTTTTGTTATTGTATGAGATGAGTAGGCGTGAATTCAAGTGCTTGTGTGTCCGTGACAACCGTAATTTTACTTGTAGCTTCTTCAACTACGAAGCCAACGGCGTTGGCAAAAGTTTCGCTGACGTATTGAGCTTGGACGGCCCCGGTGTCTTTGATGATAACTACAATACGATTCTCGAGAGGATCAAGGATGTAAAGATATTTTGATTCAAAGGCGGTCCAAAGATCGACCGGCTGTGTGAGCGATGGCGTAATCGTGGCTGGTTGCCAAGCTTGTTCGCGACCGCTTGTAAATTTAATGATGTTATTAGCCAAGAGCACGTAAATATCGGAGTCAATGGCGAGAGCTCGGGCAGTCGATAGGTCGCTTGTACGGACACTAATCCAGGCGGTACCGCCTTCAAAATTTGGTGCTTGCGGACGCATTTTTACGATTTGTTGACTAGCGCTTGTTAAGGCGTATAGAACATCGTTGTACACCGTGATATCTTCGACGCTGGCCATGTTGTTAGTGCCACTTGTAATCGGATTCAGGGTCAGGGCTGCTAGATCAACCCGGCCGAGTTGTTGAGTGGCATCCACCAACACTACATCGGAGCCAAAAGTTGTGCTGGATTTGATACGAGATATAGGTCCGTTGGCGGTTTCTTGTTTTACCCAATTACGACCGGAGACATCCAGTTTGTAGACACTCAGATTATCTCCGAGTGCGATGAGGCCATTGATTGTGCCGGTCGCCGATAATAATGAGGCGTTCTGTTCAAAACTACGCAGATCAGCAATTAGACTTGGCTCAATGATTGTGATGCCGCGAATTTTAGCTTGTAGCACAGCTAGCTTCTCGGCGAGTACGGTGGCCTGATTAATATGTTCATTAGTGTCACGTGGGAGCGTTTCCAGAGCCGCAGCCGCAGCCGTCAGGGTACGTTCTGCCTCGCTATTATTGCGATAGATCAAACTTGCTTCGGCTGCTAAAATATTATTTTCAATCGTTTTGACGGCGGTTACAAACGCAGCGTCGGCCTTGGTTTTGTCTGATTCAGCATTGTTCAAGAAGAGCATGCCGCTTAAGATAACCAGCAAAGCTAAACAGCCTAGCAAGGCCAATTTTCTTGTGGCTGCTAGTTGGCTACCGGCTTTTAGCCTTGCGCGTACATTACTCAGGTCTAACCGCCGAGGACTACCTGTTTTTGATTCAGTTAGATAACGGCGCAGTACTTGGCTAAGTTTGCTAACGCCAGCGACTATGATTTTGGCTAGTCCGGCTAAACTTCTTATAGCGAGCGACAAGCCACGTTTAAGAGTGACCTGTGCACCGCGCATGCCTGGACTGGCTAGACGTTGACTAAGGTGTGCAGTAATTGACGTGAGCGTATGCGCAAAATCTGGCGGTTGATCGCTCAGCACACTTGCGGTTTGTTCTTTTGTGTTTTCCAGTTCTTGCAAAGACATTATCGGATTTGCTTTGCGCACTACACCTGTTTTGTCATCTTCTAGAGCTTGAAAAGCGATACCTCCAAAATGTTCTGTGGCAGGAAGAAATTGACGAATACGTTGTAGGGCACCGGCTGGCGGCAGGGTGACTAGAATGTCTTGCAGTTCGTTCATGCCAAGCACCTGATGTGAAATTGGTGTCGCCAAGTAAAAAATGTCTCCAGGGTTAAGTTCACCATCGAGCACGGCGACAAGTGGTTTATCCCAAGTTTTTTCCAGGTTGTCTTGAAATTGGGTATCGAGTTCGTAAATGACGTAACGACGATCGGCAGTTTTGTGTAAAAAGATGGCTTTTAATCGGCCCAGACCAGACATGAAAATTTGGCCGCGCGAAACAACGCCAATGACAGCATTGAATTTGTCTAGCTGAATTGACAAGTCTTGTGCGGCTCGGGTTAGGTCTCGGTTGATTCTACTCAGAGCTTGTTCAAAGCGACGAACAACATTTGTCTCCTCAACCAGATCTGCGGCTAAATGTTCCAAATGGCTTTTGAGAATGTGCGCAACTCGTTCTCGGGCGATATCCTGCTTATGTTCGAGGGTAAATAAGCCAAAAACCCACCCTTTGCTAAGCGGGAGCGTATGGAGCACGCTGCGGATATCGAGCTCGCCCTGGAGTGGAGGAATGACGAGTTCGGCCGATTTGATGACCAGTTGTTTACTCATGGCGTTTGCCCTTTCCTCCTGTTTGCTATTACAGTATACCTAAAATACACCCCTGACAAAAGCTTTGCTAGGTGGCTTTAGGGGTTTGTGAGTGCTTATGGATAATTCTCTCGTTCAACAACCCGTTATCCTTACCCCCAGCCAGTCAGCAGGGCTTATGCAGACACCTCAGGATTTTCTAGAAACTGCCAAGGCTGCGGAAGGCGGGAGCGTTTTTAGAATCGAGCAACTTTTCGGTTCACGCACCAGGGCTCGGTTGCTCGGGTTGTTTTTAGAGAATAGCGAACGTGCATTTTTTGTGCGCGAGTTGGCTCGCCGCATTGATGCTCAATTGAATGCCGTGCGCCGAGAACTTAAAAATCTTGTCGACATCGGGATTGTGTCTGAGGTCGCTCATGATGCCGGTGATCACGACGATAAGGATGAAGACAAAATAGACAATAAGCGTTTCTATCAGGCCAACAAAGATTTTCCGATTTTTGCTGACATGCGCGGGGTCATGAAAAAGGTAGCGGTGCTCATGAACCACACGCTCATGCAGGAGCTATCAAAACATGGCAAGTTAGATTTGTTGATTTTGACAGGCAGCTTTACTGACGTTACCACTATTCCAACCGACATTCTGATTGTTGGCGAGCTGCGCGAAGAGGCCTTGCAAGTTTCGATTTCAGGTTTTGAAAAAGACATTGGACGTGAAGTGAATTATACTTATATGCCGCGAGAAGAATTCGAATATCGCCGCGATGTCGGTGACAGATTTTTGGCTAGTATTTTGCAGGGTCCACGCATTGTACTTACGGATGCTGTTGGTTTGATATGATAATTTATGTTAACGGTCAGGATATAGCTCGGCTGGTTCTAGGGACTTTGACTGATGGGCAATGGGCGCAGGAGCCAGTAGTTTTTGAGATCAGGCCCGAAGCTTATTTGCAGGGTTTGGAAGCATTTTTACAGCAAAACAATTTATCGCGAACCGATATTCGGGGCTTTGTGCTTGTGCAGGGTCCGGGATCGGCTACGGCCTTGCGCACCTCGCATGCCCTGGTTAATGCCTTGGCTTTTGCGCTTGGCGTTGAAGTCGTGCCAGTCGAAAAGTCCAGTGATGAAGAGGATCGAAACATTGTTCACCGTCTGACCGAGCTTGAGTCTAGAACCTTCGTTCTACCCACTTACGAGCGTGAAGCGCAGATTACCGAACCTAATCGTGATGCGCTGAAACGTAAATTTGTTTAACATGTCTTCAACTTTTGGTCAGTACGGTAAATACCGTACCCTTGAAATGATCCCCGGCTTGTTAAGTTGGGGCATATTGACGCTCGCAGTTTTGTTTGCCGTGTTTGCCCCGACTGTGGCCGTGGTGTTTATTATTATTTTTGATCTGTACTGGATGTTACGCGTCTTTTATTTCGTGATTCATGTCTTAGCTTCTTATCGGCAGTATCGCCTGGCTTTGAAAATTAACTGGCATGAGCGCTTAATTGCTTTGCCAGATTGGGAAAGTGTCTACCACCTCATCATGTTGCCGACTTATAAGGAAACACTTCCAATTTTAGAAGAGGCCATTGAAGCCCTGTTACGCACCCAGTATCGCAAAGACCGATTTATTGTCGTCTTGGGCGGCGAAGAACGCGACCGCGAGAATTTTGAAGTTTATAAGGAGATTCTTAGCCAGCGCTATAAACATCACTTTGCCGAGTTGTTATTTACGCTTCATCCTAAAGATATACCTGGCGAAATTCCGGGTAAGGGTTCCAACATGCGGCACATGGGCCAGGTCGTTGACCAGTACCTAGCTACGACCAACATAAACCCCGATAACATTATTGTTTCAGCTTTTGACGTAGACACCGTGGCTCATACACAATATTTTGCCTGTTTGGCATATTTATTTCGCACGGTGGATAAGCCACATCGTTCTTCCTATCAACCCATCACTTTATTTTCTAACAACATCTGGAGTGCCGCGGCACCTGTGCGAGTGGCTGCCTTTGGCACCGTATTCTGGTTGTTTTCTGAACTAGTCCGCCCAGAGCGATTATGGACGTTTTCGTCCCACTCCATGTCATGGAAGATGCTCAAGGAGGTTGGCTTTTGGGAGCCTGATGTTATTAGCGAAGATTCTCGGATTTACATGCAAGGTTTTTTGCATTATGACGGTGATTATCGGGTGACACCAATCTTTTTGCCGGTTTCTATGGATGCGGTGACGGGGAAGAATTATTGGGAGAGCCTAGTGGCTTTGTACAAACAGCAACGCCGTTGGGCTTGGGGGGTGGAACACTTCCCATACATGTTAAAAAAATTCAAACAGCATCCTGGTTTGTCTTTACGTCTTAAGGTTCGCCATATCTTTAATCACCTAGAGGGCATGTTTACTTGGGCTACGGCGCCGTTTATGATTTTTGTGCTAGGTTACTTACCGTTTTTAACCGTCCAAAATGCCGAAAGTGCTTTGTTTGTAAATTCACCTTATACGCTTGAATTTATAATGCGGTGCGCTACACTTGGAGTATTTGTGACCGGCGGTCTTAGCTTCTTTTTATTACCCACTCGGCCTAGTCGTGCGCCTCAATGGAATTGGTTAGTCATGTTATTTCAATGGGCGTTATTACCGGTTACTTTCATTCTGTTTGGGGCCTTGCCAGCTCTTGATGCTCAGACCCGTTTTATGCTAGGTAAATATCTTGGCTTTAATGTGACTAAGAAAATTATTGAGGCACGTGATGTTTAGTATATGCAAGTTGCGATTAATATTTTAACCTGGAACGATTTGCGATATTTGCCAGATTTGTTCGCCTCACTTGAGGCGCAAACATACAAGCATACCGTCATTCGCATTTTAGATAACGGCAGCACTGATGGCACCCTAGAGTATATTCAAGAACATCATCCGCAATACTTGGTGGCGCGGAATGTGCGTAATCTGGGCTTTGCACCTGGGCATAATCAATTGATTCGTTTCGCCTTGGAGCGTTGGGGGGATGACTTGTCCGACAAAGCTATTTTAGTTTTGAATACTGACATGATTTTACACGAACGCATGGTTGAAGAATTGGTGATAGCGCTCACCGCTCACCCAGAGCTTGGTGCCGTGCAGCCAAAATTATTACGAGCTTTTGCTAACGTTACTCTAGATGACGGCATGGAACAGAATGTAAAATCAGATATTTTAGATACC
>SXGT01301607.1_pt1 | contig 16849 bp, 15 predicted proteins | sample 3176221 | NCBI WGS metagenome assembly SXGT01 (sample SAMN11356862, study PRJNA531348) | freshwater metagenome | isolation source: freshwater sample F1-120 | place: China: Fuxian Lake, Yuxi | collected 2017-12-25 | reverse complement strand
CAGCAAGTCGCAAGACCACAGTCTTAATCCCTTTTATTTCAGGGCATGGATTTGAATGCGCAGGCTGGCATGTGGTGCCGCTGAACGAGTCTTAATCCCTTTTATTTCAGGGCATGGATTTGAATCATCTACCTCGTGGCGCTGCGACGCATCGCAGGAGTCTTAATCCCTTTTATTTCAGGGCATGGATTTGAATTAGACCTGATTGCAGAGGCTGGATTCGATGCTGGTCTTAATCCCTTTTATTTCAGGGCATGGATTTGAATCGTTAGGTCCAAATTCAGTCTACGAATCAGGTTGTTAAAGAGCCGTTTGCCACCCTGCGCTGGGGGTGGCGTAGTTAATCGTCGCATGGGCTTAGTCGGTATTGCCCTAGCCCAAAGCTGGCATTTTTTCCGATGTGTAGCCATTGTCCTAAATGCAGCATGGGCATGAAGGGCGTCAGGTCGCCGCGCAGTATCCATTGGCCGGTGACGCCGCCTAGTGTCATTTCTTGCTTTTGCCGACTGGAGTAGCGCTTCCAGTCACGCCAGTGGAGGTCTTTTTCGCTTTCAATGCGGGCGGCGGCTTGGGCGAGTTCGTGGTAGTTGTCGTCAAGGCGAACGCCGGCGTGAAATTCGCTAATCAGTGCTGTGCGTCTTAGAAGATTCACTAGTAGGTCGCGCGTTTCTAATGCAGGTGCGCGGATGGGTTTGCCGTTGTTTTGGAGTCGCATGGGCGTCTGCAGGGTGAGGGTGACCGTGTTGGGGGCGGTTGTCTGCGGCAGGGTGATACCGGTGGCGTGCGGTTGGATGCGTTCTTCATGGGGGTCAAATATTTTGTCTGCCCTTTCCTGGTCATCGATTACGCTGACTGCGTGCAGGTTTGCTGTGCCGTTGCCGATGCCGTGCCGGAAGGCGCGTTGCCAGGCGTGGATGATGAGGGGCAACTGCTGCATGGCAGGGCCAATGAGGACGAGATGGAATGTGAGGGTTTCGCCGGGTTGGTAGAGGCGCTCGCCCCAGGGGGGCGGTTCGACGATGTAGGGATTGGGGATCTGGGAGAACTTTTGCAGCGTATGGCTCTCGGGTGCTGGGGTTTCGAAGATGGCCGGGTAGGGGCAGGTGCGATAGAGCGGGCAGGGTTTGCAATCTTTCTCGCGGGTCATGCAGGCGGTGCGCCGCAGCGCGGCTCCAAAAGCGCCTCGCAGGGCGGAGCCGGCATATTCGGGTAGACGAACGGGCGTCTCGACGGTGAATTTAAATCGGTAGCGGACGGCAGGGAAGGGGGTTGGGAGCATGGTTATTTAATCATCCAGCCCTTGAGATAGGCCACTAGATCCTTGACCTGTTCAGCAGCTAACACATCCACCTGGTTGTCGCGGGCACGGCTTCGCATTTCGTCGCTGACTGGGCGGGCAGAGAGTAGCAGGCCGCGCCCCATGCTGCCGCCGACCTGGCGGGCTAATTGAGCAAGCTTATAAATGTGATCTGAGTCCTTGCTATGGTCACGGCCAAAGCGTTTTGCTTTGCATTCGATAATGAGTAGGCGGTTGCGGTGGACAACGGCCGCGTCGAGTTCGTTGTCGGTTCTCTCGCCGGCGGTCTCGATGCGCAGGTTGATAGCTGAGTCACTTGGTTTCAAGCTGCGTATCTTGAGCCAGACATACTCCTCTAGCCATCCGCCCCGGAAATAGCGCGCGGCTTCGGGGTGTGCAAAGACAATCTCGCTGTCGCCGTCCCAGTGGATCAGGCCCTGCGTCCCCGCCTCGCGTAATAGATCGGCGTTGCGTCCGCCAGGTGCGAAGTCAAATTCTTGGCGTGGCCGGAATGGGCCATCCGGCTCGTTGAGCGCCTTGTCCGCTAGCCAATTGAGCGTACCAAAGAATTTAGCTAATTTGTCAGCCCCATCGCCCAACGCGCGGGTCAGAGGGCTTCGCTGGTCGGCATCCACACACCATTTAATATCGCGCTCACCCCGGGTCAGGATACGGTAGCCTTGGGCCATTAAGGTATCTTCCAACTTGAGCACATCCGCCATGGGCTGGGTGACGGCCGCGGGCCGCAACCAGTCAATACGGTCATAGCGGGTTTCGCAATAGAGCAGGTGCAGGTTATCGCCGGCTAGCGATTGCAACTCGTTGGTGAGCGCCAGGGTCATCAGCTTGTGGCCGCCAGTGGCATTGAATACAAGGGGTTCGACACCAAGATCGAGGGCAACCTTTTGAGCTGAAGCGACGATAGCTTCAGGACTGGTGTCGTCGAAGGGAAGCCGCTTTACCCTAATGCCACGGGCTTTCAGGACTATCTTAAGGTTCTCGGCCGAAGCACGCATGTCGCTGGTTTCTAGGACTATTACATCCTGTGCGCCAAGCTGGATGGCGGGAATCAGGTTGGCCAGATTCTGGCCGGTTGCAATACACAGGTGCAGATTGGGGTGGGTCATGATTTTTGGGTTGCTCATGCAACTGGGGTAGAAATCAGTATGAGTCGGGCTGTGTCGAGCTTTGGCCGCTTGAGAGCATCGTCGTAATCGGCACTGACATAGAGGGTAGCAACGCCTGCTTCTTCGGCGGCCATGAATACGCCCAGACTCATGGGCACTTTTCCGCCCGTGGTGTCGGCGCCCAGCCGCTGGGCGCCGGCGTCCTGAAGCTGGCGCAGCAGGCTGGTGGCCAGATCACGGCAGGCTTTGGCATCGTCGGTGTCCATCAGCGTAGCGATGGTGACGGAAACCGCGCCTTGCCTATAGGCGTGTTCCTCGATCTGCCTTGCCGCGTCAAGCGACTGTGGCGTGGCTATGAGGGCTAGATACCGGGGACGCTGGGTGTCGATTATCCAGTTTGGGATATCGGCCTTGCTGACCGGCAGGAGTAGGGCATCCAGTTCGAGGTCTGGCGGTGTAGGGGTGCCGATTCGACCGAAGCTGTTGCGCCGCAGCCAGCGCTTGAGGTCATTGCGGCGAAAGAAACCAATGATGGCAGCCAGTACCGAGAGGGTGAGCATGCTATCGCCCAAGACGATGCCGTAGCGGTCGAGTAGGAGCCAGGTTTCTTCCGTCATGGCGTCTTGTCGTTGACCGGGGCTAGGACGGCATATTCCTCAAGGCGCGCACCGTATTTATCTAGATCGTCGGCGGATAGCTCGCGCCCCCGTGCTTCGGGCGGTAAATCCAGGCTGAGGTTGTAAAACCGTCCGCCCCGCCCACACACCTCTGCAGCCAGGTTGACGGGGAGCGTGCCGATGACCACATCTCCCGGCTGGACGAGTGCAGGGTTAAGGTGGGCGAGCTGCCGATCCACTTTGATCCCTTGCTGACGCGCCCATGTAATTGCACCGGGGTGGCGGGTGATGAAGTAGGTGGTCATGTCAGCGTAGCTGTACGAAGACCCAGCCGAACGGCCACATGCCAGTCGCCGCGCCTCGTTCGTTGGCCGCCAGCCAGAGGGTGGTGGCGTGGTCTTTCCAACTGGGAGGCTGCCCTTGCGCGCCGAGTATCTTGATCATGCGAGGGGCATCAACCGTGACGCTTTCGGCACCGGAATGACGGCCCACCCGCAGCATGAAGCCCTTGCCATCGGCGATGGGCTTGCCCCAGATACCGCCGGGAGCGAGTCGCCCGCGTGCATTTTTTAGCCAGGCCTCTGCCGCATATTGGTTGGCTTCGATGACCTGGAGTTCTTCGCCCAGACGGGCAAGGTAAAAGTCATTACAGGCCTTGGCGAGAAAGGACCAATCCAGTTGGGTATTGGGGGTGCCCTGACCTTGCCGGGCTTTGCGCTCGATGTTGAGGCTGGCGTGGAAGGCGCGGGGTTGGCCGGCGGGGATGCATTCGACCAGGGTTTCGATGCTGGCGCGGGCTTCAAACTGGTTGGGGCGCTTCTTTCGATTGGCCTGGAACAGCACGGCACGGGCTTTGCGCTCGATGCTGATCTCCTCGCCCTTGCCGTTTTTGGCCTTGTAACTGCCGGGCTGAAACTCGGCATCGCCGAGTTTGATTAGTCGCATGGGGTCCGTTTGAAAAGCGCCCCCCATAAGATCCTTTTCCATGGCGTTGGCGGCCTTTGAGGCGGTGCCAAAACGACCAGCATCCTGATCCGAAAGCGGGAACCGGGCATCGCCTTGTTGCTGGCGTAGCGCTTCCAGCACCGCCGTGCGCATCGCGCCCTTGAGGCTGGAGCCGGGCAGGATGGGCCGTCCGTTCATGGGGTTGAAAGCGGTGCGGGCGATTTCCAGTTTGTTGATGACCCTGCCGCCGCCATCTTCCCGATTGGCCACCTGTCCGATGCGCCTAGCGTAAAACTGCGCGGCGGCCTGGGCGACGGGTGTGCTGTGGCTGGCAATGGCTTTGGCGGCATCCTTGTGCCGGTGAAAAAATCGTTGCGTGGCCAGCATGGGGTCGCGGTCGTCCAGGGCACGGTTGAGTTCGTCCCTTTGCTTGTTGTTGAGACTGGCCAGCAGTTGGGCCGGGTCAAAGGCATAGAGCGTTTCGCCGTCGATCACATAGTTGGTGGGTTCGTAGTCTTCGCCGCAGCCCACATGCACGGGCGACAGCGTGGAAATACTCAGGTTGTAGGTTTCCAAAAAATTCATGCGTCCTCCCCGGCCAGCATGTTCATGATCAGGCGGATTAGCACATCCTTATCGGCCGGCTTGGATTCCGCCACCAAGAGTGACAGGGCCGCCAGGCCGATGTCGTTGACCACGGGGGTACCGTTGGCCTGCATGAGTCGCCCGTTGCGGTGCAGAAAATCGACGAAAAGGAGTGCGCCGCTGCGCTTGTTGCCGTCCGAAAACGGGTGGTTCTTGATGACGAAATAGAGCAGATGCGCGGCGCGCGACTCCAGCGTGGCGTAGGCCGGTTCGCCAAAAACGCTCTGGTCGAGGTTGCCCAGGATGGAGGCCAGGCCTTCTTCGCGTTCGCGTCCAAACAATTCGCTGGCCTGTCCTTTGGCGATGAGATCGGCCTTCAGGTTGGCGATGGCGGCGGTGGCTTCTTTCCAGGATGGCAGGGTGCCGCCCGGGTGGCCCTTCGGGTCGGTGAGCAGGCCTTCGTCGTAGCGTTGCAGCCAGAGGAAGGTTTGGGTGTAGCGGGTGATGATGTCGGCTAGGCCCACACCTGCTTCGGCGCTGAGTTCCGGGCTTTTGAGGGTGGACCGCACAAGTTGCAGGGCGGCTTCCAATTCACTGGCGTTGGCTTCCAGGCGGCGGCGGTCCAGGGCATAGCCGCGTATCAGGTAGTCCTTGAGGATGCGACTGGCCCACTGACGGAAGCGCACCCCTTCGGGCGACTTGACGCGGTAGCCTACGGAGATGATGACATCGAGGTTGTAGAACGCGGTTGGCTTGTCGGCGGGTGGAATGTGCATTTTTTGCACATTGCTTTTCTCAGCCAGTTCACCCTCCGTGAATACAGCTGAAATGTGGCGACCGATGACCGAACGGTCCCTGCCGAACAACTGAGCCAGTTGTTGCTGGGAGAGCCAGACCGTTTCCTGCTCTATGCGCACTTCCAATGCGCTGCCGGTGATTTCGTAGAAGGCAATTTCGTTCAATTCCCTTCCCCTTTGGGCAAGTGGAAGCCCACCACCGGCGCATAGCCTTGATGCACGGTTTGAGACAGCACTTTGGAGATTTGCCCTTCGCTGCCCAGACCTTGGCCGATAAAGGTGCCTTCTACACCCTGCCCACTTTTGCCGGGGCTGAACACTGCGCCAGTGGCGGCCAGCAGCAAGGGGGCCTTGAACGGGTTGCCCAGCAGCACGGCTTCGGCACCGTGGCGGCCATAGCGGGTGAAGGGGCGGTAGTAGCTGCGCTTCGCATCCAGCGCCAGACCCTGAGGGGCACAGGGGGCAAGGGTCAGCCAGGCGTTGGCGTCTGGCTGACTGAGCGTGGGGGGCTGTTGCAGGGCCTCGAGGGTGAATTTTCCCAGACCTACATTGGCGTCCTTGCCAAAACCGCTGAGGCCGACCGCCGTCAGCGCCTGGCCCAGGTCGGCCTGGCTCAGGCGGGTTTCATCCAGCCGGAGATGAATATCCAGCCGGGCGGTGGGCGGGTACCAGTGCTGGCGCACGCTGTAAGGGGCAAAACCAGCGCCCTTGCCGGTGGCGAGGGTCAGGCGGTTGAGGCTGTTGCGCGGTTGGGCCTGGCTTTGGGTGGCCACCCCAATTTCATCGGGGGTCTTGGCGTGTTCTTGCCAGCTTGCCAAGGGGTGAGCCGTGTCGGTTTCGGCCAGCCAAACTCGGCGTTTCATGAGCTTGCGCTGGCTGGGGTCGGCTTCGGTCTGCCAGGTGCGCGAAGGCAGGGCGGGCATGGGCAGATAACCGGCTGGAAAGGCGTCGGATACGACGAGGAATGGTTGCCCAGCGGTGTAACCGTTCAGGAGTTCTTCCAGCCGCACCTCACCCCAGCCATGCCGGAGGGCCCAGCACAACTGGCCAAACAAGGTGTCACCCATGAGCGGGGTGGCGAATGCCGTTTTCGGCGAGATCGTCGCCTTGAGCGGGGTCATGAGGTTAGCTCCGGAAGGGGTCGTCGGGCAGGCTCACGGCCTCGCCGTTGAGTTTGAGATCAACAAACTTAACCTTGCCGTAGCCGCGCGAGCCGGAACCGCCCAGGCTGTCCAGTTCGATGAGCTTCAGTCCGGCCAGCACGGTCGGCAGCAAGTCGCTTTCGCCGTTAAGTACCTTGATGGAGAGGCGGAAGTCGAACTCGGCGCCCGCAGGAACGCGCTCGGTGTTGCGGGGGTGCTCGGCCACGCCGGTGATGCGGTTGATACGGTTCTCGCTTTTGACCTCGGTGAACATCTGGTTGGCGTTATCCACCCGTTTCACCCAGTCTGTGCCGAGATCGCAATCCCAGAACGACAGGCGGGTGGGGCCAAGCTCACGGGCTTGGGCTTCGTCGAGCTGGTCGCCGCCGGAGACGCCGAAAAGGCGCAGGATGTTGAACACATGGGCCTTCTGCTCGCTGTTGGCTTGTTGATATTGCCGCCAACCCAGCGCCTCCGGCTGTACCGTGCCGCTTTTCCATTCCAGCAGGCTGCGCATCTTGCCCTTAAGGCTGGAACCAGGGAGATAGGGTCGGTTGGTGATGGGGTGTTTGAGCACGGGGTTGTCGGTACCGCCAATGTGCATTTCGTTGTCGCCCGCACCGATGTGCAGACCGGATACCAGGGTGAGGCGGGCGGACAGGATGTGAATTTGGGTGAGTTGCATGGTCGATCTCCCGAAACCTTATTTGGGGTTGTATGCCTTGTAGAAGCCCATGAAGGCCTCCATGAACAATTTGGCCTGAACCAGCGTGGCCGGGTCTTTGATCTGGCCAACGACATGACGCAGCAGCTTTTCAAAGTTTTTATCAACATGCTTGCGACCGCGAGCATAGGCCACTTTGGCGTTTAGCATCTTGATAAGTGCCGCAAACTCCTTGTACCGGGCTTGGCGTTCATCTTGACCACTGACGCTGTTGACTTTTTCGTTCCACAGATTGAGTTCGTCATAAAAGCGGCGCAGTTGCGTGCCTTTATTGGCGTCCCTGCTGGTCTCGGCCAGAAACTTGGCTTTGTCCTCAGCGATGTCGGCATACAGCAAGTCGGAAATATCACTGCCCAGGCGAATGTCGGCGGTGTTGATATCCGGCGCTTGCGGGCGCTGACCGTAGCCCTGCTGGGCAGGACGCTGGGCGTTTGTATTGGGGTAGGGCATGTGTGTCTCCTTCAGTCCCGGTAACGATAAAGGGTATTGGCCACTGCAATGGTCACGGCAAGCTTGCCGTGCATGAGTTCGTCGCGCAGGCGACCGGCAATTTCGGCTTGGGCATTTGCTCGGGCTGCTTCGTTGCTTAACTTTAGTTTGTCCACAACAAAACGGCGCACGCGGTAAGCCAGCCAGCTCTGCCAAATGGCATCTTCCGGCTTGGTACTGGCGGCCTTTTGGGCCAGGGTGAGCAGGCGGTAGATGAAGCCGGTGCTGAATTCATTGCGGGCGTAACGCTCGGATAACCAGTCTTCCAATGCGGCCAGTTTCTGGAATTGCGCCCAGGTCACGGCCACGCCGTGGCAGGTCACGCGGTTTTTCCCACTGTGCTTGGCTTTTTCCAGCGCATCTTCAGCGTTTTCGGCTAGTGCCCGGATGGGGATGCCAGGCTTGCTCATGGTAATGCCTGCGGAGAAGTGAATTTCCGGGTTGTGGGCGACAAAGTGTTCAAAATCCGCCGCCAGTTGCCGGGCCAGGCGCTGGGTCTTGTGCCAGGGGCCGATGAGGAAGAAGTCGTCGCCACCGGCAAAGACGGTGTAGGTGTCGCGATACTCAGGCCGGTTTTGACACAGCCAGGGCAGGTGTACGGCAAAGAAGGCGTTCATCTGCCGGGACAGGGCGGCCATCTTGGCGAAGGTGGGGGGCTGGATGCCGCGCTGGAACAGACTTCCTAGATTGTCTACATCGCCCTTGAGCACGGCAAGGGCGGTGACGCCTTGCCAGTGCTTCAGGTCGTCGCCCATGGGGAGCTTGTCCTCGCAGGCAAGGTGGTTGAGAGTTTTGATCTGAACCTCCCGGTCGAGATCAACATTTTCTTGCCATCTACCGTATTTCCCGGTTTCCCATTCCACTTTCATAGTGTCGAACACTGGTACATAGGCATTGATGTCACGCCGGGCATACCCCTGGAAGAGCGTCGTGGCTTCGTTCTGGTCGGGCAAGCTGAAATCCCAACACCGCAGGAGTTCGCCGTTTTCGGCTAGGGGCCCGAAGCGACCACTGGCATCTTCATCGCTGGCAAAGGCTACGCTGTAGCCAAAGTAGTTCAGGGTCAGGGGCTTCACATTGTCCGATTCGCGAAGTTCCGCTGACGCCCGTGCAACCAGCAGGCGGCTCATGTGCTTGTCGGCCAGCCAGCGTCCCAGTGTGATTTGATCTATGGCCAAGGAACTGGCTGCTTTGCCAGCCACGGTGCTATGGGCGGGGCGGTGACCATCGAAAGCACAGGCACCCTGGCTAAAGTCGGCTTGGCGGATCGCAGCTTCGCCAGCTTGCTGGGTAAGGTCGAAGCGCTGGAGCTTGGCGGTTTCCAGCGACTCAAACAGGCGTTTCATCAGGCCGGCAAAGCGGCCCTGCAGGAAGTCGTTGCAAGCGGCAGATTCCCAAGCCAGCACATAGGCCGACTCTCCAAAGGTATGTTCAAGAAACCAGTTATTAAGGCGTATCCGCACTTCTTCAAGTCTGGCGCGGGTGGTTTCAGTATTTGGGGCAACGATCAGGCATTTACCCGCCGCGTTAACGATTTGGCTGGTCGGTGGCAAAGCGAGCGCGTCAAGAACGGCCAGGGCGGCCAACTCTGAAAGTAGCGAAACCTGGAAAGAGCGTCCGCGCAGTAATTTAGCCGCCTGTCGCTGCGTTTCGCCGCCCTCGGAAAAAATAAAATCTTGGATGCCGGTGAAGTCGCCCTGAATAAGCAAGAACTTGGATTGACCCCAATCGCTGCGCTCGCGCATGCCTGAAATTTCTTCAGCGTCTGTCCGGTTGGCCTCGTTGTGATATCGCCAGAGTGCGACGGCCAGGGCGGCGACGGCTTTGCTGTGATCGTACAGGGAGACATCCGGGCGAGTGTTGCCCGCTGTAGCGCTGGGTATGGCATGGGTGTATGCCAAGAAGGCTGCATCCAGATGATCTAGCCAGAGCGGCAGGTTGTTTTTGTGACTGGCTGGAATCTTGGTCAGTCCATTCAGCCAGGCTTGCCAGAGGGCCTTGTATTCGTCTTGTGCGGCTCTGTCCGTGTTGGGTTCGTACTTTGCCCGCTCCAGAGGAAACATAGCTTTGCGGGACAAGGGTGCGAGGGGCTGACACCAAGCGTGGGCATCATGCCGTTCCTGTTCCAGCCCCATGGCGTCAAACAGAGTCAAAAGCCTAGCTTGATAATGGTTGCGCCCAGTGCGCGTACCTTCGCTGGCCTTGTTGTAATTTTCGAACTCGCTACGCTCAAAGCCCGAAGCCAGTCGATCTGCCGTAGCTATCACCCATTGCAGAAATGTTTCAGGTCTGTGGTGCCGTGCGGCGGCATTGATTAATGAATCGTCGGCATCTGGCGTATTCGCCCCAGCAAAGGGGTGTGCAAGCACGCTTTCACGCCGTGGCAGGAATTTGTCGATAGCCATGAACCCCGCTGTGGTGTAGGCCGCGTGGATGTGGCTGGGCCGACCATCCCAGTGCGGACAATCCAGTTGTTTCCAAGTTTCAAGCTTCTCCTTGTCCGCATCAATACGCGCACGCTCGGCAAACTTGCCTAGATCATGCAGTAACGCGGCAATGGCAAGCCTCGAACTGGCTTCCAGTTCAGCATTCATTAGGTAACTCCTTGGCTGTAGCTTGGCATCGTTTTCATTCATCTCCCTCCAGTAATTCCGTGTCATCCATCTCCAGCGCTGGAATGGCGGACAGCCCCTGGCCGATGATGCCTTGCAGGGCGCCGTACATGCCGGTAGTGCTACCGATGACGCGTTCTAATTGTTTTTCGCGTTCGGCCCAGTGTTTAGTCATGGCGCGGCGCTCTTTCTCGAGTTGGTTGCGCATGGCACTGAAGGCTTCAACGATGGCTTCCACTTTATGCCGGAACTCTTCTCCCGCCAAGTACCGATAAAGCATTTCCATTTTTTCATTTTTACCTATCCCGGCAGCACGGGCAAAGGCGACTTGCTGGAGTTGGTCGCGCAGGGCCACTGCGAGCATGGGGTAGTGGGTGAGATCGGTAACCCAAATCCCGTTTAACTGGGCAAATCCACGCACGCCATCGGGCAGGGCAACACTGACGAGGATGGCAATGGCGGCACCGGCATTGCGTTGGTCGTCTTTGAGTTTGTCGATCCAAGCGGGTTGCCAGTGCTTGGTGTTCTTGACTTCCCAAATTATGCTGCCACAGCCTTGGAGACTGGCATCGCAGACCTCCTGGATTAGATCAGCACCGGTTATGCCTTTGGGGACTGGCCGGATTTCGTCATGCGGAAATTGGCGTTCGAGCGCTGATTGGATGTCAATTTCCAAAACTTCGCCCTGTGTTTCCTGCGAGCCTTGTTCGCTCTTGCGCTTGAGGTCGTCGATAACCCTTTTCATAGTCTCGATCTGTTTTTCCTTTTCCTTCAGCTTGAGATCTTGCTCGGCGGTCAGGGTCTCCCGGAGGGTCGATTCCCACGCTTGCCTGCCCTCAGCTAGGGTGCGTTCAATTTCCAGATTAAGGGCTTGTTCGCGTGCCTTGATGTTGGATTCCTGTTGCCGCAAGGCGAGTTCGGCTGCCTCTGATCTGTCTAGGCGGGTTTGCAAGGCGGTTTTTTCGGCTTGTGACTGTATGGCAGCTGCCTGAAGTCTTTCCTGCACAAATTTTTCAGTTTCTTCGCGTAGACGGGCTTCCGTTGCAATGCGCGTGCGTTCTGCAACAAGGCGTTGATCTGCTTCTAGCGCGTTGGTCTGTTGGAGTAATTTCAGTTCGGTAGCGGCTGCTTCGGCGATGCGCTGATTTTGTTGTTCAATGTGTTGCTGGAGCGCCGTTGCCCGACTGGTTAGTTCGATTTCTTTACTGCTTACGGCTTTGGAGATGGCATCTTCAAGTTGTTTTTGGTGCTCAGCATCAAGGTGTTCGTGCCATTGGGTGGCAATTACTTCAGAAAGCTTAATTTCATGACCGCAATCGGGACACTTGATGGTGGTGGGGTGCATGGCATTCATTCGGGACTGTTATTCAGGTGGGTATTGTTGAGCGTTAACCCCGGCGTTGCCGGGCCGGCAAGCTTGCCGATATTGTGATGTCGGCCGCAGACAGCAGAAGTCCTTGGCGGCGGTATTTGGTTCCTGGGATAGAGTCAAGTGTATGGATGAGATACGGTCGTGAAAGGCGCTGCCCCATAGCTTTCTTAATGGCCGCATTAATGTGCGATTTGGCCGGATCGAAGTTGTCCTTTGTCATGCCGTGTCGATAGGCGTTTAAGGCGCGCTCGAAGTCGCCCGAGGCGGGGTTGACTAACTTTCCGTAGCAGTCGAGGAGTTCGGTTTTTGTGCTGTCTTCGCTCCAGTGGACAGCCGTTCGGCCTTCAAGAATGCGCTTGGCCATAACCCAGTAGAGCGCAAATTCGGAGGGTTTGAGGGGAAAGGTGTCGCCCCCGGCAAAGACCCGACAGGTTGCGGGTTCGAGATGGAGCGTGGTCTTCGGCAACGCGGTTTGTATTCCAGAAACGGCTTCGGAGAAGCTTGAACGCCCCTCCAGGAGGGGTGTGGGTAGTCCGTCGCGCAGCCGCACAAACGGAATATCAGCTAGGGTAACCCGGGCGTTGCGGGCATCTACACTACGGCTCTTGTCACCCGGAAGGGTGATGACGCATTCCTGCACTGTGGGGTAAAAAAATTCCTTGTTGCCTTCGAACGGCTCACTGACAAGAACATGTGATAGCCGGTCTTGGGGGCGACCAAATAGGGACATGGCATAGCCCATATAGAAGCCCATGGTTTTTCGTCCACCGGCGATAGAGGCATGGATTTCGCTGTCGGGGTCGCTGCTCAGTCGGCGTACGGTCTCGCTGATGAAATTGGCGGCCGAATCGTTGTCTTGCAGGGTGCGAATATCCTCAAGGATGTTGCCGGCTTCGTCGGTAATCGCGTGGATGCAGGAGGCGTTAAAAGTTATCTTGGGTAAGCCGTAATCGCGGCAAAGGCGGTGGAACCATCCGGGTTTTAGTGACAAAAGGGTCAGGCGCGCCTGCTCTGCGCCAACACCGGTGGTGACTATATGAATTTCATCGGGAATCCAAGGTTGCTTTGCGTTAACAGCCAGGGCGTACAAGGTTTCTGTAACCACCTGCGGGGTCATGCCGGTGGCAGAGAGCAGTATTTTTTTACCTTTGCGATCAGGTGGGTTCATTTTTTCGGCTTAGTGGCTTGTGGCTGATGGCTGCGTATTCTCATCAGGCCGGCTTGGCTGTGCCGGTACGGCAAGCTTGTCGTAGAGAATCTGTTGCCGCACATCTTTTTGCAGGGTGGGGTGGAAATCTTTCAATTCCTGGTGTTCTTTGGGGGTGCAGTAGGCAGCGGCTGTGCCGCGCTTAAGGGTACGCGTTACCCGGACGGTGTTTCCGTGCTGGCGGTATTGGCTGGCGTAACTTACGGACGGGCTGGAATAGGCGCTATCCTGCGGGATGCCGATGATGCGGACCGTGGTGGGAAATTCCAGGGTGTAGCGCTCAATAATCGTCTTGCGGCTGCATTGGTACGGGAAACGGCGGACTTCTTTGCGTGGCCGGACTTCGGCGTGGTCTTGAATCACGCCTCCGTATAAACCACTGGGGATGGCCAGGGCGCCCGGGCCGGGGAGGGGGGCCAAGGGGTCCATTTCGAATTCGGCGCTGTAAATCCATGGCGTGTTCCAGTCGCTGGGGTCTGGCATGGCGATGATTTTGCCTGAGCCGGTTTCCATTTTGTAGTCGATCCCAACGAATCCTTGCTCGACACACTGCTCCGCTGAGGCGTGCCTCTTGCCGAGAATGATGCGGTAGTAGTTGGCCATGATCTTCCCGTGTGTCGGCTACTTCTTCTTTATCTTTGCAGTCTTCTTCGCCGTCTTTTTCAGGCTACTCACGTCTTCCGTTAAGGCTCCTCGGCGGAATTTGTGGGTGAAGAGCGGCCTTCCGGCAAGCGCTGCGTGGTGGTCGAGCGCATGCTGACGGCGCCGGGACTCGTCGTCGCACTGTCCTGATCGATCCGACATCGCGAGTCGCCCCGCGTTTCTCGATCGACGTCGGCCCCTGGGTGCGTCGTGCCGACTCTGGGAGTGGATTTCCAGCAGAGGGCGGCGTCTCGCCGCCCGGATGCACCGCCCTTCGGGCGGGCCATGGAGAGAAAAAGGCATCCTGCGGCGCCTGTCGGTAGAGTTGCAGTTGCTTAGTCAACACCTCTCCCGGAGCCACCGCAGGATGCACCTCAAGAGTATTCTCAACCGCGTCGAGCGGCACAAGTCTTTCGTCTACAACGACGCGACGTTCGTCGAGCGTGACGGATCCGATCTCAGCATCGAGGTACGGATCGAGCCCCGAGCCAATGGCCGGGCGATCTGCTCGGGCTGCGGCAAGCAGCGGCCCGGCTGAGATCGGCTTGCCGCGAGGCGGTTCGAGTTCGTGCCGCTGTGGAACATCGCGGTGTTCTTCGTGTACGCGATGCGGCGGGTGAACTGCCCGATCTGCGGGGTGACCGTGGAGCGTGTGCCGTGGAGCGACGGCAAGGAGCACCTGACGACGAGCTACCGCTGGTTCCTCGCCCGGTGGGCGAAGCGGTTGTCGTGGACGGAGACGGCGGCCGCCTTCAACACGACCTGGGAGCATGTGTTTCGCTCCGTGAAATACGCGGTGCACTGGGGCATCGCCCATCGCGATCTCTCGGGGATCAAAGCGATCGGTGTGGACGAGATCCAGTGGCGCAGTGGCCACACCTACCTCACGCTCGTCTACCAGATCAGCGGCGCGAAGCGACTGCTTTGGGTGTCGCACGAACGGACCGAGCAGAGTCTGCGGCGGTTCTTCGAGTCCCTCACCGACGGCGTCCGGTCCGGCATCGCGTTCGTGTGCAGCGACATGTGGAAGCCCTACCTCAAGGTGATCGCCGAGCAGATTCCCGCCGCGCTCCACGTGCTCGACCGTTTCCACATCATGCGGAACATGAACGTGGCGATCGACGAGGTGCGACGGAAGGAGGTCGCCGAACTCCGACGTGACGGCTGGGAGCCGATCCTCACCAAGTCGCGCTGGTGCCTGCTCAAGAGGCCGGAGAACCTCACGGAGATCCAGGCCGCCAAGCTCGCCGACCTGCTCCGCTACAACCTCCGGAGCGTGAAGGCCCATCTGTTCCGCGAGGCCTTCCAGCGATTCTGGGAGTACACGAACCCTGCGGCGGCGGGGAAGTTCCTCGACTCGTGGAGCACCGAGGCAATGCGGAGTCGTCTCGACCCGATGAAGAAGGTCGCCCGCAGTCTGCGACGCCATCGCCATCTGATCCTCAACTGGTTTCGGGCCGGGGGCACGATCTCGGCAGGTGTCGTCGAGGGTTTCAACGGCAAGGCGAAACTGACCACCAGAAAAGCGTTCGGCTTCCGCACGTCACAGGGCATCGAAATCGCCCTGTTTCACGTCCTCGGGCGGCTACCCGAACCTGATTTCACCCACAGATTCTGCTGAGGAGGCCGATTTCAAGACAGCCGCATCGACGACGACGGTCCACACGGATCAAAGAACCGAGGCGACGCCGGCCTGCCCTTCCCCTTCGGTCGCGAGCGACTCCAGGACGGCAATCGCTGCATCGTAATCAGGCTCGAAAGTCACCTCATCCGAAACCTCCGCATGGCGGAGGATTCCGCCCCGATCGATGACGAAAACGGCCCGCGCCAGCACGGCCGAATCCTCGAGGAGGACGCCGTAGGCACGGCCGAAGTTTCGATCGTAGTAGTCACTCGCCCCCACGGTGGCGATGAGCTCTTCGTTCCGGAAGGCACGATTGATCGTGAACGGCAGATCGGATGAAATCTGGACTCCGAGAACCGCTTCCCCGAAACCTCGGAGCCGATTGTCGAAGACCTTCGCCTGCAGGCGACTGACCGGCGTGTCGAACGACGCGAAGACGCTGAGGAGGAGTGGCAAGCCATTGGCGAGAAAATCGGCGAGCGAAATCTCCACGCGTGTAGCGTTGAGCCAGGAATGCAGGTGGAAATCGGGGGCGGGGGCGCCGACTTCAGGGATGACGCCCGACAGGGCGTAGGGCTCTCCGCGAAACGTGATGAAGGCCCGCTGCTTCCGGGACACAGGTGCCGACTCGGGAGTCGGGTCGTCGGTTTCGCTGCCGGTCATTTCATGGTCTCGAAGCGCTGAATCCTGTTACCGAGCACGGTTCCCTACCGAGAGCCTCCCTGAGGAAGGAGGCAGGCCAACCAGCGGAGATTGGGCTCGTCAGACGTACACGCGACTGACACCGACGGAATAGACGGCGTGGTGCATGCTGTATCCCAATATCACGCTGTTGATCCACAGATGCCCCATATCCAGAAGAATCTCTCCCTCACCGTAGTTCGGATCGAAATACGACAAGTTCCTACGGTCGGGTGAGAATCGGATACCGATGGCGTGCCCGCCCTCGCCTGCGTCACTGAAGAAATCATTGAATCTGAGAGCGAGCATCCAACCGAAGTCCTTATCACCTCCGACGAGACTTCTGATCCAATCACGTCTCAGAAAGGAGACGATCTCAGCCCCCACCAGTCGAGGCACCGATGCGTCGCCTGGAGCGCGAATGCCATAGCATCGATGCTCTTCTTGGGCGATATAGCACTCTACCGTCCGACAATACATGATGTCGTCAAATCGAGGATTGTATCGCTGGGCGTTGTGGCCATCCCTCGCGACATAGCCTCCCCCGTAGGCATCCTGGCGGGCATGTGGCATGTTCGGATTGACGATCCTGGCGGCGCCGTATCCCCCGAATAATCCGCGACTGCGCAGATTTATCTCTTGTTGATCCTTCTGCAGAGCCATGATCGCGGGCATCTTCTTCGCTATCTTGGCGCCTGAATAGCTGTGTTTACCGTTGAAACTTCTTCGCAGCCAGTCGAGCACGAAAGCCCAACAGGCACCGCGATGCCGGGCGGGGAGCCATTGCCCCTGGGAAAACTGGTGCGCGTACGGCACTTGGAAGAGCCCACGGCAGAGGTCACTTATGTCGCCGACTTGCGCCTGGAGGATCCTGTTTCCTGAATACCCTAGACGCACGAGCGAACTGTATCCTTTGAAGGCGTAAAGAATGCGTTTCGTCTTGGACGTCCTTTGTTCTTGGTCGGATCTGACCCCTCCCCAGTTTTTG
>SXGT01475355.1_pt1 | contig 16851 bp, 1 predicted proteins | sample 3176221 | NCBI WGS metagenome assembly SXGT01 (sample SAMN11356862, study PRJNA531348) | freshwater metagenome | isolation source: freshwater sample F1-120 | place: China: Fuxian Lake, Yuxi | collected 2017-12-25 | reverse complement strand
CGCTGGCCCCGGCTCCCAATGCATTCTTGCTGGCGAAGCTCTGGCTCAGACCCGTCAGCGTGTCACCGCCATACACGACACCCGCTCCAATCACCGGCGTCAGGCTCGAACTCGTCGTCCCGTTATACGTCCGGCTGTCCGTCACCGCATTGATCGACAGTGCCGCCGGCGTGATCGTGCCGGCATAGGCGGTGGTCGTCTGGCCGGAGAACGATCCCACCGAGAGACCGTAGACCGTAGTGCCGTTGTTCATGACCACGCCGTTAGAACTGGTTACAGATGCCGTGATCAGCTTTGATGGCGCAGCATTCTTAGTGTCGTAAACATAGGTGGCTGATACGCCAACCGAGTCCCCGTATGCCGTTCCGGCAATTAAGGTCAGTCCCGAACCGTCGGAAAAGGTGGTCCCGTCGTACTGCTTGGTCGTGTTTCCAGTCAGTGTGAGCAGGTTCGCCACCGGCGTCGTACTGAACAAAACACCGCTGTCATTCGGTTGGGCATATCCGGAAGTTACACTGCTGGCACTGTACTCACGGAACACCGGCGTCAATCCACCCCCGTAATATGCTCCCGGACTGTCAGAAAATGCACGCCAACGCGTTCCAGAGATTAGTGAGGAACTGCCGCCGTAGTTGGCGAAAGCACCTGGCGCATTACTGCCGCCTCTTGCAATCAGGTTGATATCGCTCCCACCCGTCACCGTGCCGCCAAAGCTCAGGTTTCCACCGTAGCCATTTGGCATCATTGCCGTAGTGACGCCAGCCTCAATGTCAACCCAGCTTGCGGCGTTCACCGGTCCCGCCAGCGTCGTGCTGCCTCCTGCGCGGATTGTCACTGCCATGCCGCCGCTCGTGATCGAGCCGCCGGTCTGGTTTATCACCCCCTGTCCGCCGGTGGCGTTGTGCGCGGTCAGCGTCACTCCGCCATAGCCAGATATCGCGCTGCTGTTGAGACTCAAATCGCCGCCATAGGTGTTCGGCGTCATGTCAGTAACACCAGCTTCGATCAATACAGCCTGCCCCGTCGACTGCACGGTCCCCGACAGACTGGTCGTGCCACCAGAACGAATCGTGACGCCGTTCATGCCGCCGTTCGTGATCGATCCTGCGGTCTGGGTGATGTCACCTTCTGCACCGGTCGCGTTACGCGCCGTAAGAATCACACCGCCATAGCCGCTCAAATTGCCGCCCACGGAAATATTGCCGCCGTAGTTACCCATCAAATTGCTGCCTGCCGCTACGCTCAGCCCCCCGTTGCTGCTTATCGCGTTGCCATTCAGCTGAACGTCCTTTTGTGCAGCAACCGATACCGAGGCCCCGTAAATCGTTCCGGCCGTCTGCGTAATCCCGCCGTAGGCGAGAGTGCCGCCATAGGCTCCCAACGAGACGCCCATGGCGCCATTGCTGGTCAGGCTGGCTCCGATCAACATATCGCCGCCATAGCCGCTCTGCATCATCCCGTTCATGCCACTCTGGACGAGGATATCCCCGCCGGCGTTTACGGCGCTAACCAAGGTCGCGCCACGTCCCGCACGTATAGAAACATTGCCCATGAAGCCGGCCGAACTGATCGTTCCACCGGTTTGGGTAAGCACGCCACCCGCCCCCGATTGCCCGCTATAGGCAGTCAATGCAACCCCGCCGTACCCGCTCAGGCCCGCAAAGCCGAGATTGCCGCCATAGGCGTTTGGCATATCGAGGCCATTGACACCTGATTGCACGGTGACGGTGCCCATCGTTGAAGTAACGGTTCCACCAAGGGAAACATTGCGGCCCGCGAGGAGGCTGACATTGCCAGGCGCCATGCCACCGCCGGAAACAGCCCCTGCCGACTGCAGGATGTCACCCTGCGTTCCGGTGGCATTTCGGGCATTAATGCTAACTCCACCGTATCCACTCAAATTGCCACTGATCTGCACGCTGCCGCCATAGTTGCCCATAATGTCGCCAGCATTAACCGAGAGCAGGCCTGTTCCGGTCGTTGTCGCGCCATTCAGGATGACATTTTCCTGCGCATAAATCCCAACCGCGGTCGCGCCATAAATCGTGGTGCTTGCAGTTTGTGTAAACGAGCCGACCGCCTGGCTGCCACCGTAGGCGGCCAGATTCACGCCCATCGCGCCGCCACTGCTCACGCTACCAACCGTAAGGTTGCCGCCATAGCCGTTGGCCATCATGGCTGCACCCACACCACTGCGAATATCAACCTGGCCGGCCGCATTCACTGGGCCGACAAGGCTAGTGTCTCCGCCTGATTGGATCGTAACGCCCATCGTAGCGCTGGTGATTGAACCACCCGTCTGGCTTATGCCCCCCTGTGATCCGCTCGGGTTGTATGCGGTCAGGGTCACGCCACCGTAACCTGAAAGCACGCTGCTATTGAGGAAAAGGCTTGCGCCATAGCTGACGTCGCCTGCCGTCGCGGTAAGTACGTTGGCCGAAGCGTTTACCGTGCCACTCAAGGTCACATCACTGTCACCAATGATGCTCACCGTGCTGCCGTAAATGGTTCCGGCGGACTGGTTGATCGTTCCCGCCTTCGACAAACCACGATATGCCCTGAGGTAAACCCCCGGCGAAGGCCCGTCGATCAGATCGTCGCCGATGGCAATGTTCCCCCCGTATCCGTTGGCTACATTACCCCCGACACCAGCACCGGCTTGCACGTCAATCACTCCCGCGGAGTGGACCGGTGAAACCAGACTGACGTCTCGTCCTGCCCGTAGGTACACATTACCCGCCGTGCTCGAAATCGAGCCGGAGCCCGTCTGCACTATATTTCCTTGAGTCCCAGTTGCATTTGCGGCCGTCAGCGTAATCGTCCCGGCACCCAACAGGGTAGCTGAATTGAGGTTCAGGTCGCCGCCATAGGCGCCCCGCATTGCTTCACCCGCAGTGACTGCAAGGGATTGGAGGCCGGAATAGCTGGACTGAAGCGTTCCTGCCAGACTTATGTCTCTCGATGCAGCTACATTGATCGAATCGCCATAAATCGCACCGCCCGTCTGGTTAATGTTCCCACCAACCAAACTGCCGCCATAGGCGGAAATTCCGGCGGTGCTGCCATAAGCCGAAATCGTGCTCCCCGCACCCAGCGTAAGGCTGCCATAGTTCGTCGAACTGAAAGTGCCGGTTACCGGGATCGGGTTTGCACCCGCTATCAACGTGACTGGTGTTATCGCGGTAGAAGTGCCAATTTGCACCGGCCCACTGCCCGTTCCATTGACAGATAAATTCCTTCCGCCAAATAGTCCGACGCTCGCGTTATCCCCCCAAAGAATCGTGGTTGCTCCGATTCCAACTTGTCCGGTACCGAGCGCATCAACTATCAGATCACGGTCAGCTCCGATCTGAACTGCTACACCACCGTATATAGTCGGCGCCACTGCCGCAGAAGAACCTATATTCACCGCCCCTGAATTCGCCTGCAGAACAATGTCTCCGTAGGCGCCGAGATTGACGGTAGCGCCATAGGTCATCGAGCCGATCATCACAGCGCCCGAGGTTCCGCTGCCCCCGTAGGCCGCTATGCTGTTGGCCGTGATCGTGATGTCCGCCTTAGCGCTGTCGCTCACGCCTATGACAACACCCGTGGCAATCTGTGCCCACGGGGCCACAGGGGCGATGGAACCACCATAAGCCACCGATGCTGCAGATCCATTACCACCCTGCAGCAGGATCGCACCGGTGACGTTGATGTTGGCCTGGCCGCTGGACGAAATCACTGCCGGCGAAACCGTGGAAGCTCCGCTTCCCCCAACCATCGTAAGGCTTGCGGCATTGATCGTCTGGTTGGCATCCGAAAATATCGCGGCTTCGTTTGCCGAGAAATAAGGCTCACCGCTTGCGGTGGCGAGAATCATGCGCCCACCGGACGAGCCGCCCCGGATCTGAATATTCGGATTGCCGAGGATTTGCTGGGATCCGACCCCAAACATGTCATTGGAGTTTTCGATGCTGGCGCTGTTGCGAAGGCCAGTCGTACCGCCGTAAATCTGCAGCGAGCCGGATCCGCCGTAAAACGCGATCGTCTGGCCCATATTGCCGTTGTTCTCAATGGCCACGCGGTTGTTGCTCGCCGCGCAGGCGGCAGCATCAATCGCATTGACGCAGCCCGATTCCGGTTGCCCAAGCACCCCATTGCCGGAGCCGCCATGGAGAACCACGTTTGCACCAGCACCATAAAGCGCGATCTGCTGACCACCCATCGACCCGGAATGGACGAAGGCACCGTTGTTATAGGCGCCAGCTCCGCTACCTCCTGTCAGCGTGAGGGCGTCGCCACCACCGTACAGGGTAATCGACTGATTCCAGTTGCTTTCGACCCTGGCGGCATTGTCATGCCCTCCTGGCCCTCCCGCCAAGGCAAGCGACTGTGCGCTTAGCGTCTGTGGGCCACCATAGGCAAAAAGCGAAGTGCCGCCATAGCTGCCACTACCGCCTGTCAGCGAAACTGCGCCGGTCACGGAAATCAATTGCCCCGACATCGCCGCCGAAGTTATCCCGGCACCACCGGTGCCCGCACCTCCAGCCAGGGTTATGGAACTTCCGTAGATCGTCTGAAGCATCGCGGTGGACTCGTTGCGAATTCCCGCAGAGTTACCCAGGTACGAAGCGACGTCCGGCCTAGGCACCCATGCGCCGCCCGAGGTGCCGCCCACCAGATTCAACGCCGCACTGCCTGCAATGGTCTGGCCGCCGTAGGAATTCTGGATAAATGCGTTGTTCTGGTTCCCGACGCTGCCGCCATACATCGACAGTCCGCCACCGTAACCGAACAGTAGCGATTGACCGCCGATGCCGAGGCTGTAAAGCCCGGCGTTGTTGTGTGCAATCGCAGCGCCATAGCATGGGTCACCGGGTACGCCTGCCGCACAACCCGCCGGGGCCGCTGCTGCGGTGCCACCGCCGGAGCCGCCCGTAATCACGACATTTGCGCCGCCGACGTTCGTCAATGAAACGGTTTGCGTACCGCCGGCTGCCAACTGCTGCACCTGGGCATAGTTGTCGTAAGTGCTCGCGCCGCTGCCACCGGTCATGGTCAGGACATTCCCAGTACCGGTCAGCGTAATGGTCTGGATCCCGTTTCCGATCACAACCGCCTTGTTGCCGTGGCCGTCACTTCCGGCCAAAAGATCAAGCGATGCCGCATTAATCGTCTGATTGCCCAGGCTCTGGATTCCGGCCGGCGAATGCGAGGTCCCGCCCGCGTTCAGCGTGATGGCACCGGTTACGTTAATTGTCTGCGACTGCCCGCCGACCCATGCGTCGGCATTGGCACCCGCGTTGGCGCTCGCACCGGCGCCATTCAGAGTCAGCGAAGCCGCAGATATCGACTGCGCTCCGGAAGGTGCCCAAATCGACGCGCTGTTAACGAGATAGCGATTGCCGTCGACCGCAGCCACAGCATCGCCACCCGAGGTGCCACCCGTCAGGGTGATGACTGGGGTGCCTAAGATCTGCTGACTGCCGGTTCCAGTACCGGTATTGGATATGTAGGCATTGTTCTTGACCCCGTTGCTTCCGCCTTGCAGGGTGAGCGCACCGCCGGATACAAAATTGAGCGTCATGCCTCCGTAGGCGGCATTTCCGGCGTTCAGGATGCCTGCCGAGTTGTTCGACGCCGGGTGTCCCGTACCGCAGTTGGCATCGCCGACACACGAGCCAAGCTGCCCGCTGGTGCCATTTCCAGTGCCGCCGAAAATCGCGACCGTCGCTCCGCCATTCAAATTGATAGTCTGGCTGCCATAGGCGGCAGACTGGTAAATTTGTGCAAAGTTGTCCGATCCGCCCGAGGTACCGGCGCCACCACCATAAATGGCGATGCCGCCATTGCTGCCGGTGATATCGATGGTTTGCGCGCCAGTGCCCCGGATAAACACGTAGTTGCCGTCCTTGGAGCCGGCCCCGCCGCTGCCACCTGCATTCAGAGTGATCTGGCGAGCGCTGATGTGCTGTGTGCCAAGCACCGAAGCGGCAGAATGACCTCGAATGATGGCATTGCCGCCGGTCGCACGAGAAGCGGCTCCAGTGAGGGTCAAGGCATTCGTTGCCGTCACCGTCTGCGTACCGGCACCTTCCATTCCGATAAAGGCAGAGCCGCCATAAGCGCCAGTCAGCATGATGTCATGGGCGAAAACCGTCATGGTGCCGGCGCCCGTGTTGTTTAGCGACGCATTCCCGGTGCTGGTGGCGGCGATGGTCAATGCGCCGTAGGCGGATACAGCCATAGTGCCGGTACTGCCGGTGATTAAATTCGCCCCGGTCAGCGCAATGCTGCCGCCATTGCCGCCGCCAGGTACCGCGCCAGTGGCCAGCGCCGGCGAGGCTGTGTTCCCATCCCAACCCGCCATCACCGACAGATTGCCACCATAAAGGTTGTGACCTGACTGACCGAAGGAAATATCTCGCTTAGCCAATAGCGTGAGGTTCGTTGCCGCAAGCGGAACACTGCTTGTGACAGAGCTGTTGTTGCCAAAAGCGATATCCAACCCGGCGTCCAGAGCAACCGTGCCGCCATAACCATGCAGCGAGCCAATTCCGGTACCGTAGGTACTGGACGGCAGCGAAACGGACCCCACGACGTGCCCGTACACCGTCGCCGTATTGTCCACCGACCCGATCATGGCTACCGAACCGTTACCTGTGCCGCCGTTGAGCGTCAGGTTGCCACCGACATTTAAGGTGATGGTTGGTGAATATTTGTCGTTGCCGATGGCCGCCGAATCGGCGATCCAACCTAACCCGCCGTAACCCGTCTGGTTCGATCCAGAACCAGCCGTCAGGGTCAGGTTACCGGAGGTGTCAATATTGATCTGATTGCCGCCACCGATGTAGGCACCGCCGTAATTTGCGCTGCCACCATTTAGGGCGATCGACCCCGCGTAGATATTTAGATTGCCACCACCACCGTAATGGGCGTTGATGTGGGCTGAGTTGTCGATCTGGTTCGGCTTGCCTGATGCATCAAATCCCAGTTGACCGCCAGCACTGCCGCCCGTCAAAGTGATCGTGTCGATGCGATTTATTGCGGTGCCGATCGTCAAGCCGCCGTAGCTGTCAATTCCAGCGGCGTTGTAGCCACTATCTCCCGCAGCGCCACCGCCCGCGATGGTGATTGAGCTACCAGAACCAGTGGTTGTAATGCTGGTACTTCCGTAGTGGTTGCCGATGGCAGCAAAGTTATTACTGGTCGTGCAGGCGACCGGCCAACAATTTTCGCTTTCACCAAGGTTGCCGGTACCAGTACCGCCATACAGGCTCAAGCTGCTACCATTTAGCAAGTTGATGCTCAGGTTGCCGGAACCCGTCCGGATACCCATATCCTCATTGCCGTGCTCAATGCCGGCGAGATTGTTGTAGCTGCCTGCTGAACCTCCGCCTGAAATTGTCAACGCACCCGCGCCACCATTGCCGACGCTGATTACCTGATTACCGTTTGCCAAAATCGCCGCCCGGTTATCGTGTCCCGAGGTCCCCGCTAGAAGGCTGATGTTCTTTGCCGAAACGCTCTGCGTACCATTTGACTTGAAGGCCACTGATGCGCCGTAATAGCCTTCTCCATAGGCCATGCTGTTATTGACACTGCCCGCCTGCAGCAAAATATCGCCCGTCGCGCTGATGGTCTGGCCATATCCCGCTTCGACCCGTACTCCATATCCGCCATAACTCACGCCGAACATGTTCGGCGTGGCGCCGCCGTAGGCCGTGCTCACTGTGGAGCCATAGGCGCTGATGTTCGTCGCGGATATCGTGTTCGTGCCGTAGGCCGCATAAATTGCGGTTCCACCTGCAGTCGCACCGGCGCTTCCCAGCGTCAGGCTGCCCTGCGCAGCGACGTCAACCGCGCTGCCAGCATAAGCTGTGACGCCATCGGCCAACGTGACGTTGCCCGGAGCATTGGTGCCGCCGTATGCACCCATCGCGACATGGGAGCCGTATACCCCGCTCGTGTATCCGGCGGCGAGCGTCGCCTTGTGCGTGACAGAAAGGTTACCGCCCAATCCGGATGCGGAAAGAACCTGCGTTGTCGGGTTGTAGGTGCTGCCGGCCCAGAGATCAACGCCGTTGGACTGCGTGTTGGCGGAGTTCTTGACTCCAAGGAAAACGCCGCTGGCATTGCCGGCGATAGTCAGGTCCCTGCCGGCCGCAATCCCGACCTGGACCTTGCTCAGGCTGTCGCTGGTAGCGCCAATCAGGACACCGTTGGTTCCGCTGCTTCCGTTGACGTTAACGTTGCCTCCGGTCAATAGCAAGACCTCCGCACCGCCATAGCCGCCCACCATGACGCTGCCCGCGTTCGCCGTCAACGTCGTATTTCCGGCCACAGTTGCAGTGACGCTACCCGCCTGGTAGATCGAGCCGATTATGGCCATCGAGCCATTGCCGGTACCGCCTGTGAGCGTCAGATCACCGCCGATATTCAAATTGACCGTGGTGGAATTCTTGTCGCTGCCGATGGCTGCCGAATCGGCGATCCATCCCAAGCCGCCGTAGCCAGTCTGGTTCGCGCCGGATCCGGCCGTTAGCGTCAGGTTGCCCGTGGTGTCGATCGTGATCTGATTGCCACCACCAACATAGGCACCGCCGTAGTTTGCACTCCCTCCATTCAGCGAGATCGATCCGGCGTAAATGGTCAGATTGCCACCACCGCCGTATTCGGTGCCGATGTGCGCAGCGTTATCGATCTGGTTCGGCTTACCGGATGCGTCGAACCCCAATTGGCCACCAGAGCTTCCCCCTGTCAGGGTGATCGTGCCAATGCGATTGCCCGACGAGCCTATCGTCAAGCCACCATAACTATCGATTCCGGCCGCGTTGTATCCGCTATCCCCAGCAGCCCCACCACCCGCGAGGGTAATCGAACTACCGGTCCCCGTAGTTGTAATGCTAGTGCTTCCATAGTGGTTGCCGACTGCGGCAAAGTTGTTACTCGTCAAACAAGCAGTCGGCCAGCAATCCTCGCTTTCGCCTAGGCTTCCGGTTCCGGCGCCGCCGACCAACAGCAGCGCGCTGCCGTTGGTCAGGTTGATCGTCTGGTTGCCGGATCCGGTCCGGCTTCCCATGTCTTCGTCGCCGTGCTCTATGCCGGCAAAATTGTTATAGCTTCCGGTCGAGCCGCCGCCGTAGATTGCCAGCGTGCCGGCGCCACCTGCACCCACACTCACCACCTGGTCGCCATATGCCCAAAGCATTGCACGGTTGTCATGTCCGACCGCCCCCGCCTGCAACGTGATGTTCTTCGCCGTGATGGTTTGCGTGCCGTTCGACATGATTGCAGCGGAACCGCCATAGTAGCCATCGCCGTAATACGCATTGCTAGCACTTCCGGCCTGGAGAAGCACCTGCCCCGTCGCTACGACGTTTTGGTTACCCTGACTCTGAAGGAAGGCGCTGGCGCCGTAGCCGCTGAGATCCTCGACCGCACTTGACCCGTAGAACGCCCGCGTCGTGTTGCTGCCGGGCGAACCGGCATTGACACCGTTTCCGCCATAGACGATGACATTGGCGGCATTCACCGTCATCGTGCCGACGCTCTTCACGATCGTACCGCGCGTATTTCCGGTCAGCGTCAGATCACCGTAGGTTGTCAGGGTCATGGCCCCATTGGTTGCCAAGCCACCATCGGTCACGGAAATTCCGTTGTTGGCAAAAAGCGTCATGCCGCCATACGCGACATGATCACCAGCGACAAGAATCGAACCTCCTGTGCTTGTCAGATTCAAATCATTACCGGCACGAATCGCGGATGAACCTGGAGATGTTTCCGTAAACGTGTTCAGCGGACCGTTGATCGTGAAACTTCCACCACCATATGCCAATCGAATGTTGCCACTTGCGGTTAGGTTGAAATTTCCCGGCGTCGATTCTGTCTGCCCAGCGAAGTAAGGCAATAATGTCACGTCACCGTTCGTGATCTTTAGGTTGACGTCCCCGTAGGCAGTGACGCTGCGCAAGGCAAGATCGCCACCTCCGACGCTCGTTGCGCGAATACCGCTCAATGACGATTTCAGGACGACGCTGTTGGCAATGAATTCCACACCATCGACACCGGAAGCGCCACCGATACCACTACCTCCGGAAAGCGAGAGATGGCCTGCTTTGGCGCCGTAGTAGCTAGATCCCGTGCCGGCATCATTGATGTCACCGATTGAAGTTGTCAGGTGCACCCGCTTCGGCACAATTGACGCGGCATTCAGCGTGAAGTCCGCCTGATCGAGCTTGATATTCTGGGTTGTTGTCGGTAGCACCCCGGCGATCGGATCGTTGGGTATCCCGGCGCCGCCGATCCAGATTCGACAACCTTCCTGACTTGTTCCGCAATTCGACGCGCCATTGGCGGGCAGGAAAATGCGGCTCAGTTCGGCATTGTCGAGGGCAAAGGTGTTCGCTACAGTGGTGTAATTCCCGAGCCGGACGTCGCCCGTGGAAGTCGGAAGAAAGGCAATATCACCGCCGCCGTAGGGGGCGCCATTAGTGCTAGTGGCGTTGTAGTTCAGCTTGATGCTGGCCGTCGACGCGATATTCGCATCTGCAGCGATGATTCCGACGGCAACCATTGCCGAACCATATGCCCCGACATTCCCGGTTGCATCAATCAAGTGGGCGTTGCTCGTCGTGCCGACGAAAGACCCGCTATTCATCGTGAAAATGCCAATCCCGTCACGATTGTTGTCGGCATCAAGGAGGATACGTCCTCCGTATCCGGCTGTATCGTAAGTCTGGGTGCTGCCTGACGCACCGTCTCGACGCGCATTGATTCCAAAGGTGCCGGGTGTGGTGTTGGTCCCGTCACCAAGAATCAGATGGTCCTTTGCCTTGATGGCAACATCACCGCCAAAGGTCTTGATTGAACCCGCTAGCGTAACGCTGCCGCCGTAGGCCGACATCACCACCGACAATGGATTGCCGGCGCTACCTACGATCGACGCGCCGTATTGCATGTTTATGAACCCGTCCGCCTGAAGCCCGACCGTACGGCCATAACCACTATTGTTCGAGATCGCGACGCCTGAGGAGATCAGTATGTTTCCGGTGCCACCATAGCCGCTTGCCGTTGATAGGTAAGCATTTGAAGTGGCCAAATTCGCATTGATGTCGGCCGCATATACCGTCGCGGAAGCGGCTATTGGAATTCCAAAAGCATCAATACCTGTTGAAGCCCCAGCGCCAGCAACTATTGTGATATCGGTTGGATCGAGCAGCCAGGAACCCACAGCACCATTTGGTGCCGACGTATCGATGCGAATACCCGCAACATCGAGGTACCTATGGCCTGAGGTTTCGATGAAACCACCATTTCCACCGTTCGCACCACCCTTCGCGGAAATACTGCCGAACGCACGCGCCGTATCATCAGCCCAGACGATTACCTTGCCGCCAGCCCCAGAGTCGATAGCGTCCGCCCTTAGCTTGGCGTCAGGGCCAAAATAGGTGACGCCGGCATTGGGTACATCCGGGTTCTTGCCCTGGAAATCGCCACCCACCAGTATCTGGCCGCCACCATTCACGCCGCTGGCATCTATCTCGGCCTGATCGGTAACCGCAACCCGCTTGCCGAGAACTTCGACGCTGCCACCTTTGGTACCGGTGGTAACGATTCGTCCCGCGCTATCCACGTACGCATCCTGGCTGGCCTTGAGGAATACCCGACCGCCCTCGCTGACCACGCTGCTGGCGTTGATCCGGCCACTGTTCCTGACAATGACGCCTGCAATACCTATGCGGCCGGCCTCGGCTGTAATTTCACCGAGGTTGGTGGCATTACCTGCTGCACCGGTGATATCTACCTTGACGCCCGGCGTAGCACTATCGATCAAGCTAACGGTGGCACCGGCCGCAAGAATGGTCTCTCCGTTCGGCGTCTGAATGATTCCTTCGTTGCTGACATTTGTGCCGATCAGGTAAACGCTGCCGCCCGAGGGGGTGCGGATTTCACCTTGGTTTATAAAGCCACCGGCTCCGGGAGTGTTTTCAAACAAACGACGACCGGCGAGGAAATTTTCATTGCTGATGTTCAGCGTCGAAGCAACAAACGCCGCCGCATCGATCCGGCCGCCCGGCCCGACAAATATGCCTGCTGGGTTCACAAGCCAGACGCGACCGTTGGAGCTCAGGGTTCCGTATATGGCCGTTGGATCGCTCAAGACCCTGTTCAAAACGGTGCTGGAGGCCGAGGTCTGCGCGAAGTGAGTCGTTTCGCCAGCCCTGATCGAGAATTTCTCCCAATTTATGATGGCGCCTGGACTATTCGTAACGGTCAGGACATTGCCGGCCTGGGTGAATCCAGCGGTACCGCTCACCACGGTCGGATTCAAAGGGTTCGGATGAACCGGAGACGCGATGAAACAAGCGGCCACCGCCGTCACACACAGGCGCACCGGAGTTGAAAGGCGGCGACGTGTGGAAGAGGATTTCTTTGATTCCATGATGCAGACTCCCTGGGGCGTGACCCGCCCGCTAATCTTTTGCTTTTAGCGCGATTACCCTACCTTTTCTAGGGAATATGTCACGCCAACAAAACTTTGATGAACAAGTTCAAAACCCGTACATAAGGCCAAAATGACCGCGGATATCGCCGTCAAGTGCCAAGCTGGCGCCGCCGTTAGGCCAGACGCCATCCATTACACGCGCAACGTCTAAGCGCAAGCTGATGTCCTTCTTCAGGTTGTACCGCAACCCCAGACCCAGCGAAGAGATATTTACTTTCTGGTTGATCGACGGGTTCAGATTGAAGCCTTGCGCAGTGTCATAAAAGGCCAGCCATCTCAGGTTGCCAGGGATATCAAGGCTGGCGGCAACATCTGGAGAATAAATCTCGAAATTGCTGAACCAACCTCGATCTGCAGCAACAGCCCGTTCGAGAAAACCCCTCACAGCATTGGACCCGGCCAGCCCCAGGCGCTCACCCGCCGGCAACGCATTGTTTGCGTGCTGGGCGCTTGCAGCCACGCGGAGCATCCATTCGCCGGAGATTGCACCAAAATAGCTACCTCCGAAACGCAAGGCGGAAAAACGGTCTTTCGTCAAATAGCCGGATGCCGCCGAATATCTGTCAGTACCGCCAGCAGTCGCGGGAGCTGCCGGGGTAAATGTAAATTCGCTACCCATCGGAAACAGGTGGTGAACGAATCCGACATTGAAGTCGATCGACTCGCCCGGCTTTTGCCATTGTCCGCTATAGGTTGCCGTCACCGGCCGGAAGGTATGAGGGGTACAGCCAGCGGTACCAAAGGCGGTTGGATTTCCGGCGATGGCACAACGGCTGTTCATGTACTTGTAGTCGAATCCCAACACCAGCTTCGACGTGAATTCGCCTTCGCGAGGAAAGATATGGTTGTATCGCAACCCGAAAACTTCACCCTTACCGTTGATAGCCAAGGCTCCGCCAAGCGTCGGCGTTGAAGCAGGGGTATCGGTGCTTGAATTTCCATAGATCAGATCGATGCTGTCGCCAATGGAGTAAAGCGGCAAACGATAGCCGACGCTCAGAATATCCACCTTCACGCCTATTCCGTCCTGCCAGGGGAGAAGTCGGTTACCTTGGAACTTCGGGCCGCCTGGTGGATCCAGAGCAGTGGAGTACGCCAAGGTCAGGACTTGGTCACTGTCTCCAAAGTTTGCGTTCTGGTAAGAGATACCCACGCGATGCTTGCCGCTCGCCTTGGTCCCGGTATTGTCCAGCGTCACATAGACTCGGTCAGGGTCCTCTTCTTTGACCTCAACTTTGATGTCTACCTTGCCTTCGTCTTCGCTGACACCCAAGGTAACTTCAAGTTGCTTTGCAGGGTTTTCGTTGGCCAGTTGAACGTTCTCTGACAGCTGACGCATGTTCGGTGCCTTGCCTTCCTTCAGGTTAGGCAAGCTTGCACGCACATTCGCATCCGAAAAATATTTGTTGCCCGAAATGGTGACCTTGCCGACAACGCCTTCGCTCACTTGCAAACGGACTACGCCAGTGGTCAGTTCCTGTTCGGGTACATAAACTTGTACCGTGCCATAGCCCAAGCGCCGATATTCCCCTTCAAGGGATTCGAGAGCCTTCTGCACATCGCCATAATTGCGCCGCTTTCCGATAAAAGGCGCTACCAGTTCCACCGCCTTTTCGCCCGCAAGCAGCGAGTTGCCATCAATCTGGAAACGAACGATGTCGAAAGTTACGTCTTGGGCGCCGGCAGGAGCGAGCAATCCGACAATCAACAAGACGGCTACCAGGAAATTGGCCATCGTGTTTTTCATAAGGAATCCTAAATGCATTCGTTTAAAATTAAAGCAGAAACGCGGCGGTAGTGAAACCACCACACAAACTAACAAATATTGCGCTGCGCAGCAAGCCAAATCATCAACAGAATCCCCTAGCCACCGAAGTTCCGCCCCTAAACAACCATTTATTTCGGCCGCTGGGAATCACGTGGTATCGGCTCTGTTTCTGAAGCCGATTGCGTATTTAGATGCTGGAAATTGTGGTCCAGTCTCAAACGCAATTCAATCGGCTCCCCAGTTGTGATAGTTCGCGGTTCCGTTGGCATCCAAACCGAAAGCCAGAACGCTCCGAACCCAATGGCCGCCGCAATTGCCGATCCGAGCAGCAATTGCTGCCAGCGCTGAAATGCGCCCGATGGCTTTCGGTATCCGGAATGGGTCTCTTGAATTGATTCGGCGTCTTTGACCGTGGCCGCCAGCTCGTCTTCAGCACGCCTGCGCTCGGTCGAGGCGGCCTCAGCCGCTGCTTCAGCGGCAATCCGTTGCGCCAGCGCTACGCTGGCCTTTCTTTCCCTCTCCAAACGCAGTTCAGCCGCCTGGGTCGCCGCGAAGTCCGTCTTCGCACGTTTCTGAGCGGCAGCGTGGGCGGCCTGCTCCGCCCGCACAGCTTCCGCTGCCCGTTCGGCCGCCTGGGCGTCAGCAGCACGACGCTCCTCTGCCTTCTGCGCCAAAAGGCTTTCACTTTCCGCACGCCGGCTTTCGGCTTCGATCCGGATAGCGGCCGCCTGCTCAGCCTGGCGTGCCTTACCCAGCGCTAGCTCTTCGGCTGCCTGGCGTTGCTCTGCCGCCGCCGTGGCTTGCGCTTCGATGGCGCTGCGCTCGGCATCCCGCTGCGCCTGTGCGGCCTCCTGCTGCGCACGAGTCGTGGCGGCGTCCAAGGCGGAACGCTCGGCCTCCAGACGGGCTGTGTGTTGGGCGATAACCTGCTCTTCGGCATCCCGTCGCGCCGCCAGCGCGCGGGACGCCTCAGTCTCAGCCTCGGCTCTGGCCTGCGCCGCCTGAGTGGCCAGAGCTTCTTCAGCAAGCTTTTGCAGTGCGGCCGCTTCCGCCGCCTGTTCGGCACGCAATTGCTCGGCCAGTTGTTCTGCTGCGCGGGCTTCGGCTGCACTGCGCTTTTGCGCCTGTGCCGCCAGTTCGGCTTCGCGGGCGGCGCGCTCCCTGGCCGCCAGGGCCAGTTCTGCAGCAGCCGCTTCCCGCTGTCTTGCTTCTTCCGCCGCAGCTTCTTCAGCCTTAACGCGGACTCGCAGCTCGGTCGCGGCGCGACGCTGCGCGAACTCGGCTTGCCGAGCCTCTTCGACGGCCGATTGTTCAAGCCGGATTCGTTCCCTGAGCGACTCCTCGGCAAGCCTTTGGACCTGCAGTTCGGATAGCTCGCGCTCTGCATCCTGTCGCGCCGCAGCGACGTGTGTCGCAGCCGCCTCACTTTCCGCATGATCCTTCGCAGCAAGCAAGGCAGCGCTTTCTTCCGCCATTCGACGGCGGGTTGCGGCTTCGGTCTCCTGTTCCGCGCGCAGTTGCTGAGCAGCGCGTTCTGCCGCCACCGCCTCTGCCGCCTGCCGCTCAGTCGCCAATTGAGCCAAATCGGTTTCGCGCTGGGCACGGGCCTGCTCCGCCGCAATCCTGACGCCAGCGGCTTGTTCGGCCAGCTTTGCATCGGTCAAGGCGTTTCGCTCGATATCGATTCGCGCCTGCATCGCTGCCTCCGCAGCGCGTGCGGCATTTGCAAGTTCTACAGCCGCCATCGCGGCTGAGCGAGTTGCCGCCAATGCCTCGGCATGCCGGATGGCCGCCAGCTCTTCCGTGGCCTTGCGTTCCTCGGCCAGCCTTGCAGCCTCGGCATCGCGCTCGGCACGCTGTTTTGCCGCCCGCAAGGCCTGCTCTTCCTCAACGATCCGCTTCTGAGCGGCCGCGTGGGCGGCCTCCTCGGCCCGTACAGCTTCCGCCGCCCGTTCGGCCGCCTGGGCGTCAGCAGCACGACGCTCCTCTGCCTTTTGCGCCAACTGACTTTCACTTTCCGCACGCCGGCTTTCGGCTTCGATCCGGGCTGCGGCCGCCTGCTCGGCCTGGCGTGCCTTGCCCAGTGCAAGCTCTTCGACCGCCTGGCGTTGCTGCGCCGCTGCCGTGGCTTGCGCCTCGATGGCGCTGCGCTCGGCATCTCGCTGCGCCTGTGCGGCCTCCTGCTGCGCACGAGTCGCGGCGGCGTCCAAGGCGGAACGCTCGGCCTCCAGACGGGCTGTGTGTTGAGCGATGGCCTGATCTTCCTCAACGATCCGTTTCTGAGCGGCCGCGTGGGCGGCCTCCTCGGCCCGTACAGCTTCCGCTGCCCGTTCAGCCGCCTGGGCGTCAGCAGCACGACGCTCCTCTGCCTTTTGCGCCAACAGGCTTTCACTTTCCGCACGCCGGCGTTCGGCTTCGATCCGGATAGCGGCCGCCTGCTCAGCCTGGCGTGCCTTACCCAGCGCTAGCTCTTCGGCAGCCTGGCGTTGCTCTGCCGCCGCCGTGGCTTGCGCTTCGATGGCGCTGCGCTCGGCATCCCGCTGCGCCTGTGCGGCCTCCTGCTGCGCACGAGTCGTGGCGGCGTCCAAGGCGG
>SXGT01186082.1_pt1 | contig 16851 bp, 18 predicted proteins | sample 3176221 | NCBI WGS metagenome assembly SXGT01 (sample SAMN11356862, study PRJNA531348) | freshwater metagenome | isolation source: freshwater sample F1-120 | place: China: Fuxian Lake, Yuxi | collected 2017-12-25 | reverse complement strand
GACACCTGAATTTAATAAACATTAATAATCTCTCTACTGTTCCTGACGAGAGCTTTCATCTGATTACCTGCAACGAAGTTATTGAGCATTTAAATGACGAGTTACTAGATCAGACATTGAAAACATTTCACCGTCTTTTGAAACCAGACGGTTGTATCATGATCACAGTCCCTATGGACGAGGACATGATGGCGGGCCTTGTCTGTTGTCCTTTTTGCCAGTCTTATTTCAGTCGTGCGCAACACCTGCGATCATTTACTCCACAGTCAATTCGTCAGTTACTGGCTGAATACGGGATGTCTGAGATCCTCGTAAAGGATCTGGACATCAATGCTCTACCACGCTTCCGGAACGTTTCTTTACGTGATCGCGTTCTCTGGGCATTGAAAGGCAGACCTTTTTTAACGCGCCCAGGACTCAACACGATCCGAAAAGCCCCCCCCGGGCCTCACTTGATTACAATCGCTCGAAAAACTGGATCTGTTCAACTACGCGAAGCAAAGTGACGACTCTCGCCCGCAGATCCGCATACTTTATTTACAAACAACCTTTTCCATTGACGCCTCTATGTGCGGTATCGCAGGCATCCTTCGATTCAACGGTCCACCTCCCGAGAGGATGGAAATCGAACGTATGACGCATGCCGTCGATCACCGTGGACCAGACGGCTTCGGCATCCATCTTCAAGACCGCATCGCAATCGGTCATCGTCGGCTCTCGATCATCGACCTTGCTGGCGGTCATCAGCCAATGCTGACCGAAGATCAACAAGTCTGCCTGACCTATAACGGTGAGGTTTACAATTACCACGAACTTCGAAAAGAACTGATTAGCCACGGACATGTGTTCCGCACAGATTCCGATACGGAAGTCATCCTGAAATCTTACTTGCACTGGGGCCGCGACTGCGTTCTTCATTTCCGCGGTATGTTTGCATTCGGCATCGTCGATTTTCATCAACAACAGATCGTCCTCGCCAGAGACCATTTCGGCATCAAGCCTCTTTACTACCGACGCGGCAAGAACTTCTTTGCATTCGGCTCTGAGCTCTCAGTCATCCGCCAGGTCGATGGCGAGCCCCTTCGCGGACGTCTCCAGGCGATTGAGGATTTCCTCTCCTTTCGCTATATCCCGGCACCTGAAACGATCTTCGAAGATGTCTATTCCCTCCAGCCCGCACAGACAATGGTCGTCGATTTCAACGGTATCCAGGAGACTCCCAGAACCTACTGGAGAGTCGAATTCACACCATCAATGTGTCGTACCGATGAAGACTGGCTCACTGAGTTCGATACCGTCCTGGAAGACTCCATCCGAGCTCATATGGTTTCCGATGTTCCTTTCGGCGTCTTCCTGTCCGGCGGCATCGATTCCACGCTCGTCGCCTGGAAAATGCAAGAACTACTCGGACAGTCTGTAAATGCCTTCTCGATTGGCTTCGATGAACAGCAACTCTCCGAACTGAAATACGCCCGACAGGCTGCTGAGCAACTAGGAATCAAACTCCATACCGACCTGCTCGACGCAAGTCATGCCATCGACATTCTTCCCGATCTGATCCAACACTATGGCCAACCGTACGCAGATACTTCGATGATTCCTACTTGGCATGTCTCTCGACTTGCTCGACAGAATTGCCCGATGGTGCTTTCAGGAGACGGCGGAGACGAGGCATTCTCTGGTTACCCCCGCTATCAGGCTTGGACCGAGTTTCATCCACTGTGGGAGCTGCGCAACGCCTTGGCAACAGCAAGACGAAACCCCAGGAAGTTCGCCCGTTCGGCGACCATGCTCTTCCGAGGACCAGACGAACGCGCGGAACGCTGGACCCGAGTCGTCCAGTATCTTCCTGCCGAACTGCGCAATCGCCTATGGTCAAAAGAACTCCGCTCCAGAATCACTCGCCTCAATCCAACGTTCTCCGCTGCTGCTGATACTTACCAACGAGCCGACGCATTATCATTCGCCCAATCCATCGATTATCAAACCTATCTCCCTGACGATATCCTGGTGAAAGTTGACATCGCCAGTATGTACCATGGGCTTGAAGTCAGACCCCCCTTCATCGATGTCAAAGTTGTCGAATTCGCATCGAAGTTACCGCCGCATCTTCGCAGCCGTGCCTATCGACCAAAATCACTGAAGCAGATTCCAAAAAAACTTCTGGCTCGTCGTTTTCCTCCAGAGTTCGTTGATCGACAAAAACAAGGCTTCGGAATTCCTGAATCGAAGTGGCTCGCCAAAGGAACCAAACTTCGGATGATGCTCGATGATCTGGTTCTTGATCGCCAATCCCGTTTGAATAACTGGTTCGATCTCAATCTGCTCAACACAATGGCTCTTCAACTCGATGCCGGACAAAATGTCGGATATTGTCTCTGGGCGTTTTTAATCCTGGGAATCTGGTTGGAAAAGAATCCGGATGTGACCTTCGCAGTTTGAACTCTTTGTAAAGCGGATCATGATGAATGTCTATTTTCATCGAGCAGAGGCCTACGGAATCTTTCGCCCTGAAACTGGCGTTCATTTCGGGGGAGCAGGTGTTCGATCAGTCACCTTCGCCAAAGCACTATCTCAATCAGGAAAATACAACGTCTCTTTTTTCGTCGGCCGATATGGCGAACATCAACCCGAAATCATTGATGGCATTAACGTCCTGCCCGAACCATCGAAAGAAGCAATCTTCCAGAACTCTTACAACCGATTCAGCCGTTGGTCACAATCATGGAAGACACGTGTGACGAAGTTCTATCCAGGACTTGCACTCGATCTTCCGGTGCTGATTGCGCATCGCTATTACTTCAATGAGCAGATCTTCTGGACGCGTCCCTATGCCTCTCTCAAGAAACTAACCGATTCCGTCATCTGCTGCTTTGGTACGGATCGATCAGGGGCCCGCATCATCTCTTCCTGCAAAGCCTACGGCATTCCCTCGATTTTATTCACATTGAACATGCTGGAACTCTCACCTGATGTCTGGCAGACCGATGGGCTCTCACCTCAGGAGAAAAAATCGTCGGAAGTCATTCGGACTTGCCTGAAGAACGCAGATTACATTGTCGTTCAGACGGAGGACCATCAGCGTTTCTTAAAGCAAATCGCAAACCTCGATTCGACTGTCATCCGAAATCCAATTAGCCTGCTTCCCATAACAGACGATTCTCCAGGAACGGAGTTTGTTCTCTGGATCGGCAGAACTGGTTGGCCAGGTGCCGACGATAAGCGCCCGCATCTGTATTGGGAACTTGCTCGCAGGCTTCCCGAGATTCCGTTTCTAGCTATCTTGAACCCGAGCTCCGCCAAAGTCTACGCAGAGCTGGTCTCAGCTAAGCCACCCAATCTGACTGTCATCGATCGTGTCCCGTTTCATGAAATCGATGAATACTATCACCGTTCTGCCTTCTTCTGTAACACTTCGCCACATGAAGGCTTCCCTAACGCTTTTCTACAGGCTGCCAACCATCTTCGCCCCATTGCGTCATTATCTGTCGATCCTGATGGAATGCTCTCCCAGAACAATTGTGGCACCTACGCTGATAGTGATTTTGAACAGTTCGTCCACCAAGTCCGTACCCTCTGGACGGATATCGCACTGCGACAGCAGATGGGATTGTCAGCCCGACGCTATATAGAAGACAAACACAATCTTCAGACGTCAGTCAATCAGCTGGATGAGCTCCTTCAGAAAATTCACCCTCAATCCAAACGGATTTAAGTCTCATTCGGAGTCTCTGTGTCAGTCAAACTCTCCATAGCATTATGCACCTACAACGGCGAGCAGTATCTTCCAGAATTGCTCGAAAGCTTGCTGTCACAAACACGTCAACCAGACGAACTGGTGATCTGCGACGATCAATCCTCTGATGCAACACAGGACATCATCGAAGCCTTCAAGAAACGATGCCATTTTCTCATCAAATGGCACCGCAATGAATCACGCCTGAACTCGACGCTGAACTTCGCAAACGCCATTTCCCTGTGCAACGGCCAATACATCGCCCTCTGCGATCAGGACGACGTCTGGCTCCCAACCAAGCTGGAAGCACTGACAAACGCCCTGGATAACAACCCGCAGGCCGGATTCGTCATCAGCGATGCACTCGTTGTCGGACAACAGCTTCAACCGTTCGGCTATACTCTCTGGGAATCACTCAATTTCACATCGTCGGAACAGCAGCAGTTCCTGATTGGAAACGCCTTCGCGAAACTTCTAAAACGCTACCGCGCAACAGGAGCAACCATGGTGTTCCGTGCCTCATATCGAAACCTCATCCTGCCGATTCCCCCCTCGTGGGTTCACGACGCCTGGATTGCACAGCTACTCTCTGCTGTCAGCAACGTCGAACTCATCACCGAGCCACAGATCCTGTACCGACAGCACAGCTCACAACAGATTGGTCAAGTCAAACGTAATCTGTACCAGCAGTACCGGATCGCAAAAACGATCGGGAAAGAACAGTTTCAAACCCTCGCTCAAAACTTTCAGCTCGCTCTGGATCGACTCTCTTCTATCACTGACTACGAGATTCAACCGCAGGATCTAAAGCGGCTCGAAACAAAAATCTCGCATGCACAAAAACGAACGGACATGCGCGACTCGTCATTCCGGTTACCCCTAATCATGCACGAACTCGCAGCAGGCAACTACTCCCGGTATTCCCTCGGCTGGAAATCCGTTCTTCAGGATCTGTTTCTTTAGATCCTAAACATCCAGCTCCTTCACTTCCAACGCGTGCTTCTCAATAAACTCCCGCCGTGGCTCCACATGATCTCCCATCAGCACGCGGAAGATTTCCTCCGCAGCCGAGGCATCGTCCATCGTGACCTGCAGCAGTGTCCGGGTCGCAGGGTCCATGGTCGTCGCCCATAGCTCGTCGTGGTCCATTTCACCCAGTCCTTTGAAGCGGGTGATCGACATCCCCTTCTCTCCCAGACGTCGCATCGTCGGCAGTAACTCGCGAATACTCTCCAGGCGGTTCTCACCATCGGAATTACGAATAACAAACGGCGTCAAACGCTCGCCATCTTTCATCCCCAGCGTCACAAAGTCGCTGGCCTTGAAGCCGAAGTCTTTCAATTGTTTCAGAGACTCATTGATCGTGCGAATCTCATGTAGGTCCACGACCTGGAGCAGATGCCCTGAAGTCGCCTCGACTTCGATGGGAGCACCAGTCTTCGGGTCAGTCTTAGCCGCGGCCTTTTCAGCAACATTCTCCTTGGCGACGGCGAGTTCCGCACCACGCTTAGTTTCTTCTTCCTTGAGGAAGTTATCGAGCGCTTCGCGGTCAAACAGCCAATGCTCTTCCCGTCCGATAAAGACGCGGAAACGTGGCAGCAGACCATCCGGCATAACGTGTTCTCGCGTCAAACGCTTCAGGTCAACCCCCCGACGCTCCAGCAATTCAAACGGCTCATCGAGTTTCTTGATAATCTCGACGACCCGTTTCAGATTCTCCCCTTCGAATACGGCTCCATCTGCTTTGCAGTACAACGAAGCACCATGCATCCCGAGCTCAACGAGTTCCGTCATCATCTGATCGTGCGTCTGCACGTAACGGACTTTGCTCTTCTGCGTCACGCGATACAGCGGCGGCTGGGCGATATAAATGCAGCCCCCTTTGACGAGCGGCCGCATGTGACGGAAAATGAACGTCAACAGTAGCGTCCGAATGTGACTACCATCGACGTCGGCATCGGTCATCAGGATCATCTTGCCATAGCGTCGCTTGCTCACATCTTCCATCTCCGCACCGGGCGTCAAGCCGACCGCTTTGAAGATGTTGACGATTTCCGCGTTGTCCAGAACCTTCACCAGCTGTGCTTTTTCGACGTTCAGAATCTTACCGCGTAACGGCAGAATTGCCTGGGTATTCGAATCGCGACCGGAGTCAGCAGACCCACCAGCCGAGTCCCCTTCGACCAGGTACAGCTCGGTGATATCGAGTTCACGCGAGCGACAGTCCCGCAGTTTCTCCGGCAGACCGCCCGTCGTCAGTGCACCCTTACGACGCACCATTTCCCGTTGCTTACGAGCCGCTTCCCGAGCTTCCGCAGCGAGAGCGCCTTTGGCACAGATCTTCTTGGCGACCTGAGGATTCTCTTCAAAGTACTTGGAGAGATTCTCATTGAACAAAGACCCGACCGCCCCATCGACTTCCGTGTTGACGAGCTTGATCTTCGTCTGAGATTCAAACTGTGGATTTGGAATACGAACCGTAATGATCGCCGCCAGACCTTCGCGGAAATCTTCCCCGGTCGGCGCGACATCCTTGAACAGATTCTCTTTCTTGGCGTAAGCATTGATGGCGCGAGTCAAGCCTGAGCGAAACCCCGACATGTGCGTTCCGCCTTCAGGATTGTAAATCCCGTTAGCATAGCATCGCGTGTTTTCGTTATAGCCATCGTTGTATTGCAGGGCGATATCAACGCCGACGTTGTCGATCTCTCCGGTGATCCGAATGACTTCGCCGTGCAGCGCATTTTCTGTCCGGTTGAGGTGACGCACGAATTCGCGGAGCCCATCTTCGTAATAAAACTCAGCCGACTGACCGCTGCGTTCATCAGAGAGTCGAATGCGAATCCCCGCGTTCAGAAACGCCACATCTTGGAGGCGTTTGGCAATCGATTCGTAAACAAACTCCGTCACCGGAAAGATCGTTGGATCCGGCTTGAACGTGATCTTCGTTCCCGTTTGATCCGTCGTCCCGAGTTTCTTCAGATCGCTGGTTACAAGACCTTTGCCGAACTCCATCGTCCAGACATGCCCATCGCGACGGATCTCTGCTTCGACCCATTCCGAACAGGCATTGACGGCCGTAATCCCGACCCCGTGAAGACCACCAGTTCCAGTTGCGTAGCCCGACTCGCGATCGAACTTGCCCCCTGCGTGAATCTTCGTGAAGACGATCTCGAGAGCCGATTTGCCCCCCATCTCCTGCTTGATCCCGACTGGAATCCCCCGGCCATCATCAATCACCGTAATCGAGCCATCCGTGTTGATGATCACATTCATCGTCGATGCATGCCCGTTGACAAATTCATCAACGACGTTGTCCGTCACTTCATAGACCAGGTGGTGCAGACCCACCAGATCAGTCCCCCCAATGTACATCGCAGGACGGTGTCGAATTCCCTCAATACCCTCCAGGTACTTGATATTGGATTCGTCATAAGTTTTCTTAGGAACTTCGTCAGACATGCGTCACTTTCCAAACTATTTTTTGCCACAGATCACAGAGGAGAAGTGAACCACTGATGAACACAGATAGACACAGATGGGAAAGTCAAAAGCCAGAGTCATCAGGAGCTTTTATTCAAAGCGATTCCTCGTGACGCATGCCTTTTGACCTCGTTTTATCCGTGTCGATCTGTGTTCATCCGTGGTTTTCTCGTTCTTCCCGGTAATCCATCGCTAATCTCTCTTCTGTATCGAACTGTCCAGCCGAAACCTCAACTCCTTGAGTCTCGTCTGAGGCAGTTTTTGTTTTATGGTCAGTAACAGGCTGACCTTGTGAAACGAGACCAATTCACTCAGTAAGGGCGAATTGGAAACATGAATTGTCAGCACCCCGTTTCGCAGAGCGCCGATTTTTGTCTGGGAAAAGATCCGTTCTTCCGTGCTGCCCTTCCAGGCATCCATCAGAACCCGGTCCCCCTGCTGCTGATTCCACCCCCGCCTCTGCACAAGCTCAGACATGACTCGTGCTAACGGAATCGGACCAGGACCATCAGCCGGATTAGTGCCCTTCATCGACCTTTCTCCTCCGGCTAAGCCCTAATACCCAAGCCCTAAGCCCTGGTAATCAATCTCTCGCCAGCGGCATCACGACATACGAATAATCATCCCCTGCCTGGAACATCGCGGGTTCGTTCGAACTGATCAGTTTGAGTTGGATCGCTGTTTCGGGTTCGAGAACTTTCAGAAAGTCAGCCACATATCGTGGATCGAACATGATCGCGACTTCTTCGCCTGTGTAACTGACAGGAAGTTCAATCGTCGATTCCCCGACTTCTGCGGCCTTACTCTTGAGAGTCGCTGTCCCTTCGCTGAACTGGAAGTCGACGCCGCGGCTTTCATCGTTGGTCACAATCTGCGACTGACGGACCGAGGCATAGAACGGGGCCGCGACCATCTCGATGATCTTATCCGACCCCTTCGGCAGCACGTCGCGGAAGTTCGGGAAACGGCCTTCGACCAGTCGCGAGTAGATCGTTGAGTTATTGCTCTTCACGAGGATGTCATTGCCGTGGATGGCGATTTTGACTTCCTGATCGTCGTCACTCACGCTGCGCTCAATCAGGTTCATCGCCTTACGAGGCACGACAGGATTCAACTTGGCCGGGACATCCCCATGCACGCCACAGGTCGTTTCGATCACGGCCAGACGACGTGAATCGGTCGCTGCGAAGGTGACTTTCTCCCTCTGGAATTCCACCAGGACACCACCCAGGGCGTAACGTGTACTCTCATCATCCGCGGCGAAGATCGAGCGTTTGATCATCTTTTTGAGCGTGTGACCACTCATCGTGAAGTAATCTTCGCCATGGAACTCAGGAACATCCGGGTACTCCGACGGATCTTCCAGGGAGAGCTTAAAGCGGCTGCCACCCGATTTGAGTTGCACGATCGAGTCAGCGACATCGAACTCAACAGTGTCACCCGAGAGTTCACGCAAGATCGAAATCACGCGAGACGTCGGCAGCAGGATCTCGCCAGCGGAGTCGGTATCGACGTCGCTGAGCTGATAGCGAATCCCGATCTCGGTGTCGGTCCCCATCAGGGTCGCAACGCCCTGCTCCACCTGCAGCTTGACGTTCTTGAGAATGTCACGCGTCGTCCGCGTTGGAACCACACCGCTGACAACCTGAAACGCCGAAATCAAAGACCCACGCTGACACGTTAATTTCATACTCCCAACCCATCCCTCAAAGAGCCAACAATTCCGCGGAAAACCTCGCAGAACAAACTACTTACGATGAATTGAAAGTCTACCAAAAATCACGCCAACTAGCGACGTCCAACCTCCCTTTTCTACCCAGATTTCAAGTCTATTAAGTGCCAGTTTTTCCCTTCCGTTGGGCCCGCTGTGCGGACAATTAAACCGCGAGATTTCAAAGAGGGCGACCACCCGACAAATTATGTCAATTTCCCGGCAATTCAGGTCGTTTTTGGTCCGCACAGCGGACCCTACGGCACGATTTCCACATGAATTTCATTTCGTCGCAGGAATGGAATCGCGAATGGGGGATCGTATTGAGCAGGAATTGGCTCCGACACCGGCTTCCGCCCCTGTTTTTCGATCCAGGCCAGCAGTTGCGTCGACTTCTCCGCGATGGCTTTGTCCGTCATGACGCCCGAAAATCGAATTGTCGCCAGCGTGCGTGCGGGGAGGGTCCCCAGTTCGATTTCGGGTGATTCCGGCTGCGGGAGTGTCGAGCGGTCGTAACGCGACGGCATGATGAAAATCATCTCGAACTTCCCATCAACTTCCTTTTGCAGCACCGGGGCGGTCATCCCGATTTCCTCCCCCTTTTTCCCGGCTTTGTCGGGCATCAGGACGGGAGCCGTCATTCCGATCTTTTCACCCTGGCGATTTTTGCCGAAGATATACCCGGCCAGCGTCCGGAAATTACGGTTACTCGCTTCGTTTTCCGTCCCGCCACTGGAGGTTTTCGCGATCAGGAGTTCCGGATACGCGCGGATCTCAAACCCGTCTTCTTTGACGACAGACTGATACTTGGGTTCTTCGGAAGTTCGAATTCCCAGTGTCCCCTCGATCAATGCCAGGATTCCCATCACTGCCCCCATGAATGCGTTCATCAACAGTTCTCCTCGGGTCTGATCTGCCTTCTCTCCTAATTTTTATTTAAGATATTAGCAGTATTTATGCAGCGGACCGTTGTGGTGATTCGACTAGATCATTATACGCAAATTGTTTTCTTGTAGTGCTTTAAGGCGACGAAAATTCAAAAACAGATGTGGAAGTTTCGTTGACATCCCGTCGCGCTGGCGCCTGCCTGGCGCCGGAGGAATCGCGCTTCTGGTTGCGGGCGTGACTTTCAAAGTTGCTGGCGCGAATCTACCGACAGACCATCAACATTCATTCACAATTTTTCCACATTCCACTCGGTTTTCGAGTGCCCGGCATAAATTTTCTAGCTCCCGGGACTGCTGTAACCGTCAGGGTTTCGCTCATTCCTGCAGATTACCCCGGATCGTCAGATCGCAGGCATTGTAGGTGACTTCCGGTCAACCCTGACGACCCTCGGCTTCGTCATCACCCGACCGACTTGGAGTGGTCGATAACAGTGAAGAAAGACTGGAACGCAGAGCTAACGGAAGAGAGCAGAGAGCGCGGAGGAGGAAATCCAGATTCAACGCAAAGTCGCGATGACGCAAAGCAAAGAATCGAAGTATTTCTAAAACATCCATTTTGATTTGAATCCTAGAACTCAAAAACTCTTCTCTGCGGCCTCTGCTCTCCTCTGTTAGCTCTGTGTTCCAGTCTGGTTCTCAAGCTCTTCTGATCCTTTTTGCGGTGAGTCAGCCATGTCCGATCCAGCAGCTCGTATTGCAGAACTTGAAAAGCAGGTGGCGGACCTGTCGTCGCAGTTGATGCAGGCTCAGAAGCTGGCGTCTGTCGGTACGCTCGCGACGGCGATCACTCATGAATTCAACAACATCCTGACGACGACCATCAACTACGCCAAAATGGGTGTCCGTCACCAGGACGCCCCGACGCGTGACAAAGCGTTCGAAAAAATCCTCGCCGCCAGCCAGCGTGCCGCCAAGATCACCACCAGCCTGCTCTCGTATGCTCGCCACAAGCCGAACCGGGTCGATGTCGTCAACCTGTCGGTCATCGTCGGCGATCTGCTGGTGCTCGTCGAAAAAGACCTGATGCGATACCGTGTCCAGCTGGAAACCCATCTAGCAGACAATATCTTCGCGGAGATCAACGCCTCTCAAATCCAGCAGGTCCTGATGAATCTGGTGATCAACGCCCGCCAGGCGATCAAAGAACGTGGCCAGGTCACTGTCACTGTTTCGAAATCGTCAGACAACAAATGGGCCGAGATCGCTGTCAAAGACACCGGCTGCGGCATCCCCAAAGAGGTCATCCCGAAGATCTTCCAGAACTTCTACACGACAAAGACTGCCGACGAACAAGGCCAAGGGGGCACCGGCATCGGTTTAGCCCTCTGTAAAGACATCATCGAAGCCCACAAAGGGCGAATCCGCGTGGAATCAACGCCCAACGTCGGGACGACCTTCACGCTGAAACTGCCATTGGTGAAACAGGCTGGGCTGGTGAAGAGTAAAGAGCCACAGCTGGTGAACTCTTAAGGCGAGCGGGGAGTGTGAACTCCCTGTCTTCGTTCTTTGCTGAAAACATAGGAAAACCAAACCACGGACGAACATGGATCAACACAGATAAGAAATTGAATAATCTCGGTTCTTATCTGCGTCCACCTGCGTTTATCTGCGGTTCAAAACGCCTTCTCATCCGTGTTTATTGGTGTGAATCCGTGGTTTGCTATTTTGCTACCCGTTATCGCGGGATCGCGGCGAGGAAGAAGATAGAGAGCAGCATCAAGACGACGGCGATGACAATCGGTTTGTAGTAAAGGTAAGACGCGAACGAGCGTGGGGCGGCGTAGTACCAGGGTTGGTGGTCGATGTAATAGTAGCCACAGCGGGGGCAGTTGCTGGCGTCGCCGTAGACGAGGTTGCCGCATTCGGGGCAGGGGTAGGCATCGTCCTCGTCGTTATCATCATCGAGGTCGATGTCGTCTTCGTAGTCATCGTCGAGATCGTCGTCGTCATCATCGCGAGGCATGGGCGTGGCTCGGGGGTTTGTGGTGATCGAGGGGTGAGATGGGGTACCATTCTGTCAGATGTGGCAAAATTGGTGTAGGGGAATTTGATGAGCGAAGACCAGCAACTTTCTGAGCGATTGTGTGATCACGTTGAACATCTTGCAGCCACGATCGGACCGAGATCGTTTCGTGTCCCTGGATCGATTGAGAGGACGATTGAGTACATCGAAGGCTTCTGGAGGTCTCACGGCTTCGATGTGCAGCGAGAGGTTTATGATGCTCTCGGCGATCAGGCAACGAACTTGATTGTCGAGTGGCCGGGGACGTCGAAGTCAGGCGAGATCATCCTGCTGGGAGCTCATTACGATACGGTGACGACAACGCCGGGAGCAGATGACAACGGGTCAGCGGTCGCGGTGTTGCTGGAAGTGAGCCGGCTGCTGAAAGGGATTCAGCCGCGGCGGACGATTCGTTTTGTTGCGTTTGCGTGTGAAGAGCCCCCCTATTTCAACATGAGGGCGATGGGGAGTGAGTATCACGCCCGGCAGTGCAAAGCGCGAGGCGATGACATCAAAGCGATGCTGTGCCTGGAAATGGTCGGGTTTTTCAGTGATGAGGAGTATTCGCAGGGTTTGCCAGAGGGATTGCCGGAAGCTTTCTATCAGATGATTCCTGATCGCGGGAATTTTCTAGCTGCCGTGGGGAACATGGCGTCTGAGTCGCTGGTCACGTCATTCGAGACGGTGTTTCGTGACGCGACGTCGTTGCCCTTGCTGCCGGTCGCGTTGCCCGAGTCAATTCTTGAGATTCAGTTGAGCGACAACCGGTCGTTCTGGAACGAGGGTTATCCTGCCTTGATGCTGACGGATACGAGTTTTCTGAGGAATCCCCATTATCACGAACCAACGGACCTGCCGGAGACTCTCGATTATGAGCGGATGGGGCAGGTGGCGTTGGGGGTGGATGCGGCGATGCGGTTTCTGGCGGGGTGAGATTGTCGCTGGTCGAACCAAAGCTGGAGTCTGGTAACGCAAAGTAGCGGCTCGGACGGAGCCTCGCCCTCCCGTTGGAACTACTGCTCAATGAGTTCCCAGAACCGCGGCGTGTTTTCGCGATTGAGGATTGCTGTCGGGATGTCGTTGTGGCCGAAGCGTGGGATTTCTTCGAAGGCTTTGTTTTCGCCGGGGTAGTGTTCGTAGAGCTTTTGGGCGTGAGCGACGGGGATGACTTCGTCGGCGGTGCCGTGGACGATGCGGAGGGGGATCGTCAGGTTTTTCAGATGACGGGAGGAGTCGAAGCGATCGCTCATCAGAAAGCGGACGGGGATGAACCAGTAGATGCTGCTGGCGAGGTCGACGGCGGAGGTGAAGGGGGCGATCAGTTCCAGCCCGATGGCGGGGCGTTTGGAGGCGACATAACTAGCGACGCCGGTGCCTAAGCTTTCGCCGATGACGAGGATCGGGACTTGGTAGCGGGACTGGGCTTCGTCGAAGGCTTCGAGGGCGCGGGCGAAGATGGCCTCTTCTGTCGGCTTGCCAGGACTGCCACCATAGCCGGGGTACTCGGCGAGGATGATGTTGATGTCGTCATGGCGGTCAAGAAGCCTGACCCAGTCGCGATGGATCGCTTCGCCGCCGTTGCCGTGGAAAAAGAGGATCGTTTTGCGCGGAGTAGGGACTTCTTTGACATAGCCGAGGAAGTCGCCGGCGTTCGTTTTGAATGGCTGAAACGTCTCAGTTCCCGCGAGGGCCCTGTCTTCATGCGACGGGAAGTATTGCAGAGAACGCTGACTGGAATAGACGGCAACAACGAGAACGCCGTAGAGAGTGACCAGCAGGAGCAAGAACATGCGGTGGCGTTTCAGGCGGGTGAGGAGGGGGTTGTTAGTCATTATAATTCGTTGAATTTTCCGTCCTCTAATCGAGCGAGTCGAGGTTGGTCCACGTCATTGGTTGAAAGTATTCGAAATTTGTGGTCTCGTCGTTTTCATAGCGAAAGAAATCATATTCGGGATGGTTCGTTAATTTTTCACGGACACATTTCAAAGAAAGTTCGATGGCATGGAGTTGGTCGTTTCCATGCCAATCTTGATCAAATGCGATTGGCTCAGAGATGATTATTCGACAGCTCCAAAAGTCATTGTTGGCACGAGCGGTTTCGATGGTGACTTCGCCACGCTGCATGCGATCTTGTGAGTCGCGCGGGCGGTAGAAGTAGTCGAACTGGATCATGGGATTGTCTCAGCTCAGCTTTGCCGGAAGTGACACGCATATTTGAATTGGTTTGATCTGGAGAATACGTTATTCAAGTAAGTCTTTGAATTCTTCTTCGGGGATCGGTGGAAAGTAAAATTTGAATATTTCGTCTTTCGAACCTTCCCAGCGCCAGAACTGATAACCGTCAGCAATCATATAAGAATGAAGGAAACCCATGGCCTGCTCCAGCGTATTGAGCGGGTCAACTCCAATTAGATCACGATCAAAGTTAACCGGATCGCTGATCTTAACGCGAGCATACCAGTCTTCCTCGCCCTAGATCTGACGGGCAGTTTCGACGGTGATCTTGCCACATTTGGGTTCGTCATTCGTGCCCTTCGGTCGATAAAAGAAATCGATCTCGATCATGCGACCTCGGTCCCGTTTTCGTAATGGTAATGTTCAAGATAAGCGCTGGTGAAACGTTGGACAAATTTTGCTGATGAGTGAGACGGATCTTTTGGTTTGAAGAATCCTTTCTCCGTCGCCCACTCGATCAACCCGTCGTCGATGGGATATGCCGTTAGCAAGCCGGACAGACCGTGTTGAGCAATCCAGTCATACGCGAGTTGCTTCATGGAAAATACGCCCGAGGGCAGGGTTGCGCCTTCACCGACGAAGATCCAGGATCGTTTCGAGGGAGGGAAGCTGAATAGGAATTCTCCGGTCTCGCCATCGTCGTAACGCCAGAACTGATAGCCAGAGTTTTTCATGCGAGTGTGAAAGAAGGACATGGTGACTTCCAACACGTTGAGTTGATCAACGCCAGTTATGTAGTGATCGAAATTTACCGGCTCGCTAATTCTGACGCAGGAGAGCCAATCCTGTTCTCCCTCAATGCGACGAGCTGTTTCAATAATGATCGTGCCATGTTTGGGTTCGTCGGTTGTGCCGAGGGGGCGGTAGAAGAAGCCGATTTCGATCATGTTATCGTGCCCTGATTTCGAGCGATTTCATTGATTCACTCATGATAGAGAGGTTTTACAAGCCTTTTTCCATAAGCAGGTAGATGCAGCCCCCAACGAGCCCGATGATAAAAACAGACAGTATGATGACCAGAGCTTGCTGGTAGAGACGCTTCAAAAGACCTGAGGCCAGCGGTGTGTTCATGGCGTAAAACCATGGTTCATGTTCATCGAACTGAAACCCGCAATCGCGGCATTCTCTGGCGTTGTCTCGAATCAACTTGCGGCAGACGGGGCATGGGACAAGTTCTTCGCGATAGATATCAGGAGCGGGGATGACAACCTCTCTGGCTGGCTCATCCAGGTCTTCTGGAAGAATACGAGGCTTGTAAGGGAGTCCGTAAGGTTGAGGATCGTCGTCGTCCTGCCAAAAGTCGAAGGATGGAACTGTATTTTCGAGGACCTCGTCGAGCCAGCGCTCGTACCAGGAGAGAAAATCTCGATCGCGGACAAAATAGGGCGGGTAGCCGACGTTGTTGACGTAGACGATCCTCCCCGCAGATTCCCCGGTCACGATCAGTCCTGCTGCGAATCGATAGGCTCGGCTGGTGATCGTCATGATCCCTCGAAAGGGTGAGTCCAATTCCTTCAATCGAGACTTCCACATGCCGATACTCGTCGACATCTCGGGATACAGTGGGCATGGCGAAGCGAGGAAATCCTCCGGGATTTTATCAAGTGACTCCGTGATGAATTCATCCCACTGCGGGAGGCTGTTGATCCCAAAAAATGGACCAGCGCCACCGCTGCCAGCCAGCTGCAGAAAGCAGCGATAGTCTGCGGGGAGTTGGATGCTGTGAGTCGCTTCAAATCTCGCGATGATCGATTCATCGATCGGTGCATTGAGGCGAAAGTAATGACTTTCAGATCCATAGCAGAGAATCCGACGATTCCTCGCGTCTTCGAGTTTTCGAAGAATTCGAGCAACACGTTGTTCGTTGGTTTCTGTCATACACCTGACGAGTTACGGAGTGAGCGAATTACTTTCCATAAGATCTGAATCTCTTTACGGAAGACCTCAAAATAGGCCCATTCATTCTCTTTCGTTTGTGGCTCTGATTAAAAGACCATGAACAGAATCGCAATGATGACGATGATCGCGATGGGGGCCCAGAGCAGATAGCTGACTGCTCCGTAGGCAAAGAGCAGCTTCAGCGGCAGCGGGACGGAGCGTCTGGCGGCGAGTCGTTGGTGGACGGTATCGCGGGCCGCGAAGAGGCCTCCAAGAACTGCACCGATGGCAGCGGCGGCGAGGATGAAGACAGCCAGTGCTGCGGGGCTGTTGATCAGTGACACGTCTCCGCCGCGTTTGGACATCTTTGCTCGGGCAATGACAGCCATAACAGCACCGGCTCCTGCACCCCCAAGGATCTTCACGAGGACTGAGCCATCTTCGACCATCTCCTGGAAGAAGCTGAGGCCTCGTGGCGTGTGAGAGGATTTTCTTGATCGGGCTGGTGTGTCATCGTCGGTTGGTTTAACGACCGCTTTGCGGGGTTTCAGTTCGCGTGGAGCGTCCGATGATTTTCTTCGCGGAGGGAGGGCCATGAGTCAGTCTTTGGTCGAAGTGTGCGTATGATCGGTGGGGCGCCGATTCACTCTAACAATGAAAAACGGAGTTTGGAAAGTCATCGCCACGCCCGGGAGGAACGCAGTAACAACTTCGCAAACTCCGTATTGGATTGTGCAAAGACAGGGGATTTACATCCCCCGGTCGCCTAAGAACTACGGCAGTTCCGTTGACCCCATCAGATACCGGTCGCATTCTCTCGCGGCTTCGCGGCCTTCGTTGATCGCCCAGACGACCAGGG
>SXGT01425170.1_pt1 | contig 16853 bp, 11 predicted proteins | sample 3176221 | NCBI WGS metagenome assembly SXGT01 (sample SAMN11356862, study PRJNA531348) | freshwater metagenome | isolation source: freshwater sample F1-120 | place: China: Fuxian Lake, Yuxi | collected 2017-12-25 | reverse complement strand
TCTGATTGTTCTGCTGATCCTTGTCCTGGCCCTTTCGTATCTGGGACGACGCATCGGCAAGTTCATTCGCGGCGTATTGTCAAAACGTGCAGCGACAAAATGCGGCGGGTGCAGCAGCTGCGATGTCGGAAACAGCAAAATCAAAGTCGTTGAACTCGTTGGGCTACAGACGCCTAATACCAGCAAAAAGTCATCCAGTTGATTCGGCAATCGTGGATAAGAGATTCAATTTCCCTGCAATTCCTGTTGGCGTCTGCTCTCTTCGCCAGTAAGATGATTGAATCCGAACAGTAGCGACGTCATGAGCCGTTGATGTCGCGAGCCGAGGATGGGAAATCTGATCTATGAGACTGGGTGTGCGCATCTGGGCTTTGGCCTGCGCTCTGTATTTGACCAGTTCCTGCCTGGTCGCTGATGAAGTCAATTTTCGTCGCGATGTGCTACCGGTCCTCTCAGGAACCTGCTACGCCTGCCATGGCCCTGACGAAGAAACTCGCGAAGCCGGCCTGCGTCTGGATGTTCGCGAAGCAGCGATCGAAGCCGGCGCAATCGCTCCGGGAGACTCCAACAACAGCGAACTGATTGCTCGCCTTTTCTCCGACGATGAAGATCTGCGCATGCCGCCTGCAAAAAGCGGCGTCACGTTGACTGACCAGCAGAAGCAGGCTTTCAAGAAGTGGATCGAAAGCGGTGCGGTGTATCAGAAACATTGGGCGTTTGAAAAACCGGTCCGCCCCGAAATTCCAAAGCTCGAAAACAGCAGCGCAGCCAATCCCGTCGACCAGTTCATCGCCGCCAGACTCAATGAACGCGCGATGCAGCCCTCCGTTGAAGCAGACCGTTACACGTTGATCCGTCGTGTCTATCTGGACCTCATCGGCCTGCCTCCTACGCCTGAGCAGGCAGATGCGTTTGTGAATGACACGTCTGCCAATGCCTATGAGAAGGTCGTCGATGAACTGCTCGCGTCTCCCTCTTATGGCGAACATTGGGCGCGATCCTGGCTGGATCTGGCCCGCTATGCAGATACCAACGGCTACGAAAAGGACCGCGAACGAACCATCTGGCCGTACCGCGACTGGGTCATCAAGTCCCTCAACGACGATATGCCGTTTGATAAGTTCACGATCGAACAACTCGCTGGCGACCTTCTTCCCGAGCCGACTCAGGACCAACTCATCGCCACGGGCTTTCATCGCAACACGATGTTGAATGAAGAAGGAGGAATCGATCCGCTCGAATTCCGCTATTTCGCGATGGTCGACCGAGTCGCAACAACCGGGGCCGTCTGGCTCGGCATGACGACTGGATGTGCCCAATGCCATACCCATAAATACGATCCGATCACACACACTGATTACTACCAGCTGTTTGGCCTGTTGAACAACGCCGAAGAACTCGAACTCGATGTCACACCAGCGTCACTCAAGCAGCGACGCAATGAGATCGATATCCAGGTCCAAGCAAAAATCCTGGATCTCGAATTCCAGTATCCGGCGTTTCAAGGGGATGGACCTGAACAGGAACGTAGCTGGGCTGCCTTTCAAACGGCATTCTCAAACTGGAAAGACAAGGTGGCAGGCTCACTCAACACCTGGACGACCGCCAAACCACAAACCGCGACTAGCAACCTCCCCTATCTGGAAGTCGAGCAAGACGGCACTGTCTTTGCCAGTGGCGACTTCACCAAACGGGACGTTTACACTCTGACATTCAACCTCTCGGAGTACCAGCAGCCAATCACCGGCCTGCGACTCGAAGCCCTGCCGGACGAGCGCCTCCCGCAACGCGGACCGGGTCGGACGTTTTATGAAGGCAGAGCAGGGCAGTTTTTCCTCAGCGAGTTCACGACCACTGTCGATGGGCAGAAAGTCGCTTTCGATCCTGGGAATTCGATGGCGGTCTCACTTTCCGACGGCAACGGCTCTTCGGGGGTCCAGCCGGCGGGCGATGAAATCGGACATCGCATTCAGTACGTGATCCCACTGGCTCAACCTCTTCAGCCGACTGGCACATTAACGATCGAGATGCTCTTCGAACGCCACTTCGTCGCAGCACTCGGCAAGTTCCGCATCAGTGTGACCTCCGACGAGAAGCTGCGGTCACCGGTTCGCTTAACGGAAGAGGTCGAAACAGCATTTCGTCAGCCTGAAGGCACGCGATCAGAAGACGAAGAAACAACAATTCGAAACTACTTCCTGCTGACAGCGCCTGAGCTCGCAGAAGCGCGAAAACCTGTTGACAAGCTACGGAACTCCAAGCCTGCTCCCGTTCGAACCCTCATCTTCCGTACGAGAGCCAAAGAAAACCCACGCCAGACTCACCGTCACCACCGTGGCGAGTACCTGTCGCCACGAGAACTAGTCACGCCCGGTATCCCCGAGATTTTCGCGACATCAACCGAGAAGCCTCCACACGACCGCTTAGCGTTCGCGCAGTGGCTCGTCTGTGAGGACAATCCTCTCGTCGCGCGGGTCGCCGTGAACCGTGCCTGGGCCAAATTCTTTGGACAAGGATTTGTCACGACATTGGAAGATTTCGGAACCCAGTCTGAGCCTCCCAGCCACCCGGAACTCCTCGACTGGTTGGCGTGTGAATTCATGACACCCACAACCGATGGCTTCAAACCATGGTCGATGAAATCCCTGCATCGCTTGATCGTCACGAGTGCAGCCTATCGACGTTCAAGTGTGGTGACGGCACAAGAGCAGGCAGATGACCCGAGTAATCGCTGGCTCTCGCGCGGCCCTTCCTACCGACTCTCCGCCGAAGTCCTCCGCGATCAGATGCTCGCCAGCAGCGGATTGCTGACTCAGAAGATGTATGGTCGTAGCGTCTTTCCTCCTCAACCTGGTTCCGTTACCGACGTCGCCTACGGCGGCTTCCGCTGGAACGCCTCGACCGGCGAGGACCGTTATCGACGCAGCCTCTACACCTTCTCCAAACGCACGACACCGTTTGCTGCCTTCACGGTCTTTGATGGCCCAACCGGCGAAAACTGCACCGTCAAACGGGATCGCAGCAACACGCCACTCCAGGCGTTGACTCTCCTCAATGACGAGATGTACCTCGAAATGGCCCGACACGCCGCGACGACATGCAAAACCGATCAGCCGGTCGACTCGACCATGACCACACTCTTCCGACGCTTCCTCATCCGGCCGCCAGGTCCAGAGGAAGTTTCGACGCTTGTCGCATATTTCCAGACGCAACGCTCTCGCATCGAAGCGGGGGAAATCAACCCGCATGAAGTCACTGGCAATAAGGACGCAACCGCTGACCTTGCTGCCTGGACTTTGGTTGCCCGCGTCATCATGAACCTCGACGAAGCTGTCATGAAGCCATAATTCCTCCCTGCCGCCGAGCCCACCTATGTTTGATCATATCCACCCACTCCTTGCCTGCACCCGACGCCAGCTCTTTCAAGACTGTGGCATCGGCCTGGGCAAAATCGCGCTGACATCACTGATGACCGGCGGCCTGCAGAACATGATAACTTCTCAGACGCACGCTCATGAACCTGCGTCATCGGGCTACTTACTTCCGAATGGCGGGAAAGCCAAGCGAGTCATCTACTTATTCATGGCGGGTGCACCCAGCCAGCTGGACCTGTTTGATTACAAGCCGGAACTCACCAGGCACGAGGGCAAGCCGCTCCCCAAGTCAGTCACCGAAGGCCAGCGTCTGGCCTTCATTCAACCCGATGCCGCCGTCCTCGGACCACGTTTCGAATTTGCCAAACATGGCCAGTCCGGTGCAGAGATTTCATCAGCCCTGCCTCATCTGTCAAAAGTGGCAGATGACATCGCGTTCATCAAGACCGTCCACACCGATCACTTCAACCATGCCCCGGCTCAACTCTTTGTAAACACCGGCAACGGCGTCCCCGGACGTCCCAGCATGGGCTCCTGGGTGACCTATGGCATCGGCAGCGAAGCGACCGACCTGCCGGGATTCGTCGTTCTTACCAGCGGTGCCACCCTCAGCGGCGGGACCGCAATGTGGGGTTCGGGGCTTCTGCCCAGTTCGTTTCAAGGAGTTCCGTTCCGCAACTCTGGAGACCCGATCCTCAACGTCACGACTCCCAAAGGCATGGATCAGAAGTCACAGCGCGATGCGCTCGATGCCATCAAATCACTCAACCAGCAGCGACTTTCCAGACAAGGTGATCCCGAGACAGCAACGCGCATCGCGGCCTACGAGATGGCCTATCGCATGCAAACGCGAGTTCCCGAGTTAATGGACACGGGCGGCGTGACCAAAGAAACCCTCGACCTTTACGGGGCTGAACCAGGGAACGCCAAGAAAGCATTTGCAAACAACTGTCTGTTGGCAAAACGACTGGCCGAGCGAGGCGTTCGCTTCATTCAAGTTTATCACTCCGACTGGGATCACCATTCCGACGTCGCTGGCGGATTGAAAAACCAATGCGGCACGACCGATCAACCTTGCGCGGCACTCCTCACGGACCTCAAACGCAGCGGCATGCTGGACGATACGCTCGTCATCTGGGGCGGAGAATTTGGGCGCACGCCAATGGTCGAATCCTCTGTCGTCCTCGGACGCAGCCAGGGACGCGACCACCACCCCCAAGCCTACACCATGTGGATGGCGGGCGGCGGCATCAAGCCCGGCATCACAGTCGGCAAAACCGACGACCTTGGCTTCAAGCCGGTCGAAGATCCAGTCCACGTGCATGACCTGCAAGCCACCGTGCTGCACTGTCTCGGGATCGACCATGCGAAATTATCGTCTCGCTCCGGCGGTTTGAATGTCCGATTGACCGGAGTGGAAGAACATCACGTCGTCGAGAAGCTGCTGGCTTAGTCGCTGTCGAAAGTCCAGCAAAACGCCTAAACTGGCCGCATGGCAAGGGAAATCAATACTCTGATCATCGGCGGCGGCCTTGCCGGAACAACTCTGACATGGGCGTTGCGTCATGCGGGCGTTGATGTCCTGCTCGTGGATCGGAACGAAACGTCGACCTCCTCGAAAGTCGCAGCCGGTCTCATCTCGCCGGTCACTGGCAAACGTCTGGCTCAACTCGACGACTTCGAAGTTCTCTGGTCGACCGCCCAACGCTTTTACCGTCAGATCGAGTCGATCACTAACTCTCAGTTGCTGACGGAGACTCCGCTGCTTCGGTTGTTTCATGCAAAAGAGCATGTCGAGAAAGTCCGCAAACGGATCGCGACCGGCTGGGATGTGGAGTGGATCCAGTCTCCAGAGCCATTTCAAACAGCGCTTGGCTCGGTCGAGATCCCGGTCGCAGGGCGTCTGGATGCCAAACAATACCTCGACGTCTCACATCGTCATTTCCAGACACAAGATCACATCGTTTACGCAGACTTGCATCCGCTTTGGGATGTGAAGGTCTCGTCGGAGCAGATCGAAATTCCCAAGATTGATGTCATCGCGCAACGAGTCGTGTTCTGCCAGGGATTCACTGGGGCTTACAATCCGTACTTCGGACGGATTCTGTGTAACCCCGCCAAAGGGCAGATTCTGACCGTAAGAATTCCCGGACTCGATGAAGATCGCATCATCCAGCACGGCGTCTGGCTGATACGGATTCAGGACGATGTCTATAAGGTCGGCTCGACCTATGAGCATGATGATCTGAGCTCGACAGTGACAGCGGAAGGTCGGGACGCAGTGTTGGCGAAGCTAAAGGACATCCTGCCACGAGAAGTGGAACTGCTTCGTCATGAAGCAGGTGTTCGTCCGGTCTTACTGCAACAGGTCGCGCGCGTCGGAACGCATCCTGCCGATGGGCGAATTGGTTATCTAAATGGACTGGGATCGAAAGGCTCACTGCAAGGGCCTTATCTGGCGGAAATGATGGTTGAGCATCTGCTGCAGGGCAAGCCGATTGAACGTCGTTACGATGTTCGTCGTGAAGCTGCTTTTGCAAACGCCCCCGTCAAGTCTCTCGAAGTCGAGAATCTGACGCATGTCGCTCAGGAGTTTGTGTCCCGCATTCTCAAGCCAGATGAATTCGCCATCGATGGAACGGCAGGGAATGGTTACGACACGCAGTTTCTGGCGGAATGCGTCGGTAAAAAGGGGCATGTCTGGGCATTCGATCGACAACAGCAGGCCCTCGACAGTACCTCAGCTCGACTGACGCTGGCTGGTATCAAGCACGTCACTCTAATCAATGACTGCCACTCGAATGTCGTCTCACATCTCCCCGGTGAACTGCGAGGAAACATCGGAGCGGCGATGTTCAACCTGGGATATCTGCCGGGGGGTGAGAAAGCGGTTATCACAACCAGCGAAACTACCGAGCGAGCACTCCGCGACGTGATGTCATTGTTACGTCCCGGAGGCATCGTCACCGTGCTGGCGTATGTCGGGCATCCCGGCGGCCTCGATGAAGAGGCGGTTGTCCGAAGACTCTGGAAAAGCCTCCCGCCTCGAGAGTTCACGATTAATCTGGGTTACGCCGACCCGCCATCGCCAAAGTCGCCTCGACTGTTCGTCGTGCGACGTCGTCTGACCTGAATCGAACAGATCAACTACGCGCTCCCATAACTTCCAAAATCGCTTCGGACGGGATTTCCTGGCCTGTCAACGCCTTGAACTGACGTTGAATCTCGTCCATATAGATAATACTCGGACTCATGATCTTGCAGCCGCGGGCGATCGCTTCTTCAAACAGTGGGCTCTTGAGTGGCAAGTTGGAAAGGTCAATGACCGTGTGATGAGGACGCAGTACGGAGGGCATGATCTCCTTTTGTCCTTTACCGAATTTCATGTTGGAGTCCGCGATGATAATGATATCGCAGAGTGTCTCGTAGAGGTGAGCGAATGGGACGTGTTTGACCTGATACATCCTCGCCAGTTGCTCCGAGGCCTGCGTATCAGTGCTGCAGACGTTGACGACGTTCTGACGCGAAGCGAGTGCAGAGACGACGGTGTGAGCGATCCCATTGGTCCCGATGACGAGGATTGTCTTATTCTGGATGCCACCAACAAATGAGCGGTCAATGGTCGGCAGACATGTCCTGAGCAATGTGTTATATCCATGCCACCCATCGGGCTGAGAGAGCATCAGGTCGATGTACTGCGTATCGAATTCGCGCTTATCAATCTGAGTCGCCAGGCTCATCGCACGAGTGGCTTCTTCTCCACCGAGCAGAACCGCCTGGACTTTGAGAATCTCAAGCATCTTCGCTAAGCGGTCAACGCGTCCGATCGTCAGCGGCAGGCACCGGACATTCATCTTCATGTGCCGAAAAGCGAGGTTGAAAATGCGCAGCGTCGTGGTGAGTGTCTGGGAAAAACCCGCCACAGCCACAAAGCGGGTCTGCTTATTGATGTCATTGAAGTGATAGTACTCGTCGAGTTCATGGACAGTCACCTGCCCGGGATAGGCTTCCATCCCCTTCTCAAGAGCAGCATAAATCCACGGGCAGCCGTACTTCTTTCCAAGCAGCGAGAAAGTCATCTCGGGAGTGCCTCGGCCGTTCCCAACAATCGGCAGCATTCTCTTTTGAGTCACGGCAGCCAGAAGCGGCCAGACGTCGTCGATAGTCGGCGTCGGCCAGCTGAATTTGACAATGTCGGCTTTCGCAGCAGCGGCTTCTTCGAAGATCGACTCAATGTCGTACTCAGGACGGTCCAGTCGCGTAAAGCTGATGACGCGCTGCGTATTTCCGAAGCGGGGGATCTCGTTGGCAATGTCGAGTTCGAGTTCGATATAGGCAGGCCCTGAGGCAATCGCTTGTCGCAGAAGAGCTTTTCTCGCCTCTTCCGTCCCTTCAAACTGTCCACCATCCTTTTTACGACGACACGAAATCAGAATCGGCTTGTCGATCGTCGACAGGAGTTCTTTGAAATCGGGCTCTTTGATGAGGCGATCGATGCAGAGCTCGACCATGTCGCCATAGCGAGAGGCATTCAGCAGGTCGACTTGAGCAAGGGTGCGGGACGCAGGTGTGACACTCACGCAGATCATCGAAGAACCCTTCATTGTCAGAGCCCCGCCCAATGAGAAATTCTTCGCAGGCATCCCAGCTGAGGAATGCCGTTTCAGGCGTCAATGCTCTCGACCTTCTGAAAGGTAATGAAAAAAACGTCAGGCGTCGAGTACTGATACGTCAGGGAGTGACGGAAGAAAGCCCTTTATCGCGATGCAGCAGCTCCCATTGTCGGATTCGCTGATCCCGCTCGTATTTTCGGACATTCTGAGTTTCCGACTCAATGAGCGTATAAGTCTCGCCGGTGCTCAGGAGTTCGTTGAGGAGATCCAGGTTGGTCACGATGATCTTATCCCCTTCTGAGAGACCTTCCGAAACGATCGCCATGTTCTGCAGGTACGAATCAACCTTGACCGGGACTTTACGGGTCAGCAGCTTTGTCTTGCGTTCGACGACTTTATCGACGGTGGTCGTTGTCTCTGCTTCGCTGGAGGCCTTTTCGGTTGTCTTCTCGGTCTCCTCCAGGGTGACTTCTTCTTCAACTTCCTCATAAACGAGGACAAACCCGTCAATGATCGAAGACCGTGGAATGAGAAGGACGTTTTTTTGCAGCTGCGTCTCGATCCGGATGTTGACAAAAGTTCCCGGAACCAGAGGTGACTTCTGAGCCGCGTTATCGACCTCCACAAAAACCTCGGCCGTCCGGGTCCGTTCATCCGCAACCGGAGAGAACCGCACGATGTGTCCGGACCAGACTTCGTCCTCACGCTGATTCATCGCGATCGAGACCTGGATCTTCTTGTCGGTCATCCACTGAGACAAAATCCGTCGCTGATCATCGATCGAGATCGCGACAGGGATTTCGATCTTCGAGACGTCGACGATCTTGACCAGCGGATCACCTAATCGAACATACTGCCCGAGTTCAACTGCAACATCGCTGACAATTCCATTGAACGACGGGATCACGCTCGTCCGTTCGATGTCGAGCTCCGCCATCCGGACATCATTCTCTAACGTCGCCGCCTTGCGGTCGAGTTGTTCGATCTTCTTCGGGATCAGTGCCAACTGCGATTTCAGGGTATCAATGCCATCCTGATAGCCGATCAGTTCCAGACGAGCCCGATCGAGATCGGAATTCAAAACCTTGCCCTGTTCATGCAGCAACGCGATGCGGTCGTACTCCTTTTGGTAGGTCGCGAGTGATTGTTCCTGAATCGAGAGTTTGCTTTGGAGATTGATCTTCTCCTGCAGCTGGCTCGACTTTTCCGCAGCGACTTCATCGAGCTTCGACATCGCCAGATTCAGTTTCTCCTGGTAAGTCTTCGGATCAATCTTGATGACAACGTCGCCCGGATAATGCTCGGTTTTGACGCCGGATGTCGCATCAACTTTGGGTGCTTCGACGCGTTCGCCGATATTCAGTTTGAATGTGTCGATGATCTGGCCGGCGACCTGAGCATTGAGTTGGACTTCTCGTTCTGCACGTGAAGTGCCATAGACAGAGACTATTTCCCGGACATCGCTGGGAGTGATTTCGTACGTCGTGACGACCAGCGGACGAGCGGTCGGCTCGCGTCGTGCGGGGGCTTCACGGAGTGAGGCGAGGTAGGCAAACCCACCAACTCCAACAACCAGAGATAGCAGACACAACAGAGTCGCGACGATCGTTCTCAGCCAGCCGACCGTGGACGACGGCTCACAGTCGACAGCAATCTTTCCCATCGAGTCGGGAGTAGACGGTGATTCGGTCGCAGTGGCTGACGCTTCGCTTTTTACTGACATGAAAGTGTTTAATTCTGGAATACGCGGGATCGGACAGAAAGAAGACGTGGTCCGTGATACGACGGTTTATTCTAACGACAATTGCGACTGTTTTCCCGTTCATGCCATCATCGTCGAAAGTTCTTGAACAGACAATGTCATGTCAGAGAACTTTTGTCGCACCTTCTGTGTCGATTGACGAAACAGCAACTTCGGGAAGAATGGAGTCACAGGGAAGTTACCAGCCAACCCGCATCAGGGATTCAATAAATGGAAGTTACGGTTGAGTGCATGAGTGATTCGCAGGTAAGTACGTCGACAATGACCGCAGAAGAACGGGACTTCTTTGAGGAGAATGGATACGTCATCTGTCGGAATCTGGTCGAGTCGGACGTCTGTTCTCTGATGCTGGACGTCGTGAAGACGGACGTCGAACACAAGCGCGAGCCGTTCGAGTACGAAGCTGACGTTCACTACCCCGGCGCTCCCGAGGCACGCAGCAGTCAGGGCGGCATGACGATTCGACGATTGAAACTAGCCCATTCCCGTGATCCCGTCTTCCATAACTGGCTGACGTCGGCCCCGCTCCTGAACCGTCTGCGCACATTGCTGGGCCCACAGCTGGTTTGCCCTCTGGGTCACCATAATTGCGTCATGACCAAGGAGCCTCGTTTCAGTTCGGACACGGGCTGGCATCAGGACATTCGCTACTGGGCCTTTTCAAATACGAACCTCGTCAGCGCCTGGCTGGCGCTCGGGACGGAAAACGAGAAAAACGGATGTCTGCGTGTCATTCCAGGCTCGCACCGCATGACATTCCAGTCCGATCAGTTTGACCAGGCGAAATTCTTCCGGACCGATCACCCTCTCAATCAGGAATTGATTTGCCACGCGAAGTTTGTCGAGATGAAGCAAGGGGATGTGCTCTTGTTTCATGCCCTGACATTGCACGCCGCGTCGAGAAACTACACCGATCAGACAAAATACGCTGCGGTGTTTACCTTCCGCGCTTTGCAGAACCAGCCGATTCCTGGCACTCGTTCTGCCGCAAACGGTGAGCTACTGTTGCCAATTGAGTAACCACCACCTGTGGTGAAACTCGTGTTGTTCGCGATCACATCTCGATCCTCGACCCTGAGTGCAAGCTGCATCGAGAAATATTTTGGAATTTTCCAAAACACCTATGAGCGTTGTGTGTTAATTCGATGTGCCAATCGGCACTGTCGAATTTAAGACGGTCAACATTGCTTCCGGCAGGCTTGTCGGATTGCTCCGTACCTGCTTTGCAAACATCCACATCAAAGGGACTCTCATGCGTACCACTACTCTGTCGATCTGCGCGGTTGTCGCGCTGGCGCTTTCGATTTCATTCTCTCAAGCACAAGACGGTAACCGTCCTCAAGGCGGACCAGGTGGCGAAGGCGGTCGCGGTCCGGGTGGTGAAGGACGTGGTCCTGGCGGTCCCGGTGGTCGTGGTGGTGATCGCGGAAACTTCATGCGGATGATGCCGATCATGAAAGCTCTCGACGCCAACGAAGATGGCGAACTCTCAGCTGAAGAAATCAACAACTCGGTCGTTGCTCTGAAGAAGCTCGACAAAAATAGCGATGGCAAGATTTCTGCTGAAGAACTTCGACCAGAGATGCCAGAAGGCTTCATGGGTCGCGGCGGTGCTGGTGGTCCAGGTGGCCCAGGCGGTCGTGGTCCTGGCGGCCCAGGTGGTGCTGGCGGCGCCGGCAACATGGTTGAACGAATGATGGGCTACGACGAAAACAAAGATGGCAAACTCGCCAAGAGCGAACTGCCAGAACGTATTCAAGGTCGATTCGAGCAAATGGACACCGATAAAGACGGTTTCCTGAGCAAAGCCGAAATCGAAGCTCTTCCACAACGCGGTGCTGGTGGCGGCGGCGGCGGTAACAACTAAGCGTTCGCTCCGAACACTCCGAAATGCTCCCGAGGTCCTTCCGTGCTAGTGGCGGAAGGACCTCTTCCCGTTTACGGTGCAGGCCGGAATGCGAATTCCCAGGATCTTCTGCACCAGAACATGCTCGCGAACGAATCCGCCAAACAACACAAAGGTCCCCTCGAAGCACTACCCGCCGAGTCAGACCGTCAAACCGTCAGCCAGCGGGATTATCAAAGTCAGACGTGAAAACAAACGACGCCATGGCGTTGATGATCCTTTCCAATAGTCGTGAATGTCATAGAATTTGAATGAGGAACTGTTGAGACACAAAGAATGAATTCTCCAGTGAAAGCCCCCGTTTGTCCGATGTGACGCAACTTCTGAAGCAGATTCGCGACGGAGAAACGGGCGCTGCAGCTCAGCTATTGCCCCTCGTGTACGAGGAACTGCGCCGGCTGGCCTGTCAGAAGATGAACCACGAACGAAGCGAGCATACACTGCAGCCGACGGCGCTTGTTCACGAAGCCTATCTGAGACTTGTCGGGAACGGGAATGAAGCCCTGCTGTGGCAGAATCGCAGGCATTTTTATGCAGCAGCAGCTGAGGCGATGCGGCGGATTCTGATTGAAGCAGCACGTCGGAAAGCAGGGCTGAAGTATGGTGGTGGACGCGATCAAGTGGGGCTGGAGGATGTCTTCAGTCCCTCATCGTCGGTTTCTCCGGCGACGTTACTGGCACTCAATGAGGCCGTCGAGCAACTTCAAAAGGAAGATCCAGAGTCTTATGAACTGGTGATGCTCAGATACTTTGGTGGGCTCACATTAGAGGAAACCGCAGAGACGCTGGGTATTTCGGACCGGACCGTCAAGCGACACTGGAGTTTTGTGAGAGCCTGGTTAAAACGGGCCATCGGAGAATAAGGAAACTGACTTTTTTGTCCTGCTCATGGTGTGAACATCGCATAGTTCTGGATCTTGCTGCTTGTCCTTTCACGAATGGCTGTTGAGATGTCTGCCGTATCCATTGCTCAGCAGAAGCGAATCTTCCTGACCGTTGTGGAACTGGAGTCCGCGTTGGAACGGAAAGCGTACCTGGACGATGTCTGCCAAGGAGATCATGCGCTGCGACAAACGATAGAAGAACTCCTTGCCGCACACGCAGAAGAGTCGAGTGTTGTCGATCAACTCTCGCCCGTGGAAGAGTTTCGCTATCGCATCGACCAGGAAGCAGAGCAGTCGACAGCCTTTGCAGGTCGGGACAGGGCAGGGGAGACAGTCGGACGTTACCGCCTCATGGAGAAGATTGGTGAGGGCGGGTTTGGAGTCGTCTATGTGGCTCAACAGGAAGAGCCCATGCGGCGTCGAGTCGCGGTGAAACTGCTCAAGTCCGGGATTGATACGAAGGGGATTCTCGCGCGGTTCGAAGCAGAGCGACAAGCCCTCGCGATCATGGACCATCAACACATCGCGAAAGTGTTCGATGCCGGAAAGACAGCCACCGGCGAGCCTTACTTTGTCATGGAACTGGTCCGCGGCGTGCCGATCACCGAGTTTTGTGAACAGCATCAGCTGACGATTCGCGAGCGTCTGGAACTTTTCATTGATGTCTGCCAGGCTGTACAGCATGCACATCAGAAGGGTGTCATCCACCGCGATTTGAAGCCCTCGAACGTCATGGTGACGCTGCATGATACCAGGCCAGTCGTCAAGATTATTGACTTTGGAGTCGCCAAGGCGATCGGGGAACCGCTGACAGAGAAGACGATTTATACGCGGTTCATGGATCTCATCGGAACGCCGATGTACATGAGCCCCGAACAGGCGGAGATGAATTCTCTCGATATCGATACACGGTCAGATGTGTTTTCGCTGGGAATGCTGCTGTTTGAGATCCTGACGGGTTCGACTCCATACGACAAGAACCGGCTCAGCACGGCAAAGTTCGACGAGCTACGACGGATTATTCGCGAAGAATCACTACCGGCTCCAAGTCGTCGTTTAACGACGCTGGGAGAGCTGCAATCCACCGTTTCTGCGAAACGCCGCACAACGCCCGCCCAGCTGTCGTCGGAACTGCGTGGTGATCTCGATTGGATCGTGATGAAAGCCGCGGACAAAGAGCGGACTCGTCGTTATGAATCCGCAGGTGCCATGGCTGCCGATATCCAGCGCCACCTTGATCTGCAGCCGATTGAAGCCCGTCCTCCTTCGGCGTGGTATCTGTTTACGCGGTTCGCGCGGCGCAACCAGATGGCGATCACAGCGGGAACTCTCGTCCTGCTGGCGATGGTGATCGGAACCGGAGTCAGTCTCTGGCAGGCGACGGTGGCGGCTGCGGAGCGCGATGAGAAAATCATCGCACTTGGTGAGGCAGTTCGAGCGCGTGAAAGCGCCGTTCGTGCCCGGGAAGGTGTCGAGAAACTGGCAGAGCGTCTCAAGCAGGCCAATGACACACTCAGCTCAGCTCGAGGTCATATTTATCTGGAAGAATGGAAAGCAGCCGCAGAGGCGTACGACCGGGCGATCGAACTTCAGCCAGACTATTACTACGTCTGGGCGGAGCGAGGCGCCTTCTTCATTCGCCTGGGATTGTGGCCGGAAGCAGCCGTCGACCTGGAGAAATCCATGAAGATGGGTGGACCGACCGCTGGTCCCAAATGGTGGGGAACGGCGCAATTGTTTTTGTTCACAGGCAATCATGACGCGTACCGTGACCTGTGTCTCAAGATGTGGAACGAGTCGACCGCAGGCGGGAGCGATCCTTCCATCTGGGCGATCCGCGGTTGCCTGTTTGATGTGTCGTCTCCTGTCGATATTGCACAGGTCGCAAACGCTGCTGAAGCGCTTCCTTCATGGGATGACGAGCGAGTTTTACGCGACATGACCTCGTTCGCAGGTGTCGAAGTCAGTCGCGTGATGCACAAGCCACCCCAGGCTGTCAGACATTACCTGATCGGGCTGGCCCACTATCGACAAGGGCGCTACGAAGACGCCATTGATTCCTTTCTTGCGTCACTTGAGAAAGACCAATTATGGCCAGGGCAGCCAGTGGTCCACTCCGCACTGGCAATGGCATATCATCGCGCAGGACAACGAGAACAGGCCCAAGCCGCGATGACGAATGCGGACAATACAATGGTCGAATGGGCAGACAGGATGGCGAAAGACGAACTCGGGAAAACACCAGCTCCCTGGTTCGATTATATTGAGGGGATGTTGCTGTATCATGAGGCGTCCGTACTACTTAGGGGTAAACGCCCCAAAGTGGACCCGCGTTTGTCAGAATTGATGCATCGAGCGCGAGATGTCATTCAGTGACCCCTCGAGGCAAGATGCATTGCAGCCACGCTGCAGGTTCCACGGATTGCCAGGACATTTTTCTCATCAACTGAGTGATAATCTGGAGAAAATGTCCTGCCGGGGATCGGGTTCTCGCATAATAACGGAGTGTGATGCGTTTCAAGTCGAACAGGGCCATCACGTTGGGTAACTTGAGAGCTGAAGAATCGGTAGAACTGGTTTTTTGGCCAAGACCGCTAAAATGACAAACTGCGGCGAGAAAGTTATTACACTAATGGATTGAGCACGTTCATTTCGCGTCGACCATTCGCACTCAAGCAGTACGTTTGAGGAAATTGAACATGAACTCTCGGGCCTGTCACGGGCTGTCTCCCTCCGGTTTCGCCCGCCGAAGCCATAACACCCTCCCCGGAATTCCTCCCGAAAATCACTGCACCAGGAGCACATTCGTGCATCATCATCTCTCACTTTGCCTGATCATCACCGCTCTATTGCTGAACGCCGGTTGCGACAAGCCGACATCCGCTGCCGGTGCGGCTGGAACTGCCGGCAAAGGTCCCGGTGGACCTCCAGCGGTCGGGCCAGTCGATGTCGAAGTCAGTACGCCAGTTGCAGGCGAGGTGATCGATGCAGAAGTCTTCACGGGACGGACTGAGTCAATGATGTCGGCGGATTTGAAGTCGCGTGTTTCAGGTTACCTCGAAAAAGTCTTCTTCCGTGACGGCGATGAAGTTGAAGCAGGAGCGCCGCTGTTTCAGCTGGAACTCAAGCCCTTCGAACTGGCAGTCCAGCAGGCTCAGGGAAACTTAAATCAGCAAGCAGCAACGCACCGCTTCAATCAGGCAAACTTCGACCGCCTGCAGGAACTGCATACTTCCAAGGTCATCTCGGCCAGTGAATTCGAACAAGCGCGATCCGTGCGTGATACCTCGGCTGCAGGCGTAGAGACTGCGACCGCGACCCTGGAGACTGCCCAGCAGGATCTGACCTGGGCAACAGTGACGGCCCCATTTTCCGGACGCATGTCACGTCGCATGGTCGACCCCGGAAATACCGTGATGGCGGATTCAACCATCCTTGCCTCGCTGGTGCAGCTTGATCCTCTTTACGTCTACTTCGACGTCGATGAACGGACCGTGCTCAGGATTCGATCGAAGCTGGCGCCATTCTCATCGCCTGATGGCAAGTCTTCGCTGCCAGTCTCTCTTGGACTCTCTGACGAAAAACCAGATGAGTTCCCGCTGACCGGGCATTTGAAATTCACAGACAACAAGGTCGACCCGAATACGGGAACCCTTCGCGTCTGGGCGACGTTCGCTAATCCGAATAAGGATCTGCATCCCGGCCTGTTTGTTCGCGTCAAAATGGAGACGAGTGCGCCGCGCTCCGTTCTTATGATTTCAGAAGCCGCCCTCGGCTCCGATCAGGGTCGACGCTACGTCTATGTCGTCGACGACAAGAATCAGGTAAACCGAGTCTCGGTGGAAGTCGGTCCTCGTTCAAATGGTTTGATTGCCATCGAAAAAGGTCTGAAAGGTAACGAGAAGATTGTCGTTCGCGGCCTTCAATATGTGCGTCCGAAATCAGAAGTGAAACCCACGGTTGTGGAGATGCCTCGCGCGAATTCGTCCGTTGCCGGGAAGCCGACGGGACCTTGAATTTATCGTTGAATAGTTGTTGAAAGGTTTGTTGTCGCAACGTGTGAATAGTGACCGTGCAGGAAATCACCTGCATCAACTGGAGGAATCGAAATGCTCAGTTACTTCTTCATCGATCGGCCCGTCTTTGCGACGGTCTTGTCGTTGGTTGTAACCCTGGCCGGCGGGGTCGCCATGATGACCCTCCCGATGACGCAGTATCCTCCCATTACGCCGCCCAACATCACCGTCTCTGCCAGCTATCCCGGCGCGAGCGCCCGAGTCATTGCCGATGCGATTGCTGCTCCGATCGAACAGC
>SXGT01733519.1_pt1 | contig 16855 bp, 9 predicted proteins | sample 3176221 | NCBI WGS metagenome assembly SXGT01 (sample SAMN11356862, study PRJNA531348) | freshwater metagenome | isolation source: freshwater sample F1-120 | place: China: Fuxian Lake, Yuxi | collected 2017-12-25 | reverse complement strand
TCACCCAGCAACCGCCAGCAGCAACTCGAATCTGCCATCGCCGAGGCGCGCACTTACGCCGGACTCGCCACCGGCAACAAAACCAATGCGCTCGACCACCTCGCCAAGACCAAGGACTTGCCCAAGGACGAACTCGCCCGCCTCCACCTCGCCCTGGGCGATAAGGCCAAAGCCGAGCAACTCGCCCTCGAGTCCCTGAAAGGGACGACCAACCAGATACGTCACCTAGCCACTTGCGTGCACATCCTTCACCAGAGCGGCAAAACCCAACCGGCCCGCGACGCCTTTCAAAAACTCCGCGAACAGGCCGTTCACGCCGACCTCGATCTGCCGCCACTGGCGCGCCTCGCGCCGCTCGCGAAAGAGCTTGGCTTCCCTGCCGATTGGCGTGCCAAGCATCTGCCCTCCCCCGATCTCGGCCCGCGGCCACCGCTCGATTCCCTCGGCCCCTTCCGCTGGCAGCCGATGCCCGCGCCCGAGTGGTCACTGCCCGACAGCAAAGGCCGCACCCTCTCGCTGGCTCAGTTCCGCGGGCGACCCATCGTGCTCCTCTTCTACCTCGGTGCCGGTTGCCCGCATTGCATCGAGCAGCTCAACATTTTCGCGCCGGCCAACGCCGACTTCGCCAAACTCGGCATCACCGTAGTCGGCGTGAGCACCGACACCGCGGACGGCTTGAAAGCGACCTTCGACAAGACCACGCTCGGGGGGGCGTTTCCATTCCCGCTCGTCTCCGATCCCTCTCTGCGCACCTTCAAATCCTATCGCGCCTATGACGACTTCGAGCAGATGCCGCTGCACGGCACCTTCCTGATCGACGCCGAGGGCCGTGTGCGCTGGCAAGACATCAGCTACCAACCGTTCCAGCAGGTGGACTTCCTCCTCGAAGAAGCTCAGCGCCTGCTCTCGCTGGACAAGTCGGCCACTGTCCGCCTCCCCCTCGCCAAGCCCGCCCCGCGCTACGGCAAGTCCGGCTCGTGAGGCGTTCGGCGCCCCACGCATTGGACTAGCTCGTTCAAACTCAGGCTCGACGGCCCGCGCCATTTCGTCTTTCTTGAAGCGATGCAACCCCGCGGCGCGTTCCCTTTTTTCTTTCTCGGAATACTTCTCCTCTCCGTCACCCCACCGGCTTCAGCCCAAACCGCCAAACCGATCCCGCTGCTGCAGACCGTGCCACAGCCGCAGGATCAAATCTCCTTCCAACGCGATGGCCTCGAGATCGCTCGTTACCACTTCGCGCCCACCCTCCAGCGGCCGTTCGTCTTCCCGATCATCGGGCCCAGCGGCCGGCCGATCACGCGTATGGGCCATCCACACGATCCCGTCGGCCACAGCCATCACAACTCCTGCTGGGTATCGCACAACGACGTGAACGGCGTCAGCTTCTGGGCCGATCGCGGCACGAACACCGGCCGCATCCTCCATCAACGGATCGAACGGCTCGACGATGGCGACGACGCAGCCGCCGTGCTCGCGCTGAGTCATTGGGTGGATAAAAATGGAAAGGTGCTACTCATCGAGCGGCGGCGCACCTCCATCCAACCGCTGCCGAACAACGAGTTTCTCCTAGTGTTGGATCTGCAACTCGAACCGCGCGAGAAGGAGGCCGTCCTCGGCAAAACGCCCTTCGGCCTTTTCGCCGTGCGCGTCGCCAAGACAATGGGCATCCACGATGGCGGTGGTACCATCCGCAATTCCGCCGGCAATGTGGATGAACAGGGCGAGAACGGCTGCTTCTGGAAAGCGGCGAAGTGGTGCGATTACTCCGGACCCGTCACCGCCAAGGCCACCGAGGGCGTCACGCTCCTCGACCATCCCATGAACCCGAACCATCCGACCGTCTTCCACGTGCGTGCTGATGGCTGGATGGGCTCCTCCCTCACGTTCAACGGCCCGCGTACGATCGCCGCCGGAAAGCCGCTCCAGCTCCGCTACGGCGTGTACGTCCACGCCGGCAAACCGAGCCTCGCTGAACTCAACCGGCGCTGGGAGACCTTCGCCAAAAGCGCCCCGTTCGACTTCACCGTGAAGAAGAAGTGATCCGCACGCCAGCGGCGTGAGGTTAATTCAGATCGCGCACGAAAAGGTTGGCGAACACGACCGGCTCGCCTGCGGCGTGTAGCACCAACGGCCCGCGCTTTGACACCCCGCCGATGCGGCGTTTCTCGCCGAGCGGCTTGCCGTCCTGCTCCACGACCAACTCGCCGCCGCGCAGGGTAACTTGCAGGCGATGCCACGCACCGGACTGCGCCCGGTCGAGCTTCACGAGCGGCGTCTCCGATCCGCGCAGGGCGATCACACCCACCTCACCGGGCTTGGCGGCGTCGGGCTTCGCAGCGCAAAACCAGTCCGCGATCAGCGCGAAGTCGCCGAACTCGCGATCGGTCACCAGCGGCGGCGTGCCCGGCTTCCCGTCACACTCGAGGCGCCAGTCATTCACGCGCCAGTGCGCCTTGGCGGCGACATCCGCGCGCCAACCGGCGAGGTCCACGCCGGTGTAGAGCGTACGGAAACCCTCGGCAACCTTCGCGGTCTGCTCGGGCGTGGGATTCGTTGAAGGCAGCTCCTTGATGCGGATGTTGCGGAAGTGGCACTCGCTCCCCTCGCTTTCGAGGCAGAGATAGCCCTTGCGCGGCGAACTCTCCTTGCCGACCGTCACCTCCTTGCCATTCACGCTCAGGCGCACCTCGCCGTTGTTGGCGACGACGCGATAGTGATTCCACTCAGGCGCGCTTTTCGAGCGGTCTTCCGCGGGGAAACTGCGCCGACCGCTCTTCGCCACGCGACCCGCGGGCGTCATCGTCGCGCCGTGGATCGGGAAGATGTCGCCGTGCGTGGTGAACCACTCGTTCTTGCCCTTGGCACCGTAACCGTTGTCGAGGATCTGCACCTCGATGCCGCGGGCGAAGGGCGTGCCACGCGCCGTCATCGGATCGCCCCAGATGAAAAGGCCGGCATTGCCGCCGCTGTGCAAGTGGCGCCACTCCATCTCGATGATGAAGTTTTCGTACATCCGCTCCGTGCGCATCACGCCGGTCGGCTTGCCGGTGGAGACGATGATCCCTTCGCGCACAGTGAAGGTGCCGGGCGCAACGTTCATCGGCACCCAGCCGGAAAGGTCCTTGCCGTTGAAGAGTGGAACGAAACCTTCTTCCGCTGCGCGCGCATGAAATGACAACGCCACTGCCAACACGAGTGATAAACGAAACCCGAGACGCTTCTTCATGGATTGCATAAAATCAAAGCCGGCACCGCACCATCGTCCCGCTTACTTCTGCGTCTCGCTCGCCGCCGTCAACGTCGGCTTGTAGAGCGGCAGGTAGCGGTAATAGACCTCGAGCGAAAGCGTGGCCAGCGCGGTGGTCACGAAGCGGCCGTAGGATTCCTTGCGATCGCCCTCGGCATCCCAGCTTCCCGCGAGCTGGCCGTCGCGCCGCTGCGCCTTGAGGAAGATCGGCCGCATCCGCGCATTCCATTCCTCCCAGATCGCGCCCTGATGCTGATAAAGTGCCAGACAGCCGTAGTACCAGTAGTAATAATTCACGTCGCGCAGACTGGGCAACTGCTCGCGCAGATAGACGAGCGTCTCCGCCGTGCGCGCGTCGCCCGTCCCCTGCCCCAGCAGCAACCGCGAGAACAGCGCCTGCGCCGTCATCGTCGGCTTCGGTTCCGGATCCGCGGCGCGATACCCGTAAAGCCCGCCCTGACGGCCCCGGCCGAGCGATTCGATGAACCGGCCCGCGCCCGCGAAAGTGTCCGCCGGCACCTCCACCCCCGCCAGCGCCGCGCTCTTCAGCGCCATGATCTGCCAGCCGGTCACCGAGAGATCGCCCTTCTCCTGCGGATCACGCGACCACGGCCTGTAGCGCCAGCCGCCGGTCTGCTTGTTCTGCGCCATGACAATGAAGGAGACCCCCTTGCGCACCGGCTCCTGCAACCGCGGATCCTTCGTGAGGTTGAACGCCTCGGCCAGCGCGAGCGTGACGATCGCCTGATCATACAAATCGCCGTCACCGCGCAGGTCGCCCTCCGCCTTCGACTGCTTCAGCAGCCACGCCAGCGCGCGGTCCAACGTTTCTTGATACGGGCCCGGCTCCGTGTGCTTCGCGCCGTAGCCCATGAAGCAAAGCATCGCCAACGCCGTCGCCGACGAGTGGTGCCCCAGCCCGCCGCGTGTCCAGTGGCCATCGCGCTCCTGCGTACGCTTGAACCAATCCAACGCCCGCCGCACCGCCGCCTCCGTTTCGTCACTACCACCGAGTTGCTCGATCAAGCCAGCGCGCATCTCCGGCGCGCGCAGCGCCAGCGGGTTCTTCGTGTCGAGCAAGGCCGCGACCGCAGGACGCACGGGCACCGCGAGATCCACCAGCCGTGTCGCCGAGGAAGTCGGCAATTCCGACGGACGCGACAACTCGACGCTCTCGATCTTGGCCGACGGCTGCAACACAGGCCGCAACGGCGTCAAATCCATCGGCACTCTCGCGACCAGTCCCACCGGCCGTTCCACTTTCGTCGCAATCGGTGCGGCCCTCATCGGTGCGATGGGCGGAGCCGGTCGCACTTCGGGAAGCAGCGCGGGCTTCGGTGACGCGGCCACGCTCGCGGGCTTTGTCTCCAACTTCACCTCCGTGCTGCCAAACTTGAGCGACCCAGGCTGTTGACCAAAGTTCACCGCGCCCAAGCCGCGCCCCGACTCACCTGTGCCGGAACCAAATTCCACCTTCTGCGCCGCGGCGAATGAACCGAACTTGCTCGCGCCACCGCTGGAGCCACCCGATCCGCCCATCCGCGCCAGTCCCCCCCCCGCGCCGCCTTCACCGAGGCCCGAACCTCCCGCACGACTCACCCCCACTTTGCTGGAGGCGCGCCCCACATCCGGACCTTTGCCTGCCGGACCTGCTGCCGGAGAGGCCATCTCCGCGCGAAAACCGCCGCCACCCGCCATCGCAAACTGCGGCAAACCCGACAACGTCCCCGAGGCTCCTGCCGCGCCCAAACTCTCGCCACCACCCGAACCACCGCCGGTCGCCGAGCCAAACGTGCCGACCGCCGAGGAACCCGTCCCGCGACCGGCTCCGTTCTTGCCACCGGCCATCGCGCCGTTGCCCATCGCCGCGCGTCCCGGCGCAGTTGAGCCACCGTTGCCACTGCCCGAGCCGTTGCCCGCGCGCGACACATCCATCCGGCTCGAGGCGCCCGCCAAGCCCGTACCCGACTTCGCTCCCGTCGCACCGCCACCGAGTCGGCCCGCTTCCATCTGCATCCCGCCACCCGCGCTGCCACCGGCCGATCCACTGCCGGCAGACGAGGAAAGTGAACTGGCGGAACTCGACGCGCTCAAACCTTCGCCAGCACCGCCGCTGGTGCCATTGCTCACAGGACCAAATGAGCCGACCGCCGAAGATCCCCGCGCCGTCCCCGCTGCGCCACCAGCGAGAGCGCCATTGCCCATCTGCGCGCGGCTCGCCGAGGCCGAACCGCTCGCGCCCTCGCTACCGGCTGCGCGCGCGACACTCATTTGGCTGGAAGCACTGGCAAGCCCCGCACCCGATTTCGCTCCCGTCGCGCCACCCCCGAGCCGGCCCGCTTCCATCTGCATCGCGGGCGACGTCGCGCCGCCGGAATTGCCGCCGGCCATGGCCGCCATCGAACCCGCAGCACTGGCCGCACCGAGACTTTCGCTTTGAGCCGAGCCGCTGTTCACCGGAGCGAATGAACCGAGTGCGGAAGCGGCCGCGCTTCGCGACGCATTCACGCGCGCCGGCGAATTCGCCGGATTCATTTCGGCACGGGCCGAAGTGGCGCCGCCGCTCTCGGCTGCGCCGCGCGCCGCGTCCATCCGGCTGGATGGATTTTGCATCGTCGGCCCCGCCGCACTGGCAGCCACGGGACGCGCTGATTCCATCTGTACGCCGGTAGTGGCGGTGGTTGCAGACATCGACGCCGATGCGCTAGCCGCGCTGGCGGCGGAGAGGGACGGGGTTGCGGAAGCAGATTCACCAGTCGCGCCCGGCGATTCCGCAGTGGCCACCTGCACCATGCGGGAAGCGCTGGTGCCGGGGCGTTGCACACGCACGTTCATCGTGGGCCGGGCCATCTCGGGCGTGACCTGCTGCACGGCCATGCGGCTCGGCGCGGTGAGATCCACCGTGGGGCGGGCCATCTCGGGCCGCGGCACACTCGTGTCAGCGCGGGCTTCCAGAGAACCATTCATCTGCGTCGCTTGGGGCGCGAGCGCGGTCGCACTCGCAGTCTCGAGTCGACTATTTTCCGTCGGAGAACTTTCAGCGACGGTGAACGTGGCCGAAGGGCCCGCACGCCCGGTCGCGCCGCCGGTCATCACATTGCCATTGCGCACCGGCGCACCGCCGCCACCTGATTGGCCGGCGGCCCGGGCCACGGACATTCCCGCGCCAGCCCGCGGCAAGTTGGAAACCTGCTCGCGCAACGCCTGTAACAATCGCGGATCAGCCTCGCCGCCACCACCGCCTTCGCTTTCGCCAGAAAGACTCGCGAGGTCAATGGGCACGAGTCCCGACTCAGTAGTCACCTCGATCACGGAGCGTTTCACCGCGTTGGAGACAACCCACGTAGTGACGAGGAAACCGGCGAGGAGATGGAGGATGATCGAGCCGATGAGACAGCGCTGGAGAATGTTCAGCTTGCGCCGCTCGCTCTCGGTGGCGAGCTTGCGGACGATGTGGATGATCCCCGCGAGCGAGAGGAGCAACACGAGCACGGACCACTTGTATTGCACGAGTACGTGCAGCACGGCCTCGACTTTGCTCGGGGCCACCGTGGGCGGCGCCGCGATGGGAGCGGTAGCGGGGAGGACCGGTTCCGCGGCCGAAAGCAAACGGATCCACGCGACGAAACTGAACGTCACGAGCCAGCGGTGCCCCTTCCACGCGAGGCGCGGCGGCGAAACGTGACAGTCGTAGCGTATCGACATCAGGTCATTTAGCGGAGCCGCTCCTTCGCGATCTGAGCGGCGTCGGTGTCGGGATAACGTTGCGCAACTTCCTTAAAACGCTCCAGCGCGCCGGGGCGATCGCCTTTGCGCTCGAGCACGTTTCCAATGCGCAGCAGCGCGCGCGCGCTCCACTCGGGATAGCCGTAACCGACCTCGACCTTGATGAACGCGCGGATGGCATCGTCGTTCTTCTTCTGCGCGAAAAGGCATTCGCCAATCTGAAACTGCGCGCGCGCAGCGAGGTCGTCGCGTTCGCCACTGAGCATCACAGCCTCATAGAGCGGGAGCGCCTCGGTGAGCTTCTGCTGATTTTCGCGCGACCAACCGAGGCCGAGCTTGGCGCGGCGGCCAAGCTCGTGCTTCGGAAACTTCTCGATGAAACTCGTGTAGGTCTTTTCCGCGTCCGCCCACTGGGTGAGCAGCGCCTGACATTCGCCGGTGCGAAGCAACGCCTGTTCCTTGACCTCCGCGCCACCAGTCGCGTCAAACGATCTCTGGAAATGACCGAGCGCGATCTTGTAGACCTTGAGTTTGAGTTGCGATTCACCGGCCTGATACGCGGCCACGGCGACCAATTCGGGCGGCGCGTCTTTGAGCACGGTCTCGTAGCTCTTGGCCGCGGCGGCAAAATCACTCTTGTCGAATTGGCACCACGCGAGACGATACCGCGCACGACTGAGCAGCCCCTCATCCTTCGTCTCCGCGAGCAATTTCGTGAGCCGCTTGATGGTGCCGTCCACGTTCTTCGCCTCGTACTCCAGCTCGGCCAGCTCGAAGGCGGCCGGCCCGGCCAGCGGGCTTTGTGCGAATTTGCCGAGCAACGTCTCGTACTGTTTGACCGCCGCGGCGTTGCGTCCCGCGCCCTTTTCCGCCCACGCCGCCTCGTAGAGCGCGCGGTCGCGCAGCGCGGACTTCTCCAGCGCCGCGACCTTTCGGAACTGTTCGAGCGCCGGCCCCCACTGACGCTGCTTCGCGAACACGCTGCCGAGATGAAACATCGCCTGATCGAGCTTCGCGTCGTTCGGATTCTCCTGCAGGAACTTCGCCAGCGCGGCCTGCGCGGCGGCGGCGGACTTCTCGTCGTTACGCCGCGCGAGCAGCACGGCGAGCTGCAACCGTGCATCCGACGCGGCCGAGTGGCCGGCAAACGTGTCCGCCACGATGCCGAACTGCTTCACCGCCTCGTCCTCGTTCTTTTCCCCGAGCGCGGTCCATGCGAGGTAATACTCGGCCCAACCGCGGTAATATGCCGCGGCGGCGGCGGGCGTTGCCGGCACCTTCGAGCCGCCAAGGCCCATCAACGTGCGTGCGCCGGAGCCTTGTTCCGGCCCTGTTTTCGGCGCCGTGCGCGGGGCGGAAGTCGCAGAGGCGACCTGCACAAGCGCCTTGCGCGCGCCGGCAAAATCGTTCGCATCCAGCCGCAGTCGGCCGATCTCGACGAGCGCGTGCGGCAGATGCGCACTGGCCGGATGCTCGCGCGCGAGGCGATCAAGCGTGCTGGCGGATTTCTCGCGATCGCCCTTGCGGTCGTGCGCCAGCGCGATCTTGAGCAGCGCCGTGTCCGCGTCCGGATCCTTCGGCTGCGCGGTCACGAAACGATTCAGCGCCGCGAGCGCGGCATCCCATTTCTCCTGCTGGAAGTGGCAATCGCCGAGGAGAAACTCCACCTGTGCGAAGAGCGGCTCGGCCTTCTTCAACTTGCCGAGCGGTTCCAACTCCTTCACCGCGTCGGTCCATTTCTGCTGCTGATAAAGCGTCTGCCCCGCGCGGAGCTGCGCGATGTCGCGCTGCGGGTGAGCCGCGTGCGCAGCGATGAACCGGCGGTAAGCCGGCAGCGCGGCGTCGAACTTCTCTTGGAAGAAAAGATTCTCCGCCTGCAAAAAGGCGATCTCAGCCACGGCGGGCGAACCGGCGTGCTTGGCGAGAAATTCGGTGCAGAGATCATGGCTCGCAGCGAACTGCCCGGCACGATGCAGACAGAGCGCACGGAGACGGAGCGCGTCAATCGCTTGCGGAAATTTTGGAAACTCAGCCTGGATCCGCGCAAACGGCTTGGCTGCCTCGGCAAATTTCCCAGCGCCGAGCAGCGCGTTGCCGTGGTCGAAGAGCAGGTCGGGCAACAACGCGTCCTTCGCGTGGCGCCCCGACGCCGTGTCGAGAACCGCCGCCGCCTCGTTATATTTCTGCTGGCGCGAGAAGGCGCGCGCCTGCCACAGCACGACGTCCACGGCGGCGCCGGGCTCGGCCGCGAGCTGCGCCAGCGTGGTCTCGGCGGACTTGAAGTCGCGGTTCTCAAGCTGCGCGCGGCCGAGATAGAGCGCGGCAGACTTGGCGGAGGGATGATCCTTGTGCTTGGCACGCAGCTCGGCGAAGTCGGCCGCGGCCGCGGCGAATTTCTTCTGCTGGAAACGGACGAAGCCGAGGCGGAAGAGCGCCTCGCCGGTGAACTGTCCGCCGAGTTTGCGCGCGGCGTCATACTGCGTCTCCGCGGCGGCGAGGTCTCCGAGTTCGCGTTTGCATTCGGCGAGCAGGAAGAGCGCCTGCTGCGCGAAGGGCAGTCCTTTGGCTTCGCCCGCCAGCTCCGCCAGTAAACCGCCGGCGTCCTTGTATTGCTTCAATTCGTAGCGGGCGACGGCGCCCTGAAACTTCGCGCGCGCCGTGTAGGCGGCCTTTCCCTTCGCCAACTCATCACCGCGGGCGATCACCTCTTTCCATTTCTGCTGCTGGAAAAGCGCCTCGACGAGACCCGCCAGCGCGCTGTCGCGCAGCGCGGCCTTCTCCATCTCGAGCGCTTTGGCAAAAGCCTCCTCGGCCTTCGCGGCCTTATTCAGCATCAACAACGACTGCCCCCAGATCAGGTGCACCTGCTCCGGCTCGGGTGCCTTCGCGTTCGCCGCGAGATCGGCCAGCACCGGCTCGACCTCGGCGTGGCGGCCGAGGTTGAAGAGGCTCAAAGCCATGCCGAGCTTCGCGTGCAGGGCCTTCTCGTGCCGGGGATGCTTGGCGAGGAAACTCTTGTAGTCGGCCGCGGCCAGTTCGTAGAGCTTGCGGTTGTAGAGGCCATTGGCGCTGAAGTAGAGCTCGAGGGCGGGATCATTCTGCTGCGCGAAAACCGCCGGTGCAAACGGCGCGGCGAGCAGGAGAGCGGCCAGGGCCAGACTATGCCGAAACAAGCGAATCATCATAGCGATCAAACCTCCGGAACCGGCTGAGAAACACGTTGGGTTACTGCGCGTCGCGTCGCCCAAAAAGTTATTCTCTTTTTATTGCTCAATTCGACCCGAGCCGCAATCAAATATTCAGCAGCGGAACGATTCTCTACGATGCGTTTTTCCGGGCGGTGATCACGCTGCGATCGGCGGCCGTCGGGGCAAAGGTCATTTCGGCGAAACCAGCCGCCGCCAGCCACGATTCCAGCTCGGCGACCGAATAGCATCGCCCTTCCGTCACCGCCATCAAAAGGGCCGAGTAACTCGCCACCGGCAGCGGGCCGGTTTTGCCGGCATTCAAGTGCATGTCGTGGATAAGCAACCGTCCGCCCACCGGCAACGCCGCATGCGATTTGGCCAGCAACCCGCGCACCGCCGGCGCGTCCCAATCGTGCAGCACGTTCGAGTAAAGATGCGCGTCGAACCCGCCGGGCAGAGCGTCCTTGAAGAAATCGCCCGTCAACACTTCGACACGCCCAGTCAAACCGCGTTCAGCAATCTTCGCGCGAGCAATACCATCCACCGGCGCGCGTTCCAGCACCGCAGCGCGCAAATGCGTGTGCCGCGCCGCGAGTGCGCAGGCGTAAATACCGGAGCCGCCGCCGATGTCGAGCAACCGACCGCATCCGGCGAAGTCCACCGTCTGCGCCAGTTTCTGGCCGAGATAAACGCCGCGGCAGTCCATCGCCGCCGTGAAGCCGCGCGCAAATTCCTCCCCCTCCATCGCCTTCGCCCATTCCTGCTCGTCCTTGTAGCTGCCCCAGTTCGCCGGCTTGTCGGTACGGAGAATAGTAAGGAAGTCCGCGCAGACCGGCCGTTCCTTGAGCGAACCGAAGTACGGCCCGAGGTTCCACGGCGAGCCGGCCACGAGATGCTCGCGCGCCATCGGCGTGATGTGAAAGAGGGCCTCTCGCTTCTCGACGAGCCCCATCGCGCAGAAGAGCGTGAGCATCACATCTGCGGGCCGTTCATGGAAATTGAAGGCCCGGCAGATTCCGGCGAGGTCGGAAGAATTTTTGTCGAGCCACGTGAAGAAGTCGAGGTGCGCCACCGCCGCGCCGAGCAGGTCGGTGGCGTAAAGGCCGTCGCGCTGGCGGAAGATGGGCAACGGATCGGTTTCGGGCGCGCGCGTGAGATCGATCATTTCCCGAACTCCCCCGCGGGCACCGGCAGTTCGCGCCGCATTTCCTCGACGCGATAACCGAAGCCCGGCCCACCCAGCGTGCCGAGGTCCACGCAACCGTCGCGCCGTGCGTACAGGCCCGGATGCACGCGCGCCTCGATAGCGGAGGCCTCGGGATAAAACTGCATCGCGTTCGTCTCCACGCCTTGGATCGTGCCTGTGTGCGCCACGAGCAGGCAGTGCGGAATCTGCGCGAGCATCGGGTTGGTGAGGTCCTGCACCATCAGCGTCATCCCATGCGCCTTGGCCCAGCAGGCCGAGAGGAGCGCGCCGGTCTGCGTCTTGCACGTCTTGAGCGCCACGCCGCTCCAGCCGAGCTCGCGCCCGAGCCGCACGTGTTCCCAGTCGTGCGCGCTTTCGTCGAGGAAGAGCGGCTTGCGCGCGGAGACGCTGCGCACATCGATGCGGTGCTTCTCCAGATCGTACGGGAACGGCTGCTCCACGTAGAGCAACATGCCGTACAGGCGCGGGTGCTCGTCGCGCAGGCGGTCGAGGATGTCATTCACGTAGGCCGGCTCGGTGACCGTGCAGTTGAAGTCGGCCGTGAGCCACTCCACATCGTGCGCCACGGCGATGGCGCCGACCTTCGCGAGCCGCGCGTAATCCCACGCCGCGTCATTGCCGCGCAATTTCACCTTGAGGCACTTGAGGCCGTCGCGCCGGATCCAGTCCGCGAGCAACACCGGATAGCCATCCCGCGGCTCGGTGCCTTTCAGTTCCGATTCGTCCAGCGGGTCGAGTCCGCCAACCAGATGCCACGCCCGCAGCCGCTGCGGCGCGGGCGCAACGAAGAAGTCACATGGAAACTGACCGGCGAAGGAGACGTCCGCGCCCGCCGCTGGCTCGAGAAAATCGCCGAGCGAACGGCTCATCCAATCCGATCCGTACATCTCGTACACGGGGCGGCCGTGCAGTTTGCCGTAGGCGTCGTGCACCGCGAGGTCGAGCACCGAGCAGCAGACGAGCGCGGCCAGCCACGGCATCGGCTCGCGTCCGGCGCGCGCAGCGTTCGCCTCATCGAGCAGGCGCGGCAGTTCGTGCTTCTGGAAATCGTGGCCCAACTCGATGGGGTGACCGCTGGAATCAAACTCCGCCCACGCCCGCGCGAGACGTAGCGTGAAGTCCTTCAGCGCCGCGTGGCGTTCCTCGTACGGCAACGCACTCGGCCAGACCCACGTGACCGAGAGCGGCGTCTCGCCCCAGCCCTCGGCGGTGCGGCCACTGGCATCCGCCACGCGTACGCGGGCGCGGGCGCAGGTGACGTACGTGACCGTCTCCGGCCCGAACTTGAGCGGCATGCGCGTGTGGACCGGCAGGAAATAAACCACGCTGGCGAGGCAGCGGACGTCGGTAGGCTTGGGCATGAACAAGGCTGGAACGATGCGGGAAAACGCAGGAGCGACAGGACTGCGGGTTACTTTTTCTTCGGTTCCTTTTCCACGCTCCCCTGCTCTGTTGCCTTCGGCGCCACTTTCGGAACGACCTTCGGAACGACCTTCGGCACCGCGATCGGCTGCTTCTGAATATAGTCCAGATGGACGCGCGCGACGTCGGCCATGTAACCGAACTTCTCCGTCTTCTCCGCCGCACGGCGCAGGTAGATCAATGCACGATCCGGCTCGCCGATGATGTCGTAGTAGATGCCGAGATAAAGGTGGGCGTAGAAAAGGCGGTACTCCAACTCGGCCGGCGGCGGGTTGCCGGCTTTGACGGCGGACATCACTTCGCTCGGCTTGAGTTTGCCGGCGAAAAGTTTATGCACCTCCATCATCGGCACGCGCTTGTCGCCCTCGATGGGGATGAGTTTCTCGCGGGCCTTCTCGAGGCCGTCCTTGCGCGCCACGCAGAGGAAATGCCAGACCGCATTCTCGACGTCGTTGTGGTTCACCGTCTGGTGCCAGTCGAACTGCTTACGGCCTTCCTCGTAGCGCTTGGCGTAATAGTAGGAGATGCCGCGCTGCCAATGGTGGGGCTCCTGCTTCGGCTGCAGCTTGAGGTAGGCATCGAAGTCGGCGATCGATTCCTTGAAGCGCCCGAGCTTGAACTGGCAACTGCCGCGCAGTTGATAGATGTCGGCCTGCGAAGGATCGATCTGCAGCGCGAGGCTGAGGTCCTGCACCGCTTCGTCGTGCATCCGCAGCGTCTCGTGCAACTGACCGCGGAAGAGGTAGCCGTACATGTTCTTCGGCGCGACGGCGACGGCTTTGGTCGCAAAACCCACCGCCTCCTTATTTTTGCCGTCGCGGAAAAGCTCTCGCGACTGGCGCATGAACATCTCCTGCTCGGCCGTCGGCGGTGGCGTCTTCGGCGCGGATGGCGCTTGAGTTTGGGCGTGCAGCGCGAACCCCGCCGCGCAAACCAATCCTGTGAAAAGAAAGTTTCGTGTCATCGGGTCGCATCGTAGCCGCTTTTGTCCCGGCCTCAACCAATTCTTACTCGCCTTATTCACACCCTCACACCCCTGCGCACCGGACGGGTTGTGCCGCCCACCACACATCCAACCACAAGACACCATCACAAGACAGATGCATGGGGCACGCCTCTGTACCGTTGGGGAAACGGATTGTACCGGCGGGGCAAGCTCACGCCCCGACGGGGCAACGCCATTCCCCGTCGGTACAAAGTCGCGCCCCAACAGGGAAACGCTCTGCCCCGACGGTACAAAGCTCTGCCCCAACGGGGAAATGTCCTGCCCCGTTGGTGCAACGCTCGTGCACCCTTGGGGAAATGCTCTGCCCCCTCGGGGCAAGGCCGTGCCCCGTAGGTGAAATGGAATTAACAACCGATGTTTTTAATCATTTTAGATGTGTTTTTAACCTAAAATGGCTAAACATAACGCAGGATTAACATTAAAGTCGTTTTATTGTCAAAATCAGCTTCCAAATTGGCCTTCGGAGGCTTCGCGCGTTTCTTTGCTGACAATCCGGCGCGCTGCCTCTAATCACTTCGCCCCATGTTGGGCGCCGTTCTAGCCACCATCCTGTTCTCCTGCTCCGCCGTCTCCGGGCGGCAGTTGGTGAAATGGCTGCCGGGCACGGAAGTGAACTTCTGGCGGCTCACGCTGGCCACGCTGCTGCTCGGCCTCTGGGCGCATACGATGGGCGGCGGGGTGGGCGGCGGCGCCTTGTCCGTCTTCCTCATCAGCGGCGCCATCGGCTTCGGCCTGGGCGACATCGCCTTGTTCCAGACCTATCCCCGCCTCGGCACGCGCCTGACGGTGATGATGGTGAACTGCCTCGCGGCGCCGTTCGCGGCATTGACCGAATGGCTCTGGCTCGGCAACCGCCTCAACGCCGCCGAAGTCACCTGTGGCGTGCTCATCCTCGCCGGCGTGGGAATCGCGCTCGCGCCGGGCGAGAACCCGCACCTCGAGCGGCGCGCACTCACAGCCGGCATCGCCTTCGGCACACTCGCGGCGCTCGGCCAAGGTCTCGGCGCCGTGCTCAGCCGCAAAGCGTACGCGGTCGCCGAAGCCGCAGGCCAACCGGTGGATGGCATCACCGCCGCCTACCAGCGCGTCCTCGGCGGGTTGTTCATCACCGGGCTGTTCCTGCTTTTCCTGCGCCGAAAGAAATTCTTTGGAGCGGACGAACCCGTTGTGCCTTCGCCCACGCCCGCCCTGTCGCCGCGCGAACGTTGGCGCACCGCCGCGCCGTGGCTGGCCTTCAACGCCCTCGTCGGCCCGACGCTCGGCGTGAGTTGTTACCAGTGGGCATTGCTCACCAAAGGCACCGGCGTGGTGCTGCCGATCATCGCCATCACGCCGCTCACGGTGATCCCCTTCGCGATCTGGATGGGCGAGGAACGGCCGAGCCGCCGCGCGCTGATCGGCGGCGTGATCGCCGTGGCGGGCGCGGTCGCCCTCGTGCTGGTGAGCCGGTGAGGCGGAAATTTCGTGAAGCGCAGTTGACAGGGGGAGTCGAAACTGTTTTCTGTAGCCATCGCATGATGCAATTGGACGTTAAAGCCAATTACTCTTTCCGCCGCGAATAACCTCTTCGCGGTTCGCCGCCTTTCCCTTTTCCTATCACCATTGACCAAGCCTTTTATTTTCCGATGAGCGTTGTTTTCAAAGCCGTCCCCGGTTCCATTGTCGCCCCGCGCGGGTTCCTCACCGCCGGTGTCTTCTGCGACATCAAGCGGCTCGGTACTGGCAAAGGCTCGGCCAAGGGAAAGAAGCGCGACCTCGCGATCATCGTCTCCGAGGTGCCGTGCGCCGTGGCCGGGATGTTCACGACGAACCAGATATGCGCCGCGCCGGTGAAGGTCTGCGTGCCGCGCGTCGCTGCCGGCACCGCGCAAGCCGTCGTCGTCAACTCCGGCAACGCCAACGCCTGCACCGGCACGCAGGGGATGAAGGACGCGCTGGCGATGACCGCGCTCGCGGCGAAGGAATTCCACCTGCCCGAGAAGCACGTGCTCGTCGCCTCCACCGGCCGCATCGGCGTCCATCTGCCGATGGCCAACGTCAAACGCGGCATCCACGCCTGCGCCGGCCTGCTCGGCAACGAGCCCATCCACGCCGCCGAGACGGCCGAGACGATCATGACGAGCGACACGCGGCCGAAGCAGATCGCCGTCGAGCTTCAACTCAGCGGCCGCACCGTCCGCATCGGCGGCATCTGCAAGGGCGCCGGCATGATCCAGCCCGGCATGAGCGCCACCGGCGCGCGCCCCGCCGCCGCGCCGCAAGGCCTCCACGCCACGATGCTCGGCTTCATCACGACCGACGCCGCCATCGAACCGAAGGCGCTCCACGCCGCGCTGCACGAAGCCGTCGCGCACAGTTTCAACCGCATCACCGTGGACGGCGACATGAGCACGAACGACACCGTGCTCGTGCTGGCGAACGGTTTGGCGGAGAACACCAAAATTTCGACGCCGAAGCACAAGGACTTTGCCGCGTTTCAATCCGCGTTGAGCCACGTCTGCCTTGAACTGGCGAAGATGATCGTGCGCGACGGCGAAGGCGTGACGCGTTTCGTCACCGTCAAGGTCAGCGGCGCGAAGAACTTCGCCGATGCCGACGCTGCGGCGCGCGCCGTGGCCAACAGCGCGCTCGTCAAGACGAGCTGGTTCGGCGGCGATCCGAACTGGGGCCGGATCATCGACGCGCTCGGCTACTCGCCGGCGACGGTCGTCGAGTCGAAGGTGGACATCGGTTACAGCGCGTCCGGCTCGAAGCAGATTGTCTGGTCGCTCAAGAAAGGCCAGCCGACGAAGACGAGCTTCAAGGCGCTCTGCGCGGCGGTGGCGGCGAAGGAGTTCGACCTCCACATCCACCTGAACCTCGGCAAAGGTGCCGCCGTGATGTACACCTGCGACCTCACCGAGGATTACGTGGACTTCAACAAAGGCGACGTGAGCGATCCGACGTCGCTCGGCGGCTGAACTATTTCATTGTCACGATGCAAGACCTCATCGCCAAGGCCGCCACACTACTCGAAGCGCTGCCGTACATCCAGCGGTTCAGCGGCGCGACGTTCGTCG
>SXGT01534434.1_pt1 | contig 16855 bp, 17 predicted proteins | sample 3176221 | NCBI WGS metagenome assembly SXGT01 (sample SAMN11356862, study PRJNA531348) | freshwater metagenome | isolation source: freshwater sample F1-120 | place: China: Fuxian Lake, Yuxi | collected 2017-12-25 | reverse complement strand
CAAATGGCGGTCGGTTACATATCGGTCGGCAAGGTTCACGGCAGCTTCCAATGCCGCGTCTGAGTAACGTACTTTGTGGTGGGCTTCATAGCGGTCGCGCAAGCCTTTTAGCATCTTTATCGCGTCTTCCGTAGTGGGTTCATCGACATAGATCGGGGCGAATCGTCGTTCCAGCGCGGCGTCTTTTTATATGTATTTATGGAATTCATCCAGAGTGGTAGCCCCAATACATTGCAACTCACCGCGGGCAAGTGCCGGCTTAAGCATATTGGAGGCATCCATTGCCCCTTGTGCCGCGCCAGCGCCAACCACAGTGTGCAATTCATCGATCATCATAATGATGTCGCCATTGGATCGCTGCACTTCTTCCATCACCGCTTTAAGGCGCTCTTCAAACTCTCCCCTAAACCGGCTGCCAGCGATGAGGGCTCCCAAGTCTAGGGCGACCACTTTTTTGCCAGCCAGGATCTCTGGAACGTCATTGGTGGCGATCTTTTGGGCAAGGCCTTCAGCGATGGCAGTTTTGCCAACGCCAGCTTCGCCGATCAGCACCGGGTTGTTTTTTGTGCGCCGGCTTAAGATCTGGATGAGGCGCAGGATCTCTTTATCTCGCCCAATAACCGGGTCTAACTTGCCTTCCCGCGCCAGGGCTGTCAGATCTCGGCTGTATTTTTCAAGCGATTTATAGCGGGTTTCAGCTTGGGGGTCGGTTACCCGTTGCCCGCCCCGAATGGACTGGATGGCTTCAAATACCCGTTCGCGGGTGATGCCGGAGCTTTCCAAAATGCGCGCGGCGGGGGTATTGCGTTCGGTTAGGATGGCTAAGAAAATGTGCTCGGTACTGATGTATTCATCCTTTAGCCGGTTGGCTTCTTCATTGGCCAGGTCTACGATCCGTTTTACCCTGGGGGTAATAAAGATCTGGCCAGGCCCTCCGCCAAAAATGTTGGCTTTGGGCGTAGAACGTAACGCGGCATCAATTCGGTCTACCAAGGTTTCAGGTTCAACATTCAGGTTGCTCAGGATCTGATTTACAACACCCTCGGGCTGTTCAATCAGCGCCAGCAAGATGTGCTCGGTATCGATCTGGTTATGGCCATAACGCTGAATGATCTCCGCCGCACGCTGTGCAGCCTCCTGGGCGCGTTCAGTAAATCTGTCAAATCTCATCATGGCGTGTAATCCTTTCGGTGGTCATACTTATGGCATTATAGCAGGGCAACTGTTGGGTCACTTTTAGATTCCTGTAAGATATATATAAGAGCCCTGCTCTAATTGTATCCAATCACTCTGGCAATCAGGTTCGGTGGATATAATAAATCCATGACAACTTCCGCGATCTCGAAGCAAGCAGTTGCCGGGCGTGTACGTCCGCTGAATATTTTTACAGACCTGCCCACTGTGGCCGATATGATCGAAACCTGTTTCGAAGGTTTCCTGGATGGCGAGGGGTTGGCGGCCGTGGATAGCATCCGCCGCCGCGGGCGCGACAAAAATTTTTTGGCTTGGGCGCCGCGAGTTGTAGATACGATCTCCCTGCCACTTTCCGGTTTTGTTTACGAGGTGGATGGTATTTTGGCAGGCAATGCCAGCCTTATTCCGTATCATCGTGCCGGTGTGAAACACTATTTGGTTGCCAATGTGGCCACACTGCCCATTTATCGGCGTCAAGGTATTGCCCGCAAACTCACCGAAGCCGCGGTAGCCAAAGCTATTTCTCAGGGAGCAGATTCCATTTGGTTGCAGGTACGGCAAGATAATCCCGGCGCTGTAAACCTGTACGAACAATTGGGTTTTCGGCAGCGGGTGACCACCAATACTTGGCATCTGCCTCCAGACTATCAAATTTCCCCGCGCCCATATGCCGGTGTCAACCTGCGCAAAACAACCTTTGCGGAGTGGGAACAATTATCTCCATCGTACAAGCAGGTATACCCGCCTTGGCTGGATTGGTATTACGGGCATCGGGTAGATGACCTTACACCCGGCTTTTGGCCAGGCATACAAAGGTTTTTTAGAGATGAGCAGGCTGTTCTGGTAAGTGCCAAGGACGGCGCAAAACTTGCTGGCGGAATAGCGGTAAAGCGGGTGATAGGACATCCAGATAAGATTTTTTGCACGCGGCCACTAACTGGTGGCGCAAACACCATGGCAGCCATGCTCTCCAGCCTCTCTGGCCTGGTAGAGCCCAGAAAGAAACAAGTGTTCGAATTCCCTCCCAGCGAGTATGACCAGCTGATCTTTGATGCTGGTTTTGTAAAACAACGCGCTTTGATATGGATGAAGTATGAATTGCCCAAATAAGGCAGTATGATGAAATAAAGGAGAAAAATGAAGAAGTTTTTACTCAAGTGGCTGATAAACAGCGTTGCCCTGTATGCAGCGGTGGCGTTTGTTCCGGGAATTACCCCTCAAACCGATAATTGGTTGAGTTTTGTTTGGCTGGCCGCCATTTTTGGCTTGCTCAATTCTATCCTGCGGCCAGTGCTGAAGATCTTGTCCTGCCCGCTCATTTTGATAACGTTTGGGCTTTTCTTGCTCATCATCAACACCTTCCTGTTTTCACTCGCGGGGCAGTTGGGTACCAACTTTGGTATCGGCTTTACCGTGGATGGTTTTATGTCGGCATTTTGGGGCGCGATCGTAGTATCGCTGGTGAGCATGGTGTTACAGGGTCTGTTTCGGGACGAAAAAAGAAACAAGCGCGACTAACGATCGGCTTGTTCGCCTGCCAGCCCGGGTATTCCGCCTGCGTTATGCGCGGCGTTCACAGCATTGATGCAAGCTTTCTGAAATACATCTGCCGCATAGGCGCCGACCAGGTTGAGGTCGGCGCTTTTTTTCCCCGTAGAAAGGGAAAAGATCGTATCTCCGTCCAACATGGTGTGGGCCGGCCGAATGGCGCGTGCCAGGCCGTCTTGCGCCATTTGGGCGACCTTGCCCATGCCGGCCTTGCTGAAACCTGCATTGGTCGCCACTACACCGATCACGGTGTTTCCGCGGCTGGCCAGTTTTGCGATCACTTTGCCGGTGCCGCTTTTCATCATTTGCAGTGTATCCGCAAAAGCGTCATCTGACCCCAACCTTACAGGCCCCATTTGCACACTGCGTGTGCCGGCCAAGATGGCGCCTTTTTCGTCGATCACATCTCCAAAGGCATTAACGACCACCAAGGCACCCACGATCACCCCATTCCCCAAATCTACAGACGCACTGCCAAGGCCGCCTTTCATTGCGCCGGCCATACCAAATAGCTTGCCTACGCTGGCACCCATGCCAGCGCCAAGATTGCCATTGCCCGCGGGCAGGGTAGTGGCGTTACTGGCGGCCAGGTAGCCCATTTGGGCGGTAGGGCGAACATCACTTTTGCCGATCGCCAGGTCGAATATTACCGCGGCAGGCACAATGGGCACACGTGCTACCCCCGTGTTAAACCCAATTTTGTTTTCTTCCAGGTAACGCATTACGCCGCTCGCCGCATCCAGCCCAAATGCGCTGCCGCCGCACAAACAAATGGCATGCGCTTTTTCCACCATGTTCAGCGGGTTTAGCAGATCCGTTTCTCGTGTACCGGGGGCGCCACCACGCTGGTCTACTCCGCCAACGGCACCCTCCGTGCACAAAACAACTGTAACTCCTGTCAGGGCGTCTTTATCGTGGGCGTGACCAACTTTAATACCCGGCACATCCGTAATGCAATTTTGCATGGTTCACCTTGGATTAAAAAACAAAGGGCAGGTTTAGCCTGCCCTTCGTTATTCCAAACCTTTTACAAGTTCAATGAATTCGTCCCACTCTTCTTTAAAGAAATGGACGGTTACATTGCCCAATTCCACGTGGTAGGTAACTTCGCCATCCGGCTCGTCAGCCTTCCAAACGAGGTAATTTTCGGTCTCCGAGAGCGTCTCGGTGGTTGGTTCGGGTGTCTTTGGCATATTGGTTCTCCTCAATTGTTTTTTCAATTATACGGCACGAATGCTTATTTCGATACCCGTTTTAACGGCAAATACTTTTGAACCATTGCTTTTATTTGGTCTCTTAACCGTGGTGTTGGAGGTTGCTCGATATATCCATCCCACGGGTCCATATCGAACATCTTTCTGAAGATGTAACGTAAAAAGAATTGAACGGATGCCACCAGCGGGGCAGCCAAGATCACCCCCAATATGCCAAGCAGGTCTAACCCCAAGATCGCCGCCACCATGATGACAGCCGGATGAACCTCCAGGGAGGAAGCCAAAATTCGCGGCATCACAATGTTATCCATGATGGCATCAATGAGGAAAGCGATGGCAACCACCAACAGGGCATAGCTCCAGGGTTCCATGTCGGCAAGTTTATAATCCTGAAAGTAGCTGGTGAGGGCCAGGATGATCCACAGGATCAGCGGGCCAACATAAGGAACAAACCGTGCCAGCCCGGCAAAGATGGCAATGGCGATGGCGTAACTAACCCCCAGCCCACCCAAAACGATCGCGTATACCAGCCCACTGATCGCCATAACGATCATTTGGCCACGCAGGAAGGAATTCCATATCTTGGAAAGCGAATTGCCCATCCGCTTCAGGTCATCTTCATAGCCGGGGAGGTTGATGTTAAAAATTCCCTGCCAAAGATCATCATTTTGAATCAGGATAAAGTAAGAGCCAAGCAATACAAACAGCGTCCAACCCATAAAGTTGACCGCACCGCTGGCCAGCGTCGTAAGCACGCTGCCGGTAGCACTCAGCAATGGTTGGGCACTGTTCATGATCTGTCGGTTGATGGCGTCGGTATCGATGCCAGTTAAGTCATAAGAGAATGGGCCAATTTGCAACGGTTTCGTGGCCGCTTGTTTTAGCAGAGCCGGCAATTTTTCAACACTATCACTCACTACCGTTACCAGGTTTTGGATCTGCTGGAGAATGGTTACACCACTGAAGGTGAGCACGATGAAAACGATCACCACGATCAGCAGGTAAACCACCGTCACTGAGAATTTCCAGGGAATGCGGGTATTTCGTACCACCCGGTCCGCGATCGGATTCACCAGGTAAGCTACCATAATGATGAGAAATAATTGGGGTAATAGCGACTGAAATTTGATCAGCAAACCGAACAACACCGCCACCAAACTAATGGCCATTACCAATTTTAAGGTGGTGCTCCACTTTGGAGAGATGGCTGGGGGTGCCTCGCCGTTCTGATCTTTAGTCATTTAGGGGCAAACTCCGGGCTCAAACAAAAAGGGCAAAACCTGGCACCATAAGGCGTACGTATCAATGAACCACAGGAACAAGATCAGCCCTACAATGATGCAAAGCAGCAAAACAGCCAGAGCGATCAACAAGCTGCGCGTTACCTCGTTGCCAAACAAACCAGTGGGTGAACTCTCGGGCTCTTCTTCAGGCCAGATATCCTCGACAGGTTCCTGGTCAGGGATCAATTCCTCAATTGGCTCCAGTAATGTTTTTTCCATGCCAGTCAGGCTGGCGCGGGGTTGGGCGGGTTCAGGTGTGCTGGCCACAGTTACTTGCAAAACAGCGCTCACCGCTCCGCCAATGCCCAACAGAACCCCCGGATAAAATGGCACATTGCCGGTGATTTTTTCACCATCCAAAAAAGTACCGTTCAAAGAGCCAAGGTCCTGAACCGCGCAGTTGCCATTGGCAAAGGTAAGCTGGCAATGCTTTCGTGAAACCTCTGGATGGTTGATCACGATATCGTTTTCATGGTCCCTGCCGATGGTAAGGCTCTCTTTTTCCAGCGGAAATTCCTTGCCTACTTCGGGCTCGGTTTGCAAGATGAGGGTGTATTTTGCTAACATGTCGCTCCTTATATTTGCAGGTAGGCACGCAAGGCACTACTTAAATAATCTACGATAAAGGTCTGATTCAAGGATGCCATCGGGGTCGGTGCGCCTTTTTAGCGCCTTAAAGCGATCGATGGAGGCTTGCCCTAAAAAGGCAAGGGCGTTGGACCTGCTGGTTTCACTGTTTTTGGCAAAGTAAAATCTGCCGCCGGCTTCAACAGCCATTTGGTCAAAATCCTGTAGCATCGCGCGCAACTTGCCCCGGTTGCCGGCAGTGACCTTGAAATCCATCGCCAGTGAAAAGCCATCAACGCCATGGCTGATCAGGAAGGGATCTGGCCGGTGCCTTTTGGTCACACCAAGGTAAGATGGTATCCCCAAATGAATGGATCGTTGCAGCATGTCCCGCCATACCCGCCTGGCTGTTTCCTTGGGAAGGAAGGTTTGGTACTGGATCAGGCCACCCCGGCCATAGGCTTTTTCCCAATTTGGCACGTAATCCAACAAAAAGTGGAACGCGGCGTGCGATTGCAGGTATTCAGCGCTGCGCATACCGGCAAGGTATTTGGCAGTGCTTACAAGGCCCCAGCCCAGGTTATTGGAAAACGGAGCCATAAACCGATAAATGACTGATTTGGGGAAGAAGCCAAACATCTTCTCTGGCAATATCTGCTTGCCAATTTCCATGCTTGCTTTTGGGTCCGGGTCTTCGCCACCATGAAGGTAATTGGCGGCATGGATCTGCCCCCTGCCCAGCCCATTCCCGCCTGCCATCGCGTCCAACCAGCCTACGGTATAGTCCCGTTCGGGGGCGTCCTGTTCGATAGCGTCCAGATGCTCATCCAGGTTGCGCACGGGGTAGGCTTTTACCTTTAAGAAGCCGCTTTGCATCCTTTTCATTTGCATCGTTATGCTGGTGAACACACCAAGCATCCCCATACCGCTGATCATGCTGTAAAACAGGTCGGCATTGATCTTTGGGCTGCATTTGATCTCAGCTCCGCTGGGCAGCAACGCGGTGAATTCAACCACGTGTTCGCCAATGGTGCCTAACCGAAAATTGTTCTTGCCATGGATGTTCATTCCGAGGCAACCGCCCAGGGTGGTCTTCATGGTGCCGCTCACTACCGGTGGCCACCAGCCATCTGGCAGCACCATATGCCACAATTGCTCCAGGGTGACCCCCGGTTGGCAGGTTACTACTCCGCTCATGGGGTCCCAATTTTCGATCTTGTTCATGCCCGCCAGCAGCAGCACCATGCCGCCGCCGTTCAGGGCGGCGTCGTTATAACTGCGGCCAGCTCCACGGGCAGTGATGGTAGTGCCATTTTTCTTGGCATGACGAAAAGCCTGATAGATATCTTCAGGGTCCTGTACAAAGGCTGTATAGCTGGCTGCCTCCAGCGAGTGGCCGAAATTATCCAATTTTTGGTACGTGGTGGTTAGATCAGTGTCGCCCATGTGTGTCTGCCCGCGGCTTTCTTTAAAAAGACAGCCGTCTAAATATAAAGGAGGGGATGTGTTGGATCAATAACATCAGGTAGCGCCATTGGAAAGGCGTGTATACCACTTGTTTGCGGTTTCTGATCGCCTTCCAAATATCCTCGGCGGCCTTGTCGGGGCTGATAAGCCAAAACAATTTAGTTTGGCCATTGGTCATAGCGGTATCCACAAAGCCGGGTTTGATGGTGAGTACATTGACCCCATAACGGGTCAGTCGGTTGCGTAACGCTTCCAAATAGGTAGTAAGCGCGGCTTTGCTTGCGGTGTATGCCGGGTTCTTCACCCGGCCGCGGTCCCCGGCAACCGAGGAGATGCCAACGATCTGCCCTTGCCCAAGCTCCTGAAACAGCGGAGCGACAGCATTCATCCAGGCCATCGCGCCGATCACATTTACTTGCATCATTCCCAGGTCATTTTCAAATTGATAGGTGGTGAGGGTTGTAGGCAATAAAACACCCGCGTTGTAAACCAACAGGTCCAGGCCACCCAACTCTGCCATGATCTGTTTAAGTAAGCCAGGCACTTCGCCGGTATCTCGGGTATCGTGCGCATAGGCTTTGGCTACATTCTTGCCAGAAATGTGGTTGATCTCATCACAAACTGCCTGCGCCTTTTCCAAGGAAAGTGAAACCGCCGCGACCAAATAGCCTTGCTGGGCAAGCTTTTTCGCGATCGCCTCTCCAATGCCCCGGCTTGCGCCAATGACGATCGCTTTGCGATATGGTTGCAACGGGGTGGGGTTCTCAAATGGGTTTACCGCGGGCATCATTAATTCTCCGAAAAAACGGGTTTAATTGATTCTAACATATTCCGTTATTTGGCTTACAGAGCATGGTTGGCCTTACCTGAGTTAAAATAAGGGATATGCCAAGTTTTGCCCAAGCACTTCCGCCAGATGATATTAGCTTGTATCGGGTCATTGCCAATTTTTGGCAAATTGAACTTAGTTCAAATTTACCGGCCGCCGCGTTAATGGAATTATCGGAAGCTGTGTGCGACACTGCCTTGCTCGAAGACCTGATCGGCAAGTTGCCCGGTTTGGCGCAGGAAGCCATGACAGACCTGTTTCGCCACAACGGATCAAGGACTTGGGCCCAATTTACCCGCAAGTATGGCGAGCTGCGGGAAGTAGGAGCTGGCAAGCGCGACCGGGAAAAACTGTACGATGCACCTATCTCGGCGACGGAAATATTGTGGTACCGGGGGCTGATAGGCAAGGCTTTTTTCAATAGCGCCAATGGCATGCAAGAGCAGGTTTACATCCCCGATGAGATCGCCGAGGCGATGGAATTAATTGGCTACGAGCGGGCGCCTTTGGAAGAGGAAAGCCTGCAGGTGGCGGAAGACGAAACCAAACCCGACACCCTGCAATACCAGGAACAATTGCCTGGCCGGATGGCCAGTGAATTGGAAAGCGCCTGGCCGATCGTACCCAAAACCGATATATTGGATGACGCAACCACCGTCCTCTCCGCCATGCGAGCCGCAGAAGAAGTTCCGCCGGTCTCTATGCCGATGCCAGAATTGTTGGCGGTCTTGCAGTTGGTAGGCGCTTTGCGTAACGGGCAGGTAGAGCCGGAGTCTGCGCGGGCGCTGTTGGAAGCAAGCCGGGCCGATGCCTTGCGACTGTTACGGACGGAATGGCAAAAAAGCGCTACATTCAATGAACTGGCCTACGTGCCTACTTTAGACTTGGATGACGGCTGGACCGCCCCCGTTTTAGCCACCCGCGAATTCCTGTTCCAACAACTTCGCATGGTTCCCAAAGGAAAATGGTGGAACATCAACTCATTCATCCGCTACATCAAGGATTCCTCACCCGACTTCCAACGCCCGTCGGGCAATTACGATACCTGGATGATCCGGCAAAAAGGGACCCAAACCTACCTAAGCGGCTTTTCCAGCTGGGATGATGTGGAAGGGGAATTGATCCGCGCCTTTATCACCGGCCCATTCCATTGGCTCCGCTACGCAGATCTGGCATCCAGCGAAAAAAATGGCCAGCCGGTTAGTTTTCGCATTTTCCCTGGGTTGCCACCCATGCCGCCCGAAGACGCACGGCTTGTTCTTGCGTCCAACGGCAGGGTTACCATCCCCATAAATGCTCCCCGTTCGGTGCGGTACCAGATCGCCCGCTTCTGTTCATTCGACCGTCAGTTGGAGGGGCAATACCAATACCAGGTCACTACCGCCAGCCTGGCCAAAGCCAAGCAACAAGGGCTCAGAGTGGATAACCTGATTAGCCTGCTTGCCAAGCATAGCGGGCAGGCTGTGCCACCGGTGCTAACCAAAGCCCTAAAGCGATGGGATGCCGCCGGCAGTGAGGCGCGATTTATGAACGCTACCATACTGCGGTTTTCTTCGCCCAAAACCCTGCAGGAGTTTAAAGCCAGCCGGGCTGCCCGCACCATTATGCAAGAGCTTAATCCAACTACCGTTATGGTCCCAGCCGAGGCGATCGATCTGATCAGAAAAGCGCTGATGGAAATGGGGATTTTAAGTGAAGTAGAATAATAAGTCCTACAATTAAGCTATCTATTGAAGGAGAGTGGTATGCAAAAACTTGGCTGGATCACAGAAGAGATCAAAAACCTGCAAGAAGCGGGGTTATTCAACCGCATCCGGACCATCCAATCGCCCCAGGGGGCGTGGCTTCAAGTGGACGGCAAAAGGGTGCTCAATTTTTGTTCCAATAATTACCTGGGGCTGGCTGGCCACCCTGCCATAGCCGCTGCTGCCAAAAAAAGCATTGATGAACGAGGTGTAGGGCCTGCCGCGGTACGTTCGATTGCCGGTACCATGGACCTGCACTTGCTGCTGGAACAAAAGCTGGCAGAATTCAAAGGTGCTGATGCTGCCATCACATTCCAATCGGGCTTTACGGCAAATCTGGCTACTATTCCGGCGTTGGTCGGCAAAGAGGATGTGATCTTCTCGGACCGGCTCAACCACGCAAGCATCATCGATGGTTGCCGGCTCTCAAGCGCCAAGATCGTTGCCTACGAGCACAATGACCCTGCCTCGCTGGAAGAACAGATCAAGGCCAATTTGCCCACCTATCGCAGGGGCTTGGTGGTCACCGATGGTGTCTTTAGCATGGATGGCGATATTGCCCCCCTGCCAGACCTGTACCAGGTAACCCAAAAGTACGATCTGCCACTCATGGTGGATGATGCCCATGGTGAAGGCGTCTTGGGGCGCGGCGGCCGCGGCATTGTGGACCATTTTGGGATGCACGGGAAGGTAGATGTAGAAGTCGGTACCCTCTCAAAGGCGTTTGGTGTCATGGGTGGCATCGTCGCTGGTAGTTCGCTGATCATCGATTGGCTACGGCAGCGAGGCCGGCCGTTCCTGTTCTCATCAGCCATGACAGTGCCGGATGTGGCAGCCTGCCTGGCGGCGGTGGAGCTCCTCTCAGCCAGCACTGAGCTGGTGGACCGGTTGTGGGACAATGCCCGCTTGTTTAAGCAAGAAATGAAAAAACTTGGTTTCGACACCGGCAAAAGCGAAACACCCATTACCCCCGTCATGTTGGGAGAGGCAGCCCTGGCGCAGCAATTTAGCCGAGAGCTGTTTGAAGAGGGTGTTTTCGCCATGCCCATCGGCTTCCCAACCGTTCCCAAAGGCCTGGCTCGTATCCGTGTGATGATCTCCGCGGCGCATTCCCAGGCCGACCTGGAAACTGGTTTGGCTGCGTTTGAAAAAGTTGGAAAAAAATTAAAAGTGATCTGATCGGAGATAGCATGCAACAACCTATTTGGAATTTGGCTGAAGAGATCCAATATCAGCCAGGAGCAGTAGTAAGCCGCCAGCTGGTAAAAAGCGAGCACGGTAACATCACCCTGTTTGCCTTTGGCGAAGGGGAGGGATTAAGCGAACACACCACTCCATTTGACGCCCTTGTGCAGGTTTTGGATGGTAGCGCCGAAATTAGCATTGATGGGGTAGCCCACATTGTGGCAGCAGGCAGCTCGCTACTTATGCCGGCAAACCACCCGCATGCGCTTAGGGCAAACAGCGCCTTCAAGATGCTATTGACAATGATAAAATAGGCGAATGCCTTCCTTGAACTCCCTTGCCCGTCATTTTGGTATTCCCAAAATGGCGGGCTTTTTTGCCAGCCCAAATGCTGGGCAAGGTTTTAGTGGATGAAAATGAAAGACGATCTCGCGCGGGGAACCCTGATCGGCCTGGCTGGTATAACGGTTTGGTCAACATCAGGGGTGCTCATAGCCTACCTGCTCCGCAACTTCCCGCTACAACCTTTGCAGTTGGCATTGTGGCGCAATTTGTTTGTGGTCTTTGCGTTGGGCTTAGTGTTGGCGGTGGGCTGGCCACACTTGCTGCGGCTCCAGACCCGATTCCTCGGCTTTATGGCCATATATGGCTTGGTATTGTCGTTGTTCAACGCTATATGGACAGTCTCTCTGCGGGAAAATGGGGCAGCGGTAGCAACAGTATTGGGGTATAGTTCGGCGGGGTTCACGGTTGTGTTGGCCTATTTTTTGTTTGGAGAACGGATCGGCCCTTTCAAGGCGGCGGCGGTGGTGTTTAGCCTGGGTGGGTGCGCGTTGGTGGCAAACGCCTTCGATGCTTCTGTTTGGCAGTTACAACCAATTGGCATTATCAGCGGATTGCTTTCAGGGGTGATTTTTTCAGTTTATACACTTTTTGGCAAGCAGGGCGCGCGGATGGGGCTTCACACTTTCACATCGCTTTTCTACTCTTTTCTATTTGGCACCCTGTTCATCTTCATTTTTAACCTGATCCCGTTTATTCCTGGTTCAGGGGCATCCACCACCGGGTTGCTGCCTACTATCCCACCTGAAGCATGGGGATGGATGGCTTTTGTGGCTGTTGGGCCAACCTTGTTGGGTTTCGGTTTGTATAACCTCTCCATGGATCATTTGCCCGCCAGTGTTGCCAATTTGTTGGCCACCACCGAGCCAGTGATGACGGCCATCGAAGCCTACATATTTTTAGGTGAAAGGCTAACCCCGCTGCAGCTTGCGGGTAGCCTGGTCATTTTGGCGGCGGTGGTGTTGGTTCAAAAAGGGGCAAAAGAAACATAAAGCCCCCGGCATAAAATGCGCAGGGGCTTGGGGGTTCAGGCATTCAATTCTAAATCGGTTCCCGAAAATCGTAGATACCGTCGGCGTAAGCCCATTTTGCGTCGCATTGGGGGCAATCTACACTGCCTTGGCCTGGCAGCAGCTTTTGCCCGCCGCATGCCGGGCATTGGAATAGCTCCAACTCACTGGCAAATGGCGCGGCCGCCTTGGCCGGCCCGGTTTTGGTTGTATTGACGAACACGCTGGGGCTTAGCTGCCACCAGTTGCCGGTCGATTGCGCCAGGCTATCCAGCCAAGCCAAAAAGTTTGCCGGCAGGCTACGTTTGAGGATGCCGATACGGAAGTGCGACACGGTACGGATATCGCGGACGACAAAACCCAACTCTCGCAATAATTGCCTGACAAAATCAGGATGAAAGTCAAAGTTCAGCTTTACAAATTCCACCGGTTCCCAGCTAAACGGGCTCCAGGTTTGTTTGCCCAGTATGTATCGCAAGATCGCCTTCAAGTTTAGCTTGTTGGCGAATTCCAAAATAAAGCCGGCCCCGGGCAACAAAACCCTTTGCACCTGCCCAAGCGCCAATTTGGCATCGGACATGTGGTGCAGGGTGCGGATCATGGTTGCGTGGTCAAAGGTCCCATCCTTAAAGGGCAAACGGTAAATATCAGCGGCAACATAGGTATACTGTCCGGCGCTGCCAAGGCGTGCCTGGGCTTGCTGTAATTGGGTTCGGCTGTAATCCAGCAATATGATCTTGTCAAAATTGTGGTATCGGGGGGTATTGCGGCCAGCACCAGCGCCTAATTCCAGCATCAACTTGCCGCCAGCGGGCAAAAACTTGCGCAGCACAATTGCCTCGGCCAGGTCCTCGTAGGCACGGCCGCCTTCTTCCCAAAAGCTGGTCTGGTAGTCAGACCCTTCGTAGCTGCAAACAGGGGGAGTATTATTCGATTTGCTCATCTTCATCCAAAAAAATAGTCGGGTAAGGTACCCGACTATTATACAAGACTTGAAAGGTCGCCAGTATCAGTTAACGGCCGATGGCGCGGTAAGTGAAGCCAAGAGAGCGCATCACGGCGGGGTCGTAAATGTTGCGGCCATCATACACGATTGGTGTCTTCAGTATCTTCTTGAGTTTTTCCAGATCCAATTGCTTGAACTCATTCCATTCAGTAACAACCATCAGAGCATCGCAGCCTTCTGCAAGGCTATAGGGGTCCTTCATAAACTCCACGGCGGGTAAAATGGGGCGGGCTACATCCATAGAAACGGGATCGTACCCGCGTACCACCGCGCCGGCTTCTACCAGTTCGCGCGCAATATCAATGGCAGGTGCATCGCGCATGTCATCGGTGTTTGGTTTAAAGGCCAGGCCAAGCAAGCCGATCGTCTTGCCAGAAAGTTCGCCGCCCAGCATCTTCTTTACGTGTTCCACGGCGGTCTTGCGGCGTTCGTAATTCACGTCCATTACGGTGTTCAAAATACGCGGTTCAATACCGGCTTCATCGGCCATATAGGCCAGCGCCAATACATCTTTGGGGAAGCAAGAACCGCCCCAACCAAGGCCGGCGTCTAAAAAGTGGCGGCCAATACGGGCATCGTAACCCATGCCCGCGGCTACTTCCTTCACATCGGCGCCCAGGGCTTCGCAAATGTTGGCGATCTCGTTGATGAAAGAGATCTTGGTGGCCAAAAAGGCGTTGCTGGCATATTTGATCATCTCGGCGGTGCGCAGGTCGGTGATGACGATCGGGGCGCGCAATGGCAGGTGCAGCTGGGCCACCTTGTTGGCGGCGTCTTTATCGGTAGAGCCAAGCACGGTGCGGTGCGGTTGCAAAAAGTCGCCCAAGGCGCTGCCTTCCCGCAAGAACTCTGGGCAAGAGACCACTGAAAATTCCACCGGGGTCTTTTGGTTTCGCTTGATGATGTCAGACACCCAGTCACCAGTACCCACCGGTACGGTGGACTTGTTGATGATGATCATCGGTTCTTTCATGTTTTCGGCCAGTGCCTTGGCGGCAGAGGCAACATATTGCAGGTCAGCTTCGCCGTTGACGGCGCTGGGGGTGCCAACGGCAATAAAGGCAAACTCAGTGCCTTTCACCGCCTCTTTATAATCGGTGGTAAAGCTAAGGCGGCCGGCGGCTACGTTGCGGTTCACAAGTTCTTCCAGGCCAGGTTCGTAGATCGGCATAATGCCTTTTCTCAGGTTTGCGATCTTCTTCTCATCAACATCAAGGGCAATGACCTTGTTGCCGAGATCCGCAAAACAAGCACCGGTTACGATGCCCACATACCCAACGCCAATTACACAAATTTGTTTCATCTGAAACCTCGCATTTGAATGTTTGAACGTGCTAAATTATACAACATAAGATTGTGAATAAAATCACAATATAGCCAGTTTAATGACACCTATTGGGTGATTTTAATGGCAACAAAGGCTGTGAACACTGCAAAAACCACCACAAAACCAAGCCAAATGCGCACAAAACCCAAGCCTGGCTCCACCACCCGTACTACCGGGTATTCCATCTCAAACGATAATCGTGGGCCAGAAAACCAGGCGTAGGCCAAGCCGCCAAGAAAACCGCCCAGATGTCCCCAGTTATCGATGCCAGGCGACAAGCCAAACAGAAAGTTGATCGCCGCCAAAGTAAGTACCTGCTGGATGGCGCGTTTGGCGTTGGCTCCGAACAATCTTTGGTTGCGGTAATAGAAGACCAATTCGGCCCCCAGCAGGCCAAAAATGGCTGTAGATGCACCCAGCGAAGGGTTGGGCGAAAATAGGAACGAAACCACATTGCCGGCAAATGCGCCGCTTAGGTATAGCAAGGCAAAACGCACATTGCCAAATTTTCCTTCCAGGTCAAAGCCGATCGCCTTGAGGGCGTACATATTAAAGAATATATGGAAGATCGAGCCATGCAGCAGCGCGGGGGTTAGCAGGCGCCACCATTGGCCAGCCACAATATAATCATTGACCTTCATTCCCAGCATGGCAGGAAAATCCCCGCCCATGGTCATTTCAGACAGGCGTTGCAGCCCGTAGATGGCGACGGTTGCCCCCATGATCGCATAGCCTACCCAAGGACGAATATGCGCCTCGGGGGCATCGATGACCACATTTACGGATGGTTCGGGTTGTTGCCCTTGGGGGTCGCTGATCAAAGGACCACGTTCCGCTGGATGATCTTGTGGTGTTCGGCAGTGATGATGGCATGGATAACATCCACGGTACGGTCCAGCTCAGACTGATGATTGATCACTACATAGTCAAATTCTTTGGCACGCTTTACCTCTTGCCGCGCGGTGGCAATACGTAAATTTAACCCTTCCGGTGTCTCGGTCTTTCGAGATGTCAGGCGCTCTACCAAGGACTCTTCATTTTCGGTGGTGAGGAATATCAGGATCGCGTCGGGAATGATCTTCTTGATCGAGGCAGCTCCTTGCACATCAATGCGCAATATCACATCTTGCCCACTGGCAAGCGCGTCGCGTACTTGCTGTTTGGGTATCCCCTTATAGTCGTTATACACAATGGCATGTTCCAACAGTTCATTGGCTTCTATCATATGGGCAAATTGATCAGTACTGATGAAGAAATAATCCTTGCCATTGATCTCGCCCTCACGGATGGGGCGGGTGGTGGCAGTAATGACGAAATGGAACGGCATGCCGCGTTCCTTCATGCGGTTTAGCACGCTGTCTTTGCCCACGCCGCTTGGGCCGCTAATGACGATCACCAATGGGTGGGGTTCGATGATATGGAAATTGGTATGGGTCATTGGTCGGGTTATCCCCATCTCCAACTGGTGCCATCTTTGCTGTCTTCCAAGATCACATTCAGCTCCTTAAGGCGGTCGCGTATCAGGTCCGATACTGCCCACAGTTTTTGTTTGCGTACCTCGGTACGCACTTCCAATAACAGGTCAATAAATTTTTCGCTGCCAGTATTGCCAGCTTTTTCGTTTAGGCGCAAACCAAAAATGTTGCCCAGGTTTCGCAGCATGGTTTGGGCCGGTTCCAGTTGGGCTGCGGTCGCGCCGCCATCTCTGCCCGTGTTGATCGCCCGAACCAGGTCGAACAAGCTGCCCAACGCTCCGGCGCTATTGAAATCATCATCCATGGCCTCGGTAAAGGCAGCGAGGGTAGCCTCAATCTGTTTTTCCAGCATTGAAATGGCATCGGCGCTGAGGCCGGCTGCCTGAGGGCTGGCCGGTCGCAATGCAGATACCAAACGTTCCAGCCCTTTGGCGGCTGCATCCAGCGTTTCATCATTAAAAACCAGCGGCGCGCGGTAACTTCCGTTAAGGACCAACATGCGCATTACGTCGGCATCCCGTTTTGCCAAAAACTGCTTAATGCTGATGATATTGCCAAGGCTCTTGGACATTTTCTCGCCGCTTAATTGCAACATGCCGTTATGCATCCAGTAGCGGGAGAATGGTTTGCCGGTGTAAGATTCACTCTGCGCGATCTCGTTTT